>Ga0207421_10005958_pt1 | contig 13435 bp, 18 predicted proteins | sample SodLakKL_010_SED_4_FD_187542 | JGI IMG/M metagenome (GOLD analysis project Ga0207421, IMG submission 187542) | Alkaline sediment microbial communities from Lake Tanatar, Kulunda Steppe, Russia - 8KL_010_SED (SPAdes) (version 2) | ecosystem: Environmental > Aquatic > Non-marine Saline and...
CCGTTTTACAACTGATTGCCTATGGTTGCCCGATATCACTACTATTCGCTCCTGCAGGCAACGGTCCCGGTATTCGGAGGCTCTTTACCCGTCGCAGCCAACGCTCGAGTATGCGAGGAGCTGTGCAGATGATCAGCCAGGGACATGACAATGGGGTTGTTCTCACCTGCGTACTGAGGGATGGGATATGAGTCGGAGGCGACGGAGTGGGTTCGACGCCGACTCGATTCGGCAACTGAAAATCGCGTTTATCCTTTTGGTTGGCTTTTCGGGGACGATGATGGGCATTTACGGTGGGGGCCCACTCGAGCTGATCATCCTGACGACGGTTGTGGGAATCGTCGCCGGTATGGTGTTGCTGTGGTATTTCTCCTGGCTCACGAATTGATGATCTCGAGCCGTTAGCGCTCGACCTACCAGGGCTCACCCGACGCCAGATCGATCTCGCTATCGCCTTTTTCAGACGGACAGATGTCGGCGAGGACACAGTCCTCACACGCGGCCGAGCGTGCCGAACAGATCGCTCGACCGTGATCGATGCAAAGGTGGGTAAACTGTTGCCAGTGATCTTCGGGAACGATCTCGAGGAGGTCCTGTTCGATCTTCGGTGGGGTGTGTTCCTCGGTCAAACCCAGCCGTCGCGAGAGGCGTTGGACGTGGGTATCGACGACGATTCCCTCGACGATGTCGTGACCGTGCTGGAGGACGACGTTCGCCGTCTTTCGCCCGACTCCTGGCAGATCCGTCAGTTCCGACATGGTGTCCGGGACCTCACCATCGTGTTCGTCGGCAATTTTCGAACAGGCGTTGCGGATGTATTTCGCCTTGTTGTTGTAGTAGGTGATCGAGCTGAGCGCCTCAGCCATCTCCTCCTGGGGGGCGTTCGCGTAGTCTTCAGGCGTCTCGTAGGTCGCGAACAGCGCACGCGTTTCCTGGTTGACACGGGCGTCCGTACACTGAGCGGAGAGGATGACGGCGATCAGTAACTCGAGGCGGTTCGAGTATCGAAGCGAGATCGTCGAATCCGGATATGCCGTCTCCAGTCGGTCGACGATCTCGGTGGCCTGTTCCTCGCGTGTCTCGAGCGGTGTTCCCATGCGAAGGTGGTTTCGGTGGGGACCATTTCAGGTGATCGATTCGAGAGGCCGAGAACGCCGTCGCTCGAGGGCGAACGGGGGAGAGAAGGGGTCGCGGCTCGATCAGGCTGCGCGGGCTTCTTTGGCCTTCGGACGAAGGTTCTTGTAGCCACACTTGCGGCAGCTTTTGGCTCGAGGTGAGTTGCGTGCGTTACAGCGCATGCAGATGAGTCGGTCGAGCATGCGTTTTTCAGCGGCGTCGAAACTGGCCATACCCTCCGTTGTGGGGAGAGCCATATAACCGCTGTGATCCGCCACCCTTACTATATGACTGTCCGTGAGATCCGGTATGACGAGTGAGACGAACGGGTCAGGAGATTGCGACGGCGACGGCGACGCCGAGGGCGGTGGTCCCGACCTCGTCTACTGGGCAACGTACGTTTTAGCCGTCGGTTTCATCATCGCAGGTCTCGGCGTCTGGGTGCTCCTCATCCAGCAGGGCGGGATCGAACTCGACCTCATTTTGCTCCCGCCCTCGCTCCTCACGTTGCTCGGTGTGTTTCTGCTGCTCGGCCTCCGTCGCTCGCCTGCAGAGGAAGCCACGTTCTGAGACCCGATGTGGCTGGCTCTCGATATCGAAGCGATAGCAACCCACCGATCGTTCTGTCAAAGACCACGATGGCCTCTATTCGTATCCCTCGCTATTCATCGGCCAGATACGACGACTGGACCTCGACGACTGCACTCGAGTCCGCACAGGCCGCGTAGCGCCGAAGCGGTTCTTCGTTCAACGTCAGGAACGTCTCCCCCCAGCGGAAGGGCTCGAGGAGGGTTTGGGCAGCCTCATTCTGCCCAAAGATACAGAGGGCTGCCCCCAGCGCTTCGGCGGTCGTCAACTGGAACGGGCGACCGTAGTTCACTGGATTCGCCGCGACGAGAAACGGCAGCGCCCGGTGGACGCCGGGCATCGAAAACGCTGCTTCCTCGGCAGATTCCCAGGAACAATCGAGTGCGACGAGCGTGTCGAGTGCGTCGGGCGCGTCAGCCGGCGAGAGTGCCTGTTCGGCGTGTGGATTCAATACGACGCCGTAGGGGACCTGTCTCATCGATCGGTGGAGGATGGCCCGGTCGAATCGCTCGAGGCGTCTCGCCGTACACTTCTTCGGGTCGTCGTCGCCCTCGTAATAGATGTGACACTCCACGGTCGGTAGCTGTCTGTTTCGCGTGGGTGAGCAAAAGCGACGCGACTACAGGCCGGTGAAGACGAGGGCATCGACCAGGATCGCCACGAGCACAGCGCCGAGGAAGGCGTTCGAGGCGTGGAACGCACGGAAGGCTGCTCGGTCGGTCTGTTTGAAGTGGAGATCGATGGCGAACCAGAGGAACAGTCCGCCGAACAGGACGACCGTCGCGGCGTAGAGTGCGCCCAGGTCGGTAATCCAGACGAGGACGACCGCGCTCACGAGTGTCGCGGCGATATAGTACAGGATGTGTTTTCGAGTCACGGTTTCACCACGAACGACGGGCAACATCGGGAACCCACCACGGGCGTAGTCGTCTCGGTACGCCAGTGCGAGGTTGTAGAAGTGTGCTGGCGTCCAGAGGAAGATCAGGCCAGCCAGCGCGAGGGCGGGGACGCCGATTTCGTTCGTCACAGCCGCCCAGCCGATCAGGGCAGGCAGTGCACCCGCGGCCCCGCCGAGCACGGTGTTCTGGACCGTGTGTGGCTTGAGCAACAGGGTGTAGACCACGCTGTAAAACAGGATAGCGGCGAGACCGAGTGCTGCAGCGAGGGCGTTGATCGTGAGGAACACCGACATCGAGGCGGCCGTCAGAAACAGGCCGAACAACAGGGCGTTGGTGACCGGAATCAGATCGGTCGCCAGTGGTCGATCGGCCGTCCGGGACATTTGCTGATCGACGTCCCGCTCGAGCACGTGATTGAACGTCCCCGACGCGCCGATGGCGAGGACCCCGCCTGCGAGGGTCGCCACGATCGTGGTTCGCTCGAGTGCCGGCCCGGCCGCGAGCGCCATCCCGGCGGCGGCGACGAGACACAGCAGCCACATGAGCCGGGGTTTCATCATTTTGAAATAGGCGTAGGCGGTGAGTTTCGCGCGTGCCAATCGAGCCGCGGGGAGCTCTCGAGGAGGCTGGTCGGTGACGTCGAGTGGCTCCGGCGAGTGTTCGATGGTATCGTCCTCGCTGCCGGTGGCGACTTCGAGGTCCCACGCGAGTGCGAGGACGACGAGCGAGAAGATGACGACGCCGAGACCGAGGTGTGCGCCTGGGATCAGTGCCTGTGGGCCGAGGGTTGCCGTGGCCGCGCCGACGCCGACTTGCACGGCGTAGAGCGCGGTTGCGGCGAGTAACGTGGCGTAAACACGTCTCCCGGTGTCGCCAACGATGGCGACGGCGGTCGTTACGAGGAGCAAGCCGCCGACGACGACGGCCGCGAGCCGATGCGTCCAGGCCACGGCCAGTTCGGTTTGGCTCAGGGGGTCACTCGGGGCTGCACACGTCGGCCAGGTACTGCAGGCAGCTGCGGCGTCGGTCAAGGAGGTCGTCGCTCCGATGATCAACAGGAGGTACACGCCCAGGGCAGTCGCTGCGAGCAACGTCGCAAACCGTGACCGTGTTTCGATCGGACGTGGGAACGACGGCGATGACACGAGTCTCTACATGGGGATTCGGCTCTGTGTATTTATGAATCCCGCTTCGGACTCCACCCACATATTCCGTCCTCTCAGCGTGGTGCTCAGCGTTACGTTCTCGAGCTCGTGTGCGACCATTGACGGAACGGGTACGGCTGTTCGAGGACTCGAGTCGGTACAATTTTCTCCGCTGGACGATCACCACCAGGTGATGAACGTGGGCATCCTCCTCGGGGCCGTGTTGATCGTGGGTGGCTTGATTGGGGTCACGGTTGCCCCTCGAGTCGCGGCGAAACGCCACGGTGGTAGCACAGGTGAGGCAGACGCCGAGCAGGTGACCGTCTACAAGGGGGTCGGTGTCCTGTCGACGTTACTCGGGTTCGGTCTGCTCGTGTTTTCGATCGTGTGAGTGATCGTTCCAATTATCGCAGCCAAACTCAGCGACGCTCGACGGCTGGCGACCGTTCCATCGATGCCGCGAGGTCGCCCAACGCGGCAATCCGTTCGGCTGTTGGCGGATGGGCGCGTGTCTCGATGCCGGACTGATCGTCATCATCTGCGTCGCGATGCCCTCGATCGAATCCGTGTGGGAGAAAGCACATCCCCTCGAGCCCCCGCGTGGGGACAGCTGATTCACCGATCGGTGAGTGTGACTCCCGCGCGTCCACTGACGGGCATGTTGTCACCTCGTCGGCGTCCAGGCGCTCGAGGGCGCTGGCGAGTGCGCCTGGGTTACCGGTGAGGCGGGCCCCATCTCGGTCGGCGATGAACTCACGCTGTTTCGAGAGCCCGCGGCTGAGGTGGACGATTCCAGCGGCCAAGATGCCAAGGGCGATACCGCCCACGAGGAGGATAGCCCCGAGTGTCAGTCCAAACTGGAGCATCCCGGCGACACTCAACAGGGGTGCATCGATGAACGACGAGGCGAGCACGTAACTGCCGACCACGACACCGCCGTAGACGTATGGTCGGCTCCAGGCGGGCAGATGATCGCCGAAGACGACGTGTTCGTCAGCGATCAGTGCCGGCAAGAACGACGCGAGTGTTAGCACACTGGCGTCGGCGTTTTTGAGGTGGACCAACTCGTGTGCGAGCACGCCCTCGAGTTCTGCATCCTCGAGGGTCTCGAGGAGGCCGCGACTGAGAACGATGGTTCCCGACCGAACGCCACCGATGGCAAAACTGTTTGCCACCGCAGTGTCAGCGATGGCGACGGTTGGTGGTGTCATGTCCAGTTGGGCCGCCAATCGCGTGACACGGTCGAGGACCTCCGGGTGTGTCTCGGCGGTGACGAATTCGGCGTCGGCTTCTGCCAGGAGCTCACGTCGCGTATACCTGAGTTGGATGGCAACCAATAGGGTGAAACAGACGGTCGTCGCGACGACATACTGCAAGGCCGGTTGCTCCAGGCCGAGGGCGTCGAACTGCGGCGCCATCCATGGTCGCAAGAGGGTGGCGATGAGGAGGGAGACGAGGATATTGCTGGCCACGATCGCCCCGAGTGTCGCGGCGATACGGCCCGTGAGTTCGCGAGGGACCATTTCGGTTGACGTAGAACGTGTTAGAGGAAAATGGTTTCGACGAGGATAGTCACAACGGTCGAGCGCCAGGAACAAAGTATTTACCATGCGCCAACAAATCGACATGTAACGTGGGATACGACCTTCCCAACGCCGCCCTCATCGCCTGCTGTGTCCTCGCACTCATCGTCGCCGCCGCGTTCTTCCCCGCCGCGGGCTATGGCGACTTTCCCGATCAGGAGGCGGTCAGTGACGACGCCTACACGACTAGCCCGCTCCCCGCCGAGTCCGGCGAGACGGACAATGATAGCAGCGAGAGTGACGACCAGGAAGGAGGAGACGAGGCCGACGATACTGACGACTCAGAGGAGTCGGACGACGACACCGATAGTACCGGCCAGGAAGCCGACGTTGGGAGCGACGGTACCACTGACGAGCGTGAGGGGGTTGCCCTCATCGGGATCCTCGGGCCGCTCACTATCGTGCTGTTGGTCCTGTCGCCCCTCGCAGTAATCTGGCGATATACCCACCCAGACCACGTTCGAGCGCCGCGGGGTCCAGGATTCGAACCACCCGAAGGAATCGTTCCGCGATTACAATTCCGCCTAAAGCGCATTCCGCAAGCGACCATGCACGCCACCTTGTCCGTCGCCAGTTTTGTCCCCGCGTTAACGGGGGGTGCCACGCGAACAGCGCGAGGGGTTGGTCACACCGCCTCGCTCGCCACCCAGGGACTCTCCCGTGGTCTCCGCGGGGTCACGTTCGGGTCGCTCGGATTGCTATCATCCATACGTGGCATCGGTTCGATATCACTCACCAGCGGCCTCACCGCGTTTGCTCGAGGCCTCGGCGGTGAGCCCCGGTCGTCGAGGTCGACACCGTCAACCGATGCTCGAGACCGCGCTCCAGCGCCCAGTACGGCCACTACAGCGGAGACGGGCCCTCGAACCATCGAGGACGTCTGGCTGGAACTGGTTTCGATGGTCACCACCACCCAGGAGGGGCGGGCCTTCTCGCGGTCCAGGCGGCGTCCACAATCACCCGTCGACGCCACGACGAAGACGCCTGGTGAGTACGCTCGAGCCGCGATTGATGCGGGCTATCCGCGTGGGCCAGTCTCGACGATCACGAACTGTTTTAGGCAGGTCAGATACGGATCGTACTCGTCGACTGCTGAACGGAAAAGACAGGCGTTCGAGGCGTACGAGGCACTCCAGGCAGACGCCGACGAGACACGCGGTGATGACGAATGAACCGACCACTGGCCGCCGTTGGCGTCCTGGCACTCGGTGCCGCTCTCGTCACTGCAGCCGGGTTCACGCCAGTAGCGGTGGCCGTGGTAGCGACTGAAATCGCTGTTCTCGGCGTCGCCACAGCCGCGTTGGTCACGGCTGTTGGGCTGCTCGTCTCAGTGAACGTCACAGATACCGATACTCACGGTCACCCCGACTCACCGATCGCCAGTGGTGCCTTTGGACCCCACCGCCCTGTGTATCGAAAACGGATCGGCGCGGCCGTCGAAAACGCCATAGAGAAGCCAGAGGTTGGGGAAGAACGCAACCGACGGATGCGACGGGCTGTCGCGCGTAACCGAGCCCGGAAACGAGCGACGGAACTCGTTATCGCCGAGATACAACAAACGGAGGGGATCGAGTATTCGGCCGCGCGACGCCGCGTTCGAGAAGGGACGTGGACGGACGACCCCCGCGCTCGCGCGTTTCTCTCGGACAGTGTTTCCCTCCCGTGGCAGTATCGGCTCATCGATTGGTTCGCAGGCGAGCGTGAACGCCGGCAGGTACTCGCCACGCTCGAGGCGGTCGAAGAACTGCTCCGAGACGATGGTCTGACGTCCGAGGATGGGAATAGCCACTCAGAGCGATTGCGGGCGGATGGACTGACGGAGGGGACGTGAAACTCATGAATCAGGACCAGGCGTCCGCGTCACTCGAGCCTGAGACCAGGACGGATGCGGCATCGAAGCCAACTGAAGGACACGAACCACTCGAAGACGCGGGTCGGGGGTCCGGGGCGCCTTCAGCTCCCGCTGGAGAACCGGTGACTTTGGACACCGAACGGGACACGACGGGTGAGGAACTGGCTAGCGGCGCGACCGACACTGTCACCGCGGTGGTCCCGACAGCAGTCGAAGACGTGAGCAGTGACCGGTGGCACGTCGCCGTTGCCATCGGCCTTGCCCTGGTGACGGCTGGCCTTCTCGTCCAGGAACCCGCGGTGTTCCTCGCCGCGGTGGTCCCTCTAACGTACGTCGCCTACGGATCGCTCACCGGCACACTCGAGCCCGACATTCGTGTCGAGCGAACCCTCGAGCCCGCGCACCCGTCACCTGGTGACGACGTTTCGGTGACGGTGACGGTGACCAACGATAGTGACGTCATGCTCCCCGATGTCCGTGTGGCCGACCAGCCGCCGGCAGATCTCTCCCTCGAGGGGGAACCCCAGATGGCGGCCTCCCTCGAAGGCGGCGCATCGTGTTCGACCACGTACCGGCTTCGTGCGGCACGCGGAGCGTATGACTTCGGCGACACAGTCGTCGATCTCTGGAATATTAGCCAGAGTGAGCGCCGTATCGAGACCTACTCCCTCGAGCAGTCGTTCGACTGTGACGACGCGCTCGAGCGGCTTCCGCTGGACGGGCAAACGATCCACTACACCGGTCGCGTCGAGACGAATATCGGTGGCGAGGGGATCGAATTCCACTCGACCCGTCCGTTCCAGGCCAGCGATCCGATGCGCCGGGTCGACTGGAAACGGTTCGCCCGTACTGGAAGGCTGAGTACGGTCGATTTCCGAGAAGAGCGCGCCGCCGCTGTGGTCATCGTCGTCGATGCCAGACGGTTGGCCGACGTCGTCCGGAACCCGGGCGAACTGGATGGGAGAACGCTCTCGTTTCATGCGACCACGTGGCTCGCTCGCTCACTGTTGGCGGCGAACAATCGAGTCGGTGTCGCCCTCTACGGTGGACGGGGGGACTACCTGTTGCCTCGTTCGGGTCGCGACCAGCTCGCCCGCGTCGAACGCCTGCTCGAGGGCGACTGGTGCGGCTCTTTCGGGCGACCATCGTGGCTCGCCAACGGTGACGGGGCTGTCACGCGGTTTTGCCGGGACCTCGCCGATGACAAGCAGATACTTTTCGTCACGCCAGTGCTCGATGACGAACCGGTCAGTTCAGCAAAGCGGTTCCGGGCTTTCGGCCACGACGTCACCGTCGTCTCTCCGATGATCGCCTCCGGGGGCGACCGTTCCGGTCGGCTCGAGCAGCTCCAACACGAGGCTCGCCTGTCGACGCTGCGGAGCCACGGCGTTCATGTGATCGATTGGGATCCCGACGAATCACTGCATGTCGCCGTCGAGCGACACAACAGACGGAGGAACCGATGAGCGCTCCCCACCACACCGACGGTCAGTCCCCGAACGGAAGCGCATCGATCGATACAGCTGCCCACTCTAGCGGTCATCCGAGTCGTGGCCTCTCGTGGGCGCCGCTTGCGATGACGGTCCTGTTCATCGGGCTTCTCTGGTGGCGTGCTGGCGTATTGCTCGCAGGTCTCATCCCGGGTGTCGGTGCCATCGCGATGGTTGCTGGCTGTCGGGCGATCACTGGAACGCGGTTTCGTGCTCAAGCCGGTGGGGCCCTGTTGATCGCACTCGGTCTCATCGGTGGGCTGGTTTCGATCCTCCTCACGACTGATCCCGTGCTGACGGGGCTCCTTTCAGGGGGGACTGTCGCCATTGTTGCTGTCGGCGTCGTCGCCCTCGAGGAGCCACCCACGTGGACGACACTGAACTGGGCACTTCGTGATACGGCCGTGACTGCAGTCCCTACAACGGCACTCATCACAGCGATTGTCACGGGTACGCTCATGACGGTACTCACGACAGCGTGGGCGGGGTTACTGACCGTCACAGGGACACCTTATCCTGGCTTTCTCTCCCTCCTCGTCCTGGCCACGGCCACGATTCTCGTCGGCTCACTCATCCTCGCTGCCGCGAGTTCGGTACGCCCGGCGGCGTTAGACCCCTATGCGTTCCCACAACTCGTCGATCGGGCGTTCGAGGTACGCACGGCCGTTCTTTATCTCGCCGTGATCGCCCTCTTCGTTCTCGCCGCGCCGACGACTGCTACCGCGTTCAACGCCGTTATCGGCGGGCTTGGACCGCTTGGGTCGCTCCTCGAGGTTGGGTTCACCAACCCGGCTATTCACGCCCTGTTGCTCGGCACGGTGTTCGTCGGTGGAGTCGTCTGGATGGGCTGGTTCTTCGCCCCAGTCGCCACCGCCTGGATCGGGCCACTCCCACGCACCACGGTGGCCTTTGCCCTCCCTGGTATCGTGTGTCCGCCTCTCGGTTATCTCGTTGGCCCCATTGTCGGCGTGAGCCCCCTCGAGGGCGTCCTGTTGGTGGCACTCAGCCTGGTTAGTGCCGTCTTTGCTGCATTACTCCTCTCGACGCTGGCAGGTGCGGTTGCAGACTGGCGACGTCTCGTCCTCGGAGGCGGCTGTGTCGCGTTCCTCTCGACCGTGGGTATCGGATCGGTGGTCGGTGTCCACCCGGTGTTCGTGTTCGCCGGTGTGGCCCTCGGTATCTGTATCTGGGACCTTTCACGGACGAACCAGACGATGGCAGCCCAACTCAGGCACGTCGACCGGAGCCAACCGCTGGCAACCCACGCGACAGCAACCGTCCTCGTCGGCGTCGTTGGTGTGGGGTTGGCGACCGGAACTATGTATGGGCTCAGTGCAGTGAGTCTCCCGGTCCCACAGTGGCAGGCGACTGCGTCGATTCTTTTCGCACTCGTGGCCGTCCTGTCGTTCGTCGGTGCGGTTACCCTAGAAAACCCGACTCGGGTCGTCACTGAACGCGTTTCCGGCGTTGACTCCGGCTACGTCATGCAGGCGGTGGCAGTCCTGGGAACGGTCGTCCTCATCATCGTCAGTGCGAGACTCACTGGCAACGCGGGACCGGTACTCACACTCCTCGCGCTGGGACTCGGCCCCGTGGCTGTGCTCGTGGCCATCGGCGCTCTCGCCAGTAGACGCCAATCCGATACGGCTTAATCGGGGCCGTCCAAACCCCATGTATGAATCAGCAGGGCTTCATCCGCCTCGCCCTCATCGCGTTCGGCCTCGTCTTCGCGAGTTTCATGGTTCTTGGCACGAGCCAACTCGTGCTCCCGCTTCGTGTTGCCCAACTCCTCGCTGCACCGATTGCACTCTCCGGATTCGCGCTCGCTATCTTCCTGTTCCTGCGGGCAACCGCGGCGTTCGTGGGCCTCGCTCCCATCGAGGCCGAACCCGACCACTGAAACGAGCGTTCGTCCTTCTTGGCCAGAACGCCCACTCGAGCGCCAACAGTTCCTTCCTGGTCCGCACAACCGTCCAGCCAAACACAACCGTTTTTCATCACTCGCCCGAAGCCGTAGCTATGACCCTCTCTGTCACCGACATCGCTGACCTCGGCCTCGAGGAACGCTCGGCGCTGTTCGATCGGGACGCCGGGATCGACGCCGCACGAAGCGACGCCCGGGATATCGTCGAGCGCGTCCGCGAAGAAGGCGACGTCGCCGTCCGTGAGTACTGCCGTACGTTCGACGACGTCGACGTCGGGAACCTCGAGATTACCGACGAGTGTGAACGGGCCGTCGACGTGATCGATCCAGCAATCCGTGAGGCGATCGACACGGCCATCGCCAACGTCCGTGCGTTCCACGAAGCCCAACTCCCCGAGGACTGGCGTCGTGAGTTCGAGGATGGGCGCGAACTCGGCCGACGCTTTCGGCCCCTCGAGCGCGTCGGCGTCTACGTTCCCGGCGGAACCGCCGCATACCCCTCGAGTGCGATCATGGGAATCGTCCCGGCCGTCGTCGCCGGGGTGGATCACGTGGTCGTCGCTACGCCGCCGGCTGACGAACCCAACCCCGTGACGCTCGCGGCGATTCACCTCGCCGGTGCCGACGAGGTGTTCCGTGTCGGCGGCGCACAGGCGGTCGGCGCACTCGCCTACGGAACTGAAAGCATCACTCGCGTACAGAAAATAGTCGGGCCGGGAAACCGCTGGGTGACCGCCGCCAAAGCCGAGGTCCGGGACGTCGTGGATATCGATGTCCTCGCCGGCCCGAGCGAGGTCGTCGTCGTCGCCGACGAGACCGCAGACCCGGTCCACGTCGCCAGTGAACTGCTCGCCCAGGCCGAACACGATCCGAACGCGTCGGTCGTGGCCGTGACTGATGATCCCGACACGGCAACCGAAACCGCCGAGGCCGTCGACACACTCCTCGAGGATCGGTCACGGGAAGCGACCATCCGTGACGCACTCTCGAGTGACGCCAGCGCCATCCTGTGTGCGCGCTCGATGAGCGAGGCCATCCTCTTTACCGAGGAGTACGCCCCCGAGCACCTGACGATCATCGCCGACGACGACGAGGCGATCCTCGAACGAATCGACAGCGCGGGCAGCGTGTTCCTCGGGCCACACACCCCCGTTGCCGCCGGGGATTACGCCAGCGGGACGAATCACGTGCTCCCGACGAACGGCGGGGCAAAGATCGCCGGCGGACTCGCCGTCGAACACTTCTTGCGAGCGACGACCGTCCAGCGACTCTCAGAGGATGGCCTCGAAACACTTGCGCCCACGATTACGACCCTCGCAGAAGCCGAAGGCCTCGAGGCCCACGCCGAAAGCGTCCGGTGTCGACTCGAGGACGACTAATCTCGGGCAGGGCTCGTGACGCGTTCGGTGGCCGTGCCAAGGCGTCACAGTTAACCTCCTCGCCAATATAGGGTAACTCATGAGTACCGAGAGCGCCGACGGTAGCCCTGGTCGGCCACGGATCGAGGTCACCGAAACTGCCGCTGAGCAAGCCCTCGAACTCCTCGAGGGGGAATCGTACGACGTCACCGAAGCCGGCCTCCGCCTGTTCGTCCAGCAAGGTGGCTGTGCTGGCCTCTCCTACGGGATGCGTTTCGACGCCGCACCCGAGGAAGACGACGCCATCTACAACCACCACGACCTGCGGGTGTTCGTCGACCCGGCGAGTCTGAAATACATCGGCGGGAGCGTCCTCGACTACGAAAGTGGCCTTCAGGCCGAAGGCTTCCACGTCGAAAACCCCAACGTCGTCAGCGAGTGTGGCTGTGGGGAATCGTTCCGGACCTGAACGACTATTTCGAAAAAAGGGCCACCGCCCAGCTTCTGACGGGGTATCTCCTCTGTGGCTGCTCGAGAATCGTCGGGGCCGATGTACCGTGTCCGACCCCGATTGTGCGACTATTCGTAGCGGATTCCGCCGACCCGTCTCAGTCCTCGAGTTTGAACGCGACGGTTACTTCTGCCTGGTACACTCGGTCCTCTACTGACGCGATTTCGACGCCTAGCTCGTCTACTTCGACCCAGTAGACGTTGTTGAGGGTGTCCTCTGCGCGGTCGATCGCATCGTCTGCTGCCGCGTCGAAGCTCTCCGTGCTGGTCCCGATCAGGGTGATCTTCTTGAAAACCATTGCAGGTTTCACTACTGCCCTTACCCCCTTAAACGTACGCCGCGAACGTCCGGTTTCGCGTCCTCCGGCTTCGATCACTTACTCCCGGACCGCCTGTTTTCCGGTTACTGCTGACATGAGCGCAGTCAATACGAATCCACCCACGACGAAGACGAACAGGAGTCCAAACGCCGATCCGACTCCCAACTCGAGGACGATCATCGCTGCCAACAGGGCCGCGATCAGGGCAAGCAACTGAATAATCCGATCGAGTTTCTGACCGAGCTGGGGATCCATAGCTGACGCTCTCAACTGGGATGTATAAAAGCTGTGTCACGAGCGTCGACCTCGAGCACTCTGTCGCTCGTATCGGTCGAGACAGAGAGGCCTCTCTCGAGTGACGGCTATGAATATGAAAGGGAGCGGCGAACCACGTTTCCCAGTGGGTCTCCCACACCAGTACTCGGCGGAACGCAGGTGGGCTTATTTGCCGTGTTCGGAATGGGTACGGAAGTGACCCCACCGCTGTGGCCGCTGTAATGCCGAGTGGCGGAGTCGAACCGCCAGATACCGGTCTCGGTCGTCGCGTGTATTATGAGTGGTCGGCGGCGAAACGCCTCTCCCAGTGGGTCTCCCACACCAGTACGCAACGTAACGCAGACGAGCTTAACTACCGTGTTCGGAACGGGTAC
>Ga0207421_10005959_pt1 | contig 13434 bp, 10 predicted proteins | sample SodLakKL_010_SED_4_FD_187542 | JGI IMG/M metagenome (GOLD analysis project Ga0207421, IMG submission 187542) | Alkaline sediment microbial communities from Lake Tanatar, Kulunda Steppe, Russia - 8KL_010_SED (SPAdes) (version 2) | ecosystem: Environmental > Aquatic > Non-marine Saline and...
GTAGACGGTCTCATAAGCATATATGCTGGTCACTCGAATACCAGCGTTCTCGTTATCCTCAACGGTGTTGTTATCTACGTCCACATGGTGCGACAGGTAAACGAGGATGCCATCTCCGGCACCTCTACGCGCGTGGTCGTTTTCAACTGTGCGGGACACAGTGTTTCCGCTGACGACAGACTGATGGTCGGAGTCAATTGGTTCATCGCTCCCTCTCTCATGGTTAACCTTGTAAATCAGTATCCCCGTGCCCTCGTTATCTGCAACCACGTTGTTTTCCACAGTGGCCGTGAGAGTGTTGTTGCCGTCGGGCCCACCGTAGATGATGATGCCGCCAGCGCGTTCACTCGAGAAATTGTTGCCGGTTATACTGCTATCGCGGACAGTTACATGGCCCTGTCCCTCCACGGCGCTGCCTGCGTGATAAATACCGCGCTCCGTGTTGTCTTGAACGTCAGTGTTAATTATTTCACCGTACGCATAGAAGGATATGCCATCGCCATCATTCTTACTGGATTCAGAATCCTGGATGACTACCCCTATGGAATCCCGTACTCTTATACCGTCATTGCCGTGGCTGTGGGAGTAAACGTTATCAATAAGGATATTATCCGAATAGGCGTATACCCCACGGTCTCCGAAGTTGCGCACTTCAAGGTTGGTAATCTCAACATCGTCTGCGTTCACAAAGATACCGTACTCCGTCATATCTTCCCCGTCCAGAACAGGTCTGTCTCCATCTTCTATCCCTTTTAGGTGCAGACCCTTTATTTCTTCAACCACTACATGCTCGAAGTAAGTTCCGGACGGAATCTCAACGCGATAATCGTCTTCTGCAGCATCAACAGCCGCCTGAATTGTACTGTAGTCATCAACGTGCTCATCAGCATCATCATAGAGTGAAATCGGCGTAGCAAGAATCTCGGCTTCACCATCGACATCTTCATCGGTGATAACTGGCATCCCCTCGAATTCCTCGTTGTTATCCGCCAAAGCCACTTCCCCCACCGCAAACACCATAAACAGCGCAACTACCACTACCAAAACGCTACTTACTCTACTCACTTCCCATACCTCCTCAAGGTATTGAATCTGGATCTCGTGGGCCTCCGGCTACAGGCCCAGAACCTCAGTCTCCGCGTCGACCTTCATTGCCTCTATGTGGACGGCCAGTCCCCTGACCGTTATCCCCTACTCAAAATCCCGCACTCTCAGCCGCCTTACTTCCCACCGCTTCTCCTCGGCCGGCTGCGCACGCACGCTCAACCCGCAGTCCACGCACGTAACCCGCAGCGTGCTGCGCCCAGTTCTAGATACAATCCGCGCGTTATGCTGGCACTTCACCGGCCTCACTCCTCCCGTATGCGGAGTTATGAATGTATCTGCGGCGGTCGTCAGCTGCGAAAGGCGGTCGAGTAAACACAAATGGATATGTGTCCTCTTCCACCACACCCATCACAATGCACGCTACCCAATATCATCCACAATCCGGTCTCCGGGTATCCGTCTTGAGATGTTCCGGTTCATCCTCTTCCCGCCAGGTTCGCAGCTGGCGCTCTGCCGACGGACCATCGCACTCCTGCACTGCCTCCTGTAACAGCGTCATCAGCTCCAGCGCACTGCGGAAGTACCGGGTCTTCTCCCCCTCCAGCCAGGTAATTTCCCCCTGGTAGCTCGCATTCTGACAGAAGGTAATCCGGACCATGAAGGATGCGGCTTGTGTATTGAATCCACACCTTTCGTCGGGCACGACTCTATCCCCCATCCCCGCTGGAACTGAATCTGACTGAGTCAAGAAACAAGTCCAGGGTCACATAATTCGCATACTTATTGAAACACACGCCAGTCAGATTGCAGTCAGAACCGGTACGGATACGGTACGGATTTATGCAAAAAACACATCAAGCGGGTATTTGCGACGATATCCGACACAAATCAGCGAAATTGGAAGAGACGATATGTGAGTGGTAAAAAGAAAAAGCACGGTGAGATCCTCGAGGTCGAGCAGCTTATGCAGACCCGACCAACGAGGAGAAACTATTAGTGGGGTTGAAGATCTCTCTCGATCTCATCGGCAACTGCCCGGAACCTACCCTCCAGGGCGATTCCCGGCTCAGAACACCCCGCGGAAAATCCCCGTTCAATTCTGGAGAAGCACACAATGGCATCGTCACCTCGAAAAGCCGACAGCAGCACCAGAACCTGCGCCCCGTTCCACTGCGCTATGACATCTCCCCTGCGAAGGTTGGACAAAAGGACTTCCTCCAGCTGCGGCGTCGCTCGCTCCAGTACCGCGCGATCCGGCACATCCCCGTCAGCATCAGTGAGAGTAATGATCCCGAAAACGGCGCGGTCGTCGACCCGTTCGGCGCGTCGCATCTCGAGACGGTAGAGGTAGCGGAACACCTCCCGGTCGCACAGGAGCGCTCCTTCCACCTCCTCTGCCCGCATGAGCTTCCCGGAAACTGACGAAAGGTCTCTGTCCACTTGCTCCGACTCGATGATCTCCCGGTCACTTCTGATCAGCTCACACAGCTCCCGCAGAGACTCACCCGGCGCCACATCCAGCTGCTGCTTCATCAATCCACTCAGAAACTCGTAGTGCTCGAGCGCATCACTGGGCCTTCCGACCCTGACCAGCGCCTCCATGAAACGATGATGCAGCTCCTCCGCCTCGGGTAGTGGCTCAAGCATGAAGGCCCTCTCACACACGTCGATCACCTCGGGATACCGGTCGTGATCCCGCAGAAGATCAGTCAGCTGCATCAGATTCCTGACGTAGATGCGGCGGTAATACTGCCTGACGGGCAGAATCCACGGCTGGTGCGGCCACTCCGGAAGGTAGTGCCCCCTGTACAGATCAACACACCTCTGCAGGGCATCGACTGCACCCGCTGCATCATCGTCGATCAGGCGCGACGCCTCTTCCGTCAGCTCCAGGAACTCGTCCACGTCACACCAGCACGCATCCCCCAGGTAGAAGCTGTAACACCCCTGGGAGAAATCAACGCGGATCAGGTCCTCGCACGAGGGCAGTGCATCGCGAAATAGCCTCCTCATCCGGTAGATAAGATCCTGAACGGCCGCTTTCGGGTCGGCATTATCGGCTTCGGGCCACAGTTGAGCCGCTATCGTATCCGGCGGGACCAGGCGCTCGCGGTTGCGCAGAAAGTATGTAAACAGGTCCCACAGCTTCTGCGACCTCCCGGCCTCCTCCGTGAGGACAGCATCGCCGCACCGGACCACGAACTGCCCCAGTGTACGGATTTTCAAACGATTGGCCTCACCGTCCCTATCACCTTCTTGAGTACCCACCGGCACCGCCCTCCTTCCGAGGAAGAGAAACTCACCGGTCAAACCTGATAACCCTAATCGACAGCATCAGCAGGCTTCTCGGAGCAGTCAGACACCACTGCAAACGCACGGCTCTGAGCGACCCGCGAAGAGAAACCGCCGAAGAGCCAGAGTTGGAACGACCCCTCCCGTCTTGTCGAAAGGGGTTTGCCAACTGCTCCATACATCAGGAGATGGAGCAACTCATCCCATGTCCCCGCCGTAGACTGCCGCATCGCTTGATCCGGGTCCTGACATGCATCTCGCATTCTTTCCTTTTGTGCTTTGCTGCGGTGATCATCATATATGGAAATATATCGCCGATTTTCCCCGGCGCAGAAATGTTTTCGGGAACGGCCTGCCAATTCCTTCCCGCAGGCGACACAAATTCTGTACGCGCCCTTACCACAGGACAGAACTGCCTCCGGTTGTCTGCTGCGCTCCCTGAATTCGCATTCCGGGAAGCATGTACAGGCGGCTCGCCCGCATCCTCATGAAACCACGCAGGTGTGACAGCCCCATGTCACACCTGCGCAAGAATCCGTCAGGTCCAAACCCGGTCGCCCTCTACTCATTCCTCTCCAGAATCAGGACCTCCCAACCGTTGATCTCGTATCTCATCACCTCATCTCCGGCCGAGAGCTCGTGTAACTTCACGTACTCCCCCTCCGAATCGTACACCAGCGGGTCCACCGACACCGCGTACTGCAGGTCTTCCAACCGCAGGGTGACGCACTTTTCATCGGCATTTAAGGACACCACGGTCACCGTCCCGGTGGGGCCGGGAAGTGCTACAGCCCGGGCGGCGATTCCGACGACGTCGCCGCCGGGATCCTCGACAAACTGCACCAGAGCCGACGCGGGATGTCCCTCCAGAGAGATCTCCGCGTCAAGGGTCTCGATATCCATCTCCACGGGCAGGTCCGCCCGCGTCCCGCGGTAGTCCCCCCGCACGTACAGCCCACCGGCGTCCTCCCAGCAGTCGGTGACCAGCACCGGCACGTCCACACCGGCCCGTTTCGCGGCGACCGCGTACACCGCCTCACCCCCCGCATCCAACGCAACAGTCAACCAGTTCGCCCTGCGCAGCCCGGCGGGGTTGCCCAGAAACGCATCCTCATCGATCACCAGCTCCTCGCCGCTCTCCCAGGTGAAATAGTGCAGCGTCTCCGACGGGGAGCGGCGCCTCCGGTACTCGTCCGGCACCAGCGCCCCGGTTATGCGGTCGCGCGACACCTCCATGCGGTGGAGCTGCCACCCGCCGCCGCCCACGGTGGCGACCCGCACCAGGTCCCCCTCCTGCACCTCGCACAAACTCTGCGCGTCGCCGAATACCTCCGGTCTGTCCTCCGTCACCGACAATCGCAGGGGCAGCTCCACCGGCTCAGTCTCCAGCAGCACGACCAGGTCGCCGCCGGGGTCCTCCTCCGGCACGGTCTGCACCGCCGCCACCGGCACATCCCAGTAGTCCACGATAACGCTGCCCCATCCGTCTTCATTGCGATGCACCGCGGTATCCGCGCCCATCTCGCACCACCGCTGCAGCTGCTCCTCGAACATCTCCTCGTGTCCCGGCACTATGCCGGTGAGCATCCCGTTGCACTCCCACATCACCGCATTTTCCCGGTCCAGATCCAGATCCACCCATTCACCGTCGATGCAGAGGGAACCGGGATCCAGCGCGTAGTCACACAGCTCCCCCCGGTAGGTATGCACCGGCTCATTCATCTCCACGAAGCCAGCATTACCCCCCTCATCGAACACGATGAGCACCGCGTGTCCCACCGCCGCCTCCAGTTCGTCCGCATCCAGCAGGTGCACCTCATCCGCGAGGCTCCAGGTTTCCTCTCCCTCGGTGGAAAACGCCTCGATTTCACCGCTGACTGAGCAGACACCGGTTACCAGGCCGACGGCAAACTGCCCATCCCGGTCTTCCGGGGCCACCTGGGCGAAAAGCCGATGGGCATCTCCCCGCAGCAGTGGATCGTGCATTCCCAGTCCGGGCAGCTCCTCCAGCAGGCCCTCTTCGTCGGCGGCCATCAGTACGCCCGCGGGATACGGGGCGTGCACCTCCCAGTCCACTCCTCTCCCGCGCAGCAGCACTACCAGTGCCTCCGCGACGGTGACAGCATCACCGGGGCGGAACCCCGCCTCCCCGCAGGCCCGGACCAGTCCCATGCCGGCGGCCGCGTTGACCGCGCCCCAGTCGGTCTTCTCCAGCTCACCCGCATCGGCAAATTCAGGTGCACTCCCGGAGTGAAACCGCTCCTGCCGCCTGCCCCCAAACAACCTCACGGCCTTCTTTGCAAATGCCAACCGGCTCATGGGTTCTTCTTCCCCCGTCTCCGGCACTTCCTGCAGCACGCCCAGCGCGCGGAGAACCGCCCCGTCGCGCCAGTAGGTCGACGCCTCCCGCACAGGTACGACCCGGATGTCCCCCGACGCGAGGACCCCGGGTGAGGTGATGGCAAGTAGCAGCAGCGCAGCGACGATCGCCATCGCCCACCTGCAAAATAGACTGTCACTCACAATACTGCACTCCCTTCGCTGGTGGTATTTGCTTACACTATATAGCTCGTTATATGGATGGATTTTCTTTAGTTCCCGCCCGCAAGCCACCCACGGTTTTGGAAGGTAAAGCGGCAGAGAAGTGCAGTAAGGTAGCGGCAATACATATGCACGCTGCATCCCCATCCATTGCAACGCCTCGCCCGTTCAACCAGCACACCAGTCCTTTTCCGGTCGGCCCTGGCGAAGGCAGGAGTACGCATGCAGGACACAAGGATCCCCGCAGTTCATCCCCGTCCGGCCAGAAGTAAGAAGCGGCGCCCCTTCCCGGCGGTGGGATTGCAAGTCGTGTGCGACCCACGCTCTGCACTCATCTGCCCCTGATGCGCGTGGCCAAGGGATAATGCGATGCAGTTGCCGTGCAAATTAGAAGGAATAAATACCGGCAGGTCCCGCGGGACTACAATCCCCACAGGGTCACTCTCCCGCGCGAAGGACCAATCGGACTCATCCTCCGACCTGGAGTCTCCCGAGCCTGCGGGATGTTTCAGTAAGAGAGGCCCCGGTCGCCCGGGGCCGTCGCTTCATCCTGTTCCGGCTACAGCTTCAAACTCTCGCCCGGCTGCAGCGCCTGCACGTCCACCCCGGGGGCCTGTTCGTCGGCCAGCCGCACGAACTCCCCGGCATCCTGCACCAGGATGGGGAAGGTGCCGTAGTGCATGGGAACGGCCATCTCCGGCTCCAGCGCTGTGAGGGCCCAGGCCGCCTGCTGCGGGTCCATGACAAATACACTGCCTATGGGCAGCAGGGCCACGTCGATATCGTACATCTCGCCCAGCATCTTCATACCGGGAAATGCCCCGGTGTCCCCCGCGTGGTAGATGGTCGTACCGTCTCCGGTGGTGATCAAGTACCCGGCCGGAGCGCCGCACTCAGCGGAGTGAAAGGCCTGCACCATCCTGACCTCAACGCCCTTTTCCTCTACTGTACCGCCGATATTCATACCCATGCCAAAGATGAAGTTATCCTCGGGGATACCGGTCTCGCCCAGCTTGCCCACCACTTCCGGCTGGGCCACGATGATAGCATCGGTACCCTCCACCAGGGACGCCAGTTCCTCGTCCACGTGATCGAAATGATCGTGCGTGATGAGAATCAGGTCCGGCTCTACCACATCCTACAGATCTACCGGGCAGCTCGGATTTCCGGTTATCCAGGGGTCGACCAGTATCCGCGTTCCGTCTCCCGCAGCAATCTCAAAAGCAGCATGACCTAACCACTTGACTTCGTGTGTCACCCGGAAACACCCTCTCCTTGTAATGAAAAGCTGCTCAAAACCCCACATCTACCCCGGACCGGCGGACGGGTCCCGCCCCCGGTCGCCTTACATACTCCCGCTGCAAAATGCGACAACCCTGATGTCGGTAAGAGGCACCCGTGGCACGCCGGTGCCGACACCAGGCAAATGGGGTTTACATCGTCTGACTTCCTTCACGATCAGCGCTCATTTTCCTACCGGAAATGGGCAGATCAACGCACATAATCCACCTGGCGGCGGATGGATGCCGGGCACAGGTGCGGATCCAGCACCCGCAGCGCAAAGCCCAGCGAACGGAACCGGAGGCCGGAAACCCGCAGCTGCCGCAGGGTGGATGAAAAGCAGGTTCCCGTTTTGCCGCATCGAAGAAAATAGTACCGGGAAGATGTGCGGTCCAATGACATCGGGACTGCACGGGACGCAGAAGCGCAATACACAAGGGAGGAATCACTGTGCCGAGATATGCTTATGATCTGGTTTTGACCGGGGGTCGAGTCATCGACCCGCAAAACGACATCGACGCCGTGCTCGATCTGGGAATCAAGGACGGGCACATAACCGCAGTTTCCGAGGGAATCTCGGGGGAAAAAGCACGTGAAATCATAGACCTGGAGGGAGACCTGGTCTTCCCCGGCGTAGTCGACAGCCACGTACACGTGGGCCGCGGGAGGGGCGTGGGCTACCGCATGACCGCCGCGGTGGGCGTGACCACCATGGTCGACTTCGGCAGCACCATGGACGACTTCCTGGCCGGTTTCGGGGAGCGCGGGGTGGGCCAGACCGTGGGCGCCCTGTACCCCATCAACCGGGAGCTCAGTGACCGGGACGCCCCGCAGGGCGAAATTGCCGGACTGGTGGATGAAGCCCTGGCAGAGGGCTCACTGGGCATCAAGATCGTCGGCGGACATTACCCGCTCACCCCGGAGACGACGTCGGAGATCATCAGCGCAGCCAACGAGCGCGGCTGCTACATCGCATTTCACCTCGGCACCACCGAGACCGGCAGCCACATCGAGGGTGTCCGGGAGATACCAGAGCTGCTCGGGGACAACAGAATGCACGTGGCCCACGCCAACAGCTACTGCCGCGGTATGGTCGAAAGCCCCGCGGAGGAGATCCTCGAGACCATGCAGCTCCTCGACCGGCTGGACGAACAGGTCGTGGCCGAGTCGTATCTGGGCACCATAAACGGCACCAGCGGCAGCTGCAGCGACGGTAAGCCGGACAGCCACGTGACCCGCAACTGCCTGACCATGCGGGGCTACTCCCCTACCCAGGACGGCCTCCGGCAGGCCATCGCAGACGGCTACGGCAATGTCCGCGTGGAATACGGCGGGCGCATGGTGCTGGTTACCGGGACCGAGGGCGTGAAGCTGTGGGAGGAAAAGGACACGGACATGTCCATGAGCTTCCCGGTCAACTCGCCCCAGGCCACCTTCACCGCCGCTACAGCGAAGAACGAGGAAGGCGAGTTCATTGTCGACGCCATATCCACAGATGGAGGCGCTAACCCGCGCAACGTCGCCGTGGAGCGGGGCATGGCCCTTGTCCGCTACGGGGCTCTCACCCTTAGTGAGTTGGCCGACAAGCTTTCCGCCGCCCCGGCGGATATGTTCGGTCTCAAGCAGAAGGGACACCTGGGCGAGGGCGCAGATGCGGATGTGACAGTTATCGACCCGGATGTAGGTCTCACCCGCATGACCATCGCGGGCGGACGCCCCATCATGCTGGACGGGGTGATCCTCGGCTGCGGGGGTACGGTAATCACCACCGCGGAGGGAGCGCCCGCCGTGCAGGAGGCCGGTTTCTCCTCTCTCGTCGCCGAGGCCGAGCAGGGGCGGCTGTATCGCTGAACGTTGAGCAGATAACACCACGCCGCACCTGCCGCGCAGTATCTGGGTGAGCCTGTTGCGCGGCAGGTGCGGAGCAGAGCACCAAAATAGACGCATTCTGCGGCATATGCAGGACGGAAAAGCCCCTCGAGCAACTCGACAATCTTTGCTGACCTGGCCTCAGCCAACTCCCTCAGCTGATCTTCTGCATCACATTGGCCATCTCAATTGCCGCCTCCGCCGCCTCGGCTCCCTTGTTGCCGGCCTTGGTCCCGGATCTCTCGATGGCCTGCTCCAGGGTGTCGGTGGTAATGACCCCGAAGATGACCGGTTTCTCCGCATCGAGGGAGACCTTGGCCACTCCCTTGGACACTTCCGCCGCCACGTAATCGAAGTGCGGGGTGTCCCCGCGCACCACCGCCCCCAGGCAGATCACGGCATCCGCCCCGGCGGTCGCCTTCTTCGCCGCAAGGGGTATCTCAAAGCTGCCCGGCACCCAGGTCACCTCGATGTCACTCTCTGAGGCACCGTGCCGCTTGAGTCTGTCCAGCGCCCCGTTCAGAAGCTGTCTGGAAAACAGCTCGTTGAACCGGCCGATGACCACGGCAAACTTCAGCCCCTCTGCACTTAGACTGCCCTCATTCACTTTCATCGCTTCTCCCCCTCTCGGCAGACAATCGATGGCCCAGCTTGTCTCGCTTGGTCTGCAGGTAGTGGATGTTGTGTGGATTGGCCCCCGTCTCCAACGGCAGGCGCTCTATCACTTGCAGGCCGTAGCCCCTGAGGCCCACGGTCTTCTTTTCGTTGTTGGTCAGAAGCCGCAGCCGTCTTATCCCCAGATCCTTCAGTATCTGCGCCCCTATACCGTAGTCTCTGAGATCGGCTGGAAACCCGAGCGCCTCGTTGGCCTCCACCGTGTCCAGTCCCCCGTCCTGCAGGTCGTAGGCCCGGAGCTTGTTGATGAGCCCGATGCCCCGGCCCTCCTGCCGCATGTACAGGATGACGCCGGTGCCCTCCTCCTGAATCCTGGCCATAGCCGCTGACAGCTGTGGACCGCAGTCGCAGCGCAGCGACCCGAACACGTCCCCGGTCAGACACTCGGAGTGCACCCGGACCATCGGTGCCTCTACCCCGGACAGATCCCCCTTGACCAGAGCCTGGTGCACCTCGCCGGTGAGGCGGTCGCGGTAAGCGTGCAGGGTGAAGCGGCCGAACCGGGTCGGCAGCTGTACCTGCGCGACGTGCTCGACCAGCTCTTCCTCGGTGCGCCGATACCTGATGAGGTCCTCGATGGTTACCAGCTTCAGATCAAACTCGGAACAGAACTCGACGAGGTCGTCCACCCGGGCCATGGTCCCGTCGTCCTTCATGATCTCGCAGATCACCGCGACCGGGGCCAGGCCGGCCAGCTGCGCCAGGTCCACTCCGGCCTCAGTGTGACCCGCCCGCCGCAGCACCCCCCCGTCCTTGGCCACCAGCGGGAAGATATGCCCGGGACGGCGCAGGTCATCTGGTGTCGTCTCTGTATCGACGAGTGCCCGCACGGTCTCCGCCCGGTCGTAGGCGGAGATTCCCGTGGAGGTTCCGGCGGCGTCCACCGAGACGGTGAAGGCGGTGCGCATGGTGTCGGTGTTGTCCCGCACCATCTGGGGGAGCTCCAGCTCCCCGGCCCGCTCGGCCGTCATCGGGGTACATATCAGCCCCCGGCACTCCCTGGCCATGAAGTTAATGTTCTCCGGTGTGGCGTGCTCGGCCGCCATCACCGCGTCGCCCTCGTTTTCCCGGTCCTCGTCATCGACCACCACGACCATGCGTCCGACCCTGATTTCTTGCACCGCTTCTTCAATACTGTCGAACATACTGTGCCTCCCAGGTAAAATTCATTTGAACCCCTTGTCCCGCAGAGCGTCCGCAGTCAGGTCATCCCCCGACGGCAGGCCGGAGACAAACTTCGCCACGTATTTTCCGATCAGATCAGCTTCAACATTTACCCTGCCCCCGGACCTGAGGTCCCGCAGCGTGGTGTGCTGGATGGTGTGAGGGATGATAGAGACGGAAAAACTCCCCCGCTCCAGCCCGGTTATGGTAAGGCTCACCCCATCTACCGTTACTGACCCCTTCTCCACCAGTGACTCCGTAATCCCGGGATCAACCTCAATCACGAACAACTGCGCGTTGTCCTCCGGGCGCCGGCTCCTCACCCGCCCGACCCCATCAATGTGGCCCGAGACCAGATGCCCGCCGAACCTCTCGCCCGCCGCAATGGCCCGTTCCAGGTTCACCTTCGAGCCGACCCGCAGGTCGCCGAGAGTACTGTGCCGGACCGACTCGGGCATGATCCCAGCAGAAAATGCTGCGGGCTCCACCTCCTCTGCCGTGAGGCAAAGCCCATTCACGGCCACACTGTCACCGACCGACAGATCTCCCATAACCTCTGCACACTGAATGCGCAGGTTCATGGCAGAGCCCTTCTTCTGTATGTCCGCCACCTCGCCTATTTCCTCCACTATGCCCGTGAACATCAGCTCTCCCCCTCCATGGGCGGGATGCGTGCTGTTATGCGCAGATCCTCACCCACGCGGTCTATCTCCATGTCGCACAGCTCAAGCACCTCATCCATGCTGTCAACGCCCGCCCCCTGCAGGGGAGTCGGTGCGTCGCGCCCGCCGATGAGCTTGCCCGCCAAAAAGATGACTATGCTGTCCACCAGACCGGAGAAGACCAGGCCGTGGGCCAGCTCTCCCCCTCCCTCGCAGAGAACACTGGTTATCTCTCTTGCGGCCAAGCCGTGCAGCAGGGACTTCAGGTCCAGACCGTCGCCGTCCGGCCGGCTCTGAAAAGTCTCCACCTGCGCCCCGGCATAGCGTAGTTTTTCCAGCCGCCCCTGCGGGGCATCGCCCGTGCAGGCGACGAGCACCGGCCTCTCCGGAGCTTCCCACAGGAGCCGCGCCCCAGCCGGCAGGCGGGCGAGGCTGTCGGCTATCACGCGCAGGGGCTGCGCGCTTTCCGGACACTCGGGCAAACGGCACGTCAGCCGGGGATCATCGGACAGGGCCGTCCCTATCCCCACCAGGACGGCATCGGAGGCGGCGCGCTGACGGTGCACCCACTTCCGGGCCTCGTCCCCGCTTATCCAGCGCGAGTCACCGGTCCTGGTGGCGATCTTGCCGTCCAGGGTCATGGCCATCTTCAGCGTCACAAACGGCATTCCGCTACCGATGTATTTTGTGTATGCCTCATTGAGGCGCTGTGCCTCGTCCTCCAGAAGGCCCGTCTCCACCTGCACCCCGGCCTCGCGCAGCCGGGATAATCCCCGCCCGGCCACGCGGGGATTGGGGTCGACCATGGCGGCAAAGACCCTCACCACCCCGCTTTCGATGATCTCTTCCGTGCAGGGTGGGGTCCTGCCATGATGGCAGCAGGGCTCGAGATTCACATACAGGTCGGCGCCGGACGCCAGCTCCCCCGCATCCCGCAGGGCAGCAGCCTCGGCATGGGGTCGCCCCGGGGCCCGGTGATATCCCTCCCCGACGATCTCGCCGTCGGATACCACCACCGCCCCCACCATCGGATTGGGACTGGCCGTTCCCCGCCCGTACCGCGCAAGGTCCAGCGCCCACCGCATGAACTTCTCACCTGGCTTCACTGTGTTCACCTACCCCATTAAAAAAACCCTGAAGTACATTCAGGGCAGTCAAGAGTCATCTTCTCCCGTCCAGACTTTACTGTCGGCTCTGGGTTTTAACCAGAATCCTGCCTCTCGGCTCGCGGGCTCACCCCACATAAGTGGGTTTCACCGCCGGTCAGGAGTTGAGGGGAATTCCCTCGCACCTTGCCCCGAAGATCACGAAATCGCTATTTATTTTGACTATATTGCGACCAAGTATATCAGGTCGCAGGGGAAGGTTCAATCCCGCCAGGACGGCCACTACCTGGCGGTTGCCCGGGTGGTGTGCTCGGCAGACAGAGGCGGGTTGACCACATGATGACAGAAAACCACCACAGATGAGGGAAGGACGGGGGCATCCACAGGGAAATCCGGCGATCAGCCGAAGACCTGCGTCATGATCTGGATCGCAGCGAAAATGAGGGGCAACCAGAGAATCGTACGGCTTCGCTGGTCCTTGATATCATCCCTGATCCTGCCCTCCGGATTCTCCAGGTCCCTATTGAGCCTTTCAGTCCCCTAGAATCGGGTCTCGGTGCTGTAACGAAGAGGTCATCGCCGACGTGCTAGGCGAGGATCTCACTTTCAGTCCCCTAGAATCGGGTCTCGGTGCTGTAACCCCAACCCGCCCCACATCATCAAAACCTTCCACCGTACCTTTCAGTCCCCTAGAATCGGGTCTCGGTGCTGTAACAACTTCGATATCCTGGTCACTGGCCCGACGGGTTAGGCTTTCAGTCCCCTAGAATCGGGTCTCGGTGCTGTAACCCCTGCGC
>Ga0207421_10005960_pt1 | contig 13432 bp, 7 predicted proteins | sample SodLakKL_010_SED_4_FD_187542 | JGI IMG/M metagenome (GOLD analysis project Ga0207421, IMG submission 187542) | Alkaline sediment microbial communities from Lake Tanatar, Kulunda Steppe, Russia - 8KL_010_SED (SPAdes) (version 2) | ecosystem: Environmental > Aquatic > Non-marine Saline and...
AAATCTAGATATTTAGAACCGAGAAAATCAGCTTTAAGAGAAAAAAGGAGCACTGCCGATCGTCGTCGTTCAGATCCAAGTCTAGATGCGTCAGAGCAGGCCGAGGCGACCGATGAATATAACCGATGTGAGAGTGCATTGCGCCAGATAGAAGAACTTGAACAAAAGATGAAAGAGTTGAGTCAGGTACATGAGCGTGAATGGTCACAAGAGAACCAGAAAAAGGCTGAGAAACTGGTTCCGAAGGTTAAAGAGTTCCTTGGAAGGTTGGAAGAAAGACTAAGCACATTGGATGAACTCAGAGAAACTGCTGATGACGATTGGCTTGAAGACACTTTTAGTCCTACTTTCTTTGACAAAGTCAATGATAATAGAGAGGAATGGGTCGATGCATTAAAGGATTTAGAAAAAGCATGTAGAGCCTATTCAAAGGATGAAACAACACCTGTTGAAGCTCATCTTTATGATTTATTCCCATACTTTGCTGATAAACTAACTGGTACAACTCACTACGGTAGCAACGGTATTTTCTTCATGAATTATTACTTCAGTAAAGGGAAGGAATACTTAGAGGGTGGAGAACCTAGAGAAGGTATGGCTGAACATCTTCGACTTTTCGCAGAGTTAGCAGCGGAAACGGACCAAGATGTTGAACTTGGAGAAAAGATCATAGAGGAATGCAAGGAATTAGAAAAAGAGATACCGAGTGATTGGAAGGATCGAGCGATTAGTGAAGTGATGACAGGAGGATATAGTCCTGTTAAAAAACATGGAGTCGCTATAAATATAGAGCCTTTGGCTAAGAAGAATATTGTTCCTAAGATAGTTGAAGATAAGGTGATATTATGACCAATAATTCTCCTAAGGAATCAAATCTACATAATAAAGCCCAATTAGATAAATCTGAACGTGAAGAGATTGAGAAAGTCGTTTATGAAATGAGAGGACGTGTCGAGAGTTATTACAGGCATGTATTAGAGGAACAGTACGGTTTAGATTCAAAACCAGAAGGGGAAGTTAGTGATAAGAAAAAAGAGCTGGTAACGGCGATAGAGAGGGAGCTGACGGAAGATAAGTCATGGGATGAAGCTCTAAATCAGTACATAAAGGGATTGGGCTATACTCTTGTTAACAGGTTAGCAGCTTTCAGATGTATGGAACTCCGTGATTTCATCGATAGAGAGGTGACACAGTTCCGTGAGAGCAGGACCCCAGCAGCTGATCCATTGGTTGAAGATGAGTTCATGGATGATAATGAGGCTACTATAGAAGCCTACAAAAGAGAATGTGATAGGTTGGCTGAAGAAATAGAGATATTGTTTAATCTATCGGATCCTTACAGTGTTCTAGATCCGGAAATGGATCTGTTCAGAGATTTATGCGAGTTGTTAGATGAGATTGACAATGATCTTTGGCTTACGGATGACGTACTCGGATGGATTTATGAGTATTATAATGCTCCTGATTTGGAGGAGGTTCGAGAAAAAGCTCGGACTAAAGGATTAGATCCAAAAGATACTACAGTTGCAAATCAATTTTATACTCCTCACTGGGTAGTTCGTATGCTTACAGATAACAGCCTTGGGAAATTATTTTTAGAGAAAAAAGGAAGTCTCCAAGACACAATAAAAAAGCAAGAAGATTTATTTGATGTAGAAGGACGTAAGAATCGTTCAACTCATCCTGATGATTCCCCTAGTATTACTGAATTATGTACTTATCTAGTACCAACTGAAGAGGAAGGAGAGGCTACAGATTTCGACCATCCATCAGAGATAAGGGTTTTAGACCCTGCTTGTGGAAGTGGGCACTTCTTGCTTTATGCATTTGATATTTTAGAGAGGATTTGGTGGGAAGAAACTGATGTTAATAGAGGTGAAGTTCCTAGGAAGATATTGGAGAACAATTTGTTCGGCGTCGACTTAGATTTAAGAGCATGTCAATTAGCAGCTTTTAATTTATATCTAAAAGGGCGTTCTCGAGCAGAAGAGGAAGGTAATAATGATTTTACTATTCCACAATTGGGTATAGTTTGTACTGACAGTCACATTGCAAATGTTGAAAAGGCAGAAGAGGTTTTTGAGGAAGTTGCTGGAGATCAACCTGAACTAAAAAACGTTTTAGAGAAGATACTTGAAGAATTTCAAACAATACCAGGATTAGGTAGTTTATTAGATGTTAAAGGAACTCTATCAGAAGAATTTTTAGAAGAAAATACTCAATCGAACCTTTCACAATTCAAAGGCGACGAATACAAATCTCTTAGAACTTTCCTTGATGCTTTACATGATAAGATAGAAGAGAAACAATCTAATAGTAAATTTTTAGCCCATGACCTTCAAAGCTTCTTAAGATTAGTCAGGATACTCTCACAGGACTACGATGTAACATTGATGAATCCTCCATACGGGTCAAGGAATCGTATGCCTAGACAGATAAAGAGTTATGTTAAGGCCAAATATGAGTATTATCCTGAATATTATATAAACTTCTTCGAAGTTTGTGAAGCCCTTTCAAAGGAAAAATGCAGAATTGGAATGCTCGTTCCAAGATCTTTCATGTTTAAAAAAAGCTTTCAGAAATTTAGAAAAGATTTAATAACTGAGAGAGGTTCATTCGAGTTTCTTGCAGAATATGGAGATAATGTATTAGATAATGCAAGTGTTTATACTGTAGGCACTGTCTTAAGAGCAAATGATTCTAATTCTAAAGAGAACTCTACCGGGGAATTTATCCGATTACATGATATTGAAAAATATGAAAAAGAAAAAAAATTTTTGCAATCAACTTATACAGATACTAACGAAATTACAAGAAATTATTCTCGAAGATTATCAGATTTTAAAAAAATACCTGGATTCCCAATTACTTACTGGGTTCATGATGATCTTCGTTCTATATATGATGCGGAAATAGTATTTGATTCAAGATCTGGAGATAAAGAAAGTCTTGGACATGTTCGCCAAGGCATTGCTACAGGAGATGATGATCGTTTTGTACGTAAGTTCTGGGAAGTTAGTAGTGAAAATCATGTACCTTTCGCAAAGGGAGGAGAAGATTCTTGGATTCTACCAAAGATAAAACTTTCATTAAACTGGAGGGAAAATGGAAAAGAAATTAGAAGATTCGAAGGCGGAAACGGAACACCTAACGAAGACTACTACTTTGAAGAATCAATAGTCTATAATAGAGTGAAAACTAAAAGTGGAAGGAGGTTTGGATTCTTGAACAGTGGCTCAATTTTCGCTGATAAAGGTCCTATCATAGCACCTAAAAATACATCTAATATATGGAATATACTTGCTTACTCGAATAGTAATCTTGCAACCTATTTGATGTTAAGCCAAACTCCTGAACGAATGTGGGAAATTTCTGAAGTATCGAAAATTCCTTGGAAAAAAGATTTTTCTGAGTCTGAAGAACTAGAATCCCAAGCCAAAGAAATTGCAGGAACTCTGCTTAGTTTAAGGAGATATGATATGGACTCTCCTCATTATCAAAGTCCTGTTATAATGCATATTTTAGAAGAAGGAAATGTTTTTGAATATTATTCAAACCATATTCATAGAAATTTCAAAGAGAGAGTGAAAATAAAATCGCCTGAAAAAATGAATAAAGACTGTTCTTTATATCAAATTACAAAAAAAGCAAGAAATTTCTACAATGACCTTAATAAATCTCTCCTAGGTCTGAATAAAAAAATTAATCATACAATATATGAAGAATTCTGCATAGAAAATGAAAGAAGGGAAGAAATTACTACCGAAATTGATCTAAGGATGGGAGAAAATCCAAAAGAACCAGAAATTGAAATAAAAAGTCCTACAGATCAGAAGATGATTAAAGACCTTCTCTTGCATATGTTGATGGAAGGTTTCTCAAACTCTAAGAAGTCATCCATAATACAAATATCTATAGAGTCCGAAGATGAAGATTCTGGCTTGATGGGTTATATTAAAGATAGATTTAAGGAAACCTGGGGAGAATATGCTAAAGATCGCTTAGCTGAAGCAGATCAAATCCTTGGCGATAGGCAATCGGGTGAAGAAGCTTATCCCAACATAAAGCATTTTCTTGAAAATGAACTATTTAAATTCAACTTAAAAGAATTCGAAAACACACCTATTCTCTGGAAGTTAACCACCGAAAGATTAGTGTCAGACCCAGAAGGTACTGGATTTTCCTGCCTGATAGATTATCATCAGCTAGACGAAGACATATTCGATAAACTTAAATCTCGATACCTAGAACCCAAGAAATCAGCTTTAAGAGAAAAAAGAAGTACTGCCGATCGTCGTCGTTCAGATCCTAGTTTAGATGCATCAGAGCAGGCCGAAGCAACCGATGAATATAATCGATGCCAGAGCGCATTGCGACAGATAGAAGAACTCGAACAAAAGATGAAAGAGTTGAGTCAGGTCCATGAGCGGGATTGGTCAGAGGAGAATCAGAAAAAAGCAGAAGAACTTGTTCCTAAAGTCAGAGAATTCCGTGAAAGATTGGAAGAAAGACTGAACACATTGGATGAACTAAGAGAAACTGCTGATGACGATTGGCTTGAAGATACTTTCAGCCCCACTTTCTTTGATAGAGTTGATGATAATAGAGAGGAATGGGTCGATGCATTAAAAGATTTAGAAAAAGCATGTAGAGCCTATTCAAAAGATGAAACAACACCTGTTGAAGCACATCTTTATGATCTATTCCCATATTTTGCTGACAAACTAACCGGTACAACTCATTACGGTAGTCATGGAATTTTCTTCATGAATTATTACTTTAGTAAGGGTAAGAAATACCTAGAAGATGGAGAACCTAGAGAGGAGATGGCCGAACATCTGCGACTTTTTGCTGAGTTAGCAGCGGAAACTGACCAAGATGTTGAACTTGGAGAAGATATCATAGAGGAATGCAAAGAATTAGAAAAAGAGATACCTAGTGATTGGAAGGATCGTGCATTAAGCGAAGTGATGACCGGCGGATATAGCCCTGTGAAAAAACATGGTGTGGCAATAAACATAGAACCTTTTGCTAACAAGAATATAGTTCCAAAAATTGTAGAGGATAAGGTGATACTATGAGAGGAGGTCAAGCTAAAGAGACTTTGCAGGAAGTGGCCCAGAAAAAGCTGAAGATTGTCATAAACAAAAGTAAAGACAAAGATCCTCAGATTGTGTGGTGGGATGCAGGAGGTAATCTAAAACCTGTCATCAAAGAAGCTTGTAATGAATTGGGATTGACCTTCCTCCCCGCTGATGAAGGCCGACCTTTGTCACTCCGTGAAAAGACCTTGGATAAAAGAAATGAATCACAAGTGTGGTATATATCTGAACCTAAAAAGGGGCGTCAATGGTTTAAAGATGTGAAAGAGACTGGTGGAGAATTACGGCTTTCAGCTCATCAACTCGCTGCAGATATATATGAGGGAATAAAAGCATGGGACATCTATGATGGTGATGTAGAAGGTGAAGAGTATCAGGATATAGCTGATATATTACTTAAAAAATTGACTAAAAAAGGTTATCTACCTACTTTTCAGGGTCTTCAATCCGAGATCATCACTCAAGGCAAAGGGAGGCCTTTGGAGCATATATTGAAAAATGGATGGGAACAGTTTAAAGAAGACAGTGATACGATCCAAAAGATAAAAGAAAAACTAAGAGAAAGGGGCTTAGAATTAATCTCCGATGAAGATGAACCTAAAGATATAGTGGAAAAGGCAAGAAAATGGGCAGTTGCTGAGTGGATGGTCTCAGAAGGACTCGATGTTTCTGAACTACCTCAATCATTAAAGCAAGTATGCACAACTTTACCGGGATCTCCTGTCCTGAAAGAAGTTTTAATAGATAATACAAACTCAGGGTTAGAAGACATATTTTTAAAACCATATCTAAAGGAAGTTATAGAAGGCTTAGATGATGAAGATATATGGAATATTGGACCATGTCCTGTCGATGGTATTTTGGAATCTAGATTGTGGGAAGATTGGAAGAAAAGACTAGATGAAGAAGATTTTGAAGAGCTAAATGAAAATGTAGACATTAGATACAGAACTGTCAAAGAATCGTATGGTGAAAGCGCTGCTATCACTAAAGTTTGGTTCCAAGTCAAGCAGCTTACCTCATTAGCACAACAATATGAAAGACGACAGGACTTAGATAAAGAAGAGGACCTTATTGAGGAATACTGTAATAAAAAATCCGGGTTTTGGAAGATCGATCAATATGTGAGAAAGATAATAATTTCGGGAGAACCTGAGAATAAACTTAAAATTGACCATAAAAGCTCTGAAGATCTTAAAAACATCAGAGAAGAACTGGTTGAAAATCGATATGTAAAACACATTCAGAGACTGGCGGAACACACTCGAGACCTTCTCACAAAGCCCTCATTTTTCAAAGACAATAAACATGCTTTCCACTTTTGGGACGATAATAAAGAAAAAATGGCTTCTGGAGAATCAACAGCTGTTTTTTACCTTGACGCACTTAGATATGAATTATCTAAGGAATTAGCTGAAAAGTTAAGAGAGGAAGGATTAGAAGTAAGTGAAGAGACAAGGATAGGGATGCTCCCATCCGATACTGAATTTGGTATGGCTGCTGTTACTCCTGGAAGACCTGACGGCTTTGAGGTGAGGATGCAGAAAGGAGAACTTATGCCAATGAGGAACAATAGGAAGATATTGACAAAAAGAAGAGAAGATATTTTAGAGAAAGAAGGATGGGAGGTCAAACACGAAAAAAGAAATTGGACCGACACAAGGATAGCCTATTTTGATCAGGAGCTCGACAAAATTGGAGAGAACGAACTATCTCAGATCGAAAGAAAATTGGAAAACAGAGTATCTCAGTTAGCAGAGTTGATAAGTGAAAAGGTGAAAAAAGGAGGATTGGAGAGAGCTTTTGTGGTAGCTGACCACGGTTTCGTTCTGTTGCCCAAACAAACCGATTTCAGCAGTATTTCAGCTAAAGATAGTGCTGAAACAGTCACTAGAAGATATGTAGCTGGTGACGAACTAGAGAGAACAGAGTATGGTATAAAATTTGAAGAATCAGACCTCCCCTATCTTCAGACTCAGTTGATCACCTTAGTAGATCCTTTCCAGAGATTCAGCAAACAGGGCATCTCTGATTCACGTTTTTATCATGGTGGTGCTCTTCCTCAGGAATTCATTTTGAACTTTTTAGTAGTTAAACAGGAATGATAGAAAATGGGCGAAAATTTTGATCCTGGAGAAAAGGTGATTATCGATGGTAAAGAAGCAGAAGTGATAAGCTTCCAGGAGATCGGTGAGGTGCCTTATCTTAGAGTTGTAGTGAACGGCAGTACGAAAAACATCTGTACCGAGGACGTCTCTATTGAACGAAAATCACATTCTTATCATCCCTTAAAGAATTTGAAACCACTTGAGATAGACCCCACTCATGAAGCAGTATCGGCCAACCAATTTGATATGAAAACTGATGCTATTCGATTACAATTAGGTTACAATCAGGATCAGCTTCTCAGTATATCAACTTCTTTAGTTCGCCTCGAGTACTACCAATTGGCCTGTGTAAATGAAGTTATGGATGGGATAAGACAAAGAGCTTTAATCGCGGATGATGTAGGACTTGGTAAGACTATAGAAGCTGGTTTGATTTTCAAAGAACTCATGGCCCGTGGTCGAGCCGATCGGGTTCTATTAATTGTGCCTGCGCATCTACAGAAAAAATGGAAACGAGACATGGACCGGTTTTTCAATATAGATTTGACTCTAGCTGACAGAACTTGGGTTGAAGCTGAACGTCGAAAAAAGGGTGTAGATGCAAATATTTGGACCGAAGGAGAAAAGAAGCTGCTTACTAGCATGGCTTTTCTTAGACAAGATGAATTTCAGAATAGTCTAGATGAAACTTTCTGGGACCTAGTTATAGTTGACGAAGTTCATAAGGCTAGTAAGAAGAGAGACTCCCCTAGTAAAACCTCCAAGATGGCAGAAAGAGTTTCTCACCAATCTGATTCTCTATTGCTTCTCTCAGCGACACCTCATAATGGAAAAGAAGAATCACTTAAATCTTTGATTAACTATATTGATCCATTTTTAGTAGCACCTGATGAAAATCTATCAAAAGACATCGTAGATGACGTTATGATTCGTCGTGGTAAAGATACAGTATATAATAAAGATGGAAAACGTGTATTTCCTGAAAGGGAAGTTAAAACCGTACCAGTAAATATGTCTAGTTCTGAAAAAGAATTTTACGATGAGGTAACTTCCTATGTTAAAGACATTTACAACAGGTCAGATAAATTAAACGAACCTGCAGTAGGGTTCGCTATGGCTCTTATGCAGAAAAGATTAGTGAGTAGTATTGGTGCAATTAGAGAAACTCTAAAAAGAAGATTAAGGGATTTATCAAATCTTGATGGGACTGAAATATCTAGAAAAGCTAGAAACTACATTGAAGGGGAGGATTTAGAAGAAAATGATCGTGAAGATGCTGAGCGAGAATTAGAAAGGTTAACCACATCAGATGACAAGAAGCTAGAAGATGAATTGAACACTCTTCAAGATCTGGTGAAAAAGGCGAAGAATCTTCCAATTGATTCAAAAGCTACCCAAGTCAAGAGATTTATTTCTGATCTTCTAGAAAGGAACGAACGAGAGAAATTGCTCATATTCACTGAATATAGAGATACCTTGAATTATCTCTTAGAAGAGGTATTTGATGATGAGGGATGGAGTGATGATATTTTGGTCATCCATGGTGGGGTTGATAGAGAAAAACGCCAAGAGATTGAGGACGAATTCAATTACGGCCAGAGCAGAATATTTTTAGCAACCGATGCAGCTTCGGAAGGGATAGATCTTCAGCATAGTTGTCATATCATGGTTAATTATGAACTGCCTTGGAATCCCAACAAATTGGAGCAGAGAATCGGTAGATTACATCGGTATGGACAGGACAAAACAGTCAAGGTTTGGAACTTTCAGTTTGATGATACTAGAGAAACTGAAATTTTTGATCTACTGCAAAAAAAGATCGAGAACATTCGTACACACATTGGAAATACATCTGACATGATCGGTATTATGGAAGAGATTAATCTTCAAGACTTGATAATGAAATCTCTCCAGAGTGAAGAACCACCTGAAGCCACCAAAGAAGAACTTGAGGAGATGATAGATGAACGTCAAAGGACCTTACGAGAGTGGTATGATAGGACTCCATTAGATTGCTCTACTTTCGATTCTGAAAGTCGAGAAAAAATAAAAGAAGTCGTCAAAGATTCTGAAGATGCTTATGGTACACAAGCTGACATAAAATCATTTTTTATAAATGCAGTCTCTTTTTTAGGGGGAAAAGTAACTAAGTATAGAGACGAAATCTTTCAAGTATATCCCCCTGAAGAACTAAATAAGAATATTGATAGATTCGAAAAAATCACTTTTAATAGAGAAGTCGCAATGGATAAGTATGATTTGATATTCATTTCTCCTGATTCAGATTTGATAAAGGATCTTATCAGAAAATTGATGGAAAAAGAATTTTTTGGAGAGGTGGGATTGAAAATATTGTCCTTTTTAGAGAATCCTGGGATAACATTCAATTTTACTTTAAAATTAGAAGATGGTACAGACACTATTATCCGTGAAGAATTATTGCCGATTTTCGTAGATTTGGATTCAAAAGACGCTCAGAAAAACTTGGGAGAAAGAGTAAACCAAAGTGAAAGTATAGAAAGGCAAGCACACAAAGAAACTTTTGATCGCCTTTTGATGGAAAAAGAGGAGCTAGAAAAACAAGCAGAGAAATATGCTAGTAAACATCTACAGAGATTGAAAAAGAAGGAAAAGGAAAATAGAGAAAAGGAAACTCAAGAACAACTAGAAAGACTTCAATCTTACAGGAAACTAGAAAGAAAAAGAATCGAAAACTTTATCGAGAAATACAAGAAGAAGGAAGAGGATGAAGATATGAGAGTTGCAATAAGGAAACAAAGAGCCAGGTTGGAAAAACTAGAGAACAGAATAGAAGAGAGAGAAAAAGAGATCAGAAAGAAAGCAAAAGTCGTGTCTTTAGCACCTTCTGTGAAGAATTGGTGTGTCTGTGTTCCTGATATATGAAGTGAATAGATTTTTTTAATTCCCAATTGTTGAAATATAAAAAAATTTTAAAAATTAACATTCTAGGTTAAATTATAATAATTCCTTTTTAAAATACTCCAAAGCATTAGGATGCTAAGAAAGGCTCCGGGTAAAGATTATTCTAAGATCTATACTGTTTATATTCCAGGAAAAGAAGAACGTATATTCACTAGAAAAGAGATGAAAGAGTTAAAGAATTCTGCAGAAAAGATTGAAGAAGTGAACTTGAATTTTTGATGTTAAATATTCGTAAGAGATATATATTTTAAGACCATGCACCCCGATGAGTGAAAAACAATGTTTGCAATCGTACTTGAAATCAAACCAAAGACGATATTCTTAAAAAATATTAAAAGTGAAAAAACATCATATTTATACGCACCTGAAACGGATGCAAAAAAGGGTGACGTTTTAGACGTTGATATTAAATCTACAAATTTTAGCAAAGGTAATACCTTTTTCAAAGGGGAATATGAAAAATTAAACGATGGTGAAAACAAATTCGAAAATTGTTTGAAATGTGAGAAGACTTTGAAGAAAAATCAAAATCCTTTATGTTATAGTTGTTGGAAAAAACTTGTGGATAAAGAATCTAAAAAGACAACTAAAAGGTCTAAAAAAGATCTAAATGATCTGGATGTTGAGGAAATAATCAAATTAAATAAAGAATTACGTTTTATAGAAGGTGAAATAGATTTAGAAGAAAGTTTTGTAGATTTTTCCTTTGGAGATGTAAAAAGTGCTTTTGAAAATTTGAAGCACAATATAAAATCCGAAGATAAGAAGAAATCTTTTGAGGTAAGTATTAGCGATATTAAAAGTATAGATGAACAGTACTATCTGTACAATGAAATCAAAGGCATCATGTTTGAAATTGCATTTAATCAAATCATTAATAAAATGAAATCTGACGAGTATGGAATTAAGAAAATTAAACCTAGTTATAAGAAAGAGTGGTTAACAAATAAGAATTACAACTATGAAGCAGATGGCGAAATTAAATTTAAATTAGGTAAAAGAAATGTTGAGGATCCAGTATATGCTTTATATGACTGCAAGGCTTATTCAAACGGATATAATATAAAAAATCATCTTGAGAGGATGATGAATTACATAAGAAAGAAGCAAGATAACCGGAGGGTCAAAAAACACTACAAATATTTTATCGTTTTAAGTGGTAAATTTAACGGGAATCCAGAATATCATTCCAAAAAAATATCTGAAGAAAATGTTGAAGATTTTAGATTTATACTGATGAAAAGCTCTCAGATTAAGAAATTATACGACGAACAATTTGGTAGGACATGGAGAAGTAAATTGTTTTATAACGAGTTTAGATGGGAAGATATTTTAGAACCTCAAAATGCTAAACCTATTGAAGTTGTTTCTGATAAAAAAATTGAAAATCTGATCAAGGAAGCAAGGAAAAATGCATGATGAGGTAGTTAATAGTAATACTATTTTAAACATTATTAAATAATAGTATTCTTAAATTTTATATAGTAAATACTAATTTATAAACATATGTCGGAAAAGAAAAATACTTTAGATTTTAAATTCAAGTATCATCCAGTTGGACAGGGACTTTTTTACACAGGTAAAGTAGGTGAAACTTATTTTGTTTATGATTGTGGATCTGAAAGTAAAACGTTATTAGAAGACAAAATTGATGATTATTTGAACGATTTAAAGAAAAAACAAAGTCACATAGACTATTTATTTATATCTCATTTTGATGTAGATCACATAAATGGATTGGAATATTTATTAAATAAAATAAAGGTAAAAAATTTTATTTTACCTTACTTCTCTCTCTTAGAGAGATTTGCTTATTATATAAAAAATGACGTTCCTAAAAATATTTTTCTATCTTATTTTTTATTAGATCCTGTAACTATTTTATTAGAACCTTATACATATGAATCGGATATAATTCCAGTGGATAATATTAAAATGATCTCAAATTTAGAAAAAAACCAAATGAAAACGAAAGATATAATGGAAATGAATGGGGGACGTATTTAAAAGAAGAAAAATTAGAAACAATGGAACATATTAGTAATATTACTTTAGAAAATAAAAAATGGGTGTTTAGAACATTTAATAGGAATATAAATGATAGTAAACTAAGCAAATTTGAAGATGAAATAAATAAAATTGGAGTAAGTTATAAATCGATTAAAGAAGAAATAAAGAAAACTAACACAGGGGAATTGAAAGATTGTTATGAAAACGTTTTTGGAAAATATAAATTAAATGATACTTCATTGGTTTTATACCATGGCCCAAATTCAGATTTTAAAATCGGTCATGAACTCGTATTCTTTGATGAGACAATTTATATTTTTGGTAATAACTTACAATTTTATAATCCTTTTAATAATAATATGGGGTACTTATTAACTGGAGATATAAAAATTGATGAGGACATCAAAAATCATTATTCTGATTATCTAAAAAATGTTTCAATAGGGACTCTTCCACATCACGGCTCGCATTTAAATTTTAATAAAGAAGTATTAAATTGGTGTAATAACAGTTACTTATGGATTAATTCTTCTAGTAGAGCAAGATGCAATTGTTGGAAACATCCTCATTTTAATAAAGTAGTAATACCGATATTAGAAGATAATAAAAATTTCGGATGGTGCAACAAAAATAATAGTTTAACAATCGAAGGAACCGTTATATTTTAAAAAACAATATCTATCAAAGTTAAAGCAAATATTATTGCGGTAAGAACATCTAGAAGAAAAATTTTATCAATCAGGGGTAGATGATATAAAGTATCCAAAAAAAGACTTTAAAAAGCTAGGTTATAAAAAGATATAAATAACAACATATATATTCTTAGCTCAGTTGTGAGTAAAATGGCATTATTTGGAACTACTATAAAAGGACCGTATCATAGAAACAAGGTACCAAAACTTAAAGAAAATGGATATGATTTTCCTGCGATTTATGTTCTCTACTACATTAGAGACGGACCAAGAGGAGCTGAAAAAATAAAATACATAGGTGAAGGGTATTGTCTTTGGGAAAGGTTAAAACACTGGGATGATAAATTAGGTCCTCATGAATGGAATTACTTTAAGTATCAGAAAGGTCCTTACAAAAAGAGTAAAAGAAAAAATAAAGAAAAAGAACTAATTAAAAAACATAAACCTCCACTTAATGTCCAGCATAATAAATAAACTAAAGTAAATGGTAGAACCTTTAATCGATAGTTAGAATCCTCTTCTAATAAATTTCTATAAAAAACATCTTAAAAGCCATTTTAACACCTAAAAAACCTAA
>Ga0207421_10005961_pt1 | contig 13425 bp, 11 predicted proteins | sample SodLakKL_010_SED_4_FD_187542 | JGI IMG/M metagenome (GOLD analysis project Ga0207421, IMG submission 187542) | Alkaline sediment microbial communities from Lake Tanatar, Kulunda Steppe, Russia - 8KL_010_SED (SPAdes) (version 2) | ecosystem: Environmental > Aquatic > Non-marine Saline and...
TATTTCCTCGGCATTATGTGGGTATTGATTTTCTTCCTCCTGGTTCTCTTCATCTTCGGCTTCCATTTCTTTAATCAATACCTCGCTCAGCAAAACGTCTTCAAGGATTATGGTTTCTTCTAAATCATACTCTTCCTGTTCATTCTCATCCTCATTTTCATCCCCTTCCTCATCTTCTTCTCCATTTTCTTCTTCATTTTCGTTCTCTACATCTTCCTCTATTTCAGAAATCATGTTTATAACTGGTATTAAGTCAGCTTGCTGCATGATTTCTAATACCCTGTTTTCTATTTCTTCAATTTCTTCAGGCATTTCTTCTTCCTCTACCTGCTGAGATTCCTCCTCATCGTTTTCTTCCATTTCACAACCGGGAAGAACCGCACAACCGGAAACAATAAATATAGCAAATATTAGTGTCATTAATATAGCTAGTTTTTTAGGACTCATAATATCACCTCTAATGATAGTTTATCCTAATTAATTTAGAGAATACTTCCTTTTTATGAAGAGGTATCATTAAATTTCGTTATGGGAAAAGTTATAAAAAGTCATTTATTATGAGCTAGCAGCATAGCAAAGTCTGTGTGGTTTATTTATATATTTAACGAAAGAATTCACCTAGTTTCACTTCTGCTTTTTGGATAAACTCTGATGCCTTAATTTTCCCTTCCCCGCTTCTTTGTACCCGGGTTATTAATAAACTGCCGTCAACGGTTGCTACTTTAAATCCCTTTTCATTTATTATTCCTATTATTTCTCCTGGATTTGAATTGGGAATCTTATCATTAATTTCACTTTCCCAGATTTTTATTTTTTCCCCCCTAAGGTTTGAAAATGCTCCCGGAGAGGGGCTAGAACCTCTGATTAAATTATAAATCTCCCGGGTAGGTTTGCTCCAATTGATTTTTACATCCTCTTCGGTTATTACTGGTTGAAAAGAAGCCATGCTTTCATCCTGGGGTGTTGTGGAGGCTTTTCCTTCTCTAATCAAGGCTACTGACTCCTTTATCAGTTTGATACCCAGGGGATAAAGCTTGTTAAAATATACGGAACCCACTGAATCCCCATCCTCAATGCTTACCTTCTCCTGTAAAATTATATCTCCTGTATCTACTCCTTCATCTATGTAGTGAATAGTAACTCCCGTTACTTTCTCTCCATTAATAACAGCCCAATTAATGGCTGTACCACCCCTGTATTTTGGCAGTAGTGAGGGATGGAAATTAATTCCACCATAAGCAGCTATATCTATAACTTTCTGAGGCATAAAATCAGTTACAAAAACCAACACAAAGAGATCAGGTTTTAATTCCTTTACCCAGGGAATTAGGGAATTATCCTTTAAGCGGTGAGGTGACTTTCCCTCCGGCTGTATGAGGGGGATATTTTTTTCTAGAGCCAGATCTTTAACAGGGTTGGGCCTTTTTCCCCGGGGATCATCAGGCGCTGTAATTACTCCTACTACATTTTCTCTCTGGCCAAGTAGAGCTTCCAAACAATCTTTTCCAAAAGGGGCTTGTCCAACCAGTATGATTCTCAAATATTACACCTCCATTTTATGTGTTTCACTATATTCAATTATATTTTAAATTGCATGAAAATTCAATAAACGATACTAATTTGCAATTTGTATTTTCTAATACTCCAAAATGATTAGCTATATTTAATTAATAATAAACTATTGCCAAATATGTCATAAATTGATATACTTATTAATGTTGAAATTTGTAGTTATATGTAGAAAAGGAGGAAGATGTTGTTGAAGTCAACAGGAATAGTAAGAAAAGTAGATGAGTTGGGGAGAGTAGTAATTCCAATTGAATTAAGAAGAACACTGGGTATAAGCATTAAGGATCCTCTAGAGATATATGTTGATGAGGAAAAAATTATCTTTAGAAAATATGAGCCTTCTTGTGTTTTTTGTGGCGATGCAAATGATGTTACACATTTTAAAAACAAAATCGTATGTGGAAATTGTTTAAAAGAAATCAATAAATAAATTTTATAAAAAATTATTTGGGAGAAGAAATGGGACAAAGGTCACCATTATCTTCTCTTATTTATTATTATTTTGATTACAGGGAACCAATGATTAAGATTATTAGAAGGTTGGGGTTGGAATATCGCTTCCCCCCGGGGTAAGCTTATCCTTGAAATCATCAAGGTATGACACTTCTTCCCGGGCCCAATACAGAGCCTCTTTGTCAACAGCCCGAACTAATATTTCCTCCTTTCTGTCCGATGCCTCTGCCAAAATATCTCCCAAGGGGCTTATAAGTTTGCTTTTTCCACAGCTGTTATTGCCGACAGTGTTAACCCCTAATACGAATACGGTATTATCCAGTGCCCGCGCCGGCAGTTGAATGTCCCACCGGTGAGAGGCTGCCATGCTCCATACCGACGGACAGACAATAAGAGTAGCTCCCTCCAATGCCAGCAATCTACTGGTTTCAGGAAATTCCATTTCATAACAAATCAGTACTCCTATCTTCCCTACCTCAGAATCAAAGGTAGGATATTCAAGGGTGGCTTCTTTAAATATCTGGTGTTCCCGTCCCCAGAGAAGTCCCTTGCGTACAACGCCCATATTCTCCCCGTTAGCGTCTATAACTACTGTTGATATGTATAAATTTCCTTCTTCTTTTTCTACAAAAGGACATACTATAGTAACTCCTTCCCTCTGGGCTTCCTCCTGGAATGTGGTTACAGTTTTTCCCTCTGTAGTTTCCGCCAGCTGATAGAATACCTCTTTTGACAAATAATAGCCGGTGTTCCACAATTCAGGAAACACTATTAAGTTTGCTTCTTCTTTTATAGCCTCACGGGCAAAATGAATTCCTCTTTTTAAATTGGCATCCACATCATTCATAATAGGGGTTATTTGAATAGCTGCTACTTGAAACATGCTTTATTCCCTCCGTTTAAATATATTTTTATTTAATTGTTTTTCTTATTAATTCATATTTATCAATTAATATAGAATTAGGAACATTATATATCAAGGCAATATGTTTGCTGGATATGTTTATATTGTTATTTTCCAAAAAAGCAAATTCTAATCCTGCTGCCCAGGCCATTTTATCATCTATTTCAGGCACATTTGGATAATAAGATTTTAAAACTTTAGTCCACAAAGACTTGATCTCATTGTAAGAATTTTCATTGTACTTGCCACTTTTTTTCATATTACTAAGGGTATGTTTTAGCACATCGTTCCATTTATCCCCTTGCTGGTCCATTGTTCTATTTCTGTCCATATAATCTTTTAAGGTTACTTTTACAATTTTACCCTCCATTAATATTTCATGGGGTTCTTTAGAACCGATTTTTTTAAGGGCTAGTAACGCTAATTCAATGTGCTCTTCTTTAGCCCAGGGACTTTTAATAAACTGTTTTAAGACCCTTTCTGCCCTTTCATTATTTTCTAAAAGGCCATAAAGAAAAATAACGTTAGCTATTAAATCATCGTCTAACTGATACAAACTTTCCTTCATTTTTACCCGGACAAAAGGCGATTCAAACTTTGCTTTTAATTTTTCCCTTACGGATTCAGTTACACCAGCATATTTATAGTTTAACTTAACATAGTTTAAGTTTCTTTGAAATAGCATAGCTTCTTCAATTTCTTCCAATAACTTATTGGTTTTTGGAATTAGCTTACTTTCCGGAGCTGTAGTTTTAAACTCTTCCAGGTAAGATATTGTGTTGTCTAGATCTCCCTCCATGCAGCAGTATACGCCTGTTAAAAAAAGAAACTCTGGAAGTGGTTCATCAGCAAGCTTTTTAATTTCTGCTTTTTTTTGGACTTTGCCAAGTTCAGTTAAATTATAAGCAATCTTATAATGTAAAGAAATATTTTCTGGATTTACTTCTACAGCCTTTCGGAAGTATTTTAAAGCTTTTTCATAGATATTTCTCTGTAAATATTGGTTACCTTTTTCTAAATAATAATCTGAGTCTTTTTTGAAAGATACTATACCAAGCTCTTTTTTTTTCCTGTCTTTTTCTTCTGTCATTTTATTCACCTGCCTGGCATTATTATATGTTTTATGTCTACCATTTTGTGTTCCATTATATTCATTTAAAACATATTCAGTAAGTACGGCTGTTTTCCTTTATTTTATCATTAATTTTTAAGGAATTAAAAAGGGTATTATACAGGTAGTTTAGTGGAAATATAACTGTAGTTGGAAGGAGAGGATTAAATATGGCAGGGCAACGTGAACATTGGAATTCCCGTTCAGGTTTTATTCTGGCTACTGTAGGTTCTGCTGTAGGTTTGGGAAATATATGGCGGTTCCCAACCGCTGTTGTAAGAAATGGCGGCGGAGCATTTCTTTTACTTTTTTTAATTATAGTATTGTTTATAGGAGTGCCCATGATTATAGCGGAGTTAACCCTAGGTAGAAAGAGCCAAAAAAACCTGGTCAGCACTTTTTCAACCCTGGCCCCGGGGAGCAAATGGTGGATAGTAGGCCTGATAGGATGGGCTGCAGTTTTTATTATTTTATCTTTTTATTCAGTTATTGCAGGATGGTCATTAATATATTTTTTAGGCAGTTTGCTTGGTTTTTTTTCCGGTTTGGATACGGAAGGTCTAACTCAGGCACACAATCAAATAGTGGGTAATCCTATATTGCCAATTCTAGGGCAGGCTATATTTATGGTGGTTACGGTAATAGTTGTTTTATATGGTGTAACCAAGGGTATTGAGCGGTGGAGCAAAATTCTTATGCCAGGCATTATATTAATACTTTTTGTGCTATTGGGGCGTACACTTCTTCTTGAAGGGGCAGCAGAAGGAGTGCTTTGGTTTTTACGCCCTGATCTTGATTTAATAAATATAAACACTGCCCTTGATGCAGTTGGTCAAGTGTTTTTTAGTTTTAGTTTAGGCATGGGTGCAATATTAACTTATGGAAGCTATCTATCTCCCCGGGAAAACATACCTCAAAGCGCTGTTTTAATAAGTTTAAGTGATGTTATGATAGCTTTATTAATGGGATTGATTGTCATACCGGCTTTATTTGTATTTAATGTTGAGCCTGAAGTAGGTCCAGGTATAATATTTGTAACTTTACCCGCCATATTTAATGTTTTACCCGGCAGCATGATCTGGTCCTCCCTGTTTTTCTTAATGCTTTCCTTTGCTGCATTAACTTCTTCTGTATCTTTACTGGAGGTAGTAGTTGCTTATTTTGTTGATGAGAAAAAGTGGCCCCGTCCAGCAGCGGCAATTTCCCTGGGCATTTTAAATTTTATGCTGGGGGTTCCTTCAGCTTTATCTAAAGGAATTTTGTCAGATCAAATTATTTTAGGAATGGACATCTTAGATTCTATGGATTTTTTTGCTTCAAATGTTCTTCTTCCCCTGGGAGGTCTGTTGACAGTAATATTTTTAGCTTGGGTGTGGGGCACTGATAAAGCTATGGCTGAAATAATAAAAGGCTCTCCCCATTTTAAGTGGGGTAAAGCCTGGTCATTTGTTATACGTTTTATTATACCTGTGGCTATTGCTTATATATTTATAAGCGGTATTTTAGGTTGATAAAAAAGATTCTAACCTGTCCATTCCCTCAGTGATATTATCTATAGAGTTTGCGTAAGAGATGCGCAGATAGCCTTCCCCGTTAGACCCAAAATCTACACCGGGAGTTACAGCTATTTTGGCCTTTTCCAGGATTTCAAAAGCCAGAGAATAAGAATCCATGCTGTATTCTTTAACATTAGCCAGGGCGTAAAAAGCTCCTGTAGGTTTTACTTGTGTAGATATACCCATTTTATTTAATCTTTCTAAGAGGTAAAGACGGCGCTTGTTATAGGTTTTGACCATATAAGTTACATGATGGTCACAGTATTTCAGCGCAGCACGACCAGCTTCCTGGATGAAGGAATTAGTACTGATAAATAAATTTTGCTGAATCACTTGCATGTATCGTATATACTTAGGAGGAACTATGACATAACCAAGCCTCCAACCGGTCATGGCATACTTTTTTGAAAAACTATTAATTACAAAGGCTTTATCTGTAAATTCAAGTATGCTGTGATCCCGTCCTTCATAATTCAACCCGTGATAAACTTCGTCCGAAACAAAATAACACTCTAATTGAGAAATTTCTCTTAGCTCTTCTTTTGAATAAACACACCCAGTCGGGTTGGCAGGTGAGTTTAATACTACTGCCTTTGTTTTGTTTGTAAGCATTTTATTTAGTTCTTCTGAAGGATATTTAAAGCCGTTTTCTTCATATACTTTTACTTCACGGGGGTTACCACCTGTATAGCGAATGAAATTTGGATAGCAGGCATAATAAGGATTGGAGATTATGACCTCTCCTCCTCTTTCCAACAGGGCAGAAAAAACTAGCTGCATGGCTGAAGAAGAACCCATGGTTATAATAACCTGGTCTGGAGAGATATTTACATTGTAGATACGCCAATAGTAATGGGCTATATCTTCCCGTAGCTTCCATTTACCCAGGCTGTGAGTATACTTGGTATCTCCTTCATTTAAAGCCTTCATAGCTGATTCTTTTACCGGTTCAGGAGTATCAAAATCAGGTTCGCCTATTTCTAGATGAACGATATGCTCTCCTAAAGATTCTAGTTGTTTTGCTCTTTCTAAAACTTCCATGACCAAAAAAGGAGTAATTTTCATTATTAAGCCCCCCTGTAAATTAACTACATTTAAAATAATTTATTAAATGATTATAAAAAATTTAATTGTTTTACACATTCCATACTATTGACTTCTATTCCTTCCTTTACAAGCATCTTTATATAAACTGTTCAAAAAAGTAACAGTTTTAATGACAAGGAAAAAGAACCTTATCGTTACCCTTTAACAATTAGCTTTATCAAATAACTAGTAATTTTTACTCAAAAATAAAATCTTGTAACTATTTTAATTATAATAAAGGAATTTTTGTAACAATATTTAAATATATATTAGATTGTAAAAATGCATAAATAAGAGAATTATAGAAATTTATTACATGTTGGGGGGAGTTAGAAATGAGCGTTATAACTGTTTCCCGGGAATTTGGCAGTGGTGGTGAAACCATTGCCCGATTAGTGGCTGAAAAACTGGGTTTTCTTTTGGTAAATAAAAACATTATAGTTGAAGGTCTGTCGGTTGATTTTGGAATTCAAGAACCAGAGTTAGATGCAGACGAAAAGATTATAGAAGGGAGTGACAATGAACAATACAGTCAATATATTTCTGCTTTGCATGAATATATGTATGATTTAGCTATCCGCAATAATCTTGTTATACTAGGAAGAGGAGGGCAAATTCTTTTTCAAGATTTTCCGCCTTCTTTACATGTAAAAGTTATCTCTCCTATAAGTAAAAGAATCCGCCGGATAAAGAAATCTTATAACTTAAGTGAGGAAGCAGCCCATAAATTAGTTGCTGAACAGGATAGCGACAGAAGTCTTTATCTTAAGAATTTGTTCGGTGAAGATTGGCTAAATATGAATCTCTATGATCTGACTATAAATACAGAAAGAGTTTCTCTGGAGGAAGCTGCTGATATAGTTGTTGCTGCTTTTAATTGTCACGCCAAACACAGGGAAATTATTTCTAAAGATGCTGAATGCGAAGATGAAGAAATTTCGGAAACTTTTACTACAGCTGAAGAAACAGATGCAGAGTTTATGCATCCTAGCGAGGAAGAGTTCACCAAAATGCTTGATTTTTATCGAATAAAATGGGAATATGAACCTAAAACATTTCCCCTAGAGTGGGATAGCGAAGGAAATATTACGGAAGCTATAGCGCCTGACTTTTATTTACCGGAGCAGGATGTTTATGTTGAAATAACTACTCAGAAACAAAAACTTGTATGGAAAAAGAATAAAAAGATCCGGAGGTTAAAAGAACTTTATCCTGACGTTAATATAAAAATAATTTACGGCAAAGATTATAAAAGCCTCTTGAAAAAATTTAATCTTGATGACAAAAGTGCTAAGAATTAATAACTCAATCTGTAAGTTGACTTCTTTCATTAAAAAATGTTTTATATCCTAACTGTACCAGTATAAAAACTGTAAGGGACACGCCGCCCAGAATACCTAACATAATGGCAATTTGATATTCAATGGCTGTCAGGGGGGATACTCCCGACAGAATCTGACCGGTCATCATGCCGGGTAAAAATACTATGCCCATTCCCACCATAGAGTTAACGGTTGGCAAAATCGCAGCTGTAAAAGCATCATTTACAATATTTTTTGTTGCCTTATTGGGAGTAGCCCCTAACATAAGGGAGTTTTCTATTAAATTTTTTTTTGTCTTAATGCCATCTATGAGGCGTTCAGTTCCCAAGGATACCCCGGTCATGGAATTTCCGATTACCATTCCAGATATTGGTACAAAATAATGTGCTTCATACCAGGGATCTAAGTTTATTACTATCAATAGAAAATAGAATATAGTTATGGTGGTACCGGTAACCATGGCAAAGGTAATGACTTTACGCAGCTGGTAATTAATTTTTAATTTAACCCGAGCATAAATATTTCTAATTGCAAATATCTCCATAAATATTAATACTCCTATAGAGATAAGGTAGTGATTAACTGCAAATATATAAACCAGAATATATCCTACAATAATTAGTTGTACGGTCATCCGTAAGGAAGATAATAATATTTCTTTTTCCCGCCCAATTCCCTGAGCCTTAACTATTATAAGAAGTAAAATTAAGAATACATAAGCCCCCATTAGCTGCAAGATGCCTATTTCTATGATACCGTTCATAACTAACTCACTTCCTTTGATTTAGTTATCTTTTTTAATAATACCTTTTTCCATGCTTATAACATTTTCTCCGTATTTTTGGGCAAGTTTTTTAGAATGTGTAACCATAATAAGTGTTTTGTAATTAGATTTCGTATAATCAACTAATTTTTCGATAATAAATATTTCTGTATCTTCATCTAAGGAAGAGGAGGGTTCATCCAATATTAAAACATCAGGGGCCATAAGCAGAATCCTTGCCAGAGCTAAACGCTGTTTTTCTCCGCCGGAGAGTTCAAAAGCATCTGTTTGTAGATTTTTGTTTAAATTAATTGTCTGCATCATTTTTAAAAGCGTTTCTTCTGAGACGAGGGGCTTTTCTGATAATTCCAGTCCCAAAAGAAGGTTGTCTTTAATGGTGCCGGGGAAAATAATAGGCACTTGAGGTAGCATAACTACCTCTCTTCTTAATTGCACCGGATCATAATCTTTTAAGTCCGTGTCCTTATAATATATATCTCCACTGTCACAGCTGATCAGGTGGTTTAAAAGCCTTATTAAAGTGGTTTTTCCACTTCCGCTCTCTCCTACTATACAGATTACCTGGTTAAAGGGGATTTCTAAATAGTCTATCTCCAGTATATTTTTATATTTTATTTCTTTAAGGATAAACATAATTTCACCTCAAGGTATAGCCTGTTAAGTTTTTACTATTATAATATCAGCTGTTTTATCCTCCCCTAAAGATTCCAGGTCAACTTCATTATATTTATTGTTTTCCTGGCAACGTTCTATAAAATATGTGCTTTCTAAAAGGTTTTGTTCTCTTAAAATTGAGAGGATATACTGTATTTTTGAGCTGATATTTATAATTGCTACGGTGTCAAAATTATTCAAAATACCCTTTAGTTCTTCAGCGGTTACAGTTGGAGGAACTACGGCTAAATTTTCATTATCCATGACAAGAGGGATTTTGATGAAAGAAGCTCCGGCACTAAAGGAATTTATTCCTGGCACTATTTCTAAAGGGATTTCTCCATATTCGGCTTCCATTATATCTAAAAGATAGATGAATATACTGTGCACCACCGGATCATCAGAAACAATAAAGGCTATTTCTTTACCTTCCTCTATAAGACTATGCATTTTCTCAGCTGCTTGGAGCCACAAATCCATAAATATTTGACACCTGCCCTTTATAGGGAAAACAAATTCCATGTATCTGACTTCAGGAGATTCCAGGAGGGGTCGAATAATGGATAATGCGGGACTTTCTGTTTCCTGGTCACTCCTTGTGGATACAATCACATCAACCTCTTTCAATAACCGAAAGCCCTTTAAGGTTATTAATTCAGGATCGCCTGGACCCACTCCTATTGCGTATAGTTTGCCTTTCAAATTTTTTCCCCCTTTCTTTTATCCTTTTTAAGGATTCAATATTTTAGTTTTAAGATAATTCTTTTAACCGCTGTGCTACATCCCGGTAAGAAGTATCCTCAGCCATAATTCTTTCAAATTCCTTTGCCGCCTCTCTCCTTTGACCATCAGCTAAAAGAGTTTCAGCAAGGGAATATCTAATATCTTTTAAAATTTCTGGATCACGATTCTTCCTTCGTCTTCTAGCCTTTCGTAAAACATCTATTGCTGCGGTATACATTCCTTGTTTCTTAAAAGCCAGCCCTTTATAATAAAGAGCATTGGTGCCTATCATGTCGTTATTTTCAATTCCCTGGATTAACTCAATGCATTTACTATATTGCTCATTTTGATAATAGAGTTCTCCCAAGGAAAGTTGAAGTGCAGGATCCTCCACTAAGGAGGATTTCTCCAAAAGATCTATGGCCTCATTAATGAGTCCGTTATCTTCCAGGATTTCTGCTGCCAGTAATTCTAGACCTAAATCATCATTAAAAATATATAAAGTTACATGTTCAGTAAGGGGAAGCAAGGCACCGATCAGAGTTTTATATTTGTTAAACATTTGGTTAAATTTTTGCCGATTGTTTAAAATATTTTTAATGCTGTTTAAGCGCTCCTTTTCATCATTGGTTATTAAAGATAATGCAAAGTAAGCATCAATGAAACTGCTGTTTATATTTAGACATTTTCTTATGTTTTCTGCAGAATCAGACTTATTGTCTTTAAGTAAATGATTAACACCCTGAATAAAAAACTTTTCATCTTTTGGCATAAAGAGAGATCTTATGAATCCTGGTTTTATTTGCTGCTGCTGTTGTTGCTGGGGATGAGTAGAACCATTTCCATCATTTTTAGATTTAGAACCTTTAAGGCTGCGCCTTTTTTCAAAGTAGAGACCTGTTCCCGGAATTCCTGCAGCCATTCGGGCTCCCCGGGGACCTATCCCCATCCGGGCCCCTCTTACGCCTCCACTTATGCCTAAACCGCTTTTGCTTAGGTTCAGACGCAGCCCGCCTCCTAAACTCATGCTTCGGCGGAATCTTAAACCCATATGTTACCTCCAATTTAATAAGAAAATATTTATTAATTTAATTATAACAGAAAGAGGCGGCAGGAAACAATTGTTTCCTGCCGCGTATGAAACATTAATATTGAATAAAGAGCTTAGTATTGTTATTTGTCCAGCAGTTCAGCCAATTTACTACTATCTGAAACAGGATTTAAGCATGTATAGTTTTCACAAAGGTAAGCAGTAGAAGTATCTTTATCCAGCTGGTAGTTTTTTAAATGGGGAATCAGGTCTTCTAACAACCGGTTATCACCATCATAAAAGACAGATACTTTCAAAGGCAAAAACCTTTCCCTTAACTCAGTCAACAGTTTTAAGGTAGATGGGTCGTCTTTTTTACCGGTAATAATAATTTCTTTTACTGGACCCAGAGAAAAATTAAGGGATCCTAACACAGAGGGAAAAACATGGGGATATCTTGATATTTGCATTGAATAGCTGTTGATAGTTTCTATACCTATCTTTTTTAGATTTTCGTTGTAGGTTATATAACCTATACGAAGAAGGTTCATAGATGCTATAGCGTTACCTGAAGGGATCTCAGAATCAAAGTACTTCTTTACCCTAAAAGGCATATCTTCAGTAACCTTTTTTACATAAAAGAATCCTTTGTTTTCTTCATCCCAGAACAAATCTAGCATCTTCTCATTTAATTCTACTGCTTTACTTAGGTATAATGAATCAAAGGTAAGTTCGTAGAGTTCTAAGAGCCCATGGACAAAAAAGGCGTAATCATCCAGGTAGCCGGCAATGACTTTTTCTCCCTCCCTGAATCTTCGAAATAATTCTCCATCTTCTGTTGTCATATTTTGGAGAACAAAGTTTGCAGCTTTTAACGCAGTTTTTTCGTAAGCAGGTTCTTTTAAAATACCGGCTCCCAAGGCCAGGCTTGCAATCATCAGCCCGTTCCAGGAGGTTAGAATTTTATCGTCTTTAGAAGGTTCAACCCTGTTCTGACGAGCAGTCAGTAAGGAGCTTCGTCCCTCCTCCAGTATTTCTTTAAGCTCCTTTAGTGGAATTTCCCTATCCTGAGAGAATTTATGGAACGTTTTATTTATGTGCAGCACACTTCTTTTTTCATCAAAATTTCCCTGTGGGGTAATTCCAAAAAAGTCACAAAATACCGTTCCTTTTTCTTCTCCTAATATTTTAATAACTTCACTTCTATCCCAGACAAAATATTTACCTTCTTCCCCTTCACTCTCTGCATTTTGGGCCGAATAAAAACCTCCCTCCGGGTTTTCCATTTCCCGAATGACATATTCAAATATTTCTTTTGCTGTCTGGGCGTATTTTCCCTCTCCAGTTACCTGGTATCCTTCAAGGTATGCTCTGGACAACAGAGCCTGGTCATAAAGCATTTTTTCAAAATGAGGGACTAACCATTCATCATCGGTAGAATAACGGTGAAATCCATATCCCAGCTGATCATAAATACCTCCTTTTCTCAAGGAATCCAGAGTCAGATTTACCATTTTTAAAGCTTTTTCATTACCTGTTCTATGCCACCATCTTAGCAGGAAAAAGGTTTTCTGAGCTTCGGGGAACTTGGGGGCTTTCCCAAAACCACCATCAACGGGATCAAATTGTTGCTCTAATTGTGTATAGGCTGTCTCTAGAGTTTCATGGGATAAAGGGTAATCTTTAGTAAAATTATCTTGTTCTTCTTTAATGGTTTGAATCATTTTTTCCCCTTGGGCTACCAGGTCTTCACCCCTGCTTTCCCAAAGTGACTTGACTCTTTCTAGAATTTCAATAAGTCCAGGCTTATCCTTCTGTCCTCCCCGGGGAAAATAAGTTCCGGCAAAAAAGGGCTTTTTATCCGGGGTCATAAAAACAGTTAAGGGCCAGCCCGCTCTTCCCGTCATCATCTGGCACGCGGTTATATATATTTCGTCTATATCCGGACGCTCTTCCCGGTCTACTTTGATAGAAATAAAGCTTTCATTCAATATTTCTGCTACGGTATTGTCCTGAAATGATTCTCTGGCCATGACATGGCACCAGTGGCAAGTGGAATAACCTATGGAAAGAAACACAGGCTTATTTCCTTCGCGGGCTTTTTTAAAGGCCTCCTCCCCCCAGGGAAACCAGTTAACCGGATTGTAGGCGTGCTGGAGAAGATAGGGACTTTTTTCATTTAATAAAAGGTTAGAGCTACCTTTTAAATTTTGCTCAACCATAAATTTTACCT
>Ga0207421_10005962_pt1 | contig 13425 bp, 12 predicted proteins | sample SodLakKL_010_SED_4_FD_187542 | JGI IMG/M metagenome (GOLD analysis project Ga0207421, IMG submission 187542) | Alkaline sediment microbial communities from Lake Tanatar, Kulunda Steppe, Russia - 8KL_010_SED (SPAdes) (version 2) | ecosystem: Environmental > Aquatic > Non-marine Saline and...
GGCGGGTCGCCCGGGTCTCGGTCACCCCGGCGATGAAGGCGACCAGCCGCGGGGTAAGCATCTCCCGCAGGAAGGCGACCAACGCCGGTGTCGGCGTAGTGGTGGCGAAGCGGTGCGCCTCGAGGTCAGCTTGACGTTCCTGGATGACAGCCATGACAACACCTTTCCTCACAACCAAGATACCAGGCGAGATACCACGTGTCCGAATGTCGCTTGGCGCTTCATGCATGTGCCGTGGCAACGCCGTGGCAACAAACGGTGAGGTAGCGGGTGTCACGGGCGGGCACCCAATGGAATGCCAAGGCTGTGTTTCCGCAGGTCAGCGGGATGAAGCGACTCGGGACGTCACCCCGCGCCACCGGCCGGGGCAGGTTCGACTCCTGCACGCCCCACCCTATGTAGCCCCGGATTCTTTGGAGAGCGGTCATCTTGACAACAAGATTCGGCAGGAGCGCTGGGATCGGTCGCTTCGGCGACGTCACGACCGACGCGTGGCGGTGACGCCAGCGCGCTGGCGGATCGACAGGTCCGCCCCGATCCGACTCGATCACGACCCTGTCGCCGAGGTGGTCCTCCCACGTCTCCTTGCAGGAGAGGTTGGCGTGGCACGGTGACCGACGTCGAGGTCGGTTGCTCCTCACGGTCGACGCGCGACGACACCTCGACCCGAGACGGCATCATGGACCATGTGCTGGAGTGGGAGCCGCTGGTAGCCAACCTCACCTGGGCGCTGTTGCTGGGCTGCCTGTTGACCCGGTTCCTGCAAGCCGCCCTTCGCTCGACCCTGACGCGATCCGGCTCTTGTGCAACGGCTTCGTCGGGTCCTTCAGTTCCTTCTGGATGGATGCTCTCGGTCGAGGCGGTGCAGTTCGTGCAGCAGGGCCGAGCGGGGCTGGCGGCCGGTTACGCGGGTGGTTCCGTCGTGTTCGGGTTGATCGCTGCGGCGGCGGGTCTCGTGCTGGGGGAGCGATGGACGTGACCATCATCCTCGCTGTGGTTGTCTACGGGCTCGGGGCACTGGTCCGCGACGAGGTGGCCTGGTGGTCCAGCGTCGCACCGCCGGGATGCACCCCTGTAGCTACCCGAATCGCCTTCCGCCGTGCGCCTACATCCCGATGCCAGGTAAGGCCAAGCGGAACTCGCCGACAAACCCGAGGTCGCGCTCGTCGCGCTCGGGCGTGACGGCGACAGACGCTTGGGGACCTCCCGGTATCCCTCGCCCACCAAACGTAGCGATACGCCGGCGTCGAGTCCGATGGATATCAGCGAGTGCCGGAGCCAGTGCTGAGGTTGAGGTGCAGAGGGATGCCGGCGTCCCGAGAGCTGACGATGACCGGCTGCCGGGGCCTAATCCGGCTGCGTGATCTCGACGGCCCGCTGCGGGCTGACGATGCGCATGGGATCGAGCGCTTCGGGCGTGCTCGAGGTCAGCCGGCGACGTAGGAACCACTTGTCGAGCTCGATCACGATCGGCACGGTCGCAGCCAGCGCGAGTGCCCCCAACCACTGCGGTCCGGTCAGCGGCTGGGTCATCAGCCCGGCCTGCATCATGCCGAGCTCGGTGGACAGCACCAGCAGGGAGGTCGGGATCGCCAGCGTTCGTAGCGCCGGGAGCACCGGGTCGGCCAGTCCGCTCGACGGCTCTCGGCGCAGGACCAGGCCCGAAGCGATCGTGGCCAGGCCCACCACCACGAAGGTCATCGTCATCGCCGCGCTGGCCACATCAGGGCTCGGGGTGTCGGGGCCGGCAACCAACGGCACCAACGACGCGGCGAACAGCACCCCGCCGTAGAGCAGCCAGCGGCTGACCGCGGTGGGGTTGGTGATCGTGACTGCCGGGTCACGCGGGGGTTGGCGCATCACGTCGGGGTCACCGGGATCTGCGGCGATGACCCAGACCGAGAAGCTGGTGATGAAGAAGTTGAGGAACAGCACCATCAGCGGGGTCATCGCCACGCCGTCATTGAGATTGAACGCGGTGGCGGCGACGAAGAGCAGCACCAGCGACAGCAGTTGGCTCATCTGGAAGCGGATATAGGCCACGACGGTTGCGTAGATCCGGCGGCCGAGTTCGACCGCGTGCACCAGGGTGTCGAAGTTGTCGTCGGTGAGGATCATGCGGGCCGCCTGCTTGGTGACCTCGCTACCCGAACCCATCGCCACGCCGATGTCGGCCTGCTTGAGCGCTGCCGCGTCGTTGACTGCGTCCCCGGTCATGGCCACGATGCTGCCCTGCTCCTGCATCACCCGGGTCAGACGCAGCTTGTCGTCGGGGGTGACCCGGCCGAACACGTGCAGCTCGGGCAGTCGGCGGGCGAGCTCTTCGTCGGACATCGCCTGCAACTCGCTGCCGCTGATCGCACCGTCGCCAAGACCGAGTTCCCGTCCGATCGCGCCGGCGGTCACCGCGTGGTCGCCGGTGATCATGCGGACCTCGATCCCCGCACCGAGTGCGGTGGCCACCGCCCGTTTCGCGGCGGGACGCAATGGATCGATGATGCCGACCATGCCCACGAACACCAGGTCACGCACGAAGGCCATCGGGTCCTCACGCACTGCGGGCAGATCCTGTTCGTCGAGCAGCCGGGCCGCGAACGACAGCACGCGCAGGCCCTGCTCACCCATCCGGGCGTTGGCCTGGTCGAGCTCGATGCGGTCAGTGTCGGTCAGCGGCGTGGTGACGGTCATCGGACCGCCCTGCTCGGTGCAGCGCGCCTTGACGACGTCGGGTGCCCCCTTGACCAAGCAGATGATCCGTTGGCCATCTCCCACCGGCACGCGGTGGAAGGTGGCCATGAACTTGTACTCGGAGTCGAAGGGCACCTCGGCCAGCCGCGGGTAGGCGCGCCGGGTCTCAGCCGCATCGACGTCGAGCTTCGCGGCCAGCACGATCAGCGCGGCCTCGGTCGGATCGCCGACCACCTCGCCGTCGTCGGACACGGTGGCGTCGCTGGCCAGCACCAGCCCGTAGGCCAGCCGCGTGAGGTCGGGGACCGGCACGCCGGCGACCGAGCGGATGCTGCCGGACTTGCGGTAGCCCTCTCCCTCGACGGTGAACCAGTTCCCGGTCGCGTACAGGGTCGAGACCATCATCTCGTTGAGGGTCAGCGTGCCGGTCTTGTCGCTGTTGATGGCGCTGGTCGCGCCGAGGGTCTCCACATCGGTGAGGTTCTTGACCACCGCTTTGGCGTCGGCGAGCTGCTTCGCACCGCGGGCGAGCATCGCGGCCACGAAGGTCGGCAGCCCGGTCGGGATCGCTGAGACCGCCATCGCGATACCCAGCAGCAGCACGTCGGAGGGCTCGAGACCCCGGGCGATGCCGGCGACCACGATCAACGCGACCGCCGCCCATGCGACCACGCCGAGCAGGCGGGTCAGACCGTCGAGCTCCTGCTGGAGGGGCGAACGGGTGCGGCTGACCGAGGTCAGCATGGTTGCGATCTGCCCCATCTGGGTCCGCATACCGGTGGCGGTCACGACCACCAGGGCCGTCCCGCGGGTCACCGAGGTGTTCTGGAACAGCAGGTTGGTCTGATCACCGAGGCCGACATCGGGGGAGTCGAGCACCCCGGCGTCCTTGGCCACCGGCACGCTCTCGCCGGTCAGCGCCGCCTCCTGTACCTCCAGGGTCGCCGAGCGCACGATGCGTCCGTCGGCGGGGACGACGTCACCGCCCTCGACTTGGACGAGATCGCCGGGTACCAACTCGGTCGCCGGCAGCATCGTCACCTCGCCATCACGCACCACGCGGGCGCGGGGTACCTGCATCCGCGACAACGCATCGACGCTGGCCCGAGCCTTGAGTTCCTGCCGTGCGCCGATGACCACGTTGAGCACGACCAGTGCGGCCACCACCAGCCCGGTCGCGACCTGATCGATCACCAGTCCCACGATGGCGACCGCGACAAGCATCAGGTTCATCGGATCGCGCAACTGCAGCAGCGCGACCGCGACCAGCGACGGCGGCTGCTCGCCGGTGATCTCGTTGGGGCCGTAGCGAGCGAGTCGGTCGGCCGCGGCCGCCGCACTCAACCCGTTGGCGACGTCCGAGCCCAATTCGGCCGCCACCTCGGCGGCCTCACGGGCATGGGGAGCGGCGACGGTCGGCTCAGGACCTTCGGCGGTCCTCGGTTGCTGGCTCATCGTCCGTCTCCTCCGGAGGGCTTTCCACGCCCGCGGGTCCGTCCGCGTGCGCAGAAGGTAGACGGTCGCCGGTTCCCAATCCCAGTATGGCCGGCACCTGCCGCGATCCCCCTCGAGACTGGTTGGTTCGGCGATCCGTCCGGGATGCTGGACGGATCGCGGTACCAACTTGCTGCACGGACGTGCTCGCGTGTGGGCGAACGGAGGCGGGTATGGGAGCGCCCACCCATGCGAACGACCACCGACAAGGCTGGCCGTGTCGTGGTCCCGCAACCACTGTGCGAGCAGTGGCAGGTCGGTCCCGGCCAGGAGATGGAGATCCGTTCGCCGCAAGATGCTGCGTCATCATGCACCATATCTCTCTCTGCATACGCGGATATGTATCGAGGGATACGAACCTTCGTCCTCTTCGATGACGAGTTGGCGGCTGAAGCCCGCGAGCTGGGGATCAATGTGTCCGAGGCAGCGAGGGCAGGGATCCATCAGGCAATCCGCGGCCGTCGCGCAGAGCGAGATCGTGCGGCCTCTCTTGCCCACCCGGAGACCGAGGATGCCAACTGGGACGGGGTCGAGTCCTGGGGCGAGGCGTGAAGCAAGCAGAGGTCCGGCTCGCGCAGGTAGGCGGCAAGCTACGCCCGGTCGTGGTCGTGACGCGCGATGAGGTGCTCGACGTTCGTGCCAACGTCACCGTCGCCGAAACCGCCAGCACGGTACGCGGGCGTGTCGTCGAGGTGCCCATCGATCCTGACAGCGGGACCGATCAGGCGTCGGTGGTCACCTGCGACGGGCTGCACACCGTGTCCCAGCGGGGCCTGACGACAGGAGGACGAGGAACACCTTCTCGACTCGCTGCTCATGAACCCGTATCGGGGACGAGTGCTCCCGGGGGCCACAACCAGAGCGACAACTGGCCGGACGTGGCACCCGTCGACACGGGGATGAACAACGCGATCTCGTCCCGTCACCTCGATGCTCGATCTTGGGCATCTCGGTGCCCTGGGTGCGGTACCCGGGTGGCCTGGCCAGGACGTCTACCCGGCGCAACCGATGGTGGGACAGATGCGTGCGGTCCTCGACCGCTACGCCTCCGGTGGCGGCCGCTTCGAGGAGGTCGTGCTCGAGGGCATCGGCCACAGTCCGCACCTCGAAGCGCCCGAGCGGTTCCTCGAGCTGCTGATGGAGGCGGTGCGCACCAACGCTGCACCGCCGCTGACGGAAGGGAGGCACGCGGCTGCCGGATCGACTAGAACGGGATGCACGCGTCCGAGCACCCTCCCATGGGTTCGGCGAAGGGATCGGCCGACCCGCCAGAGGGTCGCAGGCGCCTGGACCATCCGAGATGACCACATCGGAAGGACAGCCCAATGGCCGACATCGACCCCCCTGCCACCGAAAACCCTCAACGCGGTGCTGAAGCCCTGGAGCAGCTGGCCGGTTCCGCTCGCGGCTGGCATCGCATCCAGCTCGCCGTCCTCGGTTTCATCGGCTTCTGCGGGGTCTTCTGGGACGGCGCTGGTTCCGAGACACCGGCTGGTGTGAGGTGGACGGCTGCGGCACTGGTCGCGACCGCCTTCGTGCTCGCCAACCTCGCGATCTTCATGGTGGGACGGGTGGCCCACCCGTTCCACGATCCGACCGACCCGGCGCGAGCGGCCAGCGACACGGAGATCGACAGCCGCGCGTACCGCCTGCGTACCGGCGTCCGGCTCACCTACCTCGCCCTGGCCCTGTTGGTCGCCGCAACGCTGTCCTCCTGGTTACCCACGTCACCTGAGGGCGACGCCGTGGCGGCACCGGACAACGGTGCGGTGCACCTGGAGAACGCAGCTGGGGTCACGTGGTGCGGGCAGGTCGTCGAGGCCCGGCACGGAGAGATCCTCCTCCACGCCGCGGACGACGTCATCCCGATCCCGTTCGACGGTGCGACGCTCGTCTCCCCGCGAGGAGGCTGCTGACCGGGTCCCCGGTGCCGATGCCTGTGCGAAGGCCCGACCAGAAGAACGGTCACCATCAACCTGAGGTAGAGACAATGGTGGTCCCGGTCGGGACCACGTCGTACAGCTCGATCACATCGTCGGTGTGCATCCGGACGCAGCCCCGGCTGGCGGCCTGGCCGATCGATGCGGGCTCGTTGGTCCCGTGGAAACGGATGAGCGTGTCGCGGCCATCGCGGTTCCAGTTCAGCGCCCGCGGCCCCATCGGGTTGTCGGGGCCTGGTCCGACGACCTCCGGCAGATCCGCACCCCAGCCATCCGGCGCCGGGTTGGTCCACGTCGGATCGATCCGCTTGGCACCCACGGTGAACACCCCGGTCGGGGTCGGGTTGCTGGGTTGGCCGACCGCCACCGGCCACGCACGGACCACCTCACCGTCCCGGTAGAGCTGGAGTTCCCGGCGATCGAGGTGCAGCAGGAGCACGTGCTCGTCGTCACCGGTCGTGACAGCGGGCTGGCGGGTGGTCGTGTCCAGTTGGACCCGGTCGGAGCCACCGCGGATCGCCTCGATGATCTGCTCGCGCGCCGCGGCCGTGTCCAGGCTGCGCCCGGAGCGGTCCTGGATGATGTCCAACTGCCCGGAGGACCAGTCGAGTTGCGCGTCGCGGGCGGTGCGCTCGACCTCGTCGGTGAGCTCGATCTTCTCGCCGGTCCACCCGAGCGTCGCATCGCGCGGTTCGTGGTCGATGTCCTCAGCGATGGAGGTGACGAGCCGGTCCAGTTCGTCCCGGTCGATGCCGGTGGCGACATCCACCTCGAGTTCGGCGACGTCGCCCAGCAGCCGCAACCTCGCCAGATCGAGCAGCCCGGCCTCCTCCGTGGCGGCGAAGGCCCGGTCAGGGTCAGGGGTCCTTGCTGACGCGCAGGCTGCGGACCATCTCCCCGAGCAGTGCTCGTCGCTCGTTCAGGACCGTCTCGGCCTCGTCCTGCACCGTCAGCACCAGCGTCTCGTCCTCGAGGTCGTGATCCTCGACGAGCAACAGCACCGAGGATGCGAGCGGCAGGACCGTGTCTGGTTCGATCTCGGGCGGCTCGACGTGGTCCACGCGGCAGGGAGCCGTCAGCTCGCCGTCGTTGACGTGCCAGGCGGTGGGGTGGTCGATCCGGTAGCCATCCTGCGGGTTCTCGCAGGTCGCCCCGAGCTCGAGTTGTGCCCCGAGGCTCGCCGCATCGGTGCCGTCGTCCGCAGCGTCCGGATCATCGTTCGTGTCGTCGGCCGATGGGTCCTCGGTCCCTTCCTCGCCGGACGCCGGATCCTCGATCGGTTCGTCGACGGGTCCGCCACAGCCGGCCAGCAGGAGTCCGAGACCTGTCAGGGTCGCGATCAGTAGCGTGCGCATCGTCCCTCCTCACGGTCGCGAGCTGCGGACAGGTCGTGTCCGCGCTCCTTACCCGTGGTGTCGAGGTACGGCACTGAGGTTCGCAGCGTTCACTCAGCGCACGGGTGGTCAGACCCGGCCGAAACGCTCCGCCTCGACACTGAAGCTCTGGATCATCTCGGTGGAGATGGACGGCTGCGTCCGTTCCAGGGCGCCAAGGAGATCCGCGGGGGTGACGACGCCGTTCCCACCGTTGGACCTGGCCCGATCGAACGCGGCTGCCGCTGCCCGCTGGGCGGCGAGATCGACATCCCCCGGTGTGAACCCCTTGGTCCGACCGGCGATGTCCGCGGGGTCGACGTCGTCCGAGGTGGCGATGGGCAGGAGCGCCTGCTTCCAGAGTGCCTGCAACGCCTCGCCGTCGGGCGGACCGATCCCGATGAGCAGGTCGAAGCGACCCGGACGCAGCACCGCCGGATCGACCGTGCCGACGAAGTTGGTCGCGCACACCAGCAGGCGGCCGGGATGACGGCGGAACTCCGGGATGGACTTGAGCAACTCGTTGACGACACCCGCGGTCGCTGGATGGCCGTCCCGGCTGGGAGCGAGCTCCTCGAACTCGTCGATGAACACCACGACGTGCTCCAGACGCCCGAGGTCCTCGAACGCCTCACGGACCTCGTTCGCGAGGGTCCCTTCGCCACTGGCGAGCTTCGAGGGCAGCAGTTCGACGAATGGCCAGTTCAACCGACTGGCGATGGCGCGCGCGAAGGTGGTCTTGCCCGTACCGGGCGGACCGAACAGGATGACGGTGGACGGTGCCCGCATCCCGACCCGAAGCGCCAGCTCCGGTTCAGCAAGTGGTGCGACGATCCGGGACTCGATGAGCGTCTTCTCCCGCTCCATCCCGGCGACCTCGTCCCACAGGCCGGCGGAGCACATCTCGCCGCCCCAGCTCTTGACGATGTGGACCTCTTCGGGCTCCAGCGACTGCCGCTTCTCGTAACGAACCAGTCCCTCGGCGGGCTCGAAACCTGCGGATTCAAGCGCGGCTCGACCCTGGTGGCTCGGTCCGACCAGTGCCCTGATGCGTCGGACGCCGTGCTGGGACAACGTCGTCTCGAGGTGGCCGAGCAGCGAGACCCCGATGCCCTGCCCGTGCCACCGGGGCGAGACTGCGAAGGCTGTGATCTCGGCGCTGGAACCATCGATGCGTGCGAGCGCGGTGCCGATGATCTCGTCGTCGATCAGTGCCGTCGCGCCGAGCGCTCCGTGCTGGATGTCGGCGATGATGTTGGCGAGGTCCAGGGGTTCGCTCTGGGCAGCGATGGCCGCCTCTTCGAGGACCCGAAGTGCCCCGCTGAGGTCATCCGCCGCGGAGTCGCGCAGGAGTGGCTGCATGGGTGGTCCCTCTCGTGCGTAGCACCAGATCGACCTGGTCGACGCTCTCTCGGTGGAAACTGGCGTCTTTCGGCGGTTCGGACCAGGTGCTTGAACGGACCGTCTCGCGTGGAGGTGTGTGCGGGCGATGTCGCGGGGTACCGGCCTGCCCGCATCGAAGGCGCACACCTCGCTACGGTTCTGGTGCAGAACCTCGATGTCGCCTCCTGAGGCGACGTGATCTGGCGGTGTCGGGTTGACACCGAACGATCGAATGGGAGAGAAGCATGAGACGCATCCTCGTCGGTGTTGACGGATCTGCTCACTCTGCGACCGCTCTACGGTGGGCGCTGGATGAAGCGCGGCTGACGCCAGGCGGCACCGTGACGGTCGTGCACGCGTACCGCCCACCCGAGGCCCGCAGCTACTCGGCCTACTCGGACGCCTTCATGGATCCTGCCTCGAGACGACGGCGGACCGATGAGGATCAGACGCGCCGCGAAGAGGACGAACTGCACGTCCGGCAGGCAGCAGAGCGGGTCCTGGAGCGAATGGTCGGCGAGGTCAAGACGGAGGAAGATCGGGACGAGATCAAGTTGGTCACCGTGGCCCAGGATCCGGCGAAAGCGCTCGTTGAGATGAGCCGTCACGCGGATCTGCTGGTCGTCGGCAGCCGCGGCCGGGGCGGGTTCGCCGGACTGTTGCTCGGTTCGGTGTCGCAGCAGTGTGTCCGGCACGCCCGCTGTGCCGTGCTGGTCGTGCGGTGAGCGGCACTGCGGCGACCCGCTATGACGCCATCGTCGTCGGTGGAGGGCACAACGGTCTGGTCAACGGCGCGTACCTGGCCAAGGCGGGTCTGCGCACCCTGATCCTGGAACGCCGCCACCTGGTCGGTGGTGCGGCCATCACGGAGGAACTGCATCCGGGGTTCCAGTTCACCACCTTCTCCTACGCGTTGAGCCTGGTCCGTCCGGACATCGTGCGGGACCTGGATCTGGTCGCCCACGGCTACCAACCGCTGACGCTGCCGACCACGTTCGCGCCCATGGAGAACGGCGACCACCTCCTGCTCGGTCCTGACCGGGAGGCCACGATCCGCGAACTGAAGCGCCACTCGCCGCGCGATGCAGCGGCGATGGACCGCTACGAACACGACCTCGACAACGTCGCGCAGGCCGTGCGGCCGCTGTTCGATGCCGTGCCTCCGAACCTCTTCAGCGACGACCCGGAGGACCTGCTCGAGCTGGCACGGTTGGCCGGGCACCTGCGTGGGTTGGAACCCAAGGTGCTGCATGACCTCGTCCGCCTGTTGACGGGCAGTGCGGCCGACTTCCTGGACGACTACTTCGAGTCCGACATCATCAAGGGGTTGCTGGCGTCCTCAGGCATCATCGGGAGCAAGGTGGGGCCGCTGTCGCAGGGCTCCGGACTGGTCCTGCTCTTCCACAACCTCGGGGAACACGACGGCAAGGTGGGGGCGTGGGCGTTCCACAAGGGCGGCAACGGCAGTTTCACGCAGGTCCTGGCCCGTGCCGCGGAGGCGCTGGGCGCAGAGATCGTGCTCGACGCGGCGGTCGACCACGTGACCGTCGAGGGCGGACGTACGACCGGGGTGGTGCTCGAGAGCGGCGTCGAACTCTCCGCCGACATCGTGGTCAGTGCCCTCGACCCGCGCCGGACCTTCACCCAGCTGGTCGATCCGGCCGCGCTGCCCGATGACCTGGTCGAGGACATCCGCCGACTGCGGTTCCAGGGCACCTCGGCGAAGGTCAACTTCGCGTTGGACGGGCTCCCGGTGGCCCCGTCTCTGGATCGTGGAGACGCTGCGTATCGGGGGTTCATCAACGTCGGGCCCAGCATGGAGTACCTCGAGCGGGCCTTCGACGAGGCGAAGTACGGTTGGTACAGCCGGCGGCCCTACATCGATGCGATGATCCAGTCCGTCATCGATCCGGACATGGCGCCGCCCGGCAAGCACGTGATGTCCTGCTTCGTGCAGTACGCGCCGTACGACCTCCGGGGAAGCGACTGGGACGCCGAACGGGAAGGTTTCGGTGACACGGTCCAGAGCACCCTGGAGTCGTTCTTCCCGGGCTTCGGCGATCTCGTGCTGCACCGCGAGGTCGTGACCCCGCTGGACATCGAACGCGTCGTCGGGCTGACCGAAGGCAACATCTTCGCCGGGGAGTTCCTCGCGCCGCAGATGTACTTCTTCCGTCCGGCTCCGGGCTGGAACCAGTACCGGACCCCGATCCACGGCTACTACCAGTGCGGGTCGGGCACCCACCCCGGTGGGTGCGTCACCGGCGGTCCCGGCAGGCTTGCGAGCCAACAGATCCTGGCCGATCGAGGACCATCCTTCCCGGATCCGTGATCGTCGGCCCCAAGCCGCGGACGGCCGATCTCGCAGAGTAGGGTCCGGACGGTTGGGAGAACCGGACGGCAGGGAGCGTATGTCGGGGCGACGGCGAGAAGCAGCGGCGGCCGAAGGGCCGGAGCCACAACTCGGCGGGGGGCCGGAACCCGACCGGGTCGGGAGACGGGCGCGGTTCGCCCGCTGGTTCGGTCCGGTGGCCGCTGTGCTGACCTACGTACTGGTACCCGTCGGCGAGGACGCCCTGACCGAGGGAGGGCGGGCGACCGCGGCGGTCGGGGTGCTGATGGCCGTCTGGTGGGTGGGCGAGACCCTGCCACTGGCCGTCACCTCGTTGCTCCCCATCGTGCTCCTTCCGCTGACGGGAGCGCTCGGGCTGGCTGACACGACGACCGCCTACGGCAACCCGCTGGTCTTCTTGTTCCTCGGTGGCTTCGTCCTGGCCCTGGCGATGCAGCGGTGGGGGCTGCACCGCAGGATCGCCCTCTTGACGATCCGGGCGGTTGGAACCCAACCTCGGCGCATGATCGGTGGCTTCATGTTGGCCACCGCCGGGCTGTCGATGTGGGTCAGCAACACGGCGACGACGGTCATGATGCTGCCGATCGGTATCTCCGTACTCGCCCTGGTCGCGACCCGGCTCGGCGAGGGAGATGATCCGGCCACGACAGCCGCCGCCGAGGCACCCGCCGACCCGGCGCCAGACCTCGAACCCGGGCGTCCCGTCTCGGAGACCTCACCGACCCCCAAACTCGCCGTTGGACTCATGCTGGGTATCGCCTATTCGGCCAGCATCGGCTCGCTGGCGACGCTGATCGGTACCCCGCCGAACACCTTCCTGGCCGGCTTCCTGGCACAGACCTACGACATCGATCTTGGATTCGCACGCTGGATGATGATGGCGTTGCCGCTGTCGATGGTGTTCCTGGTCATCGCCTGGCTCATCATCACGAGATGGCTGTACCCGCCCGAGATCGAGGAGATCCCCGGGGGGGCTGAGCTGATCAGCGACGAACTGGCCGAACTCGGCCCCCTCGGCACGGGCGAGCGCAATGTGCTGGTCGTCTTCGTGACGATGGCGACGCTGTGGATCTTCCGCTCGCCCCTGCAGGAACTGTTGGAGGGGACCCCGCTGGCGGCCATCGACGATGCGATCATCGCCATCGGTGGGGCCATCGTGCTGTTCGCGCTCCCGGTCGACGCCAGGCAGGGAGTGTTCACGATGGACTGGGAGACGGCCAAGCAGCTTCCCTGGGGCGTCCTCCTGCTCTTCGGTGGTGGGCTCGCACTGGCGGCGGCGGTCTCCGGCAACGAGGTGGACATCTACGTCGGCTCGATCCTCGCCACCCTCAGCTCGGTTCCGCTGTTGCTGATCATCGCCATCGTCGCAGTCACGGTGTTGCTCCTCACGGAACTGACCAGCAATACCGCGACAACCGCGGCCCTGGTGCCCGTTGTCGCCGGTGCTGCGGTCGTCCTCGACCTCGATCCGATGGTGCTCGCCATCCCTGCCGCGCTGGCAGCCAGTTGTGCGTTCGCCCTGCCTGTGGCCACCCCGCCGAACGCCATCGTGTTCGGGTCCGGTCACGTGACGATCCCGCAGATGGTTCGCACCGGTATCGTGCTGAACGTGATCGGATCGATGCTGATCGTGATCACAGCCGTCACCCTGGTCCCTCTGGTCTTCGGCGTCTGAGGGCCACGACACCTGGGCCGCTTCCGGACCGCGCGGTAGGGATGCACTGTGGAGGCTGCAGATGCCGGGCGCACGTTGGTGCTTGTCGACGCCGCGAACGTGATGGGTTCACGGCCCGACGGTTGGTGGCGCGATCGCGTCGCGGCCGTGAACCGGTTGCTCGACGAGCTCCAGGCATGGGCGATCGGGCATCCGGGTGATGTGGTCGTCATCGTTGAACCCGTGCGGACCACGAGCCACCTCGAGGTCGAGGTGGTGACCGCAGACCGGGAACTGCGCCGCCGTGTCGTTGCGCTGGGTGCGCAGGTGACCGGGCCGCGGTCGCTCTTCGACCGGCTATGACCGTGGTCTCCGGACGGCCCTTCGTCGGCCTGTTGCTCGCATGCCACCTCGGCCCGACGATCGTGGTCACCGTGGTGTCGTCGCTGTTGGCCTGGGCGACATCTCGGGACGTGGCGATCACGGCGCTGGTGGCAGGTGCGGTCCTGGCGGGACAGCTGTCGATCGGCTGGTCGAACG
>Ga0207421_10005964_pt1 | contig 13425 bp, 12 predicted proteins | sample SodLakKL_010_SED_4_FD_187542 | JGI IMG/M metagenome (GOLD analysis project Ga0207421, IMG submission 187542) | Alkaline sediment microbial communities from Lake Tanatar, Kulunda Steppe, Russia - 8KL_010_SED (SPAdes) (version 2) | ecosystem: Environmental > Aquatic > Non-marine Saline and...
TTGGAATCGGGGCGTGGCGTAGCTTGGTAGCGCGCTTGACTGGGGGTCAAGAGGTCGTGGGTTCAAATCCCACCGCTCCGACCAAAAGTGGCAGAGTTTTTAGAAGCTCTGCCACTTTATTATTTTAAGAGGACGCGGCATTCCCCTTACTGGTTTGCTTTCCCAAGATCTTTTTTATAATCCTAAGGGCAACAAGGCCACCCTAGTGATGGAGATTTAATATAAATTTTATAGTTTATTTTAAATTTTATCCTTTTGAAAAAGGCAACATGTTAATATAGCAAGGCTGTTCCACATAGTGAAATACTATTCCATAATAGTTGACATTTATCTGTGGCTCATTTAAAATTAAAATAGTTCTTGAAGGAAGAAAGTTTTTAGCTGAGGAAGGAAGGTGGTATTTATGGGGTTGAACAAAGAAGAAGTTTTAAGGTTGGCTGATGAATGGGATGTTAAGTTTGTCAGGTTGCAGTTTATGGACATTTTGGGTACACCTAAGAATGTTGCAATCCCGGTGGATCAGTTGTCAAAGGCGCTGGACGGGGAAATTCAGTTTGATGGTTCTTCCATCGAAGGATTTGTTAGGATTGAGGAGTCGGATATGAACCTGGTTCCTGATCCCAATACGTTTGTCCGTTTCCCCTGGAAGCCCAAGGAAGGTTCAGTTGCCAGGCTGATTTGCGATGTTTATACGCCTGATGGGAAACCTTTTGCCGGCTGCCCTCGGTGCCAATTGAAGAGAGTTATTGAAGAAGCTAAAAACATGGGATTCTCCATGAATGCAGGCCCAGAGGCGGAGTTTTTCCTGTTCCATACTAATGGGGAGGGCAAGCCTACTCTTTACACTCATGATGAAGGCGGTTATTTTGATATGTCCCCCACGGATCTGGGTGAAAATGCGCGACGTGATATGGTCCTGACTCTAAATGAGATGGGCTTTGAAGTGGAAGCTTCTCATCATGAGGTGGCTCCGGGGCAACATGAAATAGATTTTAAATATAGCGATGCTTTGACTACTGCTGATAACCTGGCTACTTTCCGCCTGGTAGTTCGTACAGTGGCTCAGCGTCATGGGTTACACGCCTCTTTTATGCCCAAGCCGGTTTTTGGTATCAATGGTTCTGGCATGCATACCCACCAATCTTTATTCAAAGGTGACCAGAATGTTTTTCATGACCCGCAAAAAGAACATGAATTAAGTGATCTGGCTCAAAATTATATTGCCGGCTTGCTGGAGCACGCACAAGCGTTCACGGCGGTTACCAACCCTACTGTAAACTCCTATAAAAGATTGGTACCGGGTTATGAGGCTCCAGTTTATGTAGCCTGGTCGCAACGCAATCGCAGTCCTCTGGTAAGGATTCCGGCACGGCGTGGCCAGGGCACCAGAGTAGAACTGCGAAGCCCCGATCCTACCTGTAATCCATACCTGGCACTGGCGGTAATGTTTAAAGCAGGTTTGGATGGAATTGAGCGCAAGCTTACACCTCCTGAGCCAGAAGACCGCAACATTTATGCTATGACTGCATCTGAGCGCCTGGAGCGCAACATAAGCAGTTTGCCCGAGAGCCTGGGTGAGGCATTAGAAGTTTTATCAAGTGATCGGGTAATATTGGATGCACTTGGAGAGCACATATGGGATAACTTCCGAGAAGCTAAAACCATTGAATGGGATAATTTTAGGATTGCAGTCCATCCCTGGGAAGTGGAAAACTATCTGGCTCAATATTAGTTCACTTTTTTGGGGATAACTGGTTAAAAATAAACTAGTCTTAGATCGATTAAAAAGGCGCCTGAAATTTAAAACCAGGCGCCTTTTTAATTTTAGTGATACTTTTTTTAAGGTTTCAGTGGTAATAGCTGCAATACTGTAATGATTTGACGACTCTTGCAGGCTGCCGGATTTTATATTATTTGAAATAATATGTAATTACACTTATTTTAAAACAGAACTAATTATATTGGAGTGGGGAATACTGTATATTATCTTAATTTATTGTCTAATTTTCTTTTCACTAAATAAAAAATATTTTCACTGTTGTTATTCTAGTGGTTGAGAATTTTGTTTATTATGGTTATAATTAAGGATATAATTTAAGGCAAAAATAATTGCTTGGTAAATAAAATTATGATTTTTACAGTAGTACCTAAAAGAAAAGAAATTATAGAAATTTGTGGCAAAAAAAGAGTTTTTTGTATTATATTGGAGGCTTTGATTTAAATGTTTACTTTTCCTGACAGTTTGACTACATACAATGTAAAAGAAGTTCAGGAGCAGTTAATTCTCTTTGTAGATGAACTGATGGAAAATGGTGGGGAGGCAATTTTATTAGATGCCAGCCAAGTTAATGATATCGATACTGCAGGTTTACAACTTCTTCTTTCGGTAGCTAAGACAGCTAAAGAAAAAAAGAAAGAGTTTTTCCTCATCAACCGAACTGAAATGCTTGAACAAGTGATAGAGATGACCGGTGCAAAGCCCATACTCGACAAGGAGGAAAATGGTTAAATGGCCAGCTTGATTTTCGTGGTAGATGATTCCCGTACTGTTATAGCTACTCTGAGGCATGCACTTAATGAAGGAGGTTATGAGGTAGTTGATGCCCAAGATGGCCTGGAAGGGGTAAGTGTTCTGGAAAAGCTGGCTGCTGAAGGTAATAAACCGGATATGATTATTACGGATATTAACATGCCAGATATGGATGGAATAAGCTTTATAAGGAAGGTTCGCGAAAAGAGAGAATATTCCAAAACCCCTATTCTGGTTTTAACTACTGAAAAAAACCAGGATTTAAAAATGGAAGGGAAAAATGTGGGGGCTAACGGTTGGTTAGTGAAGCCTTTTAAGCCCCAAAAACTTTTAGATATTGTGGAAGACTTTTTAAAATAAGGGGCTGTTTATTAAAGCAGTCTATTTTATTTTGCATGGCATTTTAAAGTGAGGTGAGTTTTATGTACGAAGAAGATGAGTTAATCCAAACGTTTATCGAAGAAGCATCTGAAAATTTTCAGGTTATCGAAGAGAGCCTGTTGGATTTGGAAAATGACCCCGGCGACAGCGATTTAATAAATGGCCTTTTTAGAGCGATGCATACTATTAAAGGCAGTGCCAGCCTGGTAGGCCTGGAATATTATGGTGAGCTTGCCCACAAGCTGGAAAATATTTTGTCAATTGTCCGCAAGCAAGAATCAGAGGTTCCTGATATAGTTTTTTCGGCTTTGTTTTTTGGGACTGATGTGCTCAAACAAATGATGGAAGCAGGTGACTATACAGGGGAGTCCTTTCAAGAGCAAATCGAGGAGCTAAATCAGAAGATAAAAGAATGTGAAAGTTATTTTAATGCGACTAAGGAAACAAGTAAAAATGTTTCTGAAGAACATGGAGGAGAAGAAAGTTCTGCTGCCGGCAATTTTTATTCTGAAGAAGATTCTGATGTAGAAATTTTTGAAAGAGAAGACGATGGGGAGGCGCATTATCTAGTCCTGCTCAAATTTCACCGTGATTTTCTGGAAAGTGGAGTGGACTTGATGATGTGGTTTATGGAAATGGAAGAACAGGGAGAAATAATAAGCACTTACCTGGATACTGCGGACTTGCCTCCTCTGCATGACATAGATCCTTCTTTGCTCTATATTTATTGGATAGTGATTATAAAAACATCTCAGAGCAAAGAGGATATAGAGGAAATGTTCACTTTTGTGAGCGATCAGGGTGATCTGACGGTAAGAGATATTACAAACGAGCTTTATTACTGGATGCAAAGCGAAAAAAGTTTAAAGGAATTATGGGAAGAGAGTAGTTTTGAGGAAGAACAAGAAGAGGCTAAAGAAGAGGAAAAAACTACAGAAGTTCAACCTCAAACTCAGTCTGGTGTTAACCAGGAGCAACAGGATAGTCAGCAGAAGCCTCAGCAAAAGTCTTCCCAGTCAAGCGCCCAGAGAAAAGCGCGGGAACAAGAACAGGCCAATACAATCCGGGTAGATGCTTATAAGCTGGAAAGCATTCTCAATGAGGTTGCCGAACTTTTAATTGCTCAATCCCGGGTCAAAGAATTGGTTTTAAAGGAATCTTCTCAAGTATCTTTCGATGTGGACATATATAATGCTTTTGATGAGGTGGATAAGATAATTCGTTATCTACAGGAAGAAGTTATGAAAGCAAGCATGGTTCCCATCGGAGGAACATTTGTTAAATTTCAACGTATGGCTCGGGATCTGGCCAAAGAACTGGGCAAAGAAATGGAAATGGATATCACTGGAAGGGAAACTGAGCTCGATAAAAGGGTAATTGAACAGATGGCTGATCCTTTGAAGCATATTATTCGTAATACCCTGGATCACGGCCTGGAGATGCCTGATGAAAGAGAGCAAGTAGGCAAACCACGCGTCGGGACTATCAGCCTCAACGCTTACCATCAGGAAGGCAATATTGTTATTGAAATAAAAGATGACGGCAAGGGAATTGACAAAGAAAAGGTTTTGGAAAAAGCTAGGGATAAAGGAGTTATTGATGCTGATTATGATATTGATGATAATAGAGTTTTTAATCTGCTTTTTCACCCCGGGTTTTCAACAGCAGAAAAGGTTTCTGATTTATCCGGCAGGGGTGTCGGGTTGGATGTGGTTCAAAGGAATATTTCTAACTTGCGTGGTAGCGTAGAAATAGAATCAGAGAAAGGTAAAGGGACAACTTTTATTATCAAATTGCCTCTAACATTGGCTATTATAGATGGGATGGTTATTCGTTTAGGCGAGGAGCGGCTTGTACTGCCTCTTAATTCTATCTCTGAGTTTTTGAAAGCCGAAGAAGGCGACATTTTCCGGGCAGAAGGAAAGGGGCTTATCCTTTCCCTGCGTGATGAGTATATCCCATTTGTTGGCTTGTACCAACTACTGGGCCTGGAAGCAGACCATACTGAGCCTACCGAAGGAATAGTGGTAGTGCTTAAGGATGGAGCCAGAAAACTTGCCATATTGGTAGATGAAATAATCAGCCAGGAACAAGTAGTAATCAAAAATGTTAAAGAGCACATGGAGCAAGTTGATGGAGTAGCCGGGGCAACTATTTTGGGAGATGGTAAAGTGGCTATTATTCTGGATGTGGCTTCTTTGTTTCGCTTGACCAAATCTTTTTCTGGCAAAGTATTTACCTAATTTTAATAAATAAGCAAGGATGATAGAAAAAAATGAATGTTATGCGTAGCTATGAATTAAGTAACAAAGAATTCGAGTCAATTCGGCGAATGGTTTATGATTACATTGGCGTTAATCTTACTGATGCCAAAAGGTCGCTGGTTATTTCCCGTCTTTCTAAACGGTTGCGGGAATTAAACATGGAGGGCTTTGGGGAATATATTGAATTTCTGAAAAGAGATCCCGATGAACTCCATATTCTTTTCAATTATATTACTACTAATGTGACTAAATTTTTCCGTGAAGAGCATCATTTTGATTACTTGAAAAATGTATTTCTACCAGAACATGTTGAAAAATACAAGAGCGGTAACAAACGAATTCGGCTTCGAGTTTGGTCTGCAGGGTGTTCCACAGGTGAAGAACCCTATACTATAGCCATGGTTTTGAGTGAATATTTCAGGAATCCCCAAGCCTATGACATTAAAATAATTGCTTCTGATATCAACTCGGAAACGGTGGAAAAAGCAAGAGAAGGGTTATATAAGTATGAAGAAGTACAGAATATTCCCCGCTGGATGCTAAAGAAATATTTTAAGATGGGAGTTGGCCCCAATGAGGGTTATTTTAAGGTAAAAGATAGTTTAAAAGAGTTGATAGAGTTTAAGCTAATTAATCTTACTTCCAGTCAGAAGTACGCTATTGATAGTTCGCTTGATCTGATTTTTTGTCGCAATGTTTTTATCTACTTTGACAGAGATACTCAGCGGAGAATCCTGGAACGCTTTTATCAACATGTTATGCCCGATGGACTATTGTTTTTGGGGCATTCTGAGTCCATTAATAACAGTAACAGCGATCCCAAAAGGTGGCGTTTGGTAAAGCATACCATCTATAAAAAACTTGGATAAAATTAAAATTAATATTTAATTATTTTACTAATTGATGAGCGAGGTAATAAGGTGAAGAAAACATTTAATCACAAAATCAAACGCTACATGTATGAGTTATTTGCTGGGGAGTATTATGCTACCCGCGATAAAGATATAGCTTTAAGCACACTTCTAGGCTCTTGTGTGGCAGTGTGCTTGAAGGATAAGCGTAATGGCGTAGTAGGTATGAATCATTTCATGCTCCCCGGGAAAGTTGATTCGGCAAAAGTAATGTTTAGTGAAGATGGGCGTTATGGTATTAATGCCATGGAAAAGATGGTTAATGATATGATGAAATTGAACTCCCGCCGCGAAAATATGGAAGCGAAGGTTTTTGGCGGGGGCCAGGTAATGGATTACAAGTTAACCAGTGTTGCCCAGCTTAATATTGAATTTGCCCTTGCTTATTTGGAGATGGAGGGAATTCCTATTATATCTCAGGATGTAGGTGGTAATTATGGGCGTAAACTGCTTCTTTTCCCGGAAAACTTTTCGGTTTATATGAAACGAATTAGCTACCAAAAGAACCTGGAAGAGGCTGTGGCCAGGGAGAAGAAGTTCTTGCACTGGATACGCAATGCACAGGATAAACAAGATCAAGAATATGATATTTTTAATGGTAGGGAGGGAAAGCATGGCCGCAAAGCCCGTTAAGGTACTGATAATTGATGATTCTGCTCTGGTAAGAGAAGTATTAACCAAAATATTTTCTCGGGATCGAAACCTCCAGGTGGTGGGTTCTGCCCGCGATCCCCTCTATGCTATCAAGGATATAAAAGAACACCGTCCTGATGTTATCACTCTGGATTTACAGATGCCTCGCATGGATGGCATAACATTTTTAGAGAAATTAATGTCTTCCTATCCAATGCCGGTGGTGGTGATTAGTTCCCTTGCCCAGGAAGGGAGCGATGTTACTATAAAAGCATTGGAACTGGGCGCGGTGGATTTTGTGCCCAAGCCAGCCTTGGGGATTGGACAAGGGCTGGATGATATGTCTGTAGATATTGTAAGCAAAGTTAAAAATGCTGCTTCTGTCAACATGGATGAAATGCGCCGCCAGGTAAGGCAGCGAAAAGCAGGTAAAAAAGCAACAACTTCAAATGCCGCAATTAAGGAACCTCCTGTCAAAAAAGAAGAGCCTGTCCGCATGGTTAGCAGTACCGATAAAGTTATTGCCATCGGTGCATCTACGGGTGGTACTGTGGCTGTAAAGAACATTCTTACAAAGCTCCCAGCTAATTTGCCGGGTATAATTGTAGTTTTACATATGCCTTCAGGTTTTACAGCATCATATGCTGAAAGTCTTAATGACTCATGTGCCATGAAAGTTAAAGAAGCTACCGATGGGGAAACTATCATGACTGGATATGCATATATAGCCCCGGGGGGGAAACATGTGGAAGTAGAAAAAAGTAGTAAGGGGTATCATTTGAGAGTAAGCACTGATCCGCCGGTAAACCGGCATCGACCTTCTGTGGATAAATTGTTTCATTCGGTAGCTGAAAATGCTCCTGCCAATAGCTTGGGAATAATTCTAACTGGAATGGGTAGTGATGGAGCTCAAGGATTGAAGATGATGAAAGATAGGGGGTCGGAGACCGTAGCCCAGGATGAAAAAAGTTCTATTGTTTACGGCATGCCCAAGCAAGCGGTGGATATTGGTGCGGTTAACAGTATTCTTCCGCTTGATCAGATTGCCGATTTTATAACTGGTTATGTGAAAAGTAGATAAGCTTTAATGTTAGGGGGATTTTTATGTTTAAAAATTTGAGTTTGAAAGGTAAGCTTTATTTAGGTTTTGGAATTCTGGTGGCGTTGATGGTAGTTATAGTTGGTTTTGCTGCGGTGATGATCAATACTATAAGTTCTTCCCAGGATGAAGCATTAGAAAGCCTGGACACAGTGATGTTTACTGCAGAAGTTGAAGCGGCTCATAATAATTGGGCCCAGGAATTGAGCCATGCAATTGCAACCGGCGAAGAATTTCTAGGGGAACTAGATTATACCGAGTGCATGTTTGGCCAGTGGTATTACGATTATTTAGAATCTGAAGAATTCGAAGAAGCTTCTACTGAATTACAGCAGGCTTTCCATGACCTGGAAGAGCCTCACCGGGATTTGCATATGAGTGCAGAGCGTATAAATGAAACCTTAGAAGGAAGGCAAGGCGATGAAGAAGCTATTGAAGGTGCAATGGAAATTTACGAGGAAGAGACTTTAGTTCATCTGGAGGATGTAGGCAACGGTTTGAATGAAGTTGCAGGACTCCTTGAAAGTCAATCAGATGAGACAATTGCTTCTGCTCAATCATTAATGGAAACCTCTTTATGGGCAATGATTGGGGCTCTGGTTATTGCCTTAGTGATAGGTGTCATCATTCCGACAATTGTTGCCCGCTCGGTAACTAATCCGGTTAGTGCCGTAGTAAACTTTTTACAGCGCATGGTTAATACCTCCAAGGAGATCTCCTCAGGCAATCAAGATCTGGCTCAGCGTACTCAGGAGCAAGCTTCTTCCATAGAGCATATTACTACCAATGTGGAAGAGATGACTTCGGCTATTGAAAGCAATTCAGCCAACGCCAATCAGGCAGATAGCCTGAGTAAAAGCAACATGGATAGTGTAAAACGCGGCGAAGAAGTGGTCAAAGAACTGCAGGGAGCTATGGAAGAAATAACTCAAGGCAGTCATGAAATTCAGGAGATAATTTCTAAAGTAAATGATATTTCGTTCCAAACTAACTTGCTGGCTTTGAACGCTGCTGTGGAAGCAGCCCGTGCTGGTGAACAGGGGCGCGGTTTTGCTGTAGTTGCTGCTGAGGTCCGCAACCTTGCTGGCCGTTCTGCGGAGTCGGCTAAGGAAATTGAAAAATTGATCAAAGATAGCATCAGCAGGGTAGAGCGAGGCAATGAATTAATGGTTAATACCGAGAATGCATTGCAAGAAATTGTAGATAATAACCAGAGAATATCTGATGTGATTGGTGAAATTTCCGCTTCTCTGGGTGAGCAATCGACAGCAGCAAGTGATATAAACTCTGCGATTGAAGAAATTAATGAGGTTACCCAGCAGAATGCTGCTCTGGTGGAAGAAGTATCTAGCGCCAGCGAAAATATGACTTCAGAAGCCGAAGAGATGTCAGAGATGGTCCGCCAGTATAAACTGATCGATGAAAGAGATATCGATTATACCTCTGGTGGAGGATATATAGCCCAAAATAGAACACCGGCCCAAAGCTCGAAATCCGGAGTTAGCACTGGCCGTTCATTAACTGGTGGTGCTGGAAGGCTTCCTGCCGGTGGTGGAAGCGGCAAACAGAGTTATACTTCTCAGCCGAGTGTAGGAGATCAAGGTTATGATGAACCTGATTTTGATGAGGATGAATTTGAAAAGTTCTAAAAGTATATATTGGGGAAAGTTAAGTGAATATAAAATGCTATTTAACTAAGTAATAAGATAAAATATAGTCGGCAGGATTAAGGAGAAAATTGTAGAAACTCAACAAGTAAAGAAAGATTGGTTATTAGCCTAAGGAGGTGGAAGACATGACTGAAGAGCAAGAAAGAGTGGGTGGCGGAATGAACATGATGGATCAGCAAACTAACAGTGCTACTGACGAAAATCAATACGTTACCTTTAAAATTGGCGAAGAGGAATATGGTATAGATATAATGCTGGTTCAAGAAATTATTCGCTATCACAAGCCTACTACTGTTTTTAATGCAAACCCGGTTATTCGTGGCGTAACAAATTTTCGGGGAAAAGTCATTCCTATAATTGACATGCACCGTAAGTTCAATTTACCTGAAGCTGAATATGACGAATTTACAGTTGTGGTGGTTATTGAGGTTAATGGGAAAACCATGGGCATGATTGTTGACCGAGTTTCTGACATTATGAGCTTTTCTTCGGATGATATTCAAACTGTGGATCAGGAATTTGCAGAAGATATCAAAACTGAACATCTCAAAGCAATGGCAAAATCAGAGGGACGAATAATTATGTTGCTTGACCCTAACCGTCTCATTTCTTTTGAAGATATGAGCAAAATTAACCAGATGAGTGCCAGTAGTTTGCAAGAATAAGCAAAAACTGTTGGAGATGTTTGTGCTTATGTATAATAGGCTTATGCATGGCTATAAATGAAGCTTGAAGATTTTTTGAAGCTGAGGGATGGTGTTTTTTTTGTTATGAACTATACCTCTCTAGCTTGTTTATGTTCGAGATAGAGTTGCAGTAGACATTATGAGATATGTTTATTAAAATGAGCTTAAGGTATTTGAACTTGGGAAAGGATGTTGAGCATGAGCGAAATTAAAAGAATTCTAGTAGTTGATGATTCTGCTATGGTGCATAAATTGATGGATCGCTATTTAATAGGATATGAAATAGTGGGTTATGCCAAGGATGGTAAGGAAGGAATTGAGCTTTTTCACAAACACCGCCCTGACCTTACTTTTATGGATATTACTATGCCTGTAGTAGATGGCATCAGTGCTATAAAGGGCATAAAGCAGATAGATCCAGATGCTAAAATAGTTATGCTCAGTGCCATGGCTGACGAAGAGATTGTAGAGGAAGCAAAAGGGCTTGGTGTTGTTACTTTTTTACAAAAGCCTTTCAATAAGGATACCCTGCAGCGGACGATATACGAAGTACAGCAAGGAGGCTAATTGAGGTGAAAGCTTCAGACTTAAAAGTTTACCAGGATGCTTTAGTAAGCGCCATAGAAGATATGACTGTAATTTACAAAGCAGAGATCATTAATTCGGGCTTGGTAAGTAAAAACTCGTTTACTTTTGATCCTGATGCTACAGCCGGCATTGCCAGTATCGTTGGTTTTAGTGGTAAGGTAAAGGGCAGAAATTTATTATGGATTCCTTCTTCTTTAGCGATATTGATAACAGAGCAGGTGGTGGGGGATACTGTTAGTGAATATCACGATGAAATGGTCTTGTTCACGGTAAATGAAATTAATAATGTGGTAAGTGGGGCTGCTATTACAGAATTAAATAATTTATTCCAGCTTTCATTGAGGTTAAGCCCCCCTAGCATTTTTGCTGGCGGATCCTTTGAAATAATCACTCCCAAATCAAAGTCTTATGAGGTAGAAGTGAACATTAAAAGCGATTATTATAAAAAAGCTTTGTCTAAGGGGCCACAAGATCACATTGTTATGAATGTTGCTATTGAAGGGAGTTTAGATGATGAAAAATGAGACTAAATTTCATATACCATTTTTTGACTCAGCCAAATATGTCCTAGAAGAATATGATATTTCGGATATTGAACGGGAAGATGTTCAGCTAAATAAAGCTCTTACCATGAATTATGAAGTTAATGTAGTGGTAGGTTTAACAGGTGACATTCGAGGTACGGTTGGATTATCCATGCCTCAAGGAACCGCGATTAATCTTGCTTATCAAGCTTTGCAAGAAGATGCTTCTAATAAAGAAGGTAAGCTTAACAGCAAAGCCAAGGATGTTATTGGAGAAATGATAAGGAAGATCGCTCTAAAAGGCATTGATAAGGTGGCAGTTAAGGGTAAGGACGTAGAGGCTTCTCCACCAACTCTTGTGGTAGGGGAAGATCTACACATAGTTATCAGCCAGGTGCATACTGTTACTTTGCTCATAAACAGTTCAGCGGGGCAGATGCAAATTAACGTTTGCCTGGAAGGAGTTCATTAATTTATTATTTTCAATGAAGTGAAATGAATGATATGAAATTTCTTTGACTACTAAATGTTTGAATAAGACATATCCTGGTATTTGCGAACCACATCATAGTTTGTATCTTCGGAAGGAATAAATCTGGTTATATAGGCTTGCGAAAGCATGTTTTGGGTTTTATCATCCAGGCTAATTCTTACAAATTCTTTCTTTATTTTATTAAGCAAGATTAGTGAGAACCCGGGGCGAGCTGCAATCACATCTTTGGGGATGGGCTCGGTTTTCTCCAATATTTTCAAGTTATCTATATTCATGCCTGCTTTTTGAGCTCTGTCAAGGGCTTCTGTGTATGTAGCTCCCGCGTCTACTTTTTCTTCAAGCACTGCTTTAATCACGTTATCATGATTGCCTAGAAAATTAATAATCAAATCTTGTTTAAGATTGATACCGCCCATTTCTAACAGGACTTTGGGGTATATGTATCCGGAAGCGGAAAGGGGATCTACAAAGGCAAATGAACTATTTTTAAGGTCTTCCATTTTATGAATGGGTTTGTTGGTGTTTGTGATAATGCAACCCTGGTAGGTAGAAGTGCCATCTGTTTCAGGTGTTACAAGTGGGGTTATGTCTATAGATTTTTTAGCTTCCACATAGGCCAGCGGTGAAAACCAGCCCAGATCAATAAGCCCGTCTTTTATGTAAGTAGTAAGGGCTTCATAGTCGGAGACTATTATAGTTTTGGTATTGATGCCCAATTTATTGCCTATCTTTTCGATAATAGGAACGTAAAGCTCTCTAACCTTTTCGGGTACTGTAAAAGGATTAACTCCAAAAATTACTGTATTTCTATCTTTTTGAGCAACTGAAATGCGGTGCAAGACGAAACCAACTTCATTAAGCCTCTGGGAATATTGAAGCATATTTTCGCTGTTTTCACTTTGCATTTGTATTACATCGTTGACTTCCTGGGTGTTGTAAGAGATTTCAGCGGATTGGTTGGAAATAGATTCTATGGTAGAGGAACTCTGTTCGGCAGCACTTGCCTGATCAGTTGTATAATGAGTTAAGTCGGAAATAAATTTGCCTACTTCAGAAAGTTGACTGGTAATTTGATCAAAGGATTCTACCGAATTTGCTGAAACTTCTTCTACATCTGAGATTTTTGCAGCGCTGGAATTAACAGCCTGGCTGGTTTTATCTATTTCCTTGTTGATTCCTTCTACTGTCTCCTGTATTTCCCTGGTTAAGGTTTCTGTTCTATTACTCAGCTTTTTGATTTCATCGGCAACAACGGTAAAGCCTTTCCCTGCCTCGCCAGCTCTTGCTGCTTCTATGGAGGCGTTCAAGGCTAACAAATCAATTTGTTCGGTAACTTCTTGAATATTGGAAAGCAAATCATTAACTTTTCCAGATACTTCTTTAAGGCTGTTCATGGCATGGTAAGATTGGTTGATTTTTTCCGAAACTTCTGCCAGAGTTTCTCCCGCTTCCCGAATCCAATTTCGGTTTTCTTCAGCGTTGGAAATAGTATGGCTAAAAACTTCCTGAACATACTCGGCTTTCTCATTAATGGTATTAGATAGGGATGACAGTTCCTGGATGGAGGAAGAAATTTCTTCTATACTGCTAGCATTTTCTTCAGAAGAAGAAGCAATATCATTAAATATTTTAACCAGGCTTTGGGA
>Ga0207421_10005965_pt1 | contig 13424 bp, 16 predicted proteins | sample SodLakKL_010_SED_4_FD_187542 | JGI IMG/M metagenome (GOLD analysis project Ga0207421, IMG submission 187542) | Alkaline sediment microbial communities from Lake Tanatar, Kulunda Steppe, Russia - 8KL_010_SED (SPAdes) (version 2) | ecosystem: Environmental > Aquatic > Non-marine Saline and...
AGAGACGGCGGGCCACGACACACCACGTTCTCCCACAGTGTTGGTTCGGGGACGCTGAACCAAAAATAAAACTCTGCTGGGAGTGCCACGAGTTTCTCCACGACCATTTTTACCCGACTGAACGGCAAGAGCCACAGGCATATTATCGGATTATGGCTGACTACTTGTCGTAATCCAAGGGGGGCCCCGGCTCCCCTTTAATAACTATGAAAACAATCTTAGACAATCCAAACGATAAGCTAATAGCTGTAGACTTGGACGGTACTCTCTGCCGAGGTGAGTTCTGGGGTGGGAGTGACCCTGAGCCAATCCAGGATAGGATAGAGTTTATTAACGACCTCTATACCAGGGGAGCCCATATCATTATCTACACCGCCAGGCAACCGAAGTTCTTTACCGATACCTATGCTTGGTTAATTAAGTATGGGGTTATGTTCCACGGAATAGCTATGCACCAGAAATGTGGAGCCGACCTTTACATTGACGACAAGTGTTTGAACGCAGATGATGTGTTTGAGACCAGACCAGAGTCCCGTAGTGGATAGGACAGTTTCGACTTTCCTTACCCATATACAGGTCTCTGGCCTGCTCTTAGCAGGTCGTAAGACCTTCTGTGTTGGGATACCGAATGGCGTCTCGATAAAACAGAGGGCGGACCTCTTAGCAGGAACACCGGCAAGGCCCACCTCGGTTTCGTCACCGACCACTGGGTCTGAGAAGTGGTTAAAACTAAAAACTGCTTGTGATATATTTTCTAGTAGGATTAGCGAGCTTAGCAGGGTTGGCAGGTTCTCCGGCGTACGCCAACACCTACGAATACGACTTACCTGAGCCGGAAACTAAATTAGAAGTTGGTTTACAAGAAGAGAAAGATGTAAACGAACTTATTGAAAGCTACGATTGGGATGTAGATGTGGCCAAGGCCGTGATGATGGCCGAGTCCGGCGGAGATCCAAAAGCGTATAATCCGGAATGGCATCGAAGCTGCCAAGGAAGTTACGGGGCATTCCAAATTGCGTGTGTCCACGAGGGAAACCCCGAAAAGCTGTATGATTTAAAGTACAACGTCCGGAGAGCTTATGAGATATGGAAAGAGAAAGGATGGGAGCCGTGGGGGGCTTTCACCGATGAAAGATACCTAAAGCACTTATGAAAAAATTAGTATATTCAACTTTGGTAGGAGACTATGACGCAATCCCGCAAGATCGGCAGGTTATTTCAGATTTTCCCCAAGAAATAGCTCACTTGTCCAACCGTAGAAAATCCCGATATTATAAAATTAACTCTCACCTAGTAACGGAAGAAGATACAGTTTACCTAGACGCTTGTTTAAGACTTAAGAAAAAAACTGTACCGCACATAAATTCCGACATCGCAGTATTTCACCACCCTAACCGAAACTGCTTATACAAAGAAGCTGAACTGTGTAAAAAACTAAAGCTCGGAAACCCCGGACAGATAGACGAACAAGTAAAAAGATATCAACAAGACGGCTTCCCTAAAGACTTGGGATTAGGCGAAAACTGTTATATAATAAGGAAGAATAACGATAAAGTTCGAGAGTTTAATGAACTGTGGTGGCAAGAGTATCTTAAAGGAAGCGAGCGAGACCAGTTAAGTTTTATGTACTGTGTATGGAAGACTGGGATTAGCTTAGAGTTTTTAGAATGCAACCCACGAAGTAATAGTTTATATAATAATTGGGGAAATCATAATGGGAAAAACACCACTCAAGAAATTTAGAACAGAGAACCTAACAAAAGGTCTATTAGAATTATCGGAAAAATTACCCTTTGATATAACAGGGATTGAAGTTGGTTCGGCTTATGGTGAATCAGCAGAAATTTTTATAAGTACAAACAAATTTAAGGAACTTCATTGTATTGATACTTGGGCTGGAGAAATGGCGGAAAGAGAGAGCTTCTTTGACGATAGGTTTGAAGATGAACCTAGAATAATTAAACACAAATTAGGAAGTCAAAAACTAGTTGATGTATTGCCAGATGTTGATTTTGTTTATATTGACGCTTGTCATCAATATAAAGATGTGGTTCAGGATATTATAAATTACAAACCTAAAGCTAAAAAGTTTATCGGAGGACATGATTATTCTTGGAAGTTCAAAGGAGTAATCCAAGCAGTTCATGAACATTTTGATAGACCTACTTGGGTTTTTAGAGACAGTAGTTGGCTTGTAGAATTATGAGCTACGTCATAGCAAATTACACCGGAAAAAACTACCGACCCTGCCTAGACATCACCTTACCCACTTGGCAGGCGGAAAAGGTAGTAGTCTACTCCGACACCGAGGACTTTGGGATAAAGATGTTTGAACCTTTAGAAGAAGAAAAAAATGTGGCAAACCGTTTCGCGTCTGAAATGTTTAATGAAAGTTGTAGAAGAAAAATTTTAACTGTTCGAAAAGCAATAAAAGAAAACCCAGGCGAAAATTTAGCGTATTTAGATACCGATGTTTATATGACTGCCCACATAGATGAGGTCTTCGAAAATCCACAAGACGTGATATGTACTAGAATGGTGCATCGCAAGAGAGGATACGCAGAGGTGAACGCTGGTGTATTTTTTATGAAAGCTAATGAGAGGTCGCTAAAATTTTGCGATGAGTGGATAAAATTAGAAAAAGAATTAGGAGGGAAGTTAGCAGAACAGCGAGCTTTCAATTATCTATGTTATCTGGGATATGATGGAAAAGCCGAGTGGACGGTAGGGAATGTGTCAGAAGAAGTTTATAACTTCGAACGAGACGGGCAGGAGTTCTTCCCGGATTTACAAGCCAAAAAACCTAAGTTAATCCACCTGAAAACAAAAAGGTGGGAAGATAAAGAGTCATTGAAAGCAGTGGAAAAATTACTAGCTTAAAAAAACGTTATGGCAAATAAAAAACAATGTCCAAATTGCAAATCTTATAAGACTATCGCTCCGTTTTATGCTTATGGCATTGGGGGGATAGTAGTATCGATTCTCGCTTTGCCTTGGGTGATAGTAATTATTGGAATACCATTTGTGATAGCTGGGATTATTTTGTCGATTGCAGGGTTTACCCGCTCTAAGAATTTGAGAAGTTGTAATAATTGCAAATATGAGTGGATTGTCGATAAATAATATGAAAATAGAAACCATTACAATATCCGAGCTTAGACCTTACGAGAAAAACGCTCGTACACACCCCAAAGGGCAGATAGAACTTCTTAAAAATAACGACTTAGTGTGGTATAATATAGGAAATGGAGAACGAAGAAAAAATTCCTGAAAAACAGGCAAAAAAACAGGAATATGATTGGCTTAAACCCACACAGTTCAAGCCTGGACAAAGCGGTAACCCAAAAGGAAGACCGCCTGGTAAGTCATTAAAAACTTGGCTTAGGGAATACTTTGAATCACTAGATGATGAAGGGAAAATGGAGTTTTTCAAAAACGTAGATCCTGAAATGGCTTGGAGGATGGCGGAAGGAAATCCTCAAACAAACACAGATCTTACTTCTAAAGGGAAAGAAATAGGGGTTACCGCAGTAAATTGGAACATTACAGATGGAGGAGAAGACACTAAATCCGAAAATACTTAGACCCTACGTAAAAGCCCTGCAAGAAAATAAGAGGTATTACTTAATTTGTGGTGGCAGAGCTGGAGGTAGGTCATACTTTGCCAGTCAATACGCAGAAGCGTCTTTATTCACCAAGCCGTATTTCAGGTGTGCAATAATGCGATTTGTGCTTGGGGATATTAGAAACTCGATTTATCAGGAAATAGTAGACCGCTTAGAGGAAGACGAACTAGATGAAGCCGTGGAGAAGAAGGGCCACACCTTAACCATTAACTTCAAAAGGAATACCATTAACGGCATAGGTTTCAGGAAGTCATCATCAGACCAGAAAGCTAAACTTAAATCACTCGCAGGTTATACAGACGTTATTATTGAGGAAGCCGAGGAAGTATCAGAAGAAGATTTTAATCAATTAGACGACTCAATCCGAACTATCAAAGCAGATATTCGGATATTTTTGTTGTTCAACTTGCCCCATAAGAACCATTGGATTGTAAAGAGGTGGTTCAACCTTGTGGATAGCGGAGTAGAGGGTTTCTATAAGCCAATTTTGAAAGAGGCAATGGAGTCTACTACTTGTTTTATTCACACCACCTACGCTGACAACCGTAGAAATCTCAATCTCTCAACTATAGAAAACTTTGAGAAGTACAGAGAAACCAACCCAGACCACTACTGGAATATGATTAAAGGGTTAGTTAGCGAGGGGGCTAGGGGTCGAGTTTTCAAAAATTGGACGCCAATCAGTAACCAAGAATATGAAGAACTACCTCATCCAATTTCTTACGGGTTGGATTTTGGTTATAGCAACGACCCGACAGCTTTAGTAGAAATTAAAAAACATAACGATAAAATTTACATAAAAGAGTTAATTTATGAGACGGCGTTGACCAACCAAGCAATCTCCCGACGGATGAAGCAAGTAGGAGTGGGCGACGAGTACATCTATGCTGACTCGGCTGAACCAAAATCCATTGAAGAACTGCGGAAAGAAGGTTGGAATATATATCCCTCTGTGAAAGGGCAAGATAGTATTAGGGCGGGCATCGACCTGTTACTAGATAAAAAAATATGGTATAATGAGGGGAGTAAAAATGTAGAAAACGAAGTGCAAAATTATAAATGGGCTTTAGACAAAAACAAAGAGCCGACAAACCAGCCAATAGACGAATATAACCACGCAATGGATGCTATTAGGTATAATGTGTTTACCGAAGAACAACAAGCCAAACCTGAACTTATTATTTTATGAAAAACTTTTTCAAAAATCTGCTTCCTTGGAAAGCGAAAAGACTCGGAACTATAATTTCTACCTTGCCGAATTTTACAACTTTGTTGGGTTTTACGGGTAGAAACAATATAGATTATTATAAAACCTCGATCGATGTTTCATCAGGTATTCGGCTGATAGCTAACGCTATCAATTCTACAAACCTGACTCTGCACCAGATGAAATCTAACGGAAATGCAGAGGAGATTAGTGATCACGAAGTATTAGAACTTTTAGAAGACCCGAACCCGTTCCAAGTGAAAGCGGAGTTTTGGAAAATATATACTATAAATAAATTTCTGGCCGCAGAAGCATTTTGGTATAAAGTGAGAGATAGCCGAGGCAAAGTAGTAGAGTTGTGGAATCTTCGGCCGGATTATATGACGGTGATCTTAGACCGAGAGACAGTGATACGCGGTTATCAAATGCAAGCACCGGAAATGTCGGTGACTATCTCTCCCGAGGACATTATCCACTTTAGAGACCCTGACCCTCAGTACCCTTTCCGGGGGGTTTCTCCTTTGGCTTCGGCGACCTCACGAATAGAAACCGAACAAGCGGCGGTCCAGCTACAAAACAAATTTATAAAAAATAATAAGCGACCCGATTTCTTGTTACTGTCAGAACGAGCGATTCCCAAAAACGAGAAGGAAACGCTAAAGAAATCCTGGGAAGAAAAGCAAAAAGGCGGAGCGGAGATGGCCATTTTAAGCGGAGGTCTAAAATACCAACAAATCAGCACCGCACAAGATGATGTGGGGTATATTAAAATACTAGAAGAAGTAAGAGATGATGTGGCGAGAGCGTTAGGTATTCCGCAAGCCTTAGTGGCGTCATCTAAAGAACCAAACCGGGCTACTTATGAAGCAGCGTTAGTACAATTTTACGGGACAACAGTAAAGCCCGAGATGGAATATATAACCCAAGTATTGAATCGGAGACTACTCCCTGAATTTGATGCCAGACTTTATATGGATTTTGACGACCCAACCCCGGAAGACCGAGAACTGAAACTAAAAGAAAGAGGGCTCGGGGTGGATAAATGGATAAGCCGGAACCAAATAAGAGCGGAAGACGGAGAAGAACCGGTAGAAGGAGGAGATGATTTATATGTCGGAATAAGTAATGTTCCGCTAGGAGAAGGTGTACATCAACGAAGGATGACCGCCCCAACCCCCCAGAAAACAAAAAACAATACGCACCAAAAGCAAAAGAGATGGGCGAAAGAACACCAAAAAATAGCGGATGAAGTTTATAAAAAAGTAAAAGAAAAAAAATTCATTCCGTTAGTAAAGGATCGAGCTAAATACGAGAAGGTTGTAAATAAAGAAATAGACAATCGGATAAGGGTATTCCAAGGTAAAATCACTAACCTTTCGGAAAAACAGCGAGAAGAAATAGAAAATACCCTTATCGAAAATGAAACAGTAAACCCCGGACTTCCCAAAGAAATGAAAGACCGACACGAGGAAGAACTTTTTGATATTATGTTCAAATTTGTTTTTAACGCTTATGAGAGAGCTGGAAGCCGAGCATTGGATATGGTAAGAGAGAAAAGTTTCGAGCCAAGCCCCGACGCCAGGAGTAGAATATCCGAAGCTGTAAAAAAATCTGCCGCGTTCATAACTTCCACCACTTTCGAGAAACTAGAAAATGAATTAGAGATCGGGTTGGCCGAACAAGAAGGAGCGAGTGGAATAGCTACCAGAATAGGAAAAGTAATGGAAGAGTTTAAAGGTTTTCGGTCGGAGAGAATAGCCAGAACCGAGCTAACTCGAGTCAGCTCGGAAGGAACACTGGAAGGGTTCCGGCAAAGTAATGTCGTCCAAGGGAAGGAATGGATAACGGCTGGCGATGAAAGGGTGAGAGACGAACACCTGGATAATGACGGAACCATTGTAGAAACAGACGGAGTGTTTCCAAATGGAGAAACGTATCCAGGGGAGAATAGCATAAACTGTCGCTGTGTTCTGGGTCCGGCTCGGTTGCGAAGTTAGTAATTTTATTCGCTTTTATGTTATAATATGGACAGAGTGGAAGAAATAAAAAAACTTCTTGAGCAAAAAAGAAAGCAAATCGAAAACACCGCGAATGGAAAGGTGGAGATAAACTACAGCCGATCCGAAGTAAAAATATCCATTACCACTTTCGAAACCAAAAATTTCATTAACAATTAAACAACGTAACGGGGTGAAACTCGGCGTACCACTAAAAAAGGTGCGCTTTTTTATTATGATGCAATTCAAAACACTAAACATAAAAAAAATAAAGACAGTTGATGAGGAAAATTACACCTTGTCTTTCGTTTTCTCTACTGGGGAAACTGACCGCCAAGGTCAAGTGGTAGACCAATCAACTTTCAAACTGAGTAGTTTTTTAGAAAATCCAGTAGTGTTGTTCGCCCATGACCATAACCGACCAGCAGTAGGTAACGTGGTAGATATAGGATTCGGGGACACTGGAAACCTGGAAGGTAAAATTAAATTCGCCGCCGAGGAGTATGAATTTGCCAGGGTATTGTGGTCGCTTTACAAAAACGGGTTTATGCGAGCTGTCTCTATAGGTTTCCAGCCCGAAGAGATCCAAGGGAACGGCGAGGGAGATGTCCTTTTAGGAAACGAGCTTTACGAAGTTTCTTTAGTTAATGTTCCGGCAAACGCTAGGTCCTTAGCGAAAGAGAAAGGGATAGACATTGCACCCTTAGAAGAAGAGGAAAAAAGAGTCGCAAAAAATCAAGCAGAGGTGTTAGAAAAACTAAGACAAGAGGCCCGAAAAATGATAAAAGAGATCGATTCTATCATAGAACCAACGAAAGAAGCCCACCAAACCCCTCCCCCAGCCGAAAAAACAGCCCCGGAGGAGGTAGAAAGCGGTGACGCAGAAAATGGCTCTGTTGAGCCAGATTTGCACTCCCCTACCCTAGAAGAAGGGGTTGAAAGTGCCGAAGAAAGCCAAAATCAGCCCCAAAGTGACGGAGTAGGGGAGGAAAGTGCGGATAACGCTACTGAAAAGGTCGATATCCAAGAGGAAACCCCGGAAGTAGCCCGGGCCGCCAAATTAGAAAAAAAGAAACGCTTAGTGAATAAGCGTATTCGAGAATTATTAGAAGTAAAAAAGAAACTAAAAAAATATGAGTAAAGAAGAAGTAGCAGAAAAAGAAGTTACGGAGGAAGATACCTCCGAAGAAACTTCAGAAGAGACCGTGGAGGACGACGAGCTAAAACAGCTAATCGATTTCCAAGTAAAAGAAGTAATTGGAAAACAAAAAAAGGAGTTGGAAGAGAAAGCCGCAGAGTACACCCGCAAGGCTCGTGAAAATGGTGTGATTGGAGCTTATGGAGAGAAAAGCCAAGAACAAAAAGAAAGAACCGCCCATACCCGAGACTTTCTAAAGGCTGTCATGAATAAGGATTCTAGCTTTTTCCAGCAATATCAAAAATACCAAAGCACCACTGATGGAGACGGAGGGTATCTGATTCCGCAAATCCTAACCGAGGAGATAGCTCGCATTCCGGAAAACCAGTATGGTCTGGCTCGACAGAATATGCGAGTCTGGACCTTCTCCGGTCCCGGAAACGAGAGAGAAATCCCGGTACTCGACTCGAACGTCTCAGCATCTTGGGTTAGTGAAGCCGGAAAGAAAGGTGGAACAAAATTCACTCTGAAGCGACCGACGCTTAGTTTGAAAAAGCTGGCGGCCATTGTTCCGATGACCGAGGAGATCGTGGAAGATTCGGCTGTACCGTTGGAAAGTTTCGTTGCCGAGGTAATGATGGAGCAGTTTGCTAAGAAAGAAGACGAAGAGTTCTTCTCCACTGGCGATGGCGAGTTTACCGGCGTCCTAGATGACGGAGATGTTACTGTTTCCACCTCAGTTGCACCGGGTAGTCTGACTGCGGACGACCTAGCGGATATGCAGTATGAGGTAGAATCATCTATTCGCAGAGAGGGGGCATATATGATGCACCCAACCGTCTTTAACCACGTTCGCAAAATTAAGGATAACGACGGCCAATACATCGTCCAGTCCCCGACCGAATCTCGTCCCGGCACTATCTGGGAGAAACCCTATATTCTATCGGATGCTTTTCCAAGTAAGGATGAAGTAGGAAGCGGAAGTAATTACGTTATTTTCGGTTCTCTTCGGAGGGCGGCCGCTTATGGTGAAAAGCAGAGTATCCGAACCAAAATGCTCGACCAAGCGACCGTACAAGATTCTGACGGCAACGATATCCACTTAGCTATGGAAGACTTGGTGGCGCTACGCTTTATGAAAAGAGTTGGTTACGTACTTTTCCAACCGAGCGCACTTACCGCCATTTCTAACACTACCTAGAGTAGTCTGACCCTGCCCCTTCGGGGGGTAGGGATGAGATTATTATATGTATACGAGTAAAGTAAAAATAGAAAACTATTTGGTGACGGATATAGACGAGACTTACGATGACCAAGTGGACAGCTGGATAAAAACAGCCGATAGGATCATAGAAAAGGAAACCGGTAGAATCTTTGAAGCTACTGCGGATTTCGAAGAAAAAAAATATGATGGGACCGGCACTCAAAGTTTGGTAGTCGACGATATACTAGAATTGAATAAGGTAGAGGAAGAGGACGGAGAGATAGAAGTCCACGAATATCCAGCGAACGCCACTCCGAAAACTTGGTTAGAATCTGATTCATATTTTCGGAAGGGCAAGCAAAACATTATTGTTTCAGCCAAATGGGGCTATAGCGAGTACCCTCCTGAAGACATAGTCTTCGCTTCTACGATGATCGTGGCAGGCATTATAAACAAGGTGTATCCGACGTCGAGTAACATAGAGTCAGAAAGCATCGGAGGATATCAGGTTTCTTTCCGAAGTAAACAGGAATTTACTGACTTTAAAAGAATTCGAGAGACTCTTTGGATGTATCGGCGGCATTTATAATATGATAGAAAGAAATTACGAAAAAAAAGCTAACGTGGAAAGAACATCTGAAACCGTAGAAGACGGGGTGATAACTAGCGATTTCGAGACCGTATTAGAAAATGTGGCGTGCCATATCCAGCCAGTAAATGGAAATACTACAGAAGACAGAAGCTCATCTTTTGGAAAGAATTGGAAAATGTTTTCCTCAGTGAAAGACATAAGAGAGGGAGACCGGGTGGAAATAGACAAAGTAAAGTATCGGGTAATGGAGGTGGAGAGCTATGAATGGCGGGGAATGAAAAAACATTTGGAGGTAATTTTGCGGAAATGGTAATATGAAAATCACGATTAAAGGAGGAGAAAAACTTAGAGAAGTGCTTTCCAGGTATCCGAAAGTGGCTAAAAAAAACTTAAGCCGAGCCGCAGAAACGAGCGGTCGAATGATAGAATCTGACGCAAAAAGAAGAGCACCGGTCGACCAAGGGTCTTTGCGACAGTCTATCGACACTTATCCCAGAGGAATGTCAGCCACGGTGGAGGCGGGAGTAAAGTACGCACCTTACGTGGAGTTTGGCCGACCGCCAGGCAAACAACCGCCCATTAGTTCGGTAGAAAGGTGGTCTAAGAAAAGAGGAATAGAACCTTTTTTGGTGGCTAGAAAAATTGGCAGGTTCGGAACGAAACCCCAACCATTCTTCGAACCAGCGATCCAAAAAAACAAGGATAACATTAGCAAAGAGTTCGAGGACGCCGTTAAAAAAACCTTGCGAGAATTATGAGTGTTTACAACGACATTAGAAACGAGATAGTCACTAAGTTAGAAACTGCGACGAACCTGTCGAAAGTTTATCGGTACCCCGTGGCTGATTTAGAAGGTTATCCCGCCGCCGTCGTTAGGACTGCGGATAGTGAGGGGAGATTCCACTCTACGACGAAAGATGAGGTGGTTTTTTCCTACAGCATTTTCGTCTACTACCCCTTGCCGAAAGAAGAGGGGTCCAGCGACCAAGAGCGGGAAAATGCCGAGTTGGCTTTAGGAAACGCAGTTAGTGAAATAATATTCGAAATTTTCAAAAAAAGAGGGGAGTTGTCGAACGCTGATTGGATCGCTCCCGTGAATTCTACCTTTACGGAAGTAACGGCTGGAAGTAGGCCGTATCTGTCGGCGGAAATATCCTTACAGGCGAAAGTCTATGTAACAAACCGCTAATATGTTATAATTTATTTATGGCACGGAAAAAAAAACTAACTGAATACCGCAATACGAATATGGTAGAATACGATACGAAGGACACCTCGGTGAGCGATGAGAAATATAAAGAACGGCTATACGTATTCCCTAGTTATAATACTTCAGTTATGGCAGTATCCCACCAACAAGCTATTATTAGACTAAAAGAAAAAATTCATGAGTAATTTTATTAGAGGCGATGCAGTAACTCTCGGATTAGCGAGAGAAGACACTAGAGGAACGTTCCAAGACCCCATTTTATGGGTTCCCACCAGAAGTCCAGCTGGACTAGAGCCACAGGTCGAAAAAACCCTCATAGAGGAAACCAGACACTCGGCCGTACAGAGTCAGGGCTCGGAAATAACGCAAAGAAGAGCTGAGGGAGATATAGAATTCAACGTAAGAAACCGATCTATAGGATATTTTTTGGAAAATGTTTTAGGCAACAGAACCTCATCTTCACAAGGCGATGACACCTATCAGCACGTATTCACCTACCGAACCGAGGACCCCCAGTACCCCACTCTTTCGATGGCCATTAGCCAGGAAGGCCAGCAAGATTACGGATTCCCGGGATATCAAGGAAACGAATTAAGTTTTACTGTCGAAACTGACGACCTGGTACACGCTACTTTAAGTGGAAGTTCACGAGATTTTAGTGAAAAAGACGATTTCACCGTAAGTTTTACGGATGACGACCATTATTTCCGCCACCAAGATGTGGAATTAGAAATAGCAGATACCGTAAACGATAGCTGGTCTTCTTTAGGGGTTAGAAGTTTGGAATTTAGTATAAACAATAATTCTTCTCCTCGCCAAGATATTACATCTTTGACGGCAAAAGAAATACCCGCCGGTCTGTTAGAAATTACTGGCAGTCTGACTATCGACCAGCTAGATAAAGACTATCAGACCATATTTACTGAAGGAAGCAGAAGAGCTCTCCGAATAAAGATGACAAGGAGTAATATAGATATTGGGTCCGGGTCGGAAAAACCCTACATAGAAATCCTCTTTCCGTTTATAACTTTCGAAGGGTTTAGTAACGATCGATCGCGGGACGAGGTAGTCTCGAACAGCATAGATTTCACCGCTCATTATGATGAAAGCGAAGCAAAAGCTATCCAAGCGACAATTATCAACGAAGACTCTAATTTAGGAAGCTAATATGGCTACATTCAAAAAACAGGAAACCGTAGAATATAAATTAACGAACTCAGTAGAAGGAGAGGGGAAAGTTTGGGTCAAAAAGACTTTTACTGGAGGTGATCTAGACATAATAATGTCCGAAGGAGGAGTAGACGCAATAAAAAAATCACCAACAACTATAGTCCACGCCCTTTTGGCGGATTGGGATATTGTTGATGAAAAAGGAGTAAAATTTAAAATAAATCGGGAGAATGTGAAAAGGATGTCCGTCCAGGATATCATGGGAATCATCCAAACGTCGGGAGTGAAAGAACAAATGGGAGGGAAAAAAAAATCAGAGGGTGGCGAAGAGTAAAAGTAACCGTTTGTCGTGAAATGGGTTGGGATGAAGGCCAGTTTGCAAGAGCGAGCTGGCCATTCATCCAAGATATAGTAGCGGTGTTGAATGAAGAAGAAGAAAAAAAGAAAAAGTTAAATAAAAAAGCGAAACAAAAACGATAATGGAACAAGAACTACAAATAATCATCAACGGCGTAGATAACGCGTCGAGAGAATTCCAGGAGGTAAATAATAGCATGAAGAGATTGCGGCCTACTATGAAAAAAATGGCTGCTTTTGGGGGAGCTGCGGCGGCGGGCATCGGCTATATGGGAAAAAAAATGTTGGATTCTGCCGGAGACGCAGAAATGGTTCAAGGAAGATTCGACGCAGTTTTCCAAGATACACTAAAAAGCTCGACGAATTGGGTCGATGAACTATCCAAAGAATACGGGCGAGCGGAATCAACGATGCAAGGGGTAGCGTCGTCTGTCGGCGGGCAATTACAGATGGTCGCTTCGGAGTTGCCGGAAGAAGAAATATCTGAAATGACGAAAAACCTTAGCGAACAGTCGGTGGGGATGAGCGCTTACTATAAAAACTTGCAAGGGACGGAAGATGCAGGTAATGCTTTATCTGCAGCCCTAGCCGGACAAACCGATAGACTGACCTCTATGGGATATAGTGTAAACGTCCAAAGCGAGCAGTTCGAGAATATGCGGAAAGAGCTAGGTTTCACTAAAGACGAAATGAACTCTACCAAAGAAGCCCTGGTTATTTACAATCTCATAATGGAGCAGAATGAAATGGTGATGGACGCGTATTCGAACACGCAAGATAATTACAATGAGATGATGGAAAGGGCGCGAGAGCAAGTAAAAAGAGTGTCAGAAACTATCGGAGGGGCGCTAATCCCGGTGGTCGGAGATATTCTGGAAAGAATTATTCCTCTCATAGAGGGCATCGCACAATGGATAGAAGAA
>Ga0207421_10005969_pt1 | contig 13421 bp, 15 predicted proteins | sample SodLakKL_010_SED_4_FD_187542 | JGI IMG/M metagenome (GOLD analysis project Ga0207421, IMG submission 187542) | Alkaline sediment microbial communities from Lake Tanatar, Kulunda Steppe, Russia - 8KL_010_SED (SPAdes) (version 2) | ecosystem: Environmental > Aquatic > Non-marine Saline and...
CCAAAGAAAAATGCCGAAAGCACGGTTTCATCAGCAGGATCTCAATCACGGGATTCCAAAAGACTTGGAGAATAAAGAGTTTGACTACATTATTTCCTCCTACGCCCTTCATCATCTGAGTAATCCCGCTAAGGTCCGGTTAATTGAGGAACTGCTGAAACTTCTAAAAAAGAAGGGTGAGATCCTCATTGCCGATGTGGCCTTTGAATCGATGGAGGATCTTCAAACATGTAAAGAGCAAGCCGGAGATGAATGGGATGATGATGAATTCTACATGATCGGCGGGGAGATGGTGGAGGAACTGGAGAGAAGAGGAATCGAATCAGAGTATCAGCAGATTTCCATCTGCGCCGGGGTGTTGAGGATTTAGGATAAAATTTCACAATCCCCTTGCAATGAGAGAAAATATGATGTAATATGGTGGCATAAACACATAAGTATAAACTTATATATTGAAAACTGGAGGGACAAACAATGCACATCATATTAGCGGGCTGGGAAGCTCTGGTGGACTATCTGATTCTAAGGAGAATTATTTCTCTAACAATTGCATTCTTTTTATCCGGAGCGATTGCTCAATTTATGTCACAGGGAGCGGTCATGAAATATTTCGGCCCCAACTCCAATAAACTTCTGTCTTATCTGGTGGCATCGGTCTCGGGAGGGATCCTGGCGGTCTGTTCATGTTCGGTGCTTCCAATGTTTGCAGGCATACGACAAAAGGGAGCGGGGATCGGACCTGCTACCACCTTTCTTTTCTCCGGACCGGCCCTGAACATTCTTGCGATTACCTTCACCTTCAGCCTGATCGGCGTGGATATCGGTTTTGTCAGAGTGTTTGGTGCAATCCTGTTATCCATTGTCATCGGCTTTGTGATGTATCTGGTCTATAATAAAAGCGAAACCGTGGACGCCAATGAAGAAATGTTTAATATGGAAGATGATAACGACAGAACCTTCGCGCAAAACCTGTTATACTTTCTCACATTGGTCGCAATTCTGGTTTCCGGTGTTGGCCGCCCAATCATTACATCCATCCTTGTGGTCATCCTGGCAGTGCAGCTCTATCGCAACTTTACGAAGGATGAATTAGTCGACTGGTGCAGGGAAACCTACGGCCTGGCAAAGAAAATCGTACCCCTGTTTATCATCGGGATCTTTGCTGCAGGTGTAATCACTGCCATTATCCCACCGGAGTACATGGTGACTTTTGTCGGGAACAATTCCTACAGTGCAAACATTATCGCCTCCGTATTCGGAGCATTCATGTACTTTGCAACATTGACGGAGGTACCTATTGTCAACGGCTTTATGGAGCTTGGAATGATTAAGGGACCTGCAACGGCACTGCTTCTGGCGGGACCATCCTTAAGCCTTCCCAACATGATTGTCATCTCAAGAGTAATCGGCATAAAAAAAGCAGTGACCTATTTTGCTCTGGTTGTTGTATTGTCTGCTTTTATCGGTATGCTGGCGGGGTATTTCATTTATTAAAACGTAAAAAAAGGAAGCCTTAATCGGAGGCTTCCTTCTCTTTTTGGTCTTGTGGTTTTTCCTTACCGTAGTAGTTGTGGGTTGTATTATTTCCGCTGTAGTTCCCCATCCCCTGTTTAATCGGTGAGATGAGAAAACCGATGGACATCCCCATAAAGAAGCCCAGGGAAGGGGCCCAGAAACCGGGCTTTTTTCGGCTTTTCCTCTTTTTTACGTGAAATTTTGTCATTCAGCACACCTCCTGTTCTACTTTTACCAATCTTTCAGAGTTTGAAACAAAATCTGTTCTTCCTTTTTCTGATTAAATCCGGGAAAATGTTGGTAAATATAGAATAGAGAGAGAATAGAGATGAAGAGTTGAGGATATGAGAGGAAAGGAGGATAATCATGCAAAAACCAGGTGCAACTCTTGCGATGATTGCTGGGATTTTAGGTGTGATCGCAGGACTCGTCACCATGACGTATGAAGAACCGGGAGGTGTATTCGAGCCTGACGGGGCTTTAACACTGTTTGAACTCGGTTGGGGTGGCTTGATCGCTTCAATTCTGGTTGTTGTCTTCGGAGTACTGGCTTACCGGGCAGTGAAAAAAACCATGGGTGTTCTGCTGATGGTCAGTGCTGCGCTGGGAGTGATTATAAGCGGTACTCTGGTCAGCCTGTTGATGATTTTGGCTCTTGCAGGCGGGGTCCTGGCAACCATGGGGATCCATAAAAACCAGAAAGGTCTGGAGAAAATTTGATCTGCTTCTTTCAAAAATTAAATCAACCGCCCGGCTTCATCATTAATCTGATGTTTCCGTGGCGGTTATCTTTTTCTTCTGCTTTTATTCTTGGATTTTGAATCTCTGAAGATGAGAGAAAATCGAAAGAGGAAAATAAAGGAATTGTTCTGTCTCATGGCGAATAGTATTTTTAAATGAGTGGAGACAGTTTTCGAAGTGTTCGTGAGAAATCAGGGAGGTGGAGAAGATGAAAAAGCTCTCCAACAATCAGCGGTTTTACTATTTTTATCAGGTACTCGAGAAGTATTCCGGGGAGGAGAACTCCCTGACGGCGGAAGAGATCAGTGAGCACATGAAAACGATCATGGAATACGGAGCGCTGAAAACTCCTGCACTTGTCATCAACGAAGAGCTGAAGCTGATGGGGAAAATCCCTTCGGTGGAGGAAATTAAAGAGCTGTTGAAGTAAAAAAAAAGGAAGCCGGGATGGAATTAATCCCGGGCTTCCTTTTCCTTATCCTTTTGATCCTTCTGTTTCACATTTCCGTAGTAGTTGTGTGTCGTATTATTGCCGCTGTTGTTCCCCATCCCCTGCTTAATGGGTGAGATGAGAAAACCGATGGACATTCCCATAAAAAACCCTAGGGAAGGGGCCCAGAAACCGGGCTTTTTTCGGCTTTTCCTCTTTTTTACTCGGAATTTTGACATTCGTTCCACCCCTTTCTACGGTCTCCGGAGATTTTTTCATTTTGAGAGCATTCTCTCTGTATCGTATATTGTACCATTTTTTAGAGAGTTGAATCATGATCGGCTCATCAGGAAAGAGGGAAGCCCTATTTAGAGGCTTCCTTCTTTTTCTGTTCCTTTCGTTCTTTCCGCTTTTTCGGATCTTTCAGCTGAACATTGCCGTAATAGTTGTTGGTGGTATTTCCGTTATTGTTCCCCATTCCTCCTTTGATCGGCGAGATCAGAAAGCCGATGGTGGTTCCCATAAAGAAGGTCAACCCTGGGACGATCAACGAACCGAGTTTCTTACAGCAGGGCTTTTTCCCGTGATGCTTTCCATGCTTTTTCATACAGCCGCACTTTGCCATGTGCTCACCTCTCCTTTCCCGGTTTTCCCGAATCTAAAATCCCTTATACATTTTCTCTCTATTGTATATTGTACCATTCTCCCGGCATTTGAATCATGCTTTGTGATTTTTTACAGGCTTCATGAAGGATCCTCAGGGGATTGATGCTCAGCCGGACCATCCTTGCCGTAGTAATAATTCGTAATTTTCCCGGTGTTGAATCCCCGTTTCGCCGGTGAGAGTAAAAGGCCCAGGGTGGTGCCGATGAAAAAGGCCAGCATGGGTGTGATTTTCCTGGATCTTAGACGACAGAATCGGCGGCGCTTATGGACATTTTTCATGGTGATTTCCTCCTTATTCATTAATATTGATCTGTTGTCAATCTCTTCATTTAGCCAAATTCTGAAAAGCTTTCCTGTGTTTCGTCATATATTTTTTTGCGATGCTGTTTAGGTCTTCGTCGACCGCAGTGTCAAACTCTGTCAGATGATCGTATGGGATAACAACATACTTGGGCTTATTGTTTTTCAATATAACGGTAGGTCCTTTTTCATCAACCATTCGAGTCACTTTGGAAAAATTCTGATTGGCCTCGGTAATGGAAACTAAATTATTCATGTTTACCCTCATCTTGATCAGCTCCTCTTTTAAATCCATAATAGCATAATTCTAGGATGTATTAAACCTATAAAGGATTTTCAACACCCTCCGGCGAATACTATCTAAACAATATCAGTTACAGTATGGGGCAACAATGCAATCACAGTGAATGGTTGAAAGGAGGGATGGGCGGATGAAATCGTTACTGTATCTTCTCTTGTTACCGATCTTGGTGATCAAGGAGCTGTTGAAGAAGGGGAAGTAGGGAAATTCAGGGGAAAGGATGGGATTTGATGAAGGATGGGGAAGGGGAAGTCCGGGAAAAGCTCTCCAACAATCAGCGGTTTTACTATTTTTATCAGATTCTCGAGAAGTATTCCGGGGAGGAGAACTCCCTGACGGCGGAAGAGATCAGTGAGCACATGAAAACGATCACCGGTGAAGGGATCAACCGGAAGACCATTTACCGCTACGTGAAGGAGCTGAACGAGATCGGTTTTGATGTCTCCGCCTATGAGGAAAACGGAGTGGGATATCATCTTCGGGGAAGGTCATTGGAGGCCTATGAGCTCAGGATTCTCATTGACGCCGTCAGTTCGGCGAAGTTCATCACACCGAAGAAGACCGAGGAGCTGGTGGATAAGATCTGCTCTCTGCACAACAACTACGTGGGCTACAGCCTGAAGAAAAGCGTCTACATTGCCAACCGATCCAAAAGCAGGAACGAAGAGGTGTACTACAACATCGACAAGCTGAGCCGGGCCATTGAGGAGAACCGGAAGGTCTCCTTTCATTACTACGATTATGATCACGAGCGGAATCTCACACCGAAGAGAAATCGGGATGGAAAGATCAGAACCACCATTGCAAACCCCTTGGGTCTTTTTCTCAAGGATGAATATTATTATGTGGTGGGAAATATTGAATGGTTCGATAATCTGGCCAACTACCGGATCGATCGCATGAAAAACATTGTTATTCTGGAGGATGAACAAAAACCCCTCTCGGAGATCGAGGGATGTCGCCATGGGTTTGACCTGGTCAAGTATGCGAAAAAAAGCTTTAAAATGTTTACCGGAACCGACACAAAGGTGGTACTTGAGGTCTCCAGAGGCATTCTCAGCTTCCTGATCGATGAGCTGGGAGAGGATGTTATCCTGGAAGCTATCGGGGACGGCAGATACCGTGCGACTTTCAGCGCAAAGGATGGAGAGGGTCTGGCCAAGTGGATCCTCCAGCTGGGAGAAGAGGCGAAGGTGATCGAGCCGGAATCACTCAAAGAAAAAATCAAGGAAAAACTGAAAATATTACAGAATCTCTATGGGGTGTCCTAGACTAGGGACACCTCTTTGCTTTTTCACCCTCTCTTTGCTGATACAATAATGATATGAATCGGGATCGTTATTAGTGAGAAATTATCAAAGGGGGAAGGTAAAATGAAAAAGCTGTTGATCGGATTGCTCGTTGCTTTCGTGTTGATGGTGATGGTTGTGGGATGTGACGGGGAGGTGACCCCGGTGGAGAACAGCGGGTCGGAAAACGGAGAAGAGCAGGATATGGATGACAACGGAGACGAGGGTTCAGAGGATGATTCGGATCAGGACACTGAAGGGGATGCTTCCGGAGACGTGGATGAGGACGTTGAAGGTGCCGATAATTCCAGAACCAATCCTGCAGGAATCGGTGAGCGGTTTATTGTGGACAAGGATGACTGGCTGGTAGGGAAGGTCTCCTATGAAATCGAGATGATCGGTCTGATCTCGGGAGAGGAAGCATGGGAGATCATCGAGGATGCCAACATGTTCAATGATGAGCCTGATGAGGGAATGGAGTACATCATGGCGGAGTTTGAGGTGACGGTGGTGGAGACGGAAGAGGATGATGCCTTCGACACCTGGATGGGAATCTCCTGGTCGGCAGTCAGCGGCGACGGAGTGCAGTATGACGATTTTATCGTGGTCTCGGGGATTCAAACGCTGGAAGCGGATCTTTACGAGGGGGCTTCTGCCACAGGATATCAGGTCTTCATGGTGGGCATTGATGATGACAACGCTGTTGCAGCCCATGACCGGCGAAGCAATACGGAAATCTGGTTTGATCTGCGTGGGAATCAATAAGGGAATAGATAAAGCAAGGAGGAAATCCTATGCTGGAGCATTACTATTACAACCTCAACACCGATCAGAAGGGAAATCATGAGGTGCACAGGGTGGACTGCAGCTACCTGCCGGTTCCCCAGAACCGGGAATATATCGGGATTTATACCAATTGCCGTGATGCCATCGAGAAGGCGAAGTTTATCACGGGGAAGATCAACTTTGACGGATGTTACTGGTGTGCTAAGGAATGTCATAGGGGATAGAGAAAACGGAATGGGAAGAAGTTATAAATAAAATATGATGGGCCGCCTTGGGAGGATTACACAGGATGAATCCCGGGGCGGTTTTTCTTTTCCATCGGTCAACCAACAAGAAACATATTCCAGCTGGCAGGATTTAGGAAGTGGAATAGAGAAATAAGTATAGAGTATATGGATTGAAGGAGGATAATTATGGAATTAGGATGGATTGATTTTTCCAAGGCCCATAAAAGCAAAGTTCTCAGTGTGATTAATCTTTTGACGGAACCTGGAGCGGTCGATGAACTGGGTGTCGGTACAATACGGGATGGTTTTTCCGATCTGTTTTTCCCAGGCACATCAACAATCCAGACAAGAGCCAAGTACTTCCTGCTTGTGCCGTATTTGATGATCGAAGTGGAGAATGAACCGCTGAGAACACCGGATAAAATGATGATGAGACTCCATCAAAAAGAGTTGGAAGTGATCGATTTGTTAAAGGGACCTGGTGTGCAAGGAGTTATTGGCGAGGTATCAGGTAAAAAACTCCAGAGGAAGCCATCGGATATATACTGGAGCGGCATACGGAGGTTTTCCATCTTCAAAGAGGGGAGGATGTCCATCAGTGATTACTTCAAGTTTATCCATCGCATGAAGAGCAGCAGAGATCGAATCAGATCTCTGGGGAACCTAAATCAGACTGATGATTCCAATGATCGGGATGATTCCAGCGCATATATGGGAGATTATCTGGAATTTTGGAACTATCCCCCCAGGAAGAAAAATTTCAGAGACCAGCTGACAATGGAACTGACAAAAGAGGAAGCAGTGTTTTTGAAAGAGCAGATTACTACATCAGTGCCGGATTCTTTACTGGGTCATGTTCTTCAGGGAAATCATAGGAGTTTTCTTGAATACAGATACTTTGATGATCTGATGGACTTTATCCCATTAATGCCGGACCGACTGAAAGCAGATTATATCATGGCGAAGGGATTTGCAGATTTTATCGAAGGTGCACATATACGCTATAACATGATTCTTTCAGGCTATCAGGACACAAATGTCATGGAAGACTGGGAGCGATGGGTGAGGGATATCAGTCAACATGGGAACTATGATCTGGAAGCGATGTTTTTCCGGTTGGAGATTAAGAACAGAAGTCAGAGACAGTTTCTATATCATTTGAAGCATGCAATGAGAAACCGGGACTATAATGAGATGGATAAGTTGATCAGAGCGAGAGAAGTTCAGTTAAAGGGAAGAAAACGGGCAAAATCACAGGATCCTGACGAGTATAATTATAAAAAGTGGGTGGGGATCAGAAAACTGCAATACCGTCTTCCTAATGCTCAGCAGATTTTGAAAGATTTGTTCGAAGGGATGGGTGAGATCAATGTTTAAGCCAAATCAGGATCGGATCGATTACTCAAGCAAGCTTGAGCCGCCCATTGGCTATGAAACCGTATATGGAATAGGGACGACTTACTCGATGGACTTGGACACTCTCCTCGGTATCAGTATCGCCCTTGGACTTTCAGAAAGTGTGGATAATGAGTTAAGCAAAGATCCATTGTATATTTTGGAGGCCTTAAGGAGAGTCTCCGACAAAGTACTGGTATTCTGTGAAGGAGGTCAGATTCAAGCACCGGAAAAGCGAAACGAACTATATAGTCTCCTTGAGAAAATGGTCTTCGAAGTGACTATGAAAAATCGGGCATCTTTTCATCCCAAGTTCTGGCTGATCAAGTATCAGGATGAAGAGAAGAATCCGTTATACCGTTTGATGGTTCTCAGCAGAAATCTTACATTTGACCGGAGTTGGGATTTTGCAGTGACGATGGAGGGTTATACCAGTGAGAAAGCTGATGAGAGGAATCGTCCAATTAGTGACTTTTTAAGGTACTTAAGGAAATCAGTAAAACGGGGAACGGGGAACAAAGATCAACGAGCTTTGCTGAACCGTATTTCTAAAGAAATTGAAAAAGTATCTTTCAGAAGAGATAGCAGGTTTTATGACCACTCCTTTCATCCCGTAGGGATTCCGGATTATCCCATTGAGAAAACGGATCTCTTCGCAAAGTATCATGAGTTGTTTATCATCTCGCCGTTTATTTCCAGGTTCACGATTGAAAAATTCAAGAATAAAGCACTGATAAGGCCTGATCGGACATTGATTACCCGAAAATCTGAGGTTCCTCTGTTAAAACAGGAAGATTTAGAAGACTTTTCTGTATATTCACTGAAAGATCTGATCGTTGACGGTGAAGACGCAATCAGTGAGGATACTGATGTCAGCGAGGGAGGGCTTCAAAGGAAGCAGGATATCCATGCGAAGGTATACTTAAAGACAAGGGGTGCAAACACCGATTTGTTCATTGGATCCCTTAATGCGTCGAAACAGGCATGTGAGAAAAATGTAGAATTTCTACTGAAGCTAAGAACCAAACGAGGGCAATTGAGTGTTAAAAACTTGAAAGATGAACTTTTTGGCAGCGATGAGAAGGATAGTCCCTTTGAACAGGTGACAGAAATTCCAGAAACTGAAGAGAAGGAGGAGAAAGAAGAGGATGCAGAGAGGATCATAAAAGATATCGTCGCTTTAAAGAGTACAGCTGAATGCAGACATGAAGAGGATGGATATGGGATTCATCTTGAGTTCAGGATCTTACAGCTTTCGGGAAAAAGAGTTTTTATCCGACCGCTTCTGGGAATTGATGATAAAGAGTTGGTGGAGAAGGTCAGCTTCAAGAGACTGAGACTTGATCAGGTCTCCATGTTTTTCGTGGTCACAGTGGCAACAGAGACCTCCAAAGTCAAGAGAGTCCTGAAGATTTTCGTAGAGAACATTCCTGAAGAACGGGACCGATCGATCGTCAACAGAATCATTGACAGCAAAGAACGGTTTATACAGTATGTGACCTTTATGCTCGGGGAGGATTATTTCCTTTCCTTTCTGGAATATAAAACCTTTAACACGAACCGAATGATTTTTGGAATGAGGGAGTCCGTACCGGCTATTTATGAAAAAATGCTGAGAACAGTATCGAGGAATCCAGAAAAGCTCAATGATATTCAGAAACTCATAGAAATGATCTCGGACGAGCAGTTGATACCGGAAGGATTTGTTGAACTTTACAACGAGTTTCAAAAGGTGGTGGAGAAATCATGATGGATTTACCAAACATCGAAAATGAAATAATGGCAGGGCTCAAGGACTTTCAACGCGCAACCGTTGAACGTGTTGACTATCTTTATCGAAACGGGCAGAACAGGGTCCTGATTGCAGACGAGGTCGGTCTTGGGAAAACATTGGTGGCAAAAGGCGTAATCGCCAAAGGTGCAATTCACTATAAAGAAACTCTGGAGCAACAGGAGAATGAAATTTTCAAAGTAGTCTATATATGCTCAAATCAATCCATAGCTTCTCAGAACATCCATAAACTGAAAGTCTCTTCAGATATCACTGTGGATGGTGTTACGGATACAAGATTATCGATGCAGCATTTGAAGATCTTTGAGCAGGAAAAAGATGAGAAAGTGAAGGAACGGTATATTCAGCTGATCCCACTGACTCCCGCCACATCCTTTCAGTTGACCGGAGGGGAAGGCAATATGCAGGAGCGGGCATTGATGTTTGCAGTTCTCAAGCGCTTGGACCTTTTTCAACCATTCAAAAAGGAGCTTGAGAAGCTGTTGCAGCATCGTGCAAGAACCGGATGGAACAGCTGGGCGAGAGACACATACAATAAAAGAGTACAGGAGTGCAACGATCTTAATCAGGGAGAATACATTCAAATCATGGATGAAAGACTGAAGAGGATGTTTGAGAAATCATCAATCCTGAAGGAGCTCACGGACTATTTTCTCTCAGTCCGATACGGTGTGGCGCCTACACAAAAACCAAGTGCTTTGATCCACCGGTTAAGATTGATTTTTGCCCGCATCAGTGTGGAAATGCTGAAACCGGATTTGGTCATTATGGATGAGTTTCAACGATTCCGTTCATTAATCAAGGCGGAGAAAACCACTGAAACCGGAATTCTGGTGGATCGATTTTTGAACACAAGGGAGATAAAGGTTCTGCTATTGTCCGCAACACCGTATAAACTCTATTCGACACTGGAGGAAATCAATGAGTTTGATACCGATGAGCATTACGAAGAGTTTTATAATGTGATCGATTTTTTGTTGAAGGAGAAGCAGCAAAAAGAGTTCAGAGAGATTTGGAATGACTTTTCTGTCAAACTCAAAGAAGTAAATCTGGAGGATGCAAGCATTATTGAAGTGAAAAATCAAGCAGAAAATGCTCTATATAGGAGTATTTGCAGAACTGAGAGGACAATGAACAAAGGGACTGGAGACTTTATCGATGACCAGTCTGTTCATGATCCTGTGACTATCACTGAAAAAGACATCCTCTCATATGTCAACAGCGACCGATTATTGAAAGAAACCGGTTTGGAGCAGGGAGTTCCGGCAGAGTATGTTAAGTCGGCCCCTTATATCCTCTCTTTTATGGAGCATTATATGCTGAAGAAAAAGCTTCAGAAGTATTTCAGCCGGAATTCGAAAGAAATAGCAAAAGTCAATAAGAAGTACCTGTGGTTGAAGCGATCGGATGTGGACCACTATCGACCCATCGAGGCAACCAACGCACGGTTGGAAAAGGTTAAACATCAAACTTTCGAGAGAAATGCGGAGCTTCTTCTTTGGGTACCGCCTTCACAACCGTATTATACGTTGAGAGGCCCTTTCAAAAATTCTGAAGGTTTTACTAAAACTCTTGTGTTTTCTGCATGGGAAATGGTGCCCAGAATGCTTGCATCACTGTTATCTTATGAATCAGAAAGAAAAACGGTGGGGAAACTGGCATCAAAAAACAGAAACAGGAAAAACACGAATTATTTTGCACCTGGTAGCCGACGGTTTCCAACCCCTCGTCTCAGACAGAGCATCTCTGATGGGAGGTCGAGCGGAATGAACCTCTTTACTTTGCTATACCCGTCGGAATATTTGGCATCACTTTATGATCCGATTGCCTGTTATAATCGGGAAATGACATTGGAAGAGATCGAAGCGGAGCTGAAAGAGAAAGTGGAGAAGGCGTTGGAGTTGCTTTCGAACAAAGTGATCGAAGAGAGAACTGATCAGAGGTGGTACTATCTCGCCCCGGTTCTGTTGGATCGGAATGAGTTTGTGGAGCAGTGGCTGAAAAATCGAACTTTATTGATTGATCATGAAGCAGAGGAGGAAAGAGAAACCGGACAAAAAGGATTTCAAGCCCATATTGACCAGCTTCAAAATGATTATAAGGAACTGAACGAGAGGCCTTTGGGAAGAATGCCCCATGATCTCTCTCAAATTCTGGTAAATATGATTCTCTCGTCCCCAGCGATCTGTTCTTATCGATCCAATGGGGGGAACCCGGTTTATGCTACCCGAATAGCTAAAGTCATGTTGAATCGTTTGAATCAACAGGAATCCACAGCTATTATCGAACTGTGTTATGGGAAGGTATCAGAGGATGCCCATTGGAAGAATGTTTTGCAGTATTTTAAGGATGGGAACTATCAATCCGTTATTGATGAATACACCCATATGATGAGGGAGTCTTATGGGCTGAAGGGTACTGAGGCGGACATGAAAGAACTCAACGACCTGATGGTTCGTTCCATGGTGACCCATTCGGCCAGTTACCCGGTGGACACCTATCAAACCTTTAAGAATAAAATATTGAAGCCTGACAGCAAAAGGATGAAATCAATCCGAATGCGATCCAATTTTGCTGTAGGATTCTACAAGGGTGAAGGAGACCGAAGAGTAACAAACCGGAAGGACAGCATCCGGAATGCATTTAATTCTCCATTTCGTCCATTTGTTCTAGCGACAACTTCAATCGGACAGGAAGGTCTTGATTTCCATTATTATTGCAGAAGAATCGTTCACTGGAACCTGCCGTCGAATCCCGTCGATCTCGAACAGCGGGAGGGCAGAATCAACCGGTTCAAATGCCTCGCTATCCGCCAAAATCTTGCTAGGGAGTATCGTCATCTGAAGGTGAGCAATGATCTCTGGAAGGAGTTGTTTGCTGCTGCAAGGGAAAAAGAGATGGAAAGAATCAAGGGATCCAGCGAGCTGATTCCATTTTGGAGCCTAGGTGGAAATCCGAATGTGAAAATTGAAAGGATCATACCGGTCTATCCAATGAGTAAAGATATTACGAGGTATGAAAGGCTCATTAAAATTCTCTCATTATATCGCCTCACCTTAGGACAAGCCAGACAGGAGGAACTGCTGGAGCATATCCTGAAGAACTGCAAGAACGAGGAGGAACTGGAAAATTTCTTTGTTAATCTGTGTCCATATTATAAAGGGTCGTTCAATGAAACGGAGAATGATTTGCCCAATGTAAGGGGGAGAAATGATGTATGAAGAGCGAAAAATTAAAGATGCACTGGTTAAAGCAGGCGAAGGGCTGAGCAAATACCTGGAAATAATGGAGCTTCTGAATATGGTGGATGTCAGCAAGGATCGAAGCTTTCAACGGAAATTCAATCACTTCTACAGAATGAGGAGTAGGCCTGCTGAATTTTATAATCGTTATTACAGACTATTGGAGACACATAAAAATACCGGGATCTCTTTTCAAGACGCTCTGAAATCAATTTATAATGACCTGGGCAGAGTAGAGGCGTCATTTTGCAGCAAATTGGTTGCCACTGTGAATCCCGGCAAGCCTGTCTGGGATAAGTACATCCTAGAGCACTTGAAGTTAAAAGCACCGTCTTATGGCACGAAAAATCGCATGGAAAAAACCGTGGAAATTTACGAATCCATCGAAAGCTGGTACTCTCTATTTCTTCAAACCGATGATGCGAAAGGAATGATTCAACTTTTCGATGAAACATATGAGGATGCTAAAGTGACAGATCTGAAGAAAATCGATCTGACTTTATGGCAGATGAGAGATTAAGAAGATACTTAACCGCCCCTCCCATCCTAACCTTCCTGATGGGAGCCGAGGCGGTTTTCTTTTGCCTTCTCAACCGGATACTTCCGTCCGTTCTTCTTCGTCTTCTCTTCGATAATCGTTGCCACATCAATGTCCAGCTGATTGGCCATGGAGAAGCAGTAAATCATAACATCCGCAAGCTCATCCTTCAGATGCTGGAACTTTGCCTCGTTTTCCC
>Ga0207421_10005970_pt1 | contig 13420 bp, 10 predicted proteins | sample SodLakKL_010_SED_4_FD_187542 | JGI IMG/M metagenome (GOLD analysis project Ga0207421, IMG submission 187542) | Alkaline sediment microbial communities from Lake Tanatar, Kulunda Steppe, Russia - 8KL_010_SED (SPAdes) (version 2) | ecosystem: Environmental > Aquatic > Non-marine Saline and...
CCATGTGTTACATCTATGGCGATTCCAATCTGAGGATCTAAATTATAAGCTGAGGTTATACCTCCTTTGACGCCAACCTCTTCCTGGCTGGTTGCCACAAAAAAGACCTTTGCCTCATGATTGTAATCGGCCAGCTCTTTAGCACATTCATACATGAGGAGAACTCCTGCCCTGTCATCAAGGGCCTTTCCAGTTACATATTCATTTTCAAGCTCTTGCAAATCCCTTCTTATGGAAATAATATCTCCCACACTTACCATCTTTTCAATTTCATCTCTGTCATATCCTGTATCAACATAGAGATCCTTTAGCCTATGAGCCTTATTTCGCGACTTTTTGTCCAGAAGATGCGGAGGCATAGCACCTATGACACCTTTGAGTTTATCCCGACCGTGCACACATACCCTCTGACCGGGCAGAGTTCGGGGATCTATCCCCCCTACTGCGGAAATTCGCAAAAAGCCATCATCATCAATCTTCTTTACCATAAGCCCTATTTCATCCATATGGGCGGCTATCATAATGCTGACACCGCCCTCTTTTCCTTTTTTTCTGGCTATAAAATTGCCCAGTTCATCTCTTCGACAGTCATCTGTAAGGGGCTGAAAATGATCTTTAAGTATATCCTGCATCTCCTTTTCATAACCGGATACAGCAGGCAGTTCACACATCTCTTTCAGCAAGTCCACATTTACCATCTTGTATTCCTCCTGCATATGTATATGTCCTTTAAAATTCTTTGAGGAAATCTCCTTTGCGGCTAAACCCGGGAAAATCCAGCTGTCTGTAAGCTTCATAAAGGACTATTGCCACGGAATTGGCCAGGTTCAGGGATCTGGCCCAGTCCTGCATCGGAATTCTCAGGCTGCGCAGAAAATTATCTCTGACAAAATCCTCATCGAAACCATCTGTTTCCTGGCCGAAGAGAAGATATTCATCACCTTCAAACTCTATCTCATGGTAACAGCTATTCGCTCTGGTCGTAAAGAGGTACATCCTCTCGCGGGGACAGCACTGCATAAATTCATCGAGATCATCATAGATCTGTATATCCAACTGGTCCCAGTAATCCAGACCCGCTCTCTTCAGATACCTATCATCCAGGGAAAAACCCAGGGGGCGAATGAGATGTAATTTGCTGCCGGTTACAGAGCAGGTTCGGACTATATTGCCTGTGTTCTGGGGAATCTGTGGATTGACGAGAACTATATTCATCATTACAGCTCCAGTTTAAGGCCATCAAATGCCAGATTGATATGTTGGGGTAGCTCTTTGTTTGTGCTCTTATATTCCAGTTTATGTGACATATGTACAAAATAAACTGCCGGCACATCGAGTTCATCGACCAGCTCTTTAGCCTCCTGCAGTGATAGGTGGGTGGGATGTTCTTCCCGTCGCAATACCCCTAATATCAATAATTCTATACCGGCAAGTATATTCCTTGTTTTTAGAGGGATTTCACTCACATCCGTTATATAAGCCGCTGGACCAATCCTGTAACCCAGCACCTCAGACTTTCCATGCAGAACATTTAGCGGCTTTATAAAGCTGTTATAAGGTGATGGCAGATCATCAATTTCGTGCAGGTTCGCCCGGGGCAGACCATCGTTTCTCCTGCAGCTGGAGGAAAACATATAGGAAAATATCTTCTCGATTCTCTGCCTTGTTCTCAGGTTAGAATAGCAGTCAATGTGTCCGTTCTTCCTCCAGTTCAGTGTTCTGATATCATCAAAACCCATAATATGGTCGGCATGCTCATGTGTGAAAAGTATTATATCCGGTGTCACCGGACCGTATTCGATCATCTGCAGCCTGTGTTCTGGCGGGGTATCTATCAGTATTCTGCAGCCCTCATATTCGACATAGAGAGAGGTTCTGTATCTGATATTACGGGGATCATCAGATGTGCAGGTATCACATTCACACCCCGGTACAGGCACACCATGTGAAGTCCCTGTGCCCAAAAATTTAATCAACATCTCTAAACCACCACTCATTCAGTATATTTTTTCTATATCTATATCCTGATAGAAATTGCTGAATATTCTCCTGTAATCGAAGCCTTCAGCGGCCATGTTTGCAGCAGCGGTTTGATCCATGCCCACTCCATGGCCCCAGCCGGCACCATATAATATTACGGTGTCGAGCTTACCCTCCGAGTCAAGCTCTCTGTGCAGAAAAAATTTATTGCTTCTCAATCCGCCCAGTGAGCTGCGAATTGAATCTCCGGAAAGAATAATATTATCTTCACCGCCCTTTATTTTCAGGGAGTTTATATAACCGGCGGGAGTTCTCCTCTCAACGATGATATCTTCTATTTCATTAAGATCAAACTGACGCCTGAGAAATTCAGCATCAACTTCTCTGGTCCAGCGATAGGCCTCTGTATTTGTATAACCTCCAGGTCCGGAGAAGGTCTGCACATCGTCGAGATGCCAGTCCTGTAAATCTCCGGGCAGAAGCGGGAAATCATATCCTGTTTCCAGCTGGAGATTCTCAGCCACAAGATAGGAGCTCTCTCCCCCCCAGATCTCCTCACTGTTACCGGTATGGCCGCCGCTGTTGCTGCTGTATACTGCCGAAATGACCTCATCTTCATATAATCCCACTTCTCCTTCGGTCTGCAGGACCGCACTGCTGCTGGTCTCAGCCTCAGAATTTATGCCTTCATAGACCTGGCAGTGTACGGTGTCACAGAGGTCATAATCAGTATCGCTGTGGCGCTCTCCCAGGTTGCTGAGAGCATAACTTCTCACCGCCAGGGCCTGTGATTTTAAAGATTCTTCAGGCCAGTGAGACGGCATCTCAGCCGGTACCACCGAGAGAAGATATTCTTCCAGGTTGAGATCGTTTATCATTATAAATCTGCCCTCATCTTTCTGGGGGGAGAGAATCAGTTCTCCCCTGTACTGTCTATCCTCACTCCCGGCCCAGTAATAATCCTCTCCATAGGCCACATTCTGGATCATAAAGGAAGAACCATCTTTGCTGGAATCAATTTTGAGATTTTCATCTGCGGGAAAGATTGCTCTCTTTTCCGGTGAGTCCTCCTTCTGCAGAAGAAAATTATCCTCCTGCATTGAAATTCGCCATATATCACCTCTTTCGCCGCTTATAAGCCTGTTATCCTCCTCCGTTCTTACGGTAAAGTTGCTATCAAAGGCGATTAAAGCCTCACGGCGGCTTTCACCCAGTCTTACTCTGATCCGGGGGATATCTGTAAGTTCGGGGGCATCCCTCACCTCATTCCATTCAGGCTGCCAGGGAACCTCAACTTCAGGTGGATGATCCTCTTTTTCTTCAGGAACGGGGGCGGGAAGCATATTTTCAATGCGTTCTATATTCTCTTCTGCTTCCTCCGGCAGTATACCTGTTCTTAGGCTCTGCTGCCAGTAATTTAAGGCTTCCCGATATTCTTCTTTTTCCTCGTATATCTCAGCTTTTCTGGGATAGAGATAGTTAAGTGAACTATCCTCATCAAGAGCGCTTTCATAGTATTTCAGTGCCGGTTCTTTCTCCCCCTTCTGCTCTTTTAGATCTCCCAGGGCCACGTAAAACTGAGAGTTTTCCTGTCGGGAGAGACCCTGAAGCCAGCTGGTACGGGCCTTGTTTAGCTTTTCCCGCGCCAGTGCATTTTTGCCCTGATAATAATATGCTCTTTTGATATCTGCTTCACTCAGATCACCTGCTCTTCCATCTTCCAGTGATGTTATGAGCTCATCGAAGAGAATTGAAGCCTCTTCTCTCCCACCGGTCTGGTGGAGGGCAACTGCCGTCTCCAGCTTCAATCCCTCATCATCCGGTTTTAACTCCAGTGCATCCTGGATTCTATCTGCATAATCTGCCATCTCTCCACCCTCCTTATAGAGAAAGGCCTGATGGCGGATAAGATCTGATTTCTCCTCACCGCGGGATTTCTCCTCTATAAGAACCTGCAGATGATCTATGGCTTCTTCATATTCACCGGAGTGATAGAGCTCAGCAGTTCTGTCAAGTGCTGTTAACTCAGCTGAGCTCAGTGGTATTATCAGGCAGATGATAAATACTATAAAGCAGTATTTTGAGTATGGCACCAGCAAACCCTCTCCTCTCCCGCAAAATTTAGCCGGTATCAGAAATTCCAGAGTGTAAGACCGGAGCGGGGATCCTCTCTGCGGACCTGAGGTTCACCCTTATATTCCTGAATTATGGTCTCGGCCACAAAAACTTCGGTACCACGGGCCAGATGCCCGCCGAAAGCCCTGCTCTCTTCGTCACCTAAAATAATATGGGCATGGATAACAGGGCTTTCTTCCTGTAGCGAAATATTGCCCATGCAGTGCAGAATCTCCAGGGGTTTATCGAATTCATGAAATTCATATTCCATCTCCCCCTGATCAAAATAACCGAGCCTGGCATTTCTCACAGCTCCCAGAACCTGCACAAATCCAGAACTGATATCCAGCTTTTTCACTGTCTCTTCTAGGCCCAGCAGCAGATCATCCCCCCTGGGGATGTTTCCCTGCCAGCTCTGTCCGACCTGAAAGCTTTTGAAACCTTCCACGCTTTTTTTCTCGGGATTCATCATTATCACCCTCTTTCTAAATATGAATAATAATCACAGTATTTGCGGAGAGAACACTCCTCACAGCGGGGATTTCTGGCCTTACAGGTTTCCCGGCCGTGATAGATCAGCCGCAGATGCATATCTCCCCACTCATCCTGGGGGATTTTATCTCTCAGCTGTCTCTCAACCTCATCTCTATTGTCACTATCAGCCAGGCCCAGACGGTTTGAGACCCTAAAAACATGGGTGTCGACAGGAAATGCCGGCCTGGAAAAAGCGGCGTACATGACCACACTGGCTGTCTTGCGGCCCACACCGGGAAGTTCCAGCAGCTCATCAAAATCTGCCGGCACTTTACCGGAAAAATCCTCTATGATCCTGCGGCTGGCTTCGATTATGAATCTGCTCTTATTTCTGAACAGGCCGATCGAACGGATCTCTTCTTCCAGTGTATCCCTGTTCAGGCGAGCAAAATCCTCAGGTGAGGAATATTTATCAAAGAGGTCAGATGTCACTTTATTTACCTGTGTATCGGTGGATTGAGCTGATAGTATTGTCGCCACCAGCAGCTGAAAGGGTGTGTCAAATTTGAGGGCCGTGCTGGGCAGCGGGTATTTATCCGCAAGGATCTCCCTTATCCTTTTTGTCTTTTCCTGCTGCAATTTCTATCCCCTTTCCACTTTTAAAGATGTTGTGCTGACTATCTATAGATGATAAGATTATATTGAAATAAAAAAACAGGAGGAATAAATATGGTCAAAAGGTTCGGTTTCGACATAGACGGCGTTCTGACAGCAGAAGGCCGGGGTGATGAAAATATCTGGACCAGATATCTGGCCAGATACCTGGATGATAGAGTTGAAATTAAAGAAAACAGCTATGACTTCTGCCGAACTTATGATATCTCACGTTCCACTCTGGAGGATTTTCTGCAGAAATATTTGACTGATATCTATGCCTCAGTACCTCCAGCTCCCGCAGCAGATGCTGTTTTAAAGGAGCTCAAAGAAAACAACAGCAGAATAATTCTGATAACGGCAAGGGATTCCCGGCACAGAAGAACAACCGAAAGCTGGCTGGAAGAACACGGCATAGTGTATGACCGACTTATACACGACAGCGATAAAGCCCGGCGGGCAGAGCAGTTAGATTTAGAGCTTTTTGTCGACGACAAAAAGGAGAATGTGATCAGCTTAAATGAAATCGGTGTGCCGGTTCTGTTATTTGACCGCCATCACAACCAGGACCTGGATGAAAGCCACTATCTGGCCCGGGTTGAGAGCTGGTCCGAGATAAAGCGTATAATCGAAGAGCGCTTTTATCTGTAGGCGCTCTTCCCAATAAATTCTCTGAGAATGGAAGTCTGGGGTACGGCCAGATCAGGCATGGGAGTCACATAGGAAAGCACTTCCTTTAACCTCCTGGCCTCATGGTAAACAGGGCTGGAACGATCTACTCTCTTCAGCAGAGGCAGCAGGTACTTTTTTATGACTGCCAGCTCATATATTAAAGCCGAGTTGAACATGACATCGGCATTTTCTTGGAAGGGGAAAATGTTCTCCTCTTCACCGCTTCTAACCTGAGGCCACCAATCTATTGTGGTCTCAATATCATGCCCCCGGTATTTATAATCCCTGATTATCCTCCTCATGAGACGGGTGTCCGAAGTGGGCATTCTATTATGCTGATCAATGTTGAGCTGGGTCAGTGCGCTGACATAAATTTTGAACTTCTGATTTTTGGGTATAACAGGTGTGAGATCCTCATTCAGACCGTGGATTCCCTCCACAAGCACCGGCTGATCCTCCTCTATCTGCAGTTTCTCTCCGCTCATCTCCCTCTCGCCGGTTTCAAAATTGAATTCGGGCAGCTCTACCTCCTCTCCCTGGATCAATTTGAGAAGATGTTTATTAAAGAGTTCAAGATCGATGGCTTCCAGAGCTTCAAAATCTTTATTTCCTTCCTCATCCACCGGTGTCTCCTCACGATCAACAAAATAGTCATCCGTGGAGATGGCCACGGGTTTGAGACCATCTGCCCTGAGATGTGTGGCCAGTCGATGGGTAAAGGTGGTTTTGCCCGAAGATGTGGGTCCGGCTATGAGTATGATCTTCCTGTTCTCTATTTCATCATAGATTTGATCGGCAATTTCTGCAATTTTTCTCTCATGAAGGGCCTCGGAGATTCTCACCAGCTCCTGATGTTCATCATCTTCGATGATTTGATTGAGGTCTGAGACGTGCTCCACACCCAGAATTTCCCCCAGCCTCTCATATTCCAGAAACATATTGGCCAGTTTGGGCTGGTCGACAAATTCAGGAACCCTCTCCGAATTCTGGGTGTGGGGAAAGAGAAGCACAAAACCCGGCATGCAGTAATGCAGATCAAACTTTTCCAGATAACCGGTTGAGGGGAGCAGGGGATAATAGAAATAATCATAGTAATCTTCCAGCCTGTAGGCCGTAAAATCATCACAGTCATCACATTTTTTAAGAAGTTCGATTTTATCCTCATGCCCTTCTTTTCGGTAAACTTCTATCAGCTCATCTTTGTTGAAACTCTCCTCGATAAGAGGTAAATCCTCATCCTTTAAATCATTCATCTTTATCTTTATCCTCTTCAGGTCATGACGGGTAAGGGGAGAATCTTTGATCAGCTCACAGTAAACTCCGTTGCTGAGGGAATGCTCAATTTTAAGATCGGCATCAGGATAGAGATCATAAACAGCTTTGGATAAGAGCATAAAAAGACTGCGTCTGTATACTCTATTGCCCAGCTCCTCTCCCCGGTTTACTGTCTTCACACTGCAATTTTTATCGGGACTGTAGTTCAGCCGGTGAATATTATTGTCGATAATGGCCGCCACTATCCTGTTGCTGGAAAGAGAGCTGGCCTCAAACATCTCCGCCAGTGTTAATCCCCGCTGAAAACTGTGATCTTCTCCGTCGATTGTTATCTCTAACATTGCTGAATTCCTCCTCACCTCTGCAGTGCTCTTGCAGTTCAGTTTTGTTCAGGTTATCCTCTTCAGATTCGAGCTGTGAACGCAGGAAGTTAATTGCTCTCTTCTCATCTTTTTTCCAGTACCATCTGTATAAACAGTAATAGGCGTGATATCTAATCACAGGAGATCTGGAGCGTGTCATATCCTCTATCAGATTTTCATATATGGGAGTTTTATTATTTCCCAGCACGATGAGCATATTTCGGACCAATATACGTGCACCCTTCCAGCTGAAGGCATATTTTGCAAAGGAATGCGGCAGCTCATTTCTGTGAAATCTGAGTATTTCCTCCACCGAAAGATTTTCGATTTCCGGCCAGTCTGAGAAGTTATCAGACTGAAAACTATCATCTTTCTGGTTGAAGGGACATACATCCTGGCATACATCACATCCCCAAAAATTATCTCCCATTTCTGCCAGAACTATCCAGGGTCTGCGGCCGCTCTGCTGGCTCAGTGCACTTATACATCTCTCCCTGTCCAGGGCCGGACCATCTTTTAGGGCAGAGGTGGGACAGCTCTTAAGGCAGAGCTCACATCCAGAGCAGTGGTGCTCAGTTCCACGCACTGGCTCTGTGTCCGGTCTGCGGGGATTTATCCTGAGGGGGGTGGCCATTACCCCCAGAAAGGCAAAGGAGCCTATATCAGGCGATATGAGCAGCGTGTTTCGCCCCTGAAAGCCCACTCCAGCCTTAACAGCAATATGCTTTTCCGGCAGAGGGTGGCTGTCAACACCGCACCAGCTGTGATTGGACCCCGTTCTTTGCGAGAGCTCAGAGGCTATATTTTCCAGTTTTCTTCCCAGGATGTCATGGTAATCATGCAGCCGGGCGAATTTTGCTATATTTATATTGATACTGTCATCTCTTATATCATCGAACTGAACCGGTTCTGGCCGGGGATAGGGATGTAGAAAAACCAGCATGTTCAGTGTGTCAGAGGGCAGAATGTCCAAATTTTCCACACCGAACTCTTTCAGCCGGGAAACAGAAACAGACCCGGCAGTTCTGAAGTTATGCTGCCGGGCCAGCTCCTCAACCACTTCAATTTGCATTTTATCCTGCTGCAAGAAGCCGCCTCCTCATGGTATATCTTTAATTTCCTTCTTCCAGCTGTTCCAGCAGAGCTTCCAGTCTCTCCATGTTCTCTCCGTACTCAGACCAGTTGCCCTGCTGCATGGCCTGCTGGGCTTCACGATAGGCATTTGAGATTTCAGCTATTATATCCTCTGCTTCTTCCGGCAGAGCTTCCACATCGATCTCTTCCTCTTCTTCCGGTTCCACAGCAGGCGGGTCAAGAGGTTCCTCGAGATCCTCTTCCGGCATTTCGTCCTCCAGATCCGGCTCGGGCATATCGATTTCATCTTCCATTCCCTCCAGCTCTTCTGCCTCAACATCCTCTATATCGTGGGTGGGATCTCTCTCTCCGAAGACAACCTCCAGACCTCTTTCCAGATCATCCTCCATGGCTATTCTATCACCAAAGGCAACTATGACCTGTCGCAGTTCGGGCAGTGCTCCTCTTTCAGCCTGCAGATAAATGGGCTCTATATATACGATTGAATTTTCCACAGGCAGCACCAGCAGATTACCCCTGATAACCTCTGAACCGACCTGGTCCCAGAGGCTGAGCATCTGGGATATATAACCGTGCTGATCTATCCGGGATTCGACCTGTGAGGGTCCGTAGACCAGCTCACCCCGGGGGAAACTGTAGAGCTTCAGTTCGCCGTAATTTTCTCCATCCGATCTGGCACCAAGCCAGGACACCATATTGTTTCTATCGGCCGGCGTATAGGGCATCATCAAGGTGAACTCGACCTCATCCTCGCCGGGAAGAACTGTGGAGATATAATAGGGTTCAACCGGTATCTCCTGGCCGGCGTAATTTTCCCGGGGGATCTCCCAGACATCCTCACGGTTATAGAAAACATTGGGATCTGTCATATGATAGACGCTGTAGATATCTGTCTGTATTGAGAATAGATCCCGGGGATAACGGATATGAGGCCTCAGGCTGTCCGGCATCTCATCCAGAGACTGGAACATATTGGGGAAGATATTGGCATAGGTGTTGACTATGGGATCATCTTCTTCAGCTATATAAAAATTCATATCTCCTTCATAAGCATCTAAGACAACTTTGACCGAGTTTCTCACATAATTCATATTCTGGTTATAGGGCTCAGAATAGGGATAGCGGTTTGATAGAGTGTAGGCATCCTGTATCCAGTAAATTCTGCCATCAGCCAGAACCGGATAGGGGTCATCATCATACTGCAGGAAGGGAGCGACTTTATTTACTCTCTCCTGTATATTTCTGTCGAACATTATTCGAGATTCATTCCTGATGGTATCTGCCAGCAGTATCTGAATATCCTGATATCTCAAGGAAAATAATGCCCTGCGCAGCAGACCTCCCATCTCAACGCCACCGCTGCCCTCATACTGGGTATAGACATTTTCTCCGTTGACTGGATAGTGAAACTCTCCCTCTTCATTGTTGGATATGACATACTCGTTGGTGTTTTCGCCATAGTAGATAGACTGCTCTTCTATCTCCAGATCTGTTTCGGTTGTAGGGGGAATATCCTGCATGAGAAATCGGGGCAGTCCCTCTTCAGTAGCCTCGCTGACACCTGTCATAACTGTGCCATAACCATGAGTAAACTGCAGATGGCGGTTGACCCAGGTCTGGGCATGTGAGGGCAGGTTGTCCTTGTCCAGTTCCCGCAGTGAGAGCATGACCTGGCGGTATTCGCCATCAATCTGATATCGATCTACATCGACATCTCTAAAAGAATAGTATTGCCTCAGCTCCTGCAGCTGACTGAATGTGCTCTGCAGCGGTCTTTCATCCCACAATCTCACGTTTTCAAATATTCCCGGATTGTTATCTATATCCTCGCGGGAGAGATCGTAATCTATAGGAAACCTCTCCTCTTCCACATCATCGAGGTCGTATGCGGCCAGTGTCATCTCTATATTGTTTTCAATATATGGCCTTTCCCGAACAAGCTCATTGGGTTCAACTCTGAATCTCTGCACAAACTGGGGATAAGCCGCCCCGAAAAATACAGCGGCCACAAGCCAGACACCAATAACACCGAGTATGAGTTTGTATTTTTTTCTATATAGAGAGAAGAGAACTAGTCCGGTCAGTATTACAACCAGCACCAGAAGAATCCTCAGACCCGGCAGTGTGGCATGAATATCGGTAAAGCTGGCCCCGAAGGCCACACCTCTATCGGAATAGAGAAGCTGATACATCGAGAGCCGATAATCGATTATCTTGGTGACAAGATATAGAGCCAGAAGAATTGTGAGATGTTTTTTGGCCCTCGCGGAAAGATTGAAATCAAAACTTTCGCCGGGGTTTGAGCCTACACCGCTGAGAAAACCGGAGGTAAATAGATAGATAAACCCCACCAGTATTGCGGTCAGTACAACTAAAATAACCGCAATCTCCCGGAAGAATTCCCAGACGGGGAGGCTAAATAGATAAAATGATATATCATTGCCAAAGATGGGATCGACATTGCCGGTGGGTTCCTGATTGAGAAGTTTCAGTACAGGTTCCCAGATGCCAGAACCGATAGTGCTGAAAATCAGAGCCATAAACAGACTGAAGCCGAGATACATTATTTTTATCCGTCCGGCAGTAAGCCAGTCCAGAACAGGCATCTGTCTGTCCTGGAATATTGAACTGACCTGATCATCATCGTAAACATTGATGGAGAGCATGACCTCTTTTTTGGTGTAGCGCAGGTTAAAATAGAAAAATAAAAAGGCTATGACTCCAATAAGAACCCTAAGTCCAATTTCAGTCAGAATTCTGGTCAGATAGGCGTCAAGAAACCCCACTTCACTGAACCAGAGAATATCTGTAAAAAATCTGCTGCCGCTCACCAGAATGACAATTCCCAGGATTATAACTCCCAGAAGCGTGAGCAGGACAGACTTCATTTTACCGTCCATTTTATTACCTCCTGCTGCCTATTGCCTATTACTAAATCAGATTTAAACTGCGATAGCTGTAAAAACCATCTCCGGAAAATACCAGTTTATCTTTGAAGGGTACGCCGAGAATCTTCCCGGCTTTTATCAGCCTTTTCACTGCTATAACCTGCTGCTGGTTGGGCTTTTCCTCAAAGTTTGTCTGGAGATTATCTACCAGATATACCATCGTTTTGCAGTCGAACTTAAGGGCCTGGCCGAAGATATTGCGTGGTTCAAAATCTATCTTCCTCCCTGTGCCAGCTCCCATCATCTCCCAGCCTTTGAGGTATCTATCCTCGTCCAGTGTGACTATCATGGCCCTCTTCTGTCTATTTCCGGCAATTTTTTCGAAGAGCTCAATTATATCCTCATTACGGTTGAAAGGCCGATGGAGAATATCGGGTTTGAGATCATCATCCTCACTGCATCTGGCCAGAAAATTCTCCATGGAATTAATATCCTGCATCTTCCTGTGAAAATTGATAACCTGATTGAAATTTATTCGCTCCGGAGGCAGAAAATCTTTCATCTGAAATGAAATCTTTGAAACTTCTCCACCCATATTGAGGATTTCATGATCGATATTCAATATCTGATACCTGATCTTCTCGCAGCTTTCACAGTTAAAGGCCACAAAACCTTTGCCGGTGAGCCTGCCGATATTATGGGTGAATTCTCCCACACCTAAAATTCTGTCCTGAGGTATTTCATCTCCGCACTGCCAGCATTGGACTGCAGGCTTCTTCATAATTATCAGCTCCTCACCTTCATGAAGATCAAGAGTTCAGCCTCTCAGCCCGCCGGGTGACCTCCTCGTAAATTTCTCTCTCATCGAGGGTCTGAATCTCACCTTCGCTGATTATCTCCCTCCCCTCGACGAACAGGTATTCCACCTGGGGAGAATTTACGGCATAGAACAGGTTGGAGAGGCTGTTATATTCCGGGTAAAATTCAGGGCTGGATGTTTTATCTATGAGAATGAGATCAGCGCAGTAACCGGGTTCGATCCTGCCAACTTTCTCAAGTCCCAGAGCTTCTGCCCCATTCTCTGTTATCATGGCCAGCAAATCTGAGATGTCGAGCAGTGTGGGATCATCTTTTGTAACCTTGTGCAGATAAGAAGCCCATCTTGCTTCTGTGATGAGATCGAGATTATTATTGCTGGCTGCACTATCTGTGCCCAGGCTGATATTTATATCATATCTTTTCATTTCCACAACGGGTGCTACACCGCTGGCCAGTTTTGTATTGCTGCTGGGGTTATGAGAAACGGAGATATCTCTATCGGCCAGTACTTCGATATCCCCCTCGTCCAGGTGCACACAGTGAACTGCTATCACCGGCCTGGTGAAAAGACCCAGATCATCCAGATATTCTACAGGACTTAGATCACGGCTGTCGGCAAAGTCCTCAACCTCAGCGGCTGTTTCGGCAATATGGGTATGAATTCTAACATCATATTTTTGGGAAATATCTACAATCTTCCTCAGATAATCGCCGCTGCAGGTATAGGGAGCATGTGGTGCTATATTGCAGGTTATTCTTCCTCCGGCAGTATTGTGATAGGAGTCGATAAAATCTTCTGTATGATCCAGTCCCTCTTCTCCATCTTTCTCTTCGATAAGACCATAGCCGAGCTGGGCCCTGATCCCGGAGTTTTTAACCGCCTCCGCTATTCTCTCCACTGCAAAATACATGTCATTAAAGGTGGTGATACCGTTTTTGAGCATCTCCACGATTGCCAGACGGCTTCCCCAGAGAATATCCTCATCACTCATTCTGCCCTCTGCCGGCCAGATCTTATCCTCCAGCCAGGTCATGAGATCCATGTCATCAGCAAAACCCCTCAGCATACTCATCCCGGTATGGGTA
>Ga0207421_10005972_pt1 | contig 13417 bp, 11 predicted proteins | sample SodLakKL_010_SED_4_FD_187542 | JGI IMG/M metagenome (GOLD analysis project Ga0207421, IMG submission 187542) | Alkaline sediment microbial communities from Lake Tanatar, Kulunda Steppe, Russia - 8KL_010_SED (SPAdes) (version 2) | ecosystem: Environmental > Aquatic > Non-marine Saline and...
CCTCGGGGTCAAGTGGTTCGAGACGCTTCGCGTCTCGTCATCACGGAAGACGAAGTCTTCCGTACGACCCCGAGGCACTCTCGCTGTATCTCGGTAGATACCCGGCACGGAGACAGTGAAACGAAGACGGCGTTGACGAACCGTGGGGCGATTCGTTCGCATACCAGAAATCTACGATGTCTGCTGGGCTGTCCGAGAACTCCGTTCTCGTGAACGCTCCTTGAGGAAGGGGGCGTAGCGCCTGCAATCAGCTAAAAGGGAACGTCGTCGAGAGCACGGACGAACCCGCCGACCCCGAGGGGGGTGGCGGGTTCGCCGAGTGGGCGATTCCCGCAGACACCCCGAATCGGACTCGAAAAGTCCTACTGCCGGACGATAGACCAGCTCTGTCCGGCATCCTCGAAGAAATCGGGCTCACACGCCTTCCTCAGTTCACCGTTCTCCGTGAGTGGTTCGAACGGATCCCGATGAAGACGTGCCGTGCGTTTCTGGACGGATCGGCCGAGAAACGCAGTGGCCACGCCGTCATCGATTCGACGGGATTCGACCGTGACCAGTCCTCGCGCCACTACGCCCGGCGGGCCCGCTCTCACCTGTTGGATCCGGTCACTCCCCGCCACCGGTGCTGGGACGGTCGATCGACGACGCTCGGAGGATACACTAACCGCGACCGACACGCCAAGGGGGGCTCGCTACCGCTACCCAACCGAGGGTCGAGGCGTAGACCAGTAACTCAGAGCGTTTGTCGTACGAACTGAGAGACGATACGGTCCTCAGCGGTCCGGAGACGGTACTGCACAGTTGACCGAGGTTCGTCCAATGCTGATGCCAGATCGGAAACGGAAACCTCCCGTGGTCGTTCGTAGTAGCCGTGGGAGACGGCAGCCTGCAATACCTGCCAGTGCTCCGGTGAGAAGTCCGAGATGATCCTCTCGGTTGCGTTCCAGTTACCGGCGCTGGTAATGTGGGATAACGAGAGCGACACTCCATCGCGAAGGTGCGATTCTATCGAGTCGTAGATCTCACCGACAGGATGGCTGCCAGGGAAAAGAACACGCCAGCGGTACTCGTTGCCAACTCGCCGGGATTCGAACACGACCCCTCTCCGGACGTGGTTGAGGATAAAGTAGGGCACTGAGCGACACGCTTCGATTTCGTGACGGAGAGTGTAAACAGTCCGACTGGTCTTTCGACGGTCAAGAACGTGATACGTACGACCGGTGTCACACTGATCGACATCAAAACACTCGTTGCAACGAGTATCGTCCAGGAACACCTCGTCGAAATCGCTCAACGCCTCACGTAGCCCTTTAGCGTGGTCGAGCCGCCACATGTGATCGTTGCCCACGAAGATCGCGGACGACCACAACGAAAGGGAGTCGTGCTGTCTGAAAACGTCCATCAACTCGTCGGCCCCTGATTCGAACTGAAGAACGAACTCAAACTCACGTGTCTCCTCGACCGTCGTAGATTCGGAGTTCATGTTGGTTTTTGCTAAAACCTGTGCTGGTAAATCGCTGTCGCAAGAGGGGGTTCTCCGCTCGTCCTGAACGACCACTGATCCCGACAGAGAGCCCGGAACTGTGTGGTTTTCACTACCTACTGAGGAAAAGCCGGCTATAATTTGTGGTTTGGTGACAAAGGCGACGGACCGGGAACACGGACGATCGTAGCTCCGATTCGACACTGTGACTCGTGCGGAGCACTATTAGCACATGCTAAACCAGGACTCATGATGGCTGGGTGCGTGTGTTTTACTGGATACGCACATGTCAGGAGAGAAAGCGATGGAGGGAGAGACGACCCAGGACTGGTGGCCGAACCAGCTGGACCTGGAGATGCTCGACCAGAACGCCCGGCCGGTAGATCCGTACGGGGATGATTTCGACTACGCGGAAGCGTTTCAGTCCCTCGACTTCGAACAAGTGAAAGCGGACATCGAAAACGTGTTGACCGATTCACAGGAGTGGTGGCCGGCGGATTACGGTCATTACGGTCCGCTCATCATCAGGATGACCTGGCACCAGGCCGGCACCTACCGCACTACTGACGGCCGTGGCGGGACGTCCGGCGGCACCCAGCGGTTTGCCCCGGTTAACAGTTGGCCCGACAATGCGAATCTCGACAAGGCTCGTCGTCTGCTCGAGCCTGTCAAACTCAAGTACGGCCGCAAACTCTCCTGGGCGGACCTGCTCGTTCTTGCCGGCAACGTCGCCATGGAGTCGATGGGGTTCGAAACGTTCGGCTTCGGCGGTGGACGTGAAGACGTCTACGAGCCGAACAAGGCCGTCGACTGGGGGCCGGAAGAACAGATGCTCGAGGACAAGCGCCACGACGATGACGGGACCATCGAAGGGCCGTTCGCCGCCGATCACATGGGCCTCATCTACGTGAACCCGGAGGGTCCCGGTGGCCGACCGGACCCGATGGAGTCTGCCAAGTACGTCCGTCAGTCGTTCGACCGGATGGCGATGAACGACGAGGAGACCGTCGCTCTCTGCGCCGGCGGCCACACGTTCGGAAAGGTACATGGTGCCGATTCGGACGAGAACCTCGGTGCTGAGCCCGAAGCGGCACCGATCGAACAGCAGGGTCTCGGCTGGGAGAACGAGTACGGCGACGGGAAGGGAGCCGACACGATCACCAGCGGCATCGAAGGGCCGTGGACCCAGTCCCCGACGAGCTGGGATATGGAATACGTCGATCTGCTGCTCGACTACGAGTGGGAGCCACACAAAGGCCCTGGCGGGGCCTGGCAGTGGCAGCCGAAAGACGAGGACGTACACGGCTCCGCAGAGCCCGCCCACGACGCCACCGAGAGCGCAACCCCGATGATGCTGACGACGGACGTCGCCCTGAAGCGGGACCCGGACTACCGGGAGATCCTCGAGCGGTTCCAGGAGAACCCGATGGAGTTCGGGATCACCTTTGCGAAGGCGTGGTACAAGCTGATTCACCGCGATATGGGTCCGACTTCCCGCCTGCTCGGACCGGAAGTTCCCGACGAGGAGATGCTCTGGCAGGACCCACTCCCGGCGGTCGACCACGCCCTGATCGACGACGAGCAGGCAGCCCACCTCAAAGAGGAGATCCTCGCCACCGACCTGTCGGTCTCACAACTGGTCGAGACGGCGTGGGCGGCCGCCTCGACCTACCGCGACAGCGACAAGCGTGGCGGTGTCAACGGCGCTCGCATCCGACTCGAACCACACAACGACTGGGAAGTCAACGACCCGGCGCAACTCGAGACCGTTCTCGGGACGCTCGAGGACGTCCGAGCGGAGTTTAACGCTGCCCGGTCCGACGAGACTCGCGTGTCGCTCGCTGATCTCATCGTGCTCGGTGGGAACGCGGCAGTCGAACGGGCCGCAGCAAACGCCGGCTACGACGTCGAAGTCCCGTTCGAACCCGGCCGGACCGACGCCTCACAGGAACAGACCGACGTCGAATCGTTCCAGGCACTCAAACCCGATGCCGACGGCTTCCGCAACTACTACACCGACGATGCCTACAAACGACCCGAGGAGATGCTCGTCGACAGGGCCGACCTCCTCGACCTGGATGCACCGGAGATGACCGCCCTTCTCGGCGGCATGCGCACGATCGGCACGAACTACGACGACTCACGGCTCGGCGTCTTTACCGACGAACCCGGGACCCTGAACAACGATTTCTTCGAGACCGTCCTCTCGATGGAGTACGTGTGGGAGCCAACCGATGCGGACAATCAGTACGAGCTCCGTGACAGGGAGACCGGCGACGTCGAGTGGGAGGGGACCCGTGTCGATCTCATCTTCGGGTCGAACTCCCGTCTCCGTGCGCTGTCGGAAGTCTACGCCGCCCGGGACGGCGAAGAGAAACTCGTCGAGGACTTCGTCGGGGCGTGGAGCAAGGTGATGCGGAACGATCGGTTCGATCTGGAGTGACCGAAACGAAATACCGGCTGTAGAGTGCGCTATCTTTCGAGAACGACGCGATGTCACGGCACATCCGATACTGCGTGTTCGACTGCACGCCGATATCCCCGCAGACGCCGCCGACCGTACGGAGACGCTCCAGGGGAGAGCTCAACGCTCGAGGCTCCTCGGCCGTACCGAACGGCGGGGATCGACCCCCGTTACGGTCGCCCAGGGGTGACCAAGTCGAACGGGTCGAGGAGGCGGACGCATCAAGATCGTGTTGAGCCGATCCTAGGCCACAGCGTAGTGGTGGATTCGAGCCAGCCGGCGTTCGGGAAGCGACTGCTTTCAGAACTCGGAACGCTCTGTCGTTTCGCTTTCTACAGAGGTACAGCGGGAGTGTCTCGGGGTCGTTCGGAAGATTGCGTCTTCAGTGATGACGAGCGACTCCGTCTCCCGAACCAGTTGACCCCGAGGGTGAATCGGGCGTCAATTCCAGCCGACCAATTTCGGGGAGCTCGAGGGGGATTAAATTCGCCTGCGTCCATCCGTCCGTTTCCGGACGGCGTGGACAAAACGGCGGAGCACGGGGCTTGTCCCCGAGATACTTCACGGAGGTCATCGCTCTCCAGTTTGACGATCCTACAGAGCAGACGGGTCACGACGGTCGGGGGCCACACGACCTCTACGACGGTCGAGCCACGCGATCCCTGGTGGTCGACCGTCGTCCCCGTCGAGCCGGTAGGGATCGGCTGTCCGCGGTCCGCTCGCGTGCCGACCGAGGCGCCGTGGGGGCCGTCCCGTCAGCCCGTAGTACGACGCTACGGGAACACAAGACGGGCATAACAAAGACGTGCGTCCCGGTCGAGGGCGGTGAATGAGCGACAACTGTTCCGCAGGCCGACCGCCGACCGACCGGACCTGAACCGATGTACGAGGGACACACCGTCGGGGTCGTCGTGCCGGCGTACAACGAGGAGGGGTTCGTCGGCGAAGTCATCGACACCGTCCCCGGGTACGTCGATCGGATCTACGCGATCGACGACCGCTCTACCGACGGCACCTGGGCGGAGATCCGCCGTCACGCCGACCGCCGAAACCGGGACGGCGGATCGGTCGGGGACACGCGGGGAGACGGGGCGGCAAACGCACTGCGGGACGAAACGAGCGAAGGCACGCGGGAGGACGGATCGAGCGAAGGCACGCGGGAGGACGGATCGAGTGACTACGGCGGCGACGAACGCCCCGCGGACGAAGACGCCGTCGCGGACGGTGGGGACTCCCCGACGGTGGTGGCGCTCCGGAACGAGGAGAACCGCGGCGTCGGCGGAACGATCGTCCGGGGGTACCGTCACGCCCGCGAGGACGGGATCGACGTCACCGCGGTGATGGCCGGCGACGGACAGATGGATCCGGATCACCTGGAGTCGGTGCTCGATCCGATCGTCGAGGGGGAGGCGGCGTACGCCAAGGGGAACCGCCTCTACGGCGCCGATCGCTCGGCGATGTCGCGCTGGCGGCTCTTTGGCAACCTCCTGCTGTCGTACCTGACGAAAGTCGCCAGCGGCTACTGGCGGCTGATGGATCCCCAGAACGGGTACACCGCGATCTCGCTGTCGGCCCTCGAGCGTCTCGACCTCGAGAGGCTGTATCCACGGTACGGCTTCTCGAACGACCTGCTGGTGGCGTTGAACGGCCACGGCTTCCGGGTGGCCGACGTCTCGATGCCCGCGGTCTACGGCGACGAGCGCAGCCACATCAGCTACCGGTCGTTCGTTCCCGCACTCTCCTGGCTGTTGCTCCGGCGGTTTCTCCGTCGGCTCGCCGTGCGATACCTCCTCAGGGACTTTCACCCCCTGGTGTTCGTCTACGCGCTCGGGATCGCCGGACTCGCCGTCGCCCTCGGAGCACTCGTCCGGGCCGTCGGCTCCCGGAGCCGGCCGACCGCGAACCTCCTCGCGTTCCTCTGGCTGTCGGCGCTGACGACGCTGGCCGCGATGAGCCTCGACCGGGTCGAGAACGAGGAGCTGGTGGTGAGCGTCGGATGAGAGTCGTCATCACGATCCAGCATCCCGCCCACGTCCACTTCTACCGCCACGTCATCGACCTGCTGACCGACCGGGGCCACGAGGTGTTCGTCTTCGCCCGCGAGAACGACCTCGCGGTGCCGCTGCTAGAGCGGTACGACATCCCCCACGAGGTGCTCGCCGGCCCCCAGGAGTCACTCGTCGGGCTGGCACGGGTCCAGCTGACCTACGAGTGGCGGCTGCTTCGTCGCGCACGGGCGATCGAGCCGGACGTGATGACCGCGGTCGGCGGCGTCGCCGTCTCTCACGTCTCCCGGCTGGTCGGCGCCAGAAGCGTCGTCTTCCTCGACAACGAGGGGATCGCCTCCCACCGGATCACCGTCCCGTTCGCGGACGTCGTCGCCACCCCGCGGCGGTTCGGCGAGGAGCTCGGCGACGGCCACCGCCGGTACGACGGCTACCACGAGCTCGCCTACCTCCACCCCGACCGTTTCGACCCCTCGCCGGACCGGCTGCGCGCCCACGGCGTCGAGCCCGAGGGGCCGTACGCAGTCCTCCGATTTCGAAAGTGGGACGCGCTCCACGACGTCGGCGAGGGTGGCCTCTCGCCGGCGGGCAAAGAGCGGCTCGTCTCGACGTTCGCGGACGCCGGCGACGTGTTCGTCACGAGCACCGAGACGCTCCCACCGGCGCTCGCGGCTCACCGGCTGCCGGTCCCGCCGGAGCTGATCCACGACCTGCTTTACTTCGCCGACTGGTACGCCGGAGACTCCGCGACGATGGCGACCGAAGCCGCGCTCCTGGCCACCCCGTCGTTGCGCATCCAGTCGTTCGCCGACCGCGAGCTCGATCTCAGTAACTTCCTCGAGCTCGCCGAGTACGGGCTGGTTCGCTCGACCGCCGACGAGGACGAGGGGCTCTCTATCGCCCGCGAGTGGGTAGCAGATCCGGAGCTGTCGGCGACCTGGCGACGCAGACGGCGCCGGCTGCTCGCCGAGAAGATCGACGTCGCCCCGTTCGTCGCGGACCTGCTCGTCGAGCCGGAGGCCGCGGTCGGCCGGGCCAGGCCGACAACGGCGGCCGACTGATCCGGGTGGCTCGCGACGACCGTCGGCTCGAGTTCGACCGACGACTTTCGACGGCCGATAGACCGGTCACGCACCGTCCTCACCGGGATTGGCTGTCGACCTGTCGTCCCCATCGGAGTCGGCTACCGACCGGTCACGCATCGTCCCCATCGGAGTCGGCTACCGACCGGTCACGCATCGTCCCCATCGGAGTCGGCTACCGCGATCGACCGCTCGCGGAAGTCCTCGCGGGGTGGACTGTGGGAAGGAGTCGCCTCCCGACGTCGGGGTCGATTCCCGAGCCCGCGGCGTGCCCCCCGGGGTTTCAGGTAGTCGCCGTCGACGTCCACCCCGGCGTCCGCACAGAGCCGTCTGAGGATCGATCGGGCGCCCTCCGTCGTGATCGCCGGCGGTGGGATCGCCCGCTCCCTGGCGAGCTCGATCGCCGTTTGCGTCTCGAGTAGCGACTCGATCTCCGTCTCTTCGAGGCCGCGCTCGCCGAGGACCGTCCTTACCCTGGCGGCGATCGACGGCGCGTGGCGGGTCGGAAACAGCGGCCACTCCGGCGTGGGTGGATCCAGGGCGATCCAGTACCGTCGCAGCGGCGTCCGGGCCGGCGCCGGCAGGACGACCTCCTCGTGGCGACCCGCGGTTCCGAGCACGCGAACCGTCCCCGCGTAGAAGTCGACGTCCTCCCAGCGGGCACCCTGTCGGCGGTCGTCCTCGGGGACCCGAAACAGCTCGGCGCCGCGGATCCCGGTGTGTGCGAGCGTCGCCACCATGGCGTACTCGCGTAGCCGACCCAGCCGCTCGCGGCGGTCGTCGTCGGGGGCCTCGAGCGCCCGCCGTTCGAGGTGCGCCTCGAGTTCCTGGCGGGCCTCCGGGGACCAGGCCTGGCCGCCGTCGCCGTCCTCCTCGGTCGGCAGCGCCTCGGTGATTCCGTCGGCTCGCGCCGGATTACCCTCGATGATGCCGCCGCTCTCACACCACGAGAGGAACGCACGGACGACCGCGAAGTAGGTACTCGCCGTCGAGGCGGCGTACTCCCCGCGCTCGGTGCGAGCCGCGAGTTCGGCGGCGTACGCCCGGAGGTCACTCTCCTCGAGGGCGAAGATCGAGGTGACGCCGCGTTCGTCCTCGAGCCAGCCCGCCCACCGCCCGAGGATCGATCCGGCGTTCGAGGCGTACGCGCCCGACCCCTCAGACCCCCCGACGGCGGTCCGGCGGAGGTAGGCGTCGACGGCGTCGGCGACGCTGACGTCCGGCATCTATCCGGACCGAAGGGATGGTGCCCCGTAAAACCCCACGTCACACGCGTCTCGATCGGGGCTCGCCCGACATCCGGGCTCTGGCCTCCGTCGGCGACGGTTCACTCGGTACGGTGGAGACGCCGGCTCCGCCTTCCCCGTGGCGTCGGCGACGGTTCACTCGGCACCCGGCGGAGGCGACTCCTCCTCGAGGTCACCACGACGTCGGGCGACTTTCCGGCGGTTCTCCTCGCCGATCCGGTCGGCGACCGCCTCGACCAGCCCCAGGACCTCCCCCTGGATCTCGCTTTCCTCGTCTTTGACGACCGTCCCCCCGATGTGCTCGCCGCCGAAGTCGGGATGAAGGGGCAGGGAGTCTAGCCGGGGGACGTCGTAGTCCTCGCTGATTTTCACCGCGCCGTCGCGGCCGAACAGCTCGTGGCTGTCCCCACAGCTCGGACACTGGAACGTGCTCATGTTCTCGACGACGCCGAGGACGGGCGCGTTGTGCTGTTGGAACATCTGGACGGCCTTTCGGGTGTCGTCGACGGACATCTGCTGGGGGGTGGTCACGAGCACCGCGCCGGCGACGGGCATCGCCTGTAGCAGGTTCAGCGAGGCGTCGCCGGTGCCCGGCGGGAGGTCGACGACGAGGTAGTCGAGGTGGCCCCACTCGACGCCGTCGACGAACTTCATCATGAACTTGTTGACCATCGGCCCCCGGAGGATCGCGGGGTCGTCCTCGTCCTGGAGCAGAAAGCCCATGCTCATCACGCGGACGCCCTCCGAGACCGGGGGGACCAGCTTGTCCTCCTGAGTGACTGCGGGCTCCCCCTCGAGGGGGAGCAGCCGGGGGACGTTCGGGCCGTGGATGTCGGCGTCGAGCACGCCGACGCGGGCGCCCAGCTCGTCGAGTCCGGCCGCGAGGTTCGTCGCGACCGTCGTCTTGCCGACGCCGCCTTTTCCGGAGGCGACGGCGATCACGTTCCGGACGGTCGGCAACACCTCCTCGTCGAAGCCGTGTTCGGCGCCGGCGTGGGCACGCAGGTCGGGTTCGAGGCCGGCCTCGGCGACGACCTCCCGGATCCGATCGCCGAGCTCCATCTCCGCCGGGGCGAACGGCGAGTTGAACGCGAGTGAGATCGACGCCGTGCCGTCCTCGACCGACACGTCGTTTACCAGTCCCATCGAGACGATGTCGGTCCCGACGACCGGGTCCTCGATCGACGCCAGCCGCTGTTCGAGTTCCGCCGCCGAGACGGGGTCCGTTTCGGATTCGCTCATCGGTGAAAAGCGGGGCTCTGGGGGTTTGTGTGTTTCGTCCGCTCGCCACGAGGCCGTCCGATCCCGGAGGAGCCGTCGGGAATCGGCCGGCTCGCCCGGAGTCCGAACCGACGGAGGAAAACCCTCCGGGACCCGAACGGGGGTATGGAACTCGAGTTCCTCGGCGGAGCCGGGGAGATCGGCCGGAGCGCCCTGCTGATCGACGACCGGCTGCTGGTCGACTACGGCGTCGAATCGGGGAACCCGCCGCGGTACCCGATCCGAGAGCCGGAGCCGGCGGCCGTGGTCGCGAGCCACGGCCACCTCGATCACGTCGGGGCGATCCCCGCCCTGCTCTCCGGGAGTGCCCGCCCGGAGGTCCACTGGACGCCCCCGACCCGGGACCTCGCGAGGCTGCTCGCCGAGGACACGCTGAAGCTCCACGGGGGGACCTACGACTGTCCGTTCACCCGGGCCGAACTGGCCCGGCTCGGGCAGGTCTCTCGGACCCACGGCTACGGCGATCCCTTCGAGGTCGCCGGCTACGAGGTCACCTTCTTCGACGCGGGCCACGTCGTCGGGAGCGCCCACGTCCTGGTCGACGACGGCGAGACGCGGCTGCTCTACACCGGCGACTACCACACCGAAGACCAGGCGCTCGTCGCCGGCACGACCGCCCGTCCCGGGGCCGACGTCGTGGTCACCGAGAGCACGTACGCCGACACGAGCCGACGACCCCGTCCGGAGATCGAAGCCGAGTTCGTCGAGAGCCTCCGGACGACGGTCCGGGAGGGAGGCACCGTCGTCGTCCCCGCGTTCGCCATCGGCCGCACCCAGGAGGTGCTCTGTCTCTGCCAGCGACACGGTATCGACTGTTACGTCGACGGGATGGGAAAACGCGTGACGGAGCTGTTCCTCCGGGAGGCGAACCGGCCGTTCCTGCGCGATCCGACGCTGTTGCGCCGGGCGAAGGGCAACGCCCGGTTCGTCGACGGCCGGGACGGACAACGCCGGCGGATCGCCGAGGAGAACACCGTCATCGTCACCACGAGCGGGATGCTCCACGGCGGCCCCGCGATGACGTACGTCCCCGCGATCCGCACTCACCCGACCAACAAGGTCGCACTGACGGGATACCAGGTCGAGGGCACCCCCGGCCGGCAGCTACTCGAGACCGGCAGTGCCGAGCTCGACGGCCGGGTGATGCCCGTCAGCGCCCGGGTCGAGGCGTACGACTTCTCGGCTCACGCCGACCGCGAGGGGCTCCGTGCGTTTCTCGAGAGCTACGAGGGGAGCGAGGTCCTCGTCGTCCACGGCGACCGCCCCGGGACGTTCGCGGCGGAGCTTCGCGCCGACGGCGTCGACGCCCGGGCACCGGCGCTCGGCGACCGGGTCGTCGTCGGCGAGTGAGAGCGACCAGGCGTCTGCGGTCGACGGTCGGGAACCGACACTGGCGGTCGAGAGACGACACCGACCGACAGCCGGATCGCGGTCACCGGTTCGGCCAGGCCGCGGTCACCGGTTCAGGTAGTATACCTGCTTGCGTGCGTCGCGGAAGCTGTACCGGGAGCCGACGAGACCGACCTCCTCGAGGCGGTTCAGCGCGTACCGAACGGTACGGTCGGGCAACAGCGACTCCTCGGCGAGTTGACCCTGGGAGAGCGGCGCGTCGGACTCCAGGACCTTCGCGACGAGCTTCGCGCTCGGTGGCAACTCACGGAGGCGGTCGCGGTACTCGGCCTCGGGGAGCCCCTCTTCGGCGGCGGCTGGATCGTCAGTTGTACTCATGCTCATGATACTCTTGGGCAACTCACGGGGCGTAAACGTTCGCTATATGTTAGTATAGACAATACATTTTGTACTAGGTGTATTAACACATTGAAAGTCGCGTTGGTGGTGCGGACACCGCGGCCGACGGGCGTCCGTGGACGGGATCCCGCCGGAGTTCGCCGATCCGGTCGAGCGACGGACGGTTTCCAGCGTTCGCCGATCCGGTCGGCTGACGGACGGTCGACAGCGTCGTGTCCGTGATGCCCGACGACACGCCTCACTCCCGTCCGGATCGACCGCCACCAGGGTGATCGATGGACGCGCGACGGTTTCGGACGTCCGCTCGGGTGTGGTGGTCCCACGGCCGAAGTCGATGGACTCCAGTAGCGTTTTATCCCATCGGCCGAGTAATCCAGCCAGTGTGAAAGGACAGGAGTGGTACCAGGCCGACGAAGTCGCCGAGGAGTACGACACGAAACGGTTCTCCCGTGGTGGTCGGCTCATCGACCGCCGGGAGAAAGAGGCGGTGCTTTCGGCCATCGAACCGGTCGCGGACCGACGGATCCTCGAGATCGCCTGTGGCACCGGTCGGTTCACCGCCATGCTCGCCGACCGCGGCGCGGACGTGGTCGGGCTCGACATCTCGGCGCCGATGTTGCGACACGGTCGGGATCGAGCGCGGTCGGCCGGAGTCGCAGACCGGATCCAGTTCCTCCGGGGGGACGCAGGGCGACTCCCGTTCCCCGACGACCACTTCGATACGGTCGTCGCGATGCGGTTTTTCCACCTCGCGGACGATCCCGCCGCCTTCCTCCACGAGATGCGCCGGGTCGCGAGCGAGCGGATCGTCTTCGACACGTTCAACCGGTTTTCGACGCGCAGCGTCTACAACTGGGCGTTGCCGATGGGCTCGCGGCTCTACTCGAAAAGCGAGGTGGCCGTCCTGCTGGCGAAGACCGAGCTGACCCTCGAGAGCGTCGAGGACGACTTCCTGTTGCCGTACGGCCTCTACCGGTCGCTGCCGAACCCGGTCGCCGCGGCGCTCCGGTCGATCGACCGCGCCGTCGGCCGGCTACCGATAACCGACCACGCCGCGTCGGTCTCCTACTGGAACGTCCGGGTCCGGTGACGGACGGGAGGAACGTTCGAGTCCGGTGACAGCCGGGAAAACCCATCGTATTTAGCGCTCGGCCGCGCTACGTACCGCCATGGAGCTCTCGGTAGTGGTGGTGACGCTCAACGACCGGGAGCGGCTCTGTCGGTGTCTCGACGCGCTCGCCGCCCGGCTCCCCCGGAACGTCGAGATCGTCGTCGTCAACGGCCCCTCTTCGGACGGAACGACCGGCACGGTCAGGGAGCGACCGGAGGTCGACGTCCTCGTGGAGATCGCCGAGCGCAGCCACGGCGTCGCGCGCAACGCGGGGATCGAACACGCGAGCGGCGGGACGATCGCCTTCGTCGGCGACAGCTACCGGATCGCCGACTCCTGGCACGGCGCCGTCCGGGCGGCCGTCGACGCCGGTGCCGAGATCGTCACCGGCCCCGGTGCGGGAGCGAGCGGCGACGACCGGTCGGTCGACGGTCGTCGCGTCACCCCGTTTGCCGGCCCGAACGTCGCGTTCGACCGTCGAACCCTCGAATCCCTCGACGGCTTCGACGAGTACCTCTCGGTCGACGACGCCGCCGACTGCGCCCACCGGGCGGCCGCGCTCGGGCACACCGTCACCTGGAGCCCCGAGATGGCCGTCCGCCCCGTCCGCGAGGCCGACGGCGGCCGGCCGATGGCCGACCTCGACGGACCCGCCGACCGCTACCGCGAACTCGCCTACCGGCTCGGGAAGAACTACGGCCCCCGTCCGCACGTACTCGCCCGGCCGCTGGGCAGCGCGATACGGGACGGTGTGGCCAACGCCCGGGCCGTCCTCGGCGGTGAGCAAAAGCCCACGGGCTGGTTCGCCGACGGACGACGGGTGGCCGTCGCGACGGTCCTGGGACTGCGTGACGGGCTCCGGGCACGGTACGCCGACCGGAGCCCGCGTCGAAACCCCGATGGCCTCTCGGCGCGCCGGGATCGGGCGGTACGGGTGTACGACCAGCGGTGAGCGCGATCGATCGCCGCCGCTCCGGACGAGCGAGTCGACGAC
>Ga0207421_10005973_pt1 | contig 13415 bp, 11 predicted proteins | sample SodLakKL_010_SED_4_FD_187542 | JGI IMG/M metagenome (GOLD analysis project Ga0207421, IMG submission 187542) | Alkaline sediment microbial communities from Lake Tanatar, Kulunda Steppe, Russia - 8KL_010_SED (SPAdes) (version 2) | ecosystem: Environmental > Aquatic > Non-marine Saline and...
CCATGAGTTCGGCGTGCTCAGGTCACATAAGGATTACCCGATCCGGGATGATCAATACCAGCCCAATTCGCTTGATTTACGACTCGGCACAACAGCCTACCGGGTCCGGTGCAGCTTCCTGCCCGAAAATGAGACCGTCCAGAGCAAGATGGAACGGCTGACGCAGCATACCCTGGATATCCGAAACGGGGCGGTTCTTGAGCAGAATTGTACCTATCTGATCCCTCTTCTGGAAGAACTCTATCTGCCTCCCTCCGGCCGGTTTAGCACAACGGCTGCCACGTTGGCCGGAGGTCCTGGCAGCAGTAATGACGGCGGGCAGGGTACACTCATCTCCGAGGAGCCATTGACGGCCAAAGCAAATCCCAAGAGCAGTACCGGGCGGCTTGATATATTTACCCGCCTGATTACCGACTACTCCCACCGGTTCGAGGAAATTTCGCCAGGTTATCACGGGCAGCTCTATCTGGAAGTGGTACCGAAATCGTTTCCGATCAAAGTGCAGACGGGACAGAGGTTGAATCAGCTGAGGATAAGGCACGGACAGGCGCTGCTAAGTGACCAGGATATCCTGCACACGCATTTGAAGGATCCCATTTTGTTTGATGAACACGGGGTGGCGCTTCCGGTGGATGATCTCAATGTGCGTGACGGACTTTTCATGCGGGTTAGCCTTCAGGGACCGGAGGGCGATATTGTCGGATACAAAGCGAAGAAACACCGGGATCTGATTGATCTGGATAAGACCGGACACTACGATGTCCGGGAGTTCTGGGATCCGATTTATGCGCGTAAGGGTGACTACATGATTCTGGAGCCGGAGGCGTTCTATATTTTTGCATCGAAAGAGCGTTGCCGGATACCCCGCCACCTTGCCGCGGAGATGGTTCCGTATGACACCGGATCCGGGGAGCTGCGGACCCACTATGCCGGTTTTTTTGACAGCGGATTTGGTGGAGAAATCAGCGACGGCGGTGCACGCGCAGTGCTGGAAGTCCGTTCCCACGATGTTCCGTTTCTGGTTGAGGATGGGCAGACTTTTTTCCGGATGGTGTTTGAACCGAACACCGTCTTGCCGGATGATCTCTATGGACAGGATCTTAAAAGTAACTACCAGGGACAGTCGCTAAAACTCGGAAAGCATTTCAAAGAGTGATTATTATGGATGATCACTTTCTCTTCTATGTACCCCCGGAATATTTCGTATCAGGCCAGTTGCAATTCCCGGAAGAAGAGGCACGTCATATCATAAAAGTACTGCGGAAGCGGATCGGTGATGTGGTCCAGGTTACCGATGGTATGGGAAACCGAATGGAAGTCCGGTTGACCAGCGTAGATAAAAAAACGGTATCGGGTGATGTGGTTGCCGGAACGTTTGAACCACCCGGTCCTGATCGGATACTTGCGATGGGGGCCATTCGTCAGCGTGATCGTCTGGAGTTCGCCATCGAGAAAGCGGTGGAACTTGGGGCGACACGGATTATTCTGGTGCACTCCGACCATGCTGAAAAGGTGCGTGTTAAAGAGTCACGCATCGAAAAAATCATCATTTCTGCAATGAAGCAGAGCCGGCAGTGTCACCTTCCCCGATGGGAGGAACGAGCTTGTTTTGATGAGGTGATCTCTGATTATAGTGAGAACCGGAAGGTGCTGATGGCTCATCCGGATTCGGAGGATGATGCAACCAACAAGACCGCTGATGTTCAAAACCGGGAGAATGATCGCATCCCACAGTTATTGCTGGTGGGGCCCGAAGGGGGGTTTTCTGGGGAGGAAGTTCGAAAAGCATCGGAAATCGGTGCCATCAGGATATCGCTCGGGCCAAAACGCCTCCGGGCAGAAACCGCAGTGTGCGCGTTATTGACGCTGACGATGTACCGATAAAATGCAGCGCTGATGTTCGTTTGGAATTCTGCTGATGAACCTGGAAATCTTATCTATACGTCTGAATCCAGCCCATGCTAATTGATGTTCCGCATCCCCGGCACTTCTCGTGTCCCAAATATTACCAGCTGTTTCCACCGATCTCTTCGCGCATGGCTTTCAATTCCTGCACTTCCGGCCAGAGAGTGAGCGCAATGTTCACCATATCATCCACCTCATCATTCAGGACAGGGTAGAAATACTCATTCCCCCAAACCTGGCGTGCGAGGTCAGCTTTCATAAAACCAAGTGGAATCGCAAGCTGTTTTTTGTACATGGACTCGGTGAGGTAGAGCTTGTTGTCGTCAAAATGGGCAGAGGTAACGGTATCGGAAATCACCATCCCTTTGTCAACAAGGCGCTCTTTGAAATTCTCTTGTTGCGCTTCCGGCCAGGTGAAATCGGAACGGTAACTGCTGAAACGGTCTAACCACTCTTCCCGGAATTCTGTTCCTTTACGATCGATATACTCTCTGACAAAAGCAGACCCAACATTGTTACGGCGCATCAGGACAAACAGTTCATTGGAGGGCTCTTTATCGACGATGTGGTCGGGGACCACACCACCACCGCCATACACTTCGCGCCCCGCCGTTGTAGAGTAGCGCAGCGAATCAGGGATGTTTTTGATAAATTCGCTGACATCACCACTGGCACTTCTGTCCCTGGAGTAGATCTCATAAACATACTGTTCGCGGCCATCCTTGAATGGTTTCTGGATTTCACGTCCGCTGGGTGTCAGATAGCGGGAAATGGTGATGCGAATATTACTCTTGTCCGGGAGTTCATATTGTTGCTGGACCAGGCCTTTTCCGAATGTCCGCCTGCCGACAACCAGCCCGCGATCGTGATCCTGAATAGCACCGCTTACAATCTCACTGCCTGATGCCGAACCTTCATCAACCAGTACGATGAGTGGGATGTCCCGGTAAGGGCCGTTATACCGGGCCCGGTATTCCGAACTAAACCGTGAGTGACGGCTTTGTGTTGCAACGAGCTTGGTGCCTCTGGGGAAAAAGTCGTTGGTCATGCGTACCGCCTGTTCGAGATACCCACCGGGATTACCCCGCAAGTCAAGAATCAGCCGTTCCATATCCTGGGATCGGAGATCCGACATCGCTTCGGTAAACTCTTCATGCGTAGTTGCAGCAAAGCGATTGACGCGAATATATCCGGTTTTGTCATCCAGCATGTAGGAGCTGTCCAGGGTGTAGAGTGGAATTTCATCACGGGTAATTTCAAAATCGAGCAGTTGGCTGTTTCCCGGCCGTAAAATTCCAACGGTGACCTTGGTACCTTTGGGACCCCGCAGGCTTCGGACTACATCCTGTTCATCGAATCCGACCGAAGATTCGCCATCAATGGTGATGATCCGGTCGCCGGATTGGATGCCAAGCTGGTCGCTGGGCCCGTTTGAGATGGCCGAAATTACCGTAATCGTATCATCAAGCACCTGAAACTGAATGCCAACCCCTTCGAATTTTCCCGAAAACTCATCCTGGATCTGTTCACTGGTTTCGGGTTTGATATAGACCGAATGGGGATCCAGCGGGCGGAACATCTCATTAATGGCATCTTCCAGCCGGGCACTCATATTCTCTTCTTCCGAAGAGTTGTTTTCCAGATAAAGATAGGCCCGTTCAAAACGGGTGACCGATTCGCGAAGTGATGAAACTGCAAAGCCGGAATCGTTGAACACCGTGTCAAGAGGAGTGCCTTCAATGGATAAGGTGGTATCAGAAATGTTACTGACAAATCCCCTTATACTGTTTTTATGCAATTCCTCAATGCCTATTTCGTCGACGTGGTTCTCAATGATTTTACTTTGTACCTCGGCGTATTTCCGAAGGTTGAGTTCGTGTCCGCTGTCTGAGGTTGTTACACGGTCCAGTCCGGAAATGTAAAGGAAAGAGAGTACAAAGAGCGTTACCAAAGATGGGGTTAAAAAACGTTTCAGGCTCATTATAGGCAATATGTTGAGATTATTCGAATTCGGTCTCCTACAGAGTTCCTAACGGCAATTGGCAGATAATGTTATCTGCCAACCGACAAGTAACGTATATATATACTTAAATGCCAGTTTCGCTGGCAAGAACTCCATTTTCCATCAAAGTATGTAGTGACTCAGGTCTTTGTCTTTGGTAAGCTTTTCGAGCTGACGGTCGACGTATGCTTTGTCGATGGTCACTTTGCCGCTGCTGATATCATCAGGGATAGAAAATTGAAGTTCTTCAAGAACGGTGGAGAGGATGGTATGGAGCCGTCTTGCACCGATATTTTCGATTGAAGTATTGACTTCGGCAGCCACCCGTGCAATTTCGAGAAGAGCGTCATCAGCAAACTCCAGATCAACGCCTTCGCTTTTCAGCATGGCGATATACTGCTTGGTTAATGCATTTTTTGGCCGGGTCAAAATGTTGTAGAAGTCTTCTTCTGTCAGCGAGTCCATCTCAACACGAATAGGGAATCGTCCCTGCAATTCGGGAATGAGATCAGATGGCTTTGCTGAATGAAAAGCCCCGGAGGCAATAAAAAGAATGTGGTCGGTCTTCACCATTCCATACTTGGTGGTGACATTGGATCCCTCGACAATCGGGAGCATATCACGCTGGACGCCCTGCCGGCTCACATCCGGTCCGCCACGGCCGTCCCCCGAAGAACCGGCTGCAATTTTATCGATTTCATCGATAAAGACAATACCGGAGTTATGGACCCGGTCAATGGCCTCCTGGTTTGCGGCGTCGTGATCGATCAGTTTCTCGGTCTCTTCGCTGAGCATGATCGGCCGGGCATCGCTGATTTTCATCTGACGTTTTTTGGAACGTCCCTTGGTCAGGTTGCCAAGCATATCCTGGAGGTTGACACCCATCTCCTCCATACCTCCGGGACCAAAAATCTGCATCATCGGATTCTGGCCGGCCGGCTGGACATTGATTTCCACTTTGCGGTCTTCCAGTTCGCCGTTTTGAAGTTTTTCGCGGAATTTCTCACGGGTTCGGTGATTTAGCTCATCATCCGAGGCATCGCTGGGGTCAAAGGAGCTGTCGGTGGTCTGGAAACCAGTACGCGGCTCCTTAGCCGTTTTTCTGATAGGGGGGATCAGCAGGTCGAGCAGACGCTCTTCCACCTGTTCGGCCGCTTTTTTCATCACGCGCTGCTGCATCTCCGACTTCACCATTGCAACGGCGATATCGGTGAGATCGCGAATCATGGATTCGACATCACGTCCTACATAACCGACTTCGGTGAATTTGGATGCTTCCACTTTCACAAACGGTGCTTTGGCAAGTTTTGCCAGGCGGCGGGCTATTTCCGTTTTTCCGACACCGGTCGGTCCGATCAGTATGATGTTATTCGGAACAATTTCATCACGTATGGACTCATCGGAATTGAGCCTTCGCCAACGGTTGCGGAGGGCAATGGCTACTGATTTTTTGGCATCGCCCTGGCCGATAATATACGTATCAAGGGCTTCGACGATCTGTCGTGGTGTCAGGTTGGTTTCGTTATTGGAGAGGGTTTTGTCACTCAAGATCAAGCAGGGTTAAATTGTGATTAGTGTAGATGCAGATGTCCGCTGCTATATCTAACGACTCTTGTACCATTTCCCGTGCCGAAAGATTTGGGGCGTAATTTTTAAGGGCTCTGGCAGCTGCCTGAGCGTAGGAACCACCGCTTCCGATTGCCAGAATGTGATCATCAGGCTCGATCACATCACCCTGACCGGAAATAAGCAATCCTCGTTCTTTGTTCATGACCACCAGAAGCGCCTCCAGTTTTCTCAGATAACGGTCGCTGCGCCAGTCCTTGGCCAGTTCCACAGCAGCTCGTTCGATACTGCCGTTATACTGGTTCAGTTTCTCTTCGAACCGCTCAAAAAGCGTGAAAGCATCGGCAGTTGAGCCGGCAAAACCGGCAAGGACCTGTTTGTTGTAGAGAAAGCGAACCTTCTGAACGTTGGCTTTCATGACCACCTTATCCAGGGTGGCCTGACCATCACCGCCAATGCACGCCTTGCCGTTGTGTATGATACCGATGACTGTAGTTGCCTCAAGCTGAAATGCCATAGCTGTTAGTTACCTGATTTATTGGTTTCGCCGCTTGAATCACCGGAACCGGAGGAGGAATCTGATTCGGTAACGGCGTTTTTTTGTTCTTTTTTCTCTTTGGCGGCCTCTTTCTCAAGGCGATGCTGACGGGCTACCTCCACTGCGGATGGCAGGTGAGTGTTGTCCGGTTGTTCTGGTTCTTTCGGTGCATCCGGCGAGCTGCTTGCTGTATCGGCTTTCTTCTCTTTTGTATCCGGTTGCCTCTCCGGTTGTTTGTCCGGTTGTTTGTCACTTTTAGGCCCGGGTTTCCGGGAAGGAGTTCCGGATGCCTTTTTGGGGGTATCTACTTCCCCGGAAGAACTCTGGCCAGACTCCTGCGAGCTTTTGTAATATTTTGCTTTACTTTCCGGCCGTTTCGGTTTGGAGGGTGCCGGTCGTCGTTTTTTATCACTTTCACCAGAGTCGGTATCCGGCCGTTTCTTCCGTTCAGGCGGCCGCCCTTTTGCGGTTGTGGTGCGGGAAGCCCCTTGCCCGGCGACCGGTTTATCACCGGCGGTTTTCTTCTCTTTTTTGAAGTAATCCAGTCCGGGATCGTCTTTTTTCTTCTCCTCAGTACTGTCGTCACGCAAGTCGGCTTCAGAGATGGCCTTGTCCAGCGGCTGGTCATTCAGAACAGCATCGGTAATTTCTATCTCGGAATCAGGCAGCATAAACTTGTAGTCGTTCATCGACATGGTGTCATCGCCCAGCAGATTCACATTCAACCGGTAGGAGAAGAACCATTTGATTCGCTGGCTGATCCATCCTTTCTGCAGCATCGATTTTACATACGGGTTGAGATGCAGATCGATGGAGTAGTGGCCTTTATAGTTGTACTTGAACTTGGTCAGCCATCCTTCAATATCGGCGAAAATCGTGTTCTGCGAAACGATGTTGCCGGAACCGCCGCACATTGGGCAGACTTTGGAGACGGATTTAACGACACTTGGACGGATCCGCTGCCGGGTAATCTGGACCAGGCCGAAATCACTCATTGGAAGTACATTGGTCTTGGCACGATCTTTCCGGAACTCACGTTTCAGTTCATCGTATACTTTTTTCCGGTTGGCGTCCTCACGCAGATCAATAAAGTCGACGACAATGATTCCGCCGATATCGCGCAGGCGCAGCTGTTTTGCGATCTCACGGGCCGATTCCAGGTTTGTCTTCAGGGAGTTCTCTTCCTGCTCCCGTTTGGCGGCGTAGCGCCCGGAGTTCACATCCACCACATACATCGCCTCGGTCTGCTCAAAAATAAGGTAACCGCCACTGGGCATCTTAACCCTCGGGCTGAAAACCGATTCCACATCACGGGATATTTTCATGTAATCGAAGACGTGCTCCGACCCCTTGTAAAGTTCTATATTCGGTACCATGTTGGGTGCAACACGGGAGACGTAGGACTTGATGGAGCGATGAATTTTGGCATCGTCAATAAGAATACGGCTGTAATCTTTGGCGAACAGATCGCGCACAAGACTCTCGGTCATGTCCATATCCTGATGCAGCAGCGCGGGTGGTTTGGCCTCCTTGAGTTTTTCAAGAATGGCATTCCATTTGTCAAGGACATCCTTGAGGTCTTCGTGCAGCGCTTCTTCACTCTGGCCTTCGGCAAGCGTGCGGACGATGACACCAAACCCATCCGGAAGTACCGATGATATGCATGAGCGCAGCCGGCGCCGTTCTTTATGGCTGCGAACACGTTTGGAGACCGCGACATATTCACCCATCGGGATGAGTACGAGGAAACGTCCGGCTACGGTGATATTGGTCGAAACACGCGGGCCTTTGGATCCGATCGGTTCCTTTACGATCTGTACCAGGACTTTCTGTTTGGATTGCAGCAGCGCACCGGCACGATTCTGCTCTTCGGTGATCGATCCGTTGCCCGATCCTTTGATGTTTTTCGTCCGGTTATCTTGCTTGTTGCGGCCGGGGAGGGATTCTTCCCCGTTCAGCATAACAAGGTAATCCTCAAGATGTTCGCCGGTGTCGGAGAAGTGCAAAAAGGCATCCTTTTGCGTACCGAGGTCGATGAATGCAGCCCGGATACCGGCCATTACCTTATGCACCTCAGCGAGGTAGATATTCCCAACAGTACGTTGGTTTTCCGGGGATTCTATGAATAATTGGGCTAATTCACCATTTTCAATCAGGGCTACCCGGGTTTGGTTGGAAGCCCCGTGTATAATGATCTGGTTTTTCATTTGGATTCCAGTTTGAAAAGCAGACCATGCAGGAATCAAAAACCAAATCTCTGATTGGGGGATAAAATGGGTTTCTGTATGCAGACAATGTCAATGATATTCTGTTATTTGACTCGTACATTCGGTTCTGCTTTGAAGATAATTTCTGTAATTGATGGCGATAACAGTTTGTGACGTCACCTTCCGTGGACTGTTTCAGGTGTGATCTTCGTCAGGTATAACTCTTTGGATCACATTTCGTGGACATCCAATCAGAGATCAGGGAGAAGGTGAATCTTCGTATTTGCTGTTTCGCTTATTTTAAAAATGCTGGGTATCGGGATGCGCTGCCGCCGGCTATTTTTCATGCATTGGTTCGTTGTACCTCGGCGGAAATGCATTCAGTGTACCTTCCGATACATTACCGGACAATATAATGTAAATAACGGAATAAATACAGCCGATGTTATTGCACCTCATATAAGCATTGAAAGTGGCAAATCAATCGTTCTGACAGGGATACGCCTGAATATTGATAAAAATTCTATGGCTTACTCCGCAATGCGGCGGATATGTGCACCAACGGAATTCAGCTTGGTTTCCAATCCTTCGTATCCCCGGTCCAGGTGGTAGACCCGCAGGACCTGGGTCTCCCCTTTGGCGGCCATACCGGCCATCACCAGGCTGACACTGGCCCTGAGATCGGTGCTCATGACGGATGCGCCGGTCAGTGTTGATTTCCCTCGGATCACGGCCTTGTTGTCGTGCCGCTGCACATCCGCCCCGAGGCGATTGAGCTCCGGCACATAACTAAACCTGTCGGGATAGATGTGGTCGGTTACGTTGGACAGGCCGTTCGCTTGTGTCATCATGGTCGCCCACTGCGCCTGCAGATCGGTTGGGAAACCGGGATAGATGGCGGTTTCAACCGAGATAGGTGGCAGGTCGTCCGGAGTGCGGATCCGGATGGTGTCCGGGGATACTTCCAATGAGGTTTGAAGTCTGGAGAAGGTTTCCGTAAACGAACCGAGGTCTTTTTCGGCCGTATGAGTAAGGGTAAGGTCCGAACCGGGCAGCATGGCTGCGGCAATCATAAAAGTTCCGGTTTCGATGCGGTCGGGGGTATTGTGCATCTCTCCGGGCGATAACCGGTCGACTCCCTCGATTTCGAGTGTCGGCGTTCCCACGCCTTCGATGCGGGCACCAAGCCTGTTCAGGTTTTCACAGAGGTTCACCACATCCGGTTCCATCGCCGCGTTGCGGATCACGGAGGTGTTCTGTGCCCTGACAGAAGCGAGAATCAGATTCACAGTAGCACCGACACTGCTGGGTTTCAGTTCAAAAGTTCCGCCCGGGAGGCGGCCGTTGGGCGCTTTGGCAATGACGTATCCCTGGTCCATCTCGATGGTCGCCCCCAAAGCGGTAAGGCCCTCCAGATGGAGGTTTACCGGACGGGGACCCCAGGCGCACCCGCCGGGAAGCGAGACCCGCGCATATCCGGCAGCACCCAGAAGCGCTCCGGCCATGTAAAACGATGCGCGCATTTTACGGACCTGGTCATAAGGCGCCTCGTACGAGCTCATCGTGGTCGGATCGACTGTCAACGTGCGGTTCTCCTGATCGAAGTTGAGACCGGTACCGGTGACCTCAATAACTTTATTGAAGGTATAAATGTCCTGGAGCAGAGGAATATTGGTGATGGTGACAGGGCCATCGGCCAGCAGTGCAGCGGCAATAAGCGGGAGGGCGGCATTCTTCGATCCGCTGATCGGGAGCGTGCCCTTGAGCGGATAGCCGCCCTGAATTACAAATTTGTCCAAAAGGGTAGATTTCTTGAGGTATTAAAAAATGGAACAGGGTTGATAAACCAATGTATAAACTCGGGCTTGTTTGTTATGATGCGGAACCGCATCTGGAAAAGGTCCGGGTGACGCATTACGGTATCAGTAACGGTGATGCATGGCATCCAGGCCTGACTTCGTTGCCCGATAATAAAACAATTCGGGATGATCGTTGTCAAAATGTCTCACTTTTTGACCAATATTGCCACCAAAGCCTTCGAACACCTCAATCATGTTGTGGTGCTGCAGGGAAATCAGGTCATCACGGATCTCACCGGCGGTAAGGCCGGTCTCCTCGCGAATATGATTGTAGTGTTCCACAAAAATGAGATTTTGCAGAATCAGTTTCTGACTTTCGGTTAATTTTCCCATGATTACTCGAGTTGAATGTCACCGTAGGTGATGAGATTGTTATTGCGATCATATATAAAAAGGCGGTGCAGTCCGTCGTTGATATCCAATGCGTCGCTGTATACTCTGGATGGTGAAAAATCAACCGGTTCGATACGCAGGACTATACGCTCCAAAGTCTGTTGAAACGAACGTTCAACACGGTCGGCCAGTCTGCGGGATCGCTCATCAACAAAATCGGGATAAACGACGGCATACAGCCCCTCGATGGTACCGTGCCCCGTGGTCAGGAGTTCGACTTCAATCCGTTCATTCCGGGTTGGATTGGGAAAAGCCGGGATCTCTACTTCAATAAACCCCTGAAACATCGGGCCGATCTGCCAGTCGCTCTCATCGATATGACTGGTGTCCACAATACCACCCGCGGATACACGTGTAAAATTTTCGGGTGTTCGGAAAGCATTTCGTTCAAATTCGACCTGATCCTGACTGCGGCTGCAGCCAGATGTCACCAGAAGCGTGGAAACGGCAAGAAACAGGAACGATATGAAGGTGATTTGAATGTTATGTAGCATAGTACAGTTAGTGCAGATGGGGAGCATCAGGTTCTTTTCGAAACCTTTTGTTCTCCATTTTCGTGTGATTATATGTAATTTCCCCGTGGCAGCACATCCCGGTCACAGTTCAACTCAAAAATAACGAATTATGTTGGAAGTAATTGGCATCAGTAATTGTAATACCATAAAAAAAACCAAAGAGTGGCTGGAGAAGAAGCAGATTGACTTTTCTTTTCGTGATGTAAAAAAGGAGCCGCTTACGCCGAATGAACTGGCGGATCTGGTGATGAAAGCGGGCCTTGAAACTCTGGTCAACCGGCAGGGCCGGAAGTGGAAAATGCTGGGTTTGTCCGACAAACAACTGACCGACAACGACCTGTTTGATGTCCTGCTGGAACACCAGACGATGATCAAGCGCCCGGTTTTACGCAACGGAGAGGCCGTTCTGGTCGGTTTTGATGAGGATGCCATTGCCAGCTTCATCGAGGAGGATGTGTAAATGCGTATTTTCGCATTCATTACTTGTGTTCTCTTCTGCATGATACTCCTGCTTCGGTATCCCGGGGAAAAGGATGCGTATATCGCGGCATCACTTTTTGGCACCGGCAAAGCAACCGATGATACCGGCACAGTAGCTCTGGCAGAAGCTCCTGAACCGGCAGTGAATCTGTCCGAAACCGGAAAATCCATATCAGGCCCGCCCAAAATGGAAGACCTGAAAAACATCCGGGAGCGATTTACTTATGAAGTGCGATACGGCTTTCTGCGTCTCGGTGATGTTCATGTCTATTTCAAGGATGATACGGAATACCGGGAAAAACCGGTGCGACACCTGGTCACCGAAATGGTTTCCAACCGCAGGCTTCCGATCATTGGATACCGTGAAGCCCATTATCACGATTACATTGCATATAATGACTCCATACCCTATGGCGTACGCTTCTGGCAAAACAGCCTGCACCACGATATGACAAAGAGATATCTTTACGATTATGATTACGAATCGGGTTACGTGTTCAGTTTTGAAGAGGGGGAAGCGGTCGATACACTGGAACTGGACCGGCCGTCTGATAGCGGCCCCGCTCTTTTTTACTATTCCCGCCTGTTTGCCGGTACCGATACCTATCAGACCTATCCAATTTACATCGATCATGAACAGTCGGAAATCGAAATGACATTTACGACAGAAAAAGAGCCGTACGAGTCTAAGGCATTTCCGGACGAGGAGTTCATGGCATATTACATGGAAGGCAATGCCGATTTTGAAGGGCCGTTCGGGTTCTCGGGAAATTTTTCGGCCTATTTCAAGGATGATGAACTGCGGATTCCGCTGGAGGCCAGGGTCAGTATCTGGTTGGGCAGTGTCCGTGTTCGTCTGGTGGAATATGAACGGCTGAATTAAAACAGCGAGATGCGTGACGGGGTGGTATTACCCCGGACTGTTATCCGTTTTTACCGGAATCCGGTTTGTTTTCGGTGATTTTGAGCATCACTTTCCCTAAATTTTACATATTTACACTCTATTATTTTAGATGAAATCATGAGAATTCTTTTTAAAAAGTTGTCCCATGCCGCGTCCCTTGATCTTCCTTCCTATGCCACTCCCGAGTCATCCGGTCTAGATCTGAGAGCGGCATTGGAGACACCGGTCGTTCTTGAGCCGGGTCAGCGCACACTTATTCCGACCGGCTTTCAGATGGCGCTTCCCCGTGGTTACGAGGCGCAGATCCGCCCGCGCAGCGGACTCGCACTGAAACACGGCATCACCATGCTCAATACACCAGGCACCATCGACGCCGATTACCGGGGAGAGGTGAAGGTGTTGACCATCAATCTCGGAGATGAATCTTTTGAAATTGGGCACGGGGATCGTATTGCGCAAATGGTAATCGCTCCGGTTACCCGCGGTGTGGTAACCGCTGTTGATGAGCTGCCCGACTCAGAGCGGGGCGAAGGCGGATTCGGAAGCACAGGAAAAGCGTGAATAAACTGGGTCCATACCTTGAGGTAATACGTCATAATCATCAGTTTCGCAGAGTTTGGCTGAGCCAGGTGATCTCCAACTTCGGGGACTGGTTCGGAGTTCTGGCAGTATTCACGATTGTTCTGCAATACTCCGATTCTGAATTTCTGCTTGGGCTGATTATCGTCACAAAATTTCTCTCTTTTGCCATGATCTCCCCGTTTGCAGGGTATCTGGCTGATCGGTACGACCGCCGGATCCTGATGATTCTCTGTGATTTCGGGCGTGGAGCCGTAGTTCTCAGTTTTCTTTTTGTGCGTGATCCGTCCCTGTTGTGGCTGGTATATGTGCTGACCACTATGCAAATGGGGTTTGCCGCGGTCTTTGAACCATCCAAACAGGCATCCATACCCAACATCACCAGCGGTGATGAGCTGGTCAAGGCAAATATCATTTCAAATCTGTCATGGAGTATTATTTTTACAACCGGCATGGGTATTGGCGGG
>Ga0207421_10005974_pt1 | contig 13411 bp, 12 predicted proteins | sample SodLakKL_010_SED_4_FD_187542 | JGI IMG/M metagenome (GOLD analysis project Ga0207421, IMG submission 187542) | Alkaline sediment microbial communities from Lake Tanatar, Kulunda Steppe, Russia - 8KL_010_SED (SPAdes) (version 2) | ecosystem: Environmental > Aquatic > Non-marine Saline and...
GCCCGCCTGGCTGAGCAGGAGGGATGGGACCACGTCACGGTCGCGACGAGCGCCTTCCACACCAGCCGCAGCCGGTTCCTGTTCCGCCAGTGCCTCGGAGACCGGGTGACGGTGGTCGGCGCGGCCGCTGAGAGCAAGCCCCGCACCACCCCATCCCTGGTGCTGCGTGAGGGCCTCGGCGTCATCGCCGGTGCCACGATCCAAAGGGCCTGCTGAAACCTGAGTTGGGCCTCACTCATGCTGGCCCGAGCAAGCAGGAAGACCGCTGACCGGCAAGTCCGCGGCGGCATGGTCTGCCACCCGAGCAACTCCCAAGGGCCTGGACGACAGGTTGGCCTCCTGGCCCCCCGGGCACCTCCCTCCCACTGCACACCGACACCCCTTTGACGGACGTGCCCGGAACCCTCGAGTAGGCCTTTCAGCCTTCGGTTCCAGGAGGGCGGATCGTCGGGTTGACCTGATCGTTCGAGCCGGCAGTTCAGCCCGGCCAGCAGGCCACAGCTGTCTCGAGGGCTACCGGAGCGGACCTTGAACCAGATGGGGTGCGCCCCGCTTCACTGTTTCCCGACCGGCGGCGAACCACAGGACCGCCGACACACTCACACGCACTCCGCTACGTATCCTCCACACACGGATGATTGGGGAGCCGCGCGATGACCAGGCAGCGCTGGTGGGACACCGCGGTCGCGGTCACGACGGTCGTGGCCTCTGCCGGCATCGTGCGATGTTCGCTGCCCCGCGCTCGTGACCGATCGGATCCGCACACCATCATGGGCTTCCGCGGAGGCGGGAGGCAGCACACGGGTGCCGGGGCGCTGTCGGCGGGCGTGTACTGCCGGAAGCCTGTCACCTCGCCGGCCGATTGCGGGACGCCGCCCGATCTGCACCCAGTCAGCCATGTCACGGATGGATGACGCCCTGGAGCCTGCGGGTGATCGAAGGACCGCTGTCGGTCAGCTGACCGGTGGCGGGGGTGAGATGCGCAGCGAACTGCTGGCGCGGCACGCCCGATGGCAGCGCGTCAAGCTCGTGGCGATCACGGGCCTCATACTCACGCTGCTGACCACCACCGCCCTGGGCCAGAGCCTCGGCGACCGATGGTGGGTCGCCGAGCTCTTCACCAACCTCCCTGTGCAGCACGTCTTCGGGTTCGCGCTCGCGCTCCTGGCGGCAGTGCACCTGCGGCGACGCCTGCTGATCACCGGTGCCGCCTTCGGTCTCGCTGTGAACCTCGCCATCGCAGCGCCTGTGCTCATCACGACCTACTTCGGCGAGCAGCCACGACCAGCCATCGGGGCCACGTCCCTGGAGGTCACCTTCTTCAACTCCAAGTTCGACACGACTCCCGAGGCGACCGTCGAGCAACTGCGCTTCCGGGCCGACGACATCGTGGTCCTCGCGCTGGCATCCGATGAGGTCGTCGACGCCGTCGCCGCGTCGCTGCAGCACCTTGAGTTGCGGACCGGATCGGGTTCCAAGGTAGGCGAGGATCTGGAGTTGGCCACGTTCGTCCGCGACCCCGAGGCCCGGGTGCGCGTTCACCGGCTCAGTGGTGACCCACGCGATGCCGTGGTTGAGGTCATCATCGACCTGGATGGTGACCCCGTCTACCTCCTGGTAGCTCACCCGGTCTCGCCACTCACACCCGGCCGTGCTGCACGCCGGGACACGGTTCTCGCGTGGATCCAAGAGCAGGTGGAGTTGCGCACAGGCCCGACAGTGGTGGTGGGTGACCTCAACGCCACACCGTGGTCACCGCGGCTGCGGCAACTGCAGAACGAAGGTGACCTGCTGGATTCGCAGATGGGCCACGGCAAGCAAGCGAGCTACCCGGCACTGCTCGGGCCGTTGGGGATCTCAATCGACCATCTGCTGCACTCACCCGACCTGACGACGATGGAGCGCCGGCTGGGCCCGTCGCTCGGCTCCGACCATCGCATGCTGCATGTCGCCGTGGCACGCAGCGAGATCCCACCTCCAGCAGCACGTGGTCCGCGCTAGGTTGCACAGCGGTCCTTGTGGAGGTTGGCCTCAGTCATGCGGTGGCTCGGATGGGCGACGTTCGCGCTGGTGGTCGTGACCCTGGGCGGTGTGTTCGCGATGTCACCCCGGGACGACGTTCCTGAGCGTCCCGACGCGATCGTGATCCTCGGCGGCTCCGCTGTGGAGCGGACCGCACTCGGCCTGGAGCTCCGTGACCGCCACGGAGGTCTGCTGGTACTGCCGCCGTCGATCGTCCCTCACGCGGCCTCACTCGGTGTCCACTGTGGCGGCGACGTGATCTGCACGACACCTGACCCCGACACGACCGCGGGCGAGGCCCGAGTCGTCGCTGAACTCGCCGCAGAACATGGATGGGACGAACTGGCGGTCGCGACGACGCGGTTCCACAGCACCCGAGCGCGCGTACTCTTCCGGCAGTGCCTGGGCGACCGAGTGAACGTCGTAGGCGCGCCCCGACCCGACGGCTCGACGGTCGGGCCCCTGAAGTACCTGCGGGAGATTGCGGGCATCGTCGTCGGGACCACCGTCCGACGGCCCTGCTGACGGGCACCCGATCCAGGGTCGTAGCTCGAGCAACTAGGATCCGCCACTAATATGATTGGACACTCGGATGCGGGAGCAACCCGGCCTCGGCTGGTGCACCTGACGACGGTCGACATGAGCCTGTCGGTCCTGCTGCTCCCACAGCTCGTCGCGTTCCGGGACGCCGGGTTCGACGTGATCGGGGTGTCTGCCTCCGGGCCGCACGTCCCCGAGCTCGAGACGCACGGCATCCGCCACGTCGCGCTGCGGCACTCCACACGCGCCTCCGCGCCACACCGGGATGTGGCGGCGATGCTGGAGTTCTGGCAGCTGTGCCGCGCGCTCCGACCGGACATCGTGCACACCCACAACCCCAAGCCCGGCGTGTACGGCCGCATCGCGGCACGCCTGGCCGGGACGCCGGTCGTGGTGAACACGGTCCACGGCCTCTACGCGCTGCCGGAGGATCCCCTCGCCAAGCGGGTGGTGGTGTACGGGTTGGAGCGCATCGCTGCCACGTTCTCCGACGCGGAACTGCTCCAGAACGTGGAAGACGTCGAGGTGCTGCGACGTCTACGCGTCCCGAGGCGTCGTATCCAGGTTCTGGGCAACGGGATCGACCTGCGTCGGTTCGATCCGGACAGGTGGCCGCCCGACGAACGGCAGCGGGTGCGCGCTGAACTCGGGATCGAGAACGACACCGTGGTCGTCGGGGTGATCGGCCGGCTGGTCGTCGAGAAGGGGTACCGCGAGCTGTTCGCCGCGCTGGACCATCTCTCGGAGCGAGCTGATCAGGTGACCGTCGTCGTTATCGGACCCGCCGAGCCGGACAAGGCGGATGGCCTCACCCGCGCCGAGCTCGCAACCGCCGAAGCACGAGGTGTGCGGTTCCTCGGCTGGCGGCAGGACGTCGATCGGCTCTACCTCGGAATGGACGTCTTCGTCCTTCCCTCGCACCGTGAGGGTTTTCCCCGCGCCGCGATGGAGGCCGCCGCCATGGGCCTCCCCATCGTCGCCACCGACATACGTGGCTGTCGCCAGGTCGTAGGGGACGGTGTGAGCGGCATCCTCGTCCCGGTACGGCAGCCAGTCGCGCTGGCACAGGCGCTACGGCAACTGGTCGAGGACTCCGGGCTCCGAGCCCGCTACGGCGCAGCCGCCCGCGACCGCGCGCTCACGGAGTTCGACGACTGCCAACAGGTCCGCACCACCCTGTCCACCTACGACCGTCTCCTGGCCGCACGCAAGCAGCGAAGGACGCGACGCCGCACCCGTTCCGAGCGAGCGGCCAGGAAGATCGACAGCTAGCCCCGGCGCGCCAATCGGTCAGCTGTCCGCGCCGGCGCCATCAGCCTCGTCCCGGGCCACGTCGTCGAACCGCACGGTGGTCGCGTGCCCGGCCAGGTTGACGCCCCGACGGGTGATCGTCACCCAGATCGTCCGGAGCAGGATGCGCAGATCGAGCCACAGGCTCCGGTTGTCGACGTACCACACGTCAAGGTCGAGCTTCTGCTCCCAACTCATGTCGTTCCGGCCGTTGATCTGGGACCAGCCGGTGATGCCGGGACGCACATCGTGGCGTCGCGCCTGCTCCGGGGTGTAGAGAGCGAGGTACTCACTCAGCAGCGGACGCGGCCCCACCAGCGACATCTGACCCAGCAGCACGTTCCACAACTCGGGGAGTTCGTCCAGCGAGGTGGAACGCAACCACCGGCCGAAGGGCGTCAACCGCTCGCCATCCGGCAACAGGGCCCCCTCAGCGTCGCGCTGGTCGGTCATGGTGCGGAACTTGCGGATCTTGAAGGCCCGACCCCCGAGTCCAGGGCGCTCCTGGCTGAACAGGACCGGCGATCCGAGGCGCCGGCGCACGACGACCGCTATCACCACCAGCACCGGGCTCAGGACGAGGAGGCCCAACCCCGCACCGACGACGTCAACGACGCGCTTCAGCGTCTCATCAGCGCTGGTCACCCCGCCCCCTCGCCATCACGACCGATCCGGAGCGCGCAGCGTAGACCGGCAACACGGTCCCTGGCAGCCGCACCGACTAGCGTGCACCACCTAGCTGGACCTGCGGGGTGTCATGTCCGATCCCTACCTGTTCGCCGGCGATCGCGGTATCGCGGTAACGGCGCTATGTGCCCTCATCGAGCGCGAGGATCCGCCGGCTGTGCTATGCATCAGCGACCGTTACGGCGCCAGCCACGCCGCCGGGTTGCGCGAGGTGTTCCGGGCTGCCGGCGGTGACGCGGTGATCACCGGCTCGGAGCTGCGGTCGCCTCACACCGTAGAGTGGCTCAAGGGCTTGAACCTGTCCTTCGGATTGTCGGTCCACTTCCCGGACCTCGTCCGCCGCCCAGCGCTGCGCGCGCCGCGCCGTGGGTGGCTGAACCTGCATCCGGCGTACCTGCCGTACAACCGGGGCTGGCACACGCCCAGTTGGGCGATCCTCGAGCAGACCCCCGCCGGTGCGACCCTGCACGAGATGGCTGAGGCAGTCGATGCCGGCGCCATCGTTGCGCAGCGGGAGGTACCGGTCAGCCCGGGCGACACCGCGCACACCCTCTACCAGCGCCTCCTCGACGTCGAGGTGGACCTCCTGCTCAGCACCTGGACCGCCCTCCGACAACCGGAGCCTTGGGCCACGATCGCGAACGATCCCGACCGAGGCACGGCGCACCACAGCCGTGAACTGTCCGAGGCGATGGTCAGGGAACTCGATCTAGATCGATCGACCACACCGCGGCAGGTCCTGGACCACCTTCGCGCCCTGACCACCGACCGGTGGAGCGAGGCAGCGGAGTTCGAGACCGACGGTCGCCGCTTCCGCGTACGGGTCGAGTTCCAAGAGGTGGAGGAGGCAGGAGACCGTACGCTGACGTAGCCTGTCCGAGGACGGGCGCAGGCAGCGCGGCACAGCGGGGCGACGTGGGCGATCTCGGCATCTCGACGACGGTGGCCCTCTTCGTGGCTCCCGTGGTCGCCTTCGTGCTGCTCCGCTGGGCGGTGCGGCGCGAAACCGACAATGTCATCGCCCGACTCATCGTCCTAGGGTTCTTCGCCAAGCTCGCTGGCACCGCGGCCTACTACCTCGTCGTCGCCGAGGTCTGGGGGGGCGGGGATGTCGCGCGGTACGTCCGCGAGGGCCGGAGTCTGATAGATACGATCCGGTCAGGAACACTGCCGGATCAAGCCCGTGAGACCGGCACACCCTTCATGGACTTCCTCGCGGGAGCAGCGTTCGCCGTCGTCGGCCCGAACGAGATCGCTGGCTACCTCGTCTTCAGCATGCTCTCCTTCGTCGGGATGTACCTGTTCCTGCAAGCGTTCAAGCTCGCAGTGCCGGACGGTAACCACCGTCGCTACGCGTTCCTGCTCCTGCTACTGCCGACCATGTTGTTCTGGCCATCCACGATCGGCAAGGAAGCGTGGATGGTCTTCACGATGGGGGCTGCCGCGTTCGGCGCGGCACTCGTCCTGCACCGGTCCCGGTTCGGCCTGACGCTGCTCACCGTGTCACTTCTGGGCGTTGCGGCCATCCGACCCCACATGGCGTTGCTCATCGCGGTCGCTTTCTCCTTGGCCTACGCGCTACGCATCGCCGACCGCAGCGTGCAGCAGAGCCCGGCCGTCTGGGCGGGTGGCCTGGTCGTCGTGTTGTTCATCACCGCTGGGGTCGCATCCACGTTCAGCGACGAGATGGGACGCGGCGAGGCTGAAGGTGGATCGCTCACCGAACGGGTAGCCGCTGACACGGAGGAGATCTTCGAACGAGCCGACCGCAACACCCGGCGCGGTGGCGGGGAGTTCGACAGCCGCCCCGTCCGCAACCCAGTTGACTTCGTACACGCAGCCGTGACCGTCCCGTTCCGTCCCCTCATCACCGAAGCACACAACAACACCGCGGTCCTGTCCAGCTTGGAGAGCAGCTTCCTGCTCCTGCTCCTGCTGCTCTCGATCCCCAGCATCGCACTGTCCTGGCCCTCCAGCCTGCTCCGCCGGCCCTACGTCGTGTTCGCCGGGGCCTTCACAGGCGGCTTCATCGTGGCCTTCTCCAACGTCGGCAACTTCGGACTGCTCGTGCGGTACCGGGCGATGTTGCTGCCGTTCCTCCTCGTCCTGCTATGCCTCCAGTTCCGCAAGACACCTGCGGACGGGAGCGCTCAGCGCTCCTCGTCGGTGCCGGTGCCCGTGCTGCGGCACATCCCGGCCGAGCCGCAACCACTGGACGCAGCGCCAGTCCGCGATGAACCCGCGCGCTGACAGGTCGCGGCAGGAGTTGCATGTTCCGGGGCGCTGAGGACCTGGGGACACGGCCCTCAGCGGACGTTCCCTCAGCCACAGCACGCCTAGCGCGTCCGGTTAGCCCGCCGATTGTTGGCGTGAGCCCGCTCGATCGTGGCAGCCCACAGGGGGGCTACCTGTTCCATGGTGTACGACTCGCGGAAAGCCGCCGCCGCACGCTGCCCCACCGCTTGCGCATCCAGGAGGCACGCGCGGATGTCCGTAGCCAGGCGTGAGGGGCCGTCCGGCGTGGTGATGAACCCCGTGATGCCGTGCTGCAGCATCTCTGGGACGGCCCCGACCGCCGTCGCCAGGCTCGGTGTGCCAACGAGACCGGCCTCTATCACGACACCGGGCATGCCCTCCGATCGGCTGGGAAGGAGCAGGAGATCCGCTGCCGTATACACGGCTGCGGGTTCATCGGTCACCCCGAGGAAGCGAACCTTCCCCGGCGCAACACGCGCGGCGAGTTCCTCGAGATGGGGCCGCGACGGCCCGTCACCGGCGATCAAGAGGTGACAGTCTGAGAGAGATCCCATCGCAGACACAGCGGCGTCCACGTCCTTCTCAGCCGCCAATGCCCCCACGTAGGCGAGACAACGAGCGTCGTGGGGTAGTCCGAGACGCTGCCGCGCCTCCCGTCGCGCAGACGTCGTCGCTCGTTCGAAGCGCTGAACGGACACCGCATTCGGGATGACATCGATGCGATCAGACGGGACGGAGAAATCGGCTGTCAGCTCCGCTCTGCCTCCGGCCCACAGCGCCACGTGTCGGTCCGGCCGCCTGAGTAGACCCTTGAGCAACAGCCTCTGGAAGGGTGAGCCCGCCCAATAGCCTAGTTCTCCGATGACCCGGTTGACGAGTGGCTTCCGCGATCGGGCGAGGGCGAACACGCAGGCTTCCAGCGTCGATGACCCATGCGCGACGACGACGTCCGCGGACTCGGCTGCTCGTGCCAGTGCGCGCAGCATCACCAGGGAGCGGCGGGAGGCGCCGAGGTGCGGGGCAGCATGGATACGATCGTTGCCCGACTCCATCAGTGCGACGACACGTCCCTCGTGACCGTGGCACTCCAAAGACTGCACCAACTCCACCGCGAAGGTCTCAGCACCACGCCTGGCGTTCGACGTGATCACGTGCAGCGACCGAAGCGGCACAGGGCCAGCGCTCGTCACAGGGCGCCTCGGCTATACCGCCAACGAAGCGCGGAGCGTGCGCAGCCCGCAGATTGCACGAACACCCTGGGTCCCTCGCGAGAGTTGCGATGATGGCCTCGTAGGCCGCTGGCCACGGCTCTAACGTGTGGCCAGACTAGCGGTCCGCCTGCCGCGGTCCTGTCGACCTGTCGCTTCCACATAGGCATACGAGCGCTACCGCGTCGAGTTCAGCCCCGTCAGGATGCCGGCCGCAGCACAACCGTGTGGTTCCACGAACTCGAGACGTCCCAAGTGGTCGTTGCCACCGCTTCACCCGAAGGGCCGGCTTCCTCTTGGATGGCATCCGCCAGAGTCTGTACAGCGCGATCTGAGATGTCGACGAAGATGCGTCCTCGTTCATACGAGCCTCGCTCGAAGGGTGGCTGGATGCCCGGTTCGTCGCTGCCCGGCGACTGGGTAGACCACATACGAACAACCATCGCGCCATCCACCTCAGTATCGACCGATGGCGCAACCAACTCGCTGGAACCACCGCTACCAGCTTCGAAGGAGTAGCCGATCACTGGATCGTCGACGTCGACCCCGCGGTAGGCGGCCACGATGACTCCCGAGCGCCCGAGCCGATCGGGGTCTCCCTGCATCCACGTGTAGCTGCTCGGCTCATCCTCTGTGACTTCTTTGACCCAGACGGTCTGCTGACCCTGCTCGCCGACCAGGGTCCAGCCATCCTCGATCACGCTGACCGGAGTGCTACGAGCGAAGAACTGCGCGACCAGCACATCACCCGGCTCCGTCCCGGGTGGTCGTTCGGCATCGAGCGTCAGCGTGCTGGTCAGGTCGCTGTAATTGGTGGACATCGATACGAAGCGGATCTCCTGGCCGGCGTCGTCGTCCGAGGTGGCGCCAGGATCAGGTTCGCCCTGATCGTCAGGCTGGGCTCCTGCGACTATGTCATCAGCGGTGTCGTCTGACGGTCCCTCGTCCTGGGCTTCCTCTGGATCCGCATCCTCGCCTACGGCCTCGTCACCTGCCGGGTCCGTCGCCGGGTCATCCATGCATGCGGTCGTCAGTAGCAACCCGAGAACGAGGGTGGCTACCAGGTGGGCAAGTAGGCGCAGCATCGTTGTTCGTCCCCACACGCACACTAGGCACCGAAAGGCTCGAGCCCTAAGGATACGGCCTCAGACATGACCAGAGCGCCTTACGACAAAGACGCTTGCATGAGGGGTCTGAGGATGGTTGGCTGGGAGGTTGCTCTGGGCGGTGCCGGCCTGTACTTGCGGGGTCTCCTCCTGTGTGCTTTCCCGCAGATGACCAGCACGATGGCGATCGCGAACTGAGCGAGCCAGTGGACGCTTAGCCGCTCGGCGTTGCCACGGACCTGGCCGAGGTTCGATCTCGGGGCGGTGGTTCGGTCCGCTACTGGCGCGGTCTACAAGTATGGCACCGCGCCGACAGCAGAAGCGGGCGATCGGACTGCTAGCGTCCAGTCGCGAGAGGCCAGGATTCCAGGAAGTCAATTGCCGAGCAGGGGTGGCAGGAAGCGTGACCGGGTACCGGATGTAGTGGTCTCCCGTCAGGGGCAACGGAGCCTCCTGGTACGCGCTGGGAGCCGCTGCGGCCCACGATCGGCCACCCAGCACCTTCGCTTCTCGGAGCGGCCCGACCGCAAGATGTTGGGGGTGGTCACGCTTCCTTCCCAGCCCCTTTACCGAGTACGTGGGGGCTCAATGAAGATTGGTGCACCTAAGCTCTCAAGCGTCAACGGGCGCGTGAAGTACTCTTGCAGAGTTACCTTTGGCGGCGAAGAGCGACAACTGTGGTACAGCGTCGATCAGCAGTACGGCGACATGATTTCTTCTCGTGCCGACGCCGCTGTGGTCACGATGCTGCAGCCTGCGATGTTGGCCGGCGAGGACATCCACGTCGAAGGCGAGCTGTCGGAAACGCTCGCCTATCACCTGCAGCAGATGCAGCCCCAAGGGATATTGGCGGCGGTCTATCCGCGACTCAGTGTTGTGTACGTAAGCCCAGAAGGCGGGACGATCTCAACAGCCGCCCTAGGACAAGGCGTGTCGACCGGCTTTTCGGGTGGCATCGACTCGTACTGCTTGCTTGCCGATCACCTCCGTGACGATGCTCCTGCCGGACACCGACTGACGCACCTTACTTACCACAACGTCGGCTCGCACGGCTCGAACCCGAGCCTGTTTTACAGTCGCTATAACCAGCTCGCACCGGTAGCTGACAAACTCGGACTGCCCTTCATCGACGTCGACTCAAACGGGGCGGAATTCCACAAGCGCGGGTTCTGGTTCGGCGAGTCGCACACTCCCCGCAACGCCGCCGTGGCGCTGGTTCTGCAGAATGGAGTCAGCAGGCACTTCTACGCCTCCGCATATAGCTACAAGTCGATCGTCCGCGGTGCGCATGTGATTGCCCATGTCGACCCGATGCTCCTGCCGGTGTTGTCGGGGAGCGTGCGACTAGTGGCCTCCGGAAGTGAGTACACGCGGGTCGAGAAGACGCTGCGGGTCGCCAAGATTGAGGAGTCCTACTCCACGCTCGACGTGTGCGTCGACGAGGCCAGCCCGGAGAACTGCTCGCGGTGCTGGAAGTGTGTCAGGACCATCTGCACCCTCGAGGTGGCCGGACTCCTTGACCGCTACGCCTCGGTGTTCGATCTCGATGCGATGACTTCTCGAGAGAGGTGGATCAAGGTCGCAACACGCGCTCCCACAAACCCGAACGATCAGGAGACTTTGAGCTTCGCCGTCGAGTCGGGCATGAGGTTGCCGAAGGTCCCGCTAGCGACGCGGTTGCGCCTTCGCACGCCTCGGTGGCTGAAGCAGCGCATCAAGAGCGCGACTCATAAGGCTCGCTTCCGTCAGCCTACATGAAGGTAGTCGGCGCTCGACCCATTGCGGGTCTTCCCCTCTGCGGTGGGTCAGGCTGCTTTGGTGAGGGTGTAGGTCCTGATCCTCGTGGTGGTGGGGATGCTACGGGGTAGGCCGGCGTGGATGTGGATGCGGGCCGCGTAGTTGCCCGCGTTGCGGACCTTGTGAAGCTCCTATGGGTGTCAAGCGGCGATCTGGGTGATGCCTTGCTCGGTGAGCCAGGCGTGGATGCGGGTTTGGAGGTCGGGCTCGCGGGTGAGGCCACGCTCGATGCGTGAGATCCGCGGGATGGGGATGTTGAACTGCTCGGCCACGATGCGCAACGGGAGGCCGGCTGCGGTGCGCAAGCGGCGAAGCTCGGCGCCGCGGGGCGCGAGTTCGAGCGGGTGGGTCAGGGCCCGGTGGACCTCACGGGCGACGTAGCGCTTGAGGCAGCGGGTGATCTCCCGATCCGACAGGCCCTCGGCGGTGCGTCGTGCGAAGTAGGCGCGGGTGCGCTCGTCATGGAGGCGTCGGACCAGCACGATGCGCCACAGTGCGTGGTTGGCGGAGCGATCGCCGCCACGATTGAGGCGGTGCCGGTTGGTCTTGCCCGAGGACGCCCGGATGGGTGCGACCCCGCACAGGTGCGCGAACGCCGCCTCGGAGTGGATCCGTTCCGGGTTGTCGCCAGCAGCGACCAGCAGCCGGGCTGCGGTGTGCACGCCGACACCGATGAGGTCACGTAGCGCTGGGGCGGCCTGGTCGGTGAGCACGTCGAGCTCGACCTCGATCCGCATCGCCTGCTCGTCGAGCAGGTGGATGCGGCGGGCAAGCTCGCGCAGCGCCTGGCGGGTCGCACGGGCCGCGACGCCGTCACCATCACGGTCGCGCCACCGCCGAGCACGCGCGAAACGCTGCTTTGGCGGCAGCTGCTGCAGATCGGCGCGGATGCCGGCAGGTGCGGACACCACGAGAGCCTGGAACCGGTTGGTTGCCGCGGTGCGGTCTCTGACCGCCGAGCGGTAGACGACCTGCAGCACCCGGATCGCCTCGATGATCCCGTCACGAGACTTCGGCGTGCCGCTGGCCCGGCCGGAGAGCACCGCCCGTGCGGCCGCCTCGGCGTCAACCGGGTCGGACTTGCCGTGCAGGCGACGGGCCGCCCGGTCGGGCCGATCCACCTCGACCAGCGCCACCCCTTCGGCGGTGAGGAAGCGGGCCAGACCGGCGCCGTAGGAGCCGGTGCCCTCGATGCCGACGGCATCCAGCAGCCCGAAGCTCAGCAGCCAGGCCAGCAGCTGCACGTAGCCGACCGGGGTCGTCTCGAACTCGGCGGTGCCCAGCAGCCGGTGGCTGGTCGTACACACCGCCGCCGCGACGTGGACGTCGGCATGGGTATCCACCCCGCCCGTGACGTGGACGGGCGGGTCTGTCATCCTGTTCACGTGGTCTCCGGTGGTCGCATCATCGGAGACACCGGACCAGGCGGGGACAAGACTGCCAGGTATCTGCTGCACAAGGCGCTATGAGGTCACGTCGCCAGGTTCGGCACCGGTACCGGTGGCTCCGCATGAGGGCCGACACTTCAAGCGCAGGACAGCCCGTCGGCGTCAAGCAAAAGGAGAGTCAGGCTCCTCCGCGGAGCCACCGGACCGGAGTCTCCACCACCTTCTCGGTGCCCGTCCCATCCTGCAGTCGCAACCGGAATGACAGGTTCTGAGAGAAGCAAGAAAGCCCCTGCGGTACGCCCACGAGACAACTGAGTTGCTGCATTTCCATAGATGTAGTCATTACGCTAGTGTGCTGTCCGCAAAGTTCATAGGAGAATAGGTGTCGATGGGGTAGATTCGCCTGAACAGGCTCGCAGAGCCTCGTGATCGGGAGAATCGGGATGGCACGTGCGGGACGGCCGACGGTTCGGATCGAACTGAGCGATGAGGAGCGTGCGACGCTGCAGCGGTGGCGCCGGCGGCACTCGACTTCGCAGGCGTTGGCGCTGCGGGCACGGATCGTGTTGGCGTGCGCGGAGGGGGCGACCAATCTCGAGGCGGCTGAGCAGGTGGGGTGCCACCCGGCCACGGCCGGCAAGTGGCGACGGCGGTTCGCCGAGGATCGTCTCGATGGGCTGGTCGATGCGTCGCGTTCGGGAGCGCCGCGCACGATCGATGACGACGTCATCGAGGCGGTGGTCATCGACACCCTGGAGTCGGCGCCGGCTGATGCCACGCACTGGTCCACTCGGGGTCTGGCGAAGAAGCATGGGCTGTCAAAGACCACGGTGGCCGAGATTTGGCGGGCGTTTGGTCTCAAGCCCTGGCGGCAGCACGAGTTCAAGCTGTCGCCCGACCCGGACCTGATCGAGAAGGTCCGCGACATCGTCGGGCTGCACCTGAATCCGCCCGAGGCGGCGATCGTGTTTGCCGTGGACGAAAAGCCCCAGATCCAGGCGCTGAACCGCACCGCACCGACGTTGCCGATGCTGCCGACCACCCCGCAGCGAGCCACCCACCACTACCTGCGGCACGGCACGATCGATCTGTTCGCCGCGCTGGACGTCGCCGCAGG
>Ga0207421_10005975_pt1 | contig 13409 bp, 10 predicted proteins | sample SodLakKL_010_SED_4_FD_187542 | JGI IMG/M metagenome (GOLD analysis project Ga0207421, IMG submission 187542) | Alkaline sediment microbial communities from Lake Tanatar, Kulunda Steppe, Russia - 8KL_010_SED (SPAdes) (version 2) | ecosystem: Environmental > Aquatic > Non-marine Saline and...
CGCGAGGAGCGCCTGCCGGTAGAGGACGTCCTCGCCGACGTCGAGGCGGTGCTCTCGGGGTACGACGAGCGAACGACGGGGTGATGATCGCGTCCCCGACTGTCGGGCTCGCCCCCCTGCCATCGCTCCGTTCCGCCGTCGCTCCGGGCGCCGTCCTCGAGGTCTGTTACGATCCCTCGCTCGATCCCTCCTTCGGCGCGGAGGCGATCGGTCCGATCGTCTTCTTCCTGATCGGACTGCTCGGCGGGGCCCACTGTCTCGGGATGTGCGGGCCGCTGGTGACGACCTACGCCGACCGGCTGCGGACGGACGACCGTCGGGAGCTGCTCACCCCGCACGCGGTCCGCCAGCACGCGCTTTTCAACCTCGGGCGGGCGGCGAGCTACGCGGCGATCGGCGCCCTGTTCGGCGCCCTCGGCGCGCTCGTGTTCGTCGCCCCGATGACTGTCACTGCGGCGATGGGCGAGGTCCACGCCGTCGCCGGCCTGCTCGTCGGGACGATCATCGTCGCCATCGGCGTCAACTACCTCCGTGGCGGTGGGGCGCTGGGTGGCTCGCTGGAGCTCCCGCTGGTGGGCCGGGTGCTGGGGGCCGTCCAGCGTCGGCTGCTCGCACGCGTCGACCGCTGGGTCGGCGGCGTCCGGATCACCGGCCTCGGGGCGGCCCACGGCGCGCTCCCCTGTCCGCTGACGTATCCGGCGTACCTCTACGCGCTCGTCCAGGGCTCGCCCGCCGGCGGCGCCGTCTCGCTCGCGGCCCTCGGGCTGGGGACGATCCCCTCGCTGTTTCTCTACGGCACCCTCTTTCAGTCCGTGAGCGTCGAGAGCCGGATGCGCCTCCACCGCGTGCTCGGGGTCGCGTTCGTCGCTCTGGGCTACATCTCCCTCCAGCACGGGCTGGCGGCACTCGGGGTCGTCCTCCCCCACCCGCCGATCCCGTACTACCAGCCGCTGTGAGGCGTTTTCCCGGTCGGAAACTCCGCGGACGGCTTTAGGACTCCCCCCGCGTGATCGGAGCCATGAGCGAACTGCTCGCATCGCGGCTCGCGGGGGACGAGGTGATGACTACCGACGGCGTCGAACTCGGCACGCTGGCACGGATCACGATGGACGTCTCGACCGGCCGGCTCGAGAGCCTCCACGTCGATCCGAACCCGGGACAGGGGGAGGGGTTCGAGCGCGACGACGATGGACTCCTGGCGGTGCCGGCCGGTCGCATCGAGACGCGGGGGGACTACCTGCTCGTCGAGCGGTGAGACGGCTCCGGGAGGCGAGCACCGGAGCCGTCTCGAGGAGAGGGGCACCGGAGCCGTTCCGAGGAGAGGAGCACCGGAGCCGTCCCGAGGGAAACGAGTACCCGAGCCGTCCCGAGGAGTGTCCGAGTCCCCCGTGGGAGATAAGTCGGCGTGGCCGTAACGCCGGGTGATGACCGACGACCCCGCCACGGTTCGCTCGGTGGCGGTCTCGACCGAGGACGTCGTCGACGCGTTCGTCTACGGTCGGGAGAACCCCGGCAGCGCGAGCCTGCGTGTGACCCCGCCGTTCCACGGCCGGATGCGTGCCCGCCTGCACGTCTCCCACGGACCGGCCGACGACGGGGCGATCCACCTCCGGCCGGCCGACCTGCTCGCCGACGCGGTCGTCGCGGCGTACCCTTCGATCGAGCGCGTCGAGGCCGACCTCGGCGTCGACCGGGAGTCGGCGGCCGAACGCGTCCGGGAGGCACACGCCGACGCAGTCGAGAGCTGGCGCGAGCGTGCGACGTCGGCGATCGTCGAGGAGGCCACACTCGCCGACGGCCACGCGGTCGCGGTCAAATCCCTCGGCCCCCCGTGAGGCCGCCAAAGCGCGGCGAACCCGCACGATCACTTTCACTTTCACCCCGGACGGATCGGATTGACGTCCGTTCCCGTCCACGTTCCGTGTATGAACGCGAGCGTAGCACGATCCGAGCCGGCTGAGAGCGGTCGAGCACGGCGCCGCATCGACGTCACGGAGCTCGATGCCGCCGGCGTCGACCGGTACGTTCGCGAGAACGTCGCCACCGATCGGGTCTCGCTGGAACACCGCGGCGCCCGGACGTACCTCGTCGTCGAGGGCTGAGCACCGAACCGCGAACGATCGGAAAACGGCGGATCGACCGCCGACGTCCCGGGGGCCGAACGGACCGCGATGGTGAGTTACCGCTGAACTGCGGGTTCGGCGTACATCTCCTCGACGCGGTCCTCGAACCGGTCTAGGATCACCCGACGTTTCTTCTTCATCGTCGGCGTGAGCATCTCGTTTTCCTCGGTGAACTCCCGCGGGAGGAGCCGGAAATCCTTTACTCTCTCGTGGCGCTCGAACCCCTCGTTGACCCGGTCGACCTCCTGCCCGACGAACTCGCGGACCCGTTCGTCCGCACAGATCGCCTCCGGATCGTCGGGGAGGTCGATCCCCTCGCCGTCGGCCCACTTTGCCACCGCCTCCAGGTTCGGGACGAGCAGCGCGGAGACGAACTTCCGGCCGTCGCCGACGACCATCGCCTGCTCTACGAGCTCGCTGGCGGCGAAGGCGTCCTCGATCGGTGCGGGGGCGACGTTTTTGCCTGTCGAGAGCACGAGGATCCGTTTTATCCGCTCGCGGAACTCGATGTAGCCGTCCGGGCGCAGGTGGACGACGTCGCCGGTCCGGAACCAGCCGGCCTCGGTGAACGCCCGCTCGGTCTCCCGGGGGCGTTCCCAGTAGCCGTCGGAGACGTTCGGCCCCCGGACGAGCAACTCGCCGACCTCGCCCGGGTCGTCGAACGCGCCCTCCCGGACGACCGAGTCGTCGATCCGGATCTCGACGCCGACCAGCGGGGGGCCGATGGTGCCGATCACCGCGGCCTCCGGCGGGTTCACCGAGACGACGGGGGCGGTCTCGGTGAGCCCGTACCCCTCGTAGATCGGCAGCCCCATCCCGTGATAGAGGGTACACAGCTCCGCCGAGAGGCTCCCGCCGCCGCTTATCAGGATCTCGATCTCGCCGCCGAGGGCCTCACGGACCGTCGAGAAGACGAGCCGGTCCGCGAGGGCGTGTTTCGCCCGCAGCGTCGCCCCCGGCGAGTCGGCCTCGGCGTACGCCCGGCCGACCTCGATCGCCCACTCGAAGATCCGCTCTTTGATCGCCGACTCGCTCGCCTGCGTGCGGATCGCGTCGTAGATCTTCTCGTAGACCCGCGGGACGCTCGTGGCCGCCGTCGGCGACACGGCCGCGAAGTCCTCTTGGAGGGTGTCGGGGCTCTCGGCGTAGGCGACCGACGCCCCGCTCGCGAACATCAGGAAGTGGCCGGCGGTCCGCTCGAAGACGTGTGCGAGCGGCAGGTACGAGACGGTCCGGCTGTCGACGTCGATCGACGCCGCCCCGGCGGGTCTGTCCGGCCGCGGCGCGTATCGCCTGCGGTTCTGGTTGACGTTCGACCGGAAGTTGCGGTGAGTGAGCCGGACGCCTTTGGGCTGGCCGGTCGTCCCGCTCGTGTATATCAGGCTCGCCAGGTCGTCCAGCTCCGGCTCGTCGAGCCAGGCGTCGTAGGCCTCCGGATCGAACGCCGCCTCCCCGAGTTCGTAGACGTCCGCGAGCGTGTAGACGTCCTCGCGGTCGTCGTAACCCTCGAGGCGATCGATCGAGATCAGCGCCTCGATGTCGAGGGCCTCCTCGACCTCGATCACCCGCTCGAGCAGCGTCTCGTTCTCGACGACGACCGCGCTCGCCCGTGGATCCGAGAGCAGGTACTCGACCTGTTCGGGCGAGGAGCTGGTGTAGACCGTCGTCACGACGGCGCCGGCCGAGAGCGCGGCGAGGTCCGTCTGGGCCCACTCCATGCGGGTGTTCGCGTAGATCGCGAGCCGGTCGCCCCGCCCGATTCCGAGCTCGCGAAACCCCGTCGCGAGCGCTTTCACGACGTCCCGCAGCTCCCGGTAGGAGAGGGCGTTGAACTCCCCGGGAGGGGCCGCCGGCAGGACCGATTCGGTCAGCGACCGGTCGTAGATCCCGCCTTTGTACCGCTGGGCCGGTCGGTCGGCGTTCCGGTCGGCACTCTCCTCGAACATCCGGCCGAGGGTGGTGTCGGCGATCACCTCGTCGTCGTAGGTCCGTTCGGCCTCGAGCCAGTCCATACCGACGACCGAGAACGTCTCGGACGATAAATGGTGAGGGAACCGTCGACAACCGACCAGGGGTTCACTCCTCGCCCGTCGGACGCTCACTCCTCGTCCCGGTGGTCGAGGTATCGCAGGACTCCGCGGGTGTTCATCACGCGTTCGGCGCGTGCTTTCTCCTCCCCCCAGACGGCCGTCGCCTTCGGTCGGTCGGCGAAGTGGGAGACGACGGCCTCGTCGTCCCCGAGTTCGGCCCGCACGGCCGCGACCGACTCGACCCACTCGGTCAGGACCGTCGCGTACGCCGCGAGGGCCTCCTCGGCGTCCGGGCCGACCTCGCGCGGGCCGAAGTGGGGGTAGAGCAACACCGCCGGGTCGATCGCCGTCAGCGTCTCGACGTCCGCGAGACAGCCCTCGAGGTCGAACTGCGGCGGCGGGGAGGTCTCGACGATTTCTTCGAGCTCGGGGACCCACAGGCCGGCGGCGTCCCCGACGAAGACGGCGTCGTTCGTCGGCTCCTCGAAGACGTTGTGGTGGGGGGCGTGTCCCGGCGCAGCGTGGACCCGCAGCTCGTGGTCCCCGAGGTCGATCACGTCGCCGTCGGCGTACTCGACGGTCCGGTCCTCGGGGAGCGGCTCGGGCTCGGTGTAGTGGACCCACTGGTCGCCGACGGCCGCTTTGGTGCCCGCGACCAGCCGCTCGGGGTCGAGCAGGTGGTGGCCGCCGACCTCCGGAACGTACACCGTCGCCGACGGACAGGCCTCGGCGAGGAATCCGGCGCCGCCGGCGTGATCGAGGTGGACGTGCGTGAGCGCGATGACCGCCAGCTCCTCGCGGTCGACGCCGGCGGCCTCGATCCCGGCCAGCACCCGCTCGTGGTTCGTCCCGATGCCGCTGTCGACGATCGCCGGCCGCTCGTCGTCGATCACGTACACCGCGCCGTAGCCGGTGGTGTCGTACATTCCGGTCTCGACGTAGTAGGTGTCGGTGCAGTCGCCGGCGGTCACCTCGCGGACGTTACCAGGTTCCATGCCCGTACCCGGGAGGGGAAGGCCGATAAACGCTGCCGTCTCGGGCGGTGGTCGATCCGTCGAACGATCCCGGCCTGGGGCGACCGGTCCGACGGGGGTCGACGACCGGTTCGGCGGGGGCCGGCGATCGACTCGACGGGGGTCGACGGTCGGCTCGACGACTGTTTCGTCAGGCGGGGGTGACGGTCGGTTCGTCAGACGACGATGACGACTGTTTCGTCAGGTGGGGGTGACGGTCGGTTCGTCAGGTGGCGATGACGACTGTTTCGTCAGGTGGGGGTGACGGTCGGTTCGTCAGACGACGATGACGACCGGCTTGTCCTTCGGGACGTACTTCCTCCGGTACCGGTGGTATGCGTGTTTCGCGTCCTCGTACTCGGCGCGTTTCTTTTCGAGGGTCTTCTTGTCCACCGTCCCTTTCTCGTACTTTTTCTTGTACTTCTCGTAACGCTGCTGGGCGTCCCTGTAGGCCCGCTTTTTGTGCTTGGCCTTCTCCAGGTGGTAGTGCTCGTGTTTCTTTTTACACCGCTCGTACTCGCGTTTCGCGTCCTCGTACTCGGCCCGTTTTTCCTTGTACTCGCTCTTTTTCACCTCGCCTTTCTCGTACTTTTTCTTGTACTTCTCGTACTCGCGTTTCGCCTTCTCGTACTCGCCTTTCTTCTTGTCGCGCTCTTTCTTGCTCGGGGGTTCGGGGGCACAGGGGGCGTCTTTGGCCTCGATCTCCCGGGCGTCGAGGGTGACATCGCCGAAGGTGAGGACGTAGAACACGGGATCGAGCAACCCGAGAAACTCGAACGTCGCGACGCCGTCCTCGACGGTCGCCATGAACGTCTGATCGCTTTCTATTCCCTCCTCGTCGACGAACGTCACCGTCGCGGTGAGCGTCTCGCCGTCGGCTATGTTCTCGGTGGTGACCACGAGCTGCTTGCACGTGACCTTGATATCGACGACATTCGGCGTCGGCTCGTCGCCACACCGGTAGAACGTCGCGTTGCTGACGTCCGGTGCGCCGTCGGGCACACAGAACTCCGTGTTGTCGTCGACGGGTGCGACGTAACAGTTCGTTCCCCCCTGGAGCGTGACGAAGTCGGCTCCCTCGGGGATCTCCTCGGGTTCGAAACACCGACCGGTGAGACCGGTTTCGAGATCCAGAGCGTTGACCTCCTCCCCCTCGCACAGCTCCTCGACGCACGCGATACACTGTTGACGCTGTGGACCGGGCGAGAAGTCGCCACAGAACTCCGCCTCGACGGTTCCGTTCGACGATGCGGCGGCCGAAGACGTCGCCAGCCCGCCGAGACCGATCGCGCTGCCGGCCACGGCGATCCCCTGTATGTACCGTCTGCGTTTGAATTCGTTGCCGTCGTCGCTGGACTCGCTGTCGTCGTGATGGTTGTCGCTTGCCATACAGGGTTTCCGAACAGTAACGTGTGGCTTTGTTATCCGTCGACTGGACTATCTAGCACGACGGTATGTCGTCTCAAACCGGAACGTCGGAACGACGACGTCACCTGCTCCCCGTGGGACGTCGATCCGGCTTCCGTCGGTCGATCGGCCTCGGCGGTAGGGGCCGGATAACGCGAGGACGGTCCCACGGACTGGGGCCGGTACGGAGGGTCACTCCTGCCCGTGGAAGGCGACCTCCGCCCGCCGGAGGACCTCCCGAACCGGGACGTCGGCCTCCTCGGCGATCGCTGCGGCCTCGTCGTACTCCGCGCTCGCGTCGTAGACCGTCCCGTCGGCGTCGCTCGCGACCTTGACCGTCACCTCGTGGCGGACGCCACCGGCCTCGATGGCGACGGTCTCGAACCGTCGGTCGGCGATCCAGCGGTGGCTCACGCCCGACTCCCGGACGCCGAGGGTCCCCGTCTCCTCGGCCAGCCGGCGGGCGATCCGTCGGCGGTCCTCGGGCTTGCAGACGACCTTCACGAGGTGGCCCGGCCGGGACTTTTTCATCGTCGCCGGCAGGACCGTGACGTCCCGCGCCCCGGCTGCCGCGAGGCTCCCCTGGAGACCGCCGAGCACCTCCGGGGTCGCGTCGTCGAGGTTGGTCTCGAGGACGGCGATCTCCTCGCGGACGAGGTCGCCGGTCGCCTCCCCGACCAGCGCGCGGAGGACGTTCGGCCGCGGACCGAGGTCGTAGCCGCCCGCGCCGTACCCCGACCGCTCGAGCTCGAGGGACGGTACGGCGTCGACGCCGTCGGCGAGGTGGCCGAGGATCGCCGCCCCCGTCGGGGTGAGCAGCTCGCGGTCGACGGGGCCGCCGGCGAGCGCCCAGTCGGCCCGTTCGGCGATTTCGACCACCGCGGGGCCGGGGACGGGGTACTCGCCGTGGCTCATCGAGACCGTCCCGCCGCCGGCCGAGAGCGGCGTCGTCACGACGCGCTCGATCCCGAGGTCCGCGAGCAACAGCACGGCCCCGACGACGTCGGCGATCGCGTCGTCCGCGCCGACCTCGTGGAAGTGGATCGACTCGAGCGGTTCGCCGTGGACGCTCGCCTCGGCCTCCCCGAGCAGCTCGAAGATCGCGAGCGCGTCGGCCTCGACCGCCGGGGGAAGCCCCATCCCCTCGACGATCCCGACCACCTCGCGGTAGCTCCGGTGGGGGCCGTGACCCTCCGCGCGGACGTAGACGTCTCCGTCACCGTCGCCGGTTTCCTCTGGGCCGTCATTCCCATCTGGCTGGTCGTGGCCGTCGTCGTGGTCATCGTCGTCGCGGTTGTCGTCGCCGTCGTCGCGGTGGCTGTCGTCGGCGTCGTGGGCGTCGGCCACCAGTACGTCGACGGTCGTCGCCTCGATCCCACACTCGACGGTCGTCTCGATCCGGTACTCGACGTCGAGGGCCTCCTCGACCGGGGCGAGCGCGTCGGGGTCGGCGCCGGCTGAGAGCAAGGCGGCGAGGATCATGTCGCCGCTCGCGCCCACCCGGCCGTCGAACGCCAGCAGTCTCATACCGGGAGGGGGAAAGCGAGGGCCAAAAAGCCACCCCTCCGGGGGAATCCGCCGGCGGCGGTGGCTCTAAGTAGTTCCGTCGCCGAGGGTAGACACCGAGTGACATGGTGGGGAAACTGCACGCTTGCAAAACACATATCCGCCCCGATGACGGAGGGGAAGACGTCAGGGTCCATCCGCAATCATGAACGAAGTCCAACTGGAGGTCGCGAAGGCGTACCCGAACGATTCGGGTCGTGGGATCGCCCGGCTCGATCCGGACACGCTGCTTCACCTGAAGCTGAGTCCGGGCGATATAATCGAGATCGAGGGTGCCGACAGCACCGCCGCGAAGGTGTGGCGTGCGGACCGACAGGACTGGAACACCGACACGGTTCGCATCGACGGTTTCACCCGACAGAACGCCGACGTCGGCATCGGCGAACGGGTGACGATCCGCAAGGCCGAGGCGACGAAAGCCGACCGGCTGACGCTCGCGCCGCCCGAGGAGGCCTCCGTGCAGTTCGGCTCCGACGCCGCCGGCATGGTCAAACGCCAGATCCTCAAACGGCCGGTCGTCGCCCGCGACATCGTCCCCGTGATGAGCTCGACGAACCACCCGTTCATGCGCTCGCCGGGGCAGGCGATTCCGCTCATCGCCGTCGACACCGAACCCGAGGGCGTCGTGCTCATCACCGAGGACACCGACGTCGAGCTGCGCGAGGAGCCCATCTCGGGGTTCGAGAAGACCGGTGGGGGAATCACCTACGAGGACATCGGCGGCCTCCAGGGGGAGATCCAGCGCGTCCGGGAGATGGTCGAGCTGCCGATGAAACACCCCCAGATCTTCAAGAAGCTGGGGATCGAGCCGCCCCAGGGCGTTTTGCTTCACGGGCCGCCGGGAACCGGCAAGACGCTGCTCGCGAAAGCCGTCGCCAACGAGACCTCCGCGAGTTTCTTCTCGATCGCGGGCCCGGAGATCATCTCGAAGTACTACGGCGAGTCCGAACAACAGCTCCGTGAGATCTTCGAGGACGCGGGCGAGGAGTCCCCCGCGATCATCTTCATCGACGAGCTCGACTCGATCGCGCCCAAACGCGAGGACGTCACCGGCGAGGTCGAACGCCGCGTCGTCGCCCAGCTGCTGACGATGATGGACGGGCTCGAGGCCCGCGGCCAGGTCATCGTCATCGCCGCCACCAACCGCGTCGACAGCGTGGACCCCGCCCTCCGGCGGCCGGGCCGGTTCGACCGCGAGATCGAGATCGGCGTCCCCGACGAGATCGGCCGCGAGGAGATCCTCCAGATCCACACCCGCGGGATGCCACTCAGCGACGACGTCAACCTCTCTCACCTCGCCGACGAGACCCACGGCTTCGTCGGTGCGGACATCGAGAGCCTCACCAAGGAAGCGGCGATGAAAGCCCTCCGTCGGTACCTCCCGGAGATCGACCTGGACGAGGAGGACATCCCGCCGAGTCTCATAGACCGGATGATCGTCAAACGGGAGGACTTCCGTGGCGCGTTGAACGAGGTCGAGCCCTCGGCGATGCGGGAGGTGCTCGTCGAGCTGCCGAAGATGTCCTGGGACGACGTCGGCGGCCTCCAGGACGCCAAAGAGCAGGTCCAGGAGAGCGTCGAGTGGCCCCTCTCCCAGCCGGAGAAGTTCCAGCGGCTCGGCATCGATCCGCCGGCTGGCGTCCTGCTCTACGGCCCGCCCGGCACCGGGAAGACGCTGATGGCGAAAGCCGTCGCCAACGAGACCAACGCCAACTTCATCTCGGTCCGTGGCCCCCAGCTGCTCAGCAAGTGGGTCGGGGAAAGCGAGAAGGCGATCCGCCAGACGTTCCGGAAGGCCCGACAGGTCTCCCCGACGGTGATCTTCTTCGACGAGCTCGACAGCCTGGCGCCGGGGCGGGGCGGCGACGTCGGCTCGAACGTCTCCGAACGGGTGGTCAACCAGCTGCTGACCGAACTCGACGGCCTAGAGGAGATGGGCGACGTGATGGTCATCGGCGCGACCAACCGTCCGGACATGATCGACCCCGCCCTCCTGCGGTCGGGGCGGTTCGACCGGCTGGTGATGATCGGCGAGCCGGACACCGAGGGTCGCGAGCGGATCCTCGAGATCCACACCCGCGAGACGCCCCTGGCCGCGGACGTCAGCCTCCGGGAGATCGCCGAGATCACGGAGGGGTACGTCGGCTCCGACCTCGAGTCGATCGCCCGCGAGGCCGCGATCGAGGCCCTCCGGGAGGACGACGACGCGGACGTCGTCGAGATGCGTCACTTCCGGGCGGCCCTAGAGAGCGTCCGGCCGACGATCACCGACGAGATCCTCGAGTACTACGAGCAGATGAAAGAGGAGTTCAAAGGCGGCTCGCGGGCAGTCGAGCCCGGCACGGGCCGCCGTGGCAGCCGGATCGGCTTCCAGTAAGCCGTCCCGGCGCGTCGTCTTCCGGGACCGTCGGCCGTTCTTGCCGGAAGCGAGCACGCCGTTTCGCCGTCGAACGGCCGTGTGGCCGCGGCCTCCGCTCCGGGACCGACAACGGTTATCCGGCCGCGGCCTCCGCTCCGGGACCGACAACGGTTGTCCGGCCGCGGCCTCCGCTCCGGGACCGACAACGGTTATCCGGCCGCGGCCCCACGCTCCGGACGTGATACCGGACGCGGCCGAGTACGGCGTCGACCTCGCGATCGACGAGCGGGAGGTCGAGCGGCTGCTCGCGGTCGGGCCCGCGGACGTCGAGCCGGCCGAGGCGCTGACGTTCGCCCGGAACGTCTTCGTCCCGCTGACGACGGCGTGTCGGTACACCTGCACCTACTGTACGTACTTCGACCCTCCCGGGGAGGCGACGCTGTTGAGCCTCGAGGAGGTCCGGGAGATCTGCCGGCGCGGGGCCGACGCGGGCTGTACCGAGGCGCTGTTTACGTTCGGCGACGACCCCGACGACCGGTACACCGAGATCCACGCGACCCTCGATCGGTGGGGGTACGACTCGATCCACGACTATCTCCGCGCGGCCTGTGTGGTCGCCATCGAGGAGGGGCTGTTGCCCCACGCGAACCCGGGCGACCAGCGTCGCGAGGAGATGGCCGCCGTCGCGGGGGTCAACGCGAGCATGGGGACGATGCTCGAGACGACCGCCGACGTGCCGGCCCACGCCGGGCCGCGCCGGAAGAAGCCCGGCCGGCGGCTGCGGACGATCGAGATCGCCGGGGGCCTCGCCGTCCCCTTCACCACGGGGATCCTCGTCGGGATCGGCGAGGGGCCACGCGACCGCGCCGAGAGCCTGCTCGCGATCCGCGAGCTCCACGAACGGTACGACCACGTCCAGGAGGTGATCGTCCAGCCGGTCCGGGAGAACGAACGCTGGGACGGTCACACGCCCGACGTGGAGACGTTGCGACGGACGGTCGCGATGGCCCGGGCGGCGTTACCCCCCGAGGTGTCGGTGCAGGTCCCTCCCAACCTCGCGCCCGCCCGCGAGCTGGTCGACTGTGGGATCGACGACCTCGGCGGCGTCTCGCCGGTCACCGAAGACCACGTCAACCCCGACTACGCCTGGCCGGCCCTCCGGGAGCTCGAGGCGATCGCGGAGGCCGCCGGCGTCCCCCTCCGCGAGCGGCTGCCGGTGTACGACCGCTACCTGCCCGCAGACCTGCGCCCGGCGCGGTTCGACGGACGGCCCGCGAGCGAGCGCGGGTGGCTCCCGCCGGCGATCCGGGAAGCACTCGGAGCCGACGACGACGCAGGTGAACGGTACCGACGGCTCCTCGGAGTCGATCGGCCCGCCGTCCAGTCGGACGACTCGACCTCCAGGCCGTGATCGGCCTCCACCCTGGGCCGTGACTGGCCGGCTGGGCTCCGAACCGGACGACTCGACCACCGGGATGTGGCCGAACGAGCCACCGTCCGGGCGAGGTGCGTCGTCGACGGCGGCCAGCGTGGCCGGTTATCGTGGGCTTTTGACGGCCCGGGGCCACGGTCGAGCATGGCCACGGAGTTTCACTCGACGGACGGGCTCGTCTCGGCGCTCGCAGGGGCGTCGTTCGACCGTCCCCCGGCGGTCGTCTCGAACGCCCACTACACGGGTCTCGGCGTCGCCCGGGCGCTCGCCGCCCACGACGTGCCGGTGATCGCCCTCGACCGCAACGGCGACGGGCTCGCGCCCTCCTCGGACGCGGTCGAGTTCGCCGGCCGGATCGCCTACCCGCTGGAGGACCCCGACGGCTTCCGGGCGGACCTCGAGGCGGTCGTCGAGGCCGCGGGGACGGAGGTCGTCGCCTTCCCCTGTATGGACGAGTGGGTCCACGCCTACGCGGGGTCGGCCCCCGACGGCGTCCGCCGGCCGTTCTCCGGCCCGGAGGGGATCGCACGCGTCCTCGATAAGGAGTCGCTGTACGCGACCTGCGAGGAGCTCGGGGTGCCCTACCCCGAGACTTACCGACTCTCGGAGGTCGAGCCGACGGAGGCCGCCGACCGCCTCGGCTTCCCGCTCGTGATCAAACCCGCACGCAAGCGGGAGTTCGAGGAGGCCGTCGGCACCAACGTGATCGAGGTCGAAGACGACGAGGAGCTCGCGGCGGTCGTCGCGACCGCGGAGGCCGCCGACGTCCGGATCATGGCCCAGAAACGGGTCGACGTCGTCGGCGGGCGGGACTGCTCGCTGGCCTCGTACGTCCCTCCCTCGGGCGTCGAGGACGCCCTCGCCGTCGTCGGCAACGCGCGGGTACGCAATCCGCTCTCCTTTGGCACCTCCTGTCTGGTCGAGCGGACCGAACGACCGACGATCGAGCGACGGGCGCTCGCGGTGCTCGCCGAGAGCGGCTACCACGGCATCAGCGAGGCCGAGTTCGTCTACGACGCCGACCGCGAGGAGTACCTCCTGCTCGACATCAACACCCGGCCCTGGAAGTGGATCTCGATGCCCGTCGCCGCGGGTGTGAACCTCCCGATGGCCGCCTACGCCTCGGTCACCGGGGCGAGCTACGAACCCGACCCCCTCCGGGAGGCGCGCTGGCTCTCGGTTCGGGACTACCTCGACGTGCTCGCGACCGAGGGGATCGGGGACCTCCTCACCCCTGCGGAGTGGCGGTCGCTGGCCGACGGATCGTTCGAGCGGGAGGCAGGCGGGCTGACGACGGCCGTCTATCGCCCCTCGGATCCGGCGCCGACCGCGGACCTGATCGCCGCGGAGTTCGGCGACGTCGAGTACTACTGTGCGTGTTGAGGGGGCCCGTCGGCCAGGCTCCGGGGTTGCGTGCGGATAGACATCCTCGCCTCGGTTCCCGGGTTGCGTGCGGATAGACGTCCTCGCCTCGGTTCC
>Ga0207421_10005976_pt1 | contig 13408 bp, 11 predicted proteins | sample SodLakKL_010_SED_4_FD_187542 | JGI IMG/M metagenome (GOLD analysis project Ga0207421, IMG submission 187542) | Alkaline sediment microbial communities from Lake Tanatar, Kulunda Steppe, Russia - 8KL_010_SED (SPAdes) (version 2) | ecosystem: Environmental > Aquatic > Non-marine Saline and...
AGCGGTTGCCGGGGTAGCCTTCGGCGTACTTGTTGGTCAGCGCGCTGCCCTGGGCTTCGAGGACGGCTTTGCTGACGTGGTTTTCGCTGGCGATCATCGCCAACGTGCCTTCCTGTCGTTCGTCCTCGCCTTCGAGGGCGTCTGCAACCGCCGGGTCGACCGCACGAACCTGGTCGTAGTCCATACAGATAGGGGGCTACTCAGTCCAATAAGTGGTTCGTTAGCCGCTCGAAGCCCCAGCCCTTCGGTACGCATAAAACCGCGGACGACGGATGCGGCGTATGGAGTACCACGAGGCGACAGACTTCCTTTTTGATCTCCGTCGTTTCTCGGTTCGCCCCGGTACGGCGTCGGTTGCGGCCCTCCGCGAGCAGCTCGACGACCCCGGCGCGGACGTGCCGTTCGTCCAGATCGCCGGCTCGAACGGCAAGGGCAGTACGGCCAAAATGGTCGAATCGATGCTCCGGGAAGCCGGGCTGTCGGTCGGTCTCTACACGTCTCCGCATCTCACCTCGCTCGACGAACGCATCCAGGTCGACGGCCGGCCGATCACCGCGAGTGCGATCACCGCATTTATCGAGCGCGTCAAACCCTGGTTAGTCGACCGCGCGGCGGCCGGCAGCCCCCTCACCTTTTTCGAGGTCGTCACGATGATGGGGATCTGGTATTTCGACCGCGAGGAGTGCGACGTCGCCGTCCTGGAAGTCGGTCTCGGCGGCGAGTACGATGCGACAAGCGTCGTCGACCCGATTGCCAGCTGCGTCACCACCGTCACACTCGAACACACCGACGTGCTCGGAGACACGATCGAGGAGATCGCCGAAACGAAGGCCAAAGTCGCCCCAAACGACCGCCCGCTCGTCACTGCGGCGAGTGGGGCGGCACGCGAGGCGATCCGCGAGGATGTCGGCGATATGCTGACCGTCGGCACCGACGAGAACGACGACTGTACAGTGAGCTACGACGGCCGCGCCAACCACACCGAAGCGAGTTCGACCCTCGCGCTCGGCGAGCGACTCACCGACCGCGAGCCGTGGTCGACGCTGGGAACGACCACGCTCGACGTTCGGTTTCCACTGCTCGGCGAACACCAGGCGCGCAACGCAGCCGTTGCCACCCTGTTGGCTGGCGACGTGGTCGACGCACTCGATGAAAGCGAGATCGACTTTTCGCCGTCGACGATCGCCCGCGGGCTCCGCAATGCTCACTGGCCGGGGCGGTTCGAGGTGATGCGCCAAGAGCCACTGACAGTGCTCGACGGCGCGCACAACCCCGCCGCAATCGAAACGCTGGCCGAGACGCTGGGGACCTTCGAGTACGACGATCTCCATCTCGTCTTCGGTGTGATGGGCGACAAAAACTACACCGAGATGATAGAGCGGTTGCCGACCCCCGATTCAGTGATTACCTGTCGACCCAACCTCGACCGCGCTGAGGATCCCGAAGTGCTCGCGCGCGTGTTCGAAACAGCCGGCGTCGAGCAGGTCACCGACGGCTCAGCGGTTGCCGCGGCGTTCGCCCAAGCCCGCAAGCGGGTAGATGAGGGTGACTGTCTGTTAGTCTGTGGCTCGCTGTTTGCAGTTGGCGAGGCTCGGTCGACGATGCTTGGGCGAGCGATTCCGAAACGCATCGACAGTCCACAGGAAGCAAAAAAGGTGCTGTCGACGGCCCACGTCGACCTCGCCGATTACGACACCCACACCGAACGAGCCGTCCACCGCACTGTTAGGATCCGCCTAGAGGGTCGACAGGCAGCGATTATCGAACGCGAACTCCGCTCGCTTGGCGGCGACTGTGCGGTCTCGGCGGTCAGTGCGGCAGGCGAACTCCACGATGTCGTCTGCTCGGCGACCCTCGCGCAGTTCCGCCAACTCACCACGACGCTTGAGACCGAACCGTTCGGCCTCCCAGGAGTTGCTGAAGACCTCCGCCGGCAGGTTGGTCTCGCCGACGAGACAGTCGACGCTCAGCCCGGAGACAGCCAGTACCCCTGGGACGACGGCACCGCAGTCATGGGGATTCTCAACGTTACCCCTGACAGTTTCCACGACGGCGGGGAGTTTTTCGACCGCCAAGCCGCGATTGACGGAGCGCAAAAACTGGTCGACGAAGGGGCAGACATCATCGACATCGGTGGCGAATCAACCCGGCCCGGAGCCGATCCAGTGAGCGTCGACGAGGAGATCGACCGCGTCGTCCCAGTCATCGAAGCCGTCTCCGAACTCGACGTCCGGATCTCGGTCGACACCCGTAAGGCCGCCGTTGCCGAGGCCGCCCTCGACGCCGGCGCGGACATTCTCAACGATGTGACCGGGCTCGAAGACCCCGAAATGCGGTTTTTGGCCGCTGACCGCGAGGTACCTGTGATCGTAATGCACTCGATCGATGCCCCGGTCGTCCCCGACAAACGGATCGACTACGAGGATGTCGTCGAGGACGTGATTCGTGCACTCGACGAGCGCGTCCTGCTCGCCGAAAAGGCCGGCATTCCCCGTGAACGGATCATCGTCGACCCCGGGCTCGGCTTCGGGAAAACCCCCACCGAGAGTTTCGAACTGCTCGGCCGACTCGACGAGTTCGACGCGCTGGGCTGTCCAGTGTTAGTCGGCCACTCGCATAAATCGATGTTCGACCACGTCGACCGGACGCCCAACGACAGACGCGATGCAACCGTCGCCGCGACCGCGCTGGCCGCCGAGCGCGGAGCCGACATCGTCCGCGTCCATGACGTCGCCGAAAACCGGGCGGCCGTCGACGTCCAACGGGCGGTCGACGACCCGAGTAGGGAGTGACTAATGACCGAACACTACGAATCAGTCACCGCCTACCCCGACGGATCGAGCACCGTGAGCCGGTATGCCAAAACCGCCGCCAACTACGGTTATGACGGCATCGTCGTCCGCACGCGGGACGCCGACTACGATGCCGAGGCAATCGCCAGAGAGTACGATGTCGATGTCGTCTCCGGGATCGAAATCGTCGCCGAAACACCCGACAGCATCGCGGGGTCGGTCGGTAACTTTCGGGAAAACTGTACTCTCCTGCTGGTCCGTGGCGGGACGAACGCGCGCAACCGGTATGCGGTCGAAACCGACCGAGTCGACGTACTCACACAGCCGATGGCCGGCGACGGCAATTTTAACCACGTGCTTGCACGGGCAGCCAAAATCCACGGCGTCCGCATCGAGTTCGATTTCGGTCCCGTCCTTCGCCAGACAGGGGGCAAGCGCGTCCAAGCGTTGCGTGACCTCCGGAAGCTCCGCGAACTCGTCGAGTACTACGAAACGCCATATGTCGTCAGCGCGAGTCCAACGACACACCTGTGGCTTCGCGCGCCGAGAGAGCTGATCGCTGTCGGCGAGCAGATCGGCTTTTCAGCCAGCCAGATCACCGAAGGGCTCGTCGAGTGGGGTCGACTCGCCGAGCGCAATCGCGAGCGCGCCGACGAGTCGTTTATCGAGCCAGGAGTGACACGAGGAAAATATGAGACAGAATGAGCGACTGTCGAGAGCGTCGGTTTGCCGACGATATTTAAGTGTTATAAAAGTATGAAGCACCTACCGAAACACATCCGCCCACGATGGCGCTATCTCGCGGTTGGCATCGAGTCGACGCCCGACGCAACAATCGACCGCGGAGCCTTCCAGCGCGAGTTGTGGTATGCCGCCGGCAACCTGCTGGGCGATCCGGGAAGTGCGGACGTCGATCTCACCGTGTATATCTTTCAGTTCGAGGACGGTTGCGGTGAGGCAATCGTCCGTGTCCGCCGCGGCGAAACCGACCGCGGGCGGGCAGCGGTGGCCTGTCTCAGCGAGGTCGACGGCGAGCCAGTGGGTGTCGTCGTCAGGGGGATTTCCGGGACAGTGCGTGCCTGTGAGGAAAGCTATTTAGGACGCCGGACCGGAGCTTTCGAGCAGAGACAGGTCGTTTTCGCGGACGCCCAACGATCCGCGTTCTCCCGAGAGGACGCGGTTGAGGTATCAGTGCCAGCGGGGTTCGTGAGTGCGACCGAACTCGATTTCGAGTGACAACATATGCAGGGACAATCCCAACAGCAGGCCTACGACCGCGGTATTACGATCTTCTCGCCGGACGGTCGACTGTATCAAGTCGAGTACGCCCGCGAAGCCGTCAAACGCGGCTCGGCCTCCATCGGCGTCCGTACGGAAGAAGGAGTGGTACTGCTCGCAGACAAACGCAGCCATTCGCCACTGATGGAGCCCGAAAGCGTCGAAAAGCTCCACAAGGCAGACGACCATATCGGCATCGCCTCGGCGGGCCACGTCGCCGACGCCCGCCAGCTCATCGATTTCGCTCGCCGGCAGGCCCAAGTCGAGCGACTCCGCTACGGCGAGGCGATGGGCGTCGAAACGCTCACAAAAACAGTTACCGACTACATCCAGCAGTACACCCAGATCGGCGGAGCCCGACCGTTCGGAGTCGCCCTCGTTGTCGGTGGGATCGCAAACGGCGAGCCGCGGCTGTTCGAGACCGACCCATCAGGCACCCCTTACGAGTGGAAGGCACTCGCCATCGGCGAGAACCGCAAAGAAATTCGTGAGTATCTCGAAGAACGGTACACCGAGGAGCTCACTCTCGATGAAGGGATCGAGCTCGCGTTGAGCGCGCTGTCGGACGGCACCGACGAGCTGCTTGAACCCGACGGGCTCGGCCTGGCGACGATCACCGTCGACGACGAAGCCTACCGACAGTACTCGGTCGACGAAGTCGAGGCCGTCCTCGACGAACACGACCTGCTTGCTGGCGAGGACGAAGACGACGAGTAGTCGACGCCTACTTTTATAAGCGCCACTCGCGCGAGGTCGTGTTGAGTCGGCGATAGTAGTTCTCGGAACCGCCCAGGTCGACTAGTTCGCCATCGAGGATAACCATCGCTCGACGAGTCTTTCGCCGCTGAAAGCGGCACACCCGTAATAAGCACCACCTACGCAGACGTAGGAGGCGATTACTTAGGTAGGAAAACGAACCATCCATCGGTATGGACTTCGAGTGGCTCTCGACAACCGCCTGTCCCTCCTGTACCGTGATCCCCAAAGCAACCCTCTACGACGAGTTCGGCTACCCCCTCTGTCCGAACTGCGGCACCCTCATTCGCACGCCGAGTGACGCCGAGGCAGAGGTCGTCCACGCCGAAACCGATTGAGCCAAACGAGTGGTCGCACATCCCAGGGTATGAACTGGGAACAGACGACCGCAGACGAGAAGCTCGACGAGTGGACCCGCGAGGACGGCCACGCGACGATCAGACTGCGTGAGCGACCCGATGGCTCGGTTGCGGTTCGGTTCGACCGGCTCCACCAGGCAGCCAAGGGCCGCGGCTACGCGTTCGAAGTGTGCAACGACCGCGAGGCGGCCGAAGAGTTGGTCGACGAGTGGCAAACAGCGGACCCGGTAGACTAATCCGACTCCGAGTCTCCGTCATCAGCTTCCGGCGGGCCGTGGCCGCCACCGCCGGGTGTTCTGACCGTTACCGTTGTGCCGGCCGCGACGTCAACTGTTGTTTTGGCTCCGACCGGTTCGCCGTCGACCAGGTTTTCCCCGCACGCGCCGTTTTCACCGCCAGCTACACCACGGGGTGGATGTCGGCGTCGGTCGGTGAGCAGCGAGACAGTCGCCGGAACCTCGGTTTCGAGCTGGCGTTCGATGCCGTCCCCGCCCCGGAATCGGCCACGTCCACCGCTGTCGGCTCGTAGTGCGTAGCGAGTCACCCGAAGCGGATACTCGGCTTCGAGGGCTTCGATAGGCGTGTTGAGGGTGTTGGTCATCCCGACCTGGACGCCGTCTATCCCGTCTTTGGTCGCTCGCGCGCCGAAACCGCCGCCGATGGTTTCGTAGTAGCTGAACGGCTCGCCGTCGCGGCTGCCGACTGTGAGGTTGTTCATCGTTCCCTGGCTCTGGGCGGGCAAGCGGTCGGGGACAGCTTCAGCGAACGCCGACAACACCGTATCGGTCACTCGCTGGCTGGTCTCGACGTTGCCACCGACGACGGCTGCTGGCGGCTCGGGGTCGAGGAGGCTTCTCGAGGGGATGTCGACGTCGACCGGTAAATAACAGCCGTGGTTCGGCGGAATATCGGGATCGGTTACCGCTCGGACGACAAAATAGACCGCACTTTTTGTTACTGCCCGCGGGGCGTTGATGTTGCCCTGGGCTTGCGAAGCGGTACCGTCGAATGACACCGTTATAGAGTCAGTATCGATGGTTAGGATTGCCCTAATCGGGATATCTTGGTCGGTAATGCCGTCGCCTTCGAGCACATCACGTGCTTCGAAGGTGCCGGCCGGAAGCTCGCCGATAGCCGTCTCCATGCGCGTTCGGGAGTAGTCGATGACCGCATCAAACGCCGCCAGCAGCTGGTCGGTGCCGTGGTCGTCACGGAGCGCGCCCAGACGTTGTTCGGCGCGTTCGTTGGCCGCGATCTGGGCCCGTAGATCGGCGCGTCGCTCCTCGCGGTTGCGGACGTTCGCCAACAGGAGTTCGAGGATCTCTTCGTTTCGTTCGCCACCTTCGACGATTCTGACGGGCGGAATCCGTACGCCCTCCTGATAGATCTCGCGCGCGCCGGCTGGCATGCTTCCGGGCGTCATCCCGCCGACGTCGGCGTGGTGAGCCCGTGAGACGGCAAAGCCGAGCTGCTCGCCGTCGACGGTGATGGGCGAGATCATCGTCAGATCCGGGAGATGGGTCCCACCCGCAAAGGGGTCGTTCAGCAGCCAGACGTCCCCTGGCTGTGGACTGCGGTCGCGGACGGCTGCGACGGCTTCGGGCATCGCACCCAGATGGACGGGAATGTGTTCGGCCTGGGCGACGAGCCGACCCTCCGTGTCGAACAGCGCGGTCGAACAGTCGCGTCGCTCTTTGATGTTCGGCGAGTAGGCCCCACGGATCAACACCTGTCCCATCTCCTCGGCGACTCCCTCCAGCTGGTTGCGCATGATTTCGAGCGTAACCGGATCGATATCGGTCATCTGTTGGCCTCCCGTTCGACTCGAAGCGTCCCGTCGCCTTCGATGCGGGCACTCCAGGAAGGCGGAACGACGGTCGTCGACTCGTCGGCCTCGATAATCGCTGGCCCCGAAATCGCTTTGTCGACTGGAATCCCTCCACGGTTGTACACCGCGGTCTCGCGGAACGCGCCGTCGAAAAACGCCTCTCGCGTGCCGATTCGGCTCGGCCCGTCAGGCTCGTACTCGACGACCGGCGTCTCGCGTTCGGCGACTGCAGTCGCCCTGAGGGTGACGAGCTCGATCGGTTCGTCCATCCGGTAGCCGGCAGCCTGTTCGTGGGCTCTGTCGAACGCTTCGCGGATCGTGGCTGTGTCGATAGGTCGACTAAGCGACACCGTCTGCTCGAAACTCTGACCGCTGTAGCGGAGATCGGCGGCGTACTCGACGGCTGGTTCGCCGGTTCGGTGGCCGCCACCGACCCGACTCAGGACATCGGCTTCGAGCGTCGCCAACTGTTCGTCGACCGTCTCGGCCGAGAGACTCGATAGCTCGGTTCTGATCGTCCGGGAAGCGTCGTGTTTCTCGTCGGCCGACAGCAGGCCGAACGCCGACCGGACACCGCTTGCGTAGGGAACGACTACTGTCTCGATGCCGAGCGTTTCAGCCATCGCCGCCGCACACATGGGTCCGGCCCCGCCGAACGCACAGAGCCCGAACTGACGCGGGTCCTCGCCGCGGTCGACGGTCACCGCCCTGATCGCGCGCGTCATATTGGCGTTAGCAACCCTGTAAACGCCGCGGGCAGCCGCCAGCGCGTCGTCTAACTCCGCCTCCGAGGCGAGTGTGTCGAGTGCGTCGTGGGCCGCCTCGGCGTCGATCGAGAGTTCACCGCCGAGTTCCGCGTCTTCGCCGAGGTAGCCCAAGACTACTGTCGCGTCCGTGACAGTTGGTTCGGTGCCGCCTCGGCCGTAGCAGGCGGGGCCAGGGTTCGAGCCGGCGGATTCGGGACCAACTCGGAGCGCGCCGCCGGCATCAACCCAGCCAATCGAGCCGCCGCCCGCACCCACGGTATGGATGTCGACCATCGGAATCCCGATTGGCCGGTCAGCGATTGTGGCGTCAGTCGTGGTTGCTGCACCCCCTTCCTTGAGGAGGCTGACGTCGCTTGAGGTCCCGCCCATATCGAAGGTAATCAGCCCCTCGTGGGCTGTCTCGACGGCGTCCGCGCTGATGACGCCCGCCGCCGGTCCCGAGAGCACAGTTGTGACCGCACGCTCGCGGACGGTCCGGCTGTCGGCGATGCCGCCGTTCGACTGCATGATTCGGGGCGAGGGGACACCGGCATCGGCCGCGCGTTCGTCGAGTCGCGAAAGATAGCGGTCGATCGGTGGCCGGACGTAGGCGTCGACAACGGTCGTCGCGGTGCGTTCGTACTCCCTGAACTCCGCGAGCACCTCGTGTGACGCCGACACCGGAACGTCGAGTCGCTCGCGGAGGCCGTCGGTGAGTCGGCGTTCGTTCTCCGGATGGGCGTAGGCATGCAGCAGGCAGACGGCGACGCTGTCGGCGTCGCTGTCGGCGATCTGTGTGGCAACGTCCTCGATTTCGGCGTCGTCGAGGGGGTGTTCGATTCCCTCCGGACTCGCGCGTTCGTCGACCTCGAACCGGCGGTCGGCCGGCACCAGTGGTGTCGGTTTCTCGGCGTCTAGGTCGTACAACGACGGTCGGTCCTGTCGACCGATGGCGAGCACGTCGGCGAACCCCTTGGTCGTCACGAGAGCGGTGGCCGCACCCTGCTGTTCGAGCAGCGCGTTGACCGAAACCGTCATCGCATGGCTGAACGACTCGATAGCCGTGGGGTCGATGCCCGCGCGTTCGCAGGCACGAAGGAGGCCATCGAGCACACCCTCGCTTTGGTCGTCCGTCGACGGTACTTTCGCGGTCGTGAGTTCACCCTCATATAATAGGACGACATCGGTAAACGTACCGCCGACGTCGACGCCGACAACTGGTGGATCTCGCGTCGGTGGCTGGCTCACCGACAGTCACCCCGGAAGTACGGTAGAGACCAGCTGTGGGTCAGTAGTCGCTGCATACGTTCTGGCAGTCGGCAACTAACTTAGTGGTACTTACTGGAGCTTCTGGGTCGTCTCGACAAGCGGATGGTGGGCGTAGTCGACGACGACGATATCATCGATTCGCGCCAGCCCGTGGTCGGCGGCGGTGTCGGCCATGCCGAGCTCGACCGATTCGCTGAGAACGATCACGTAGGCGTCCATCTCCTCGATATCCATACTGTCGGCCGCCAGCACGCGGTGGTGGCCGTCGGCCAGATACAGCTCGGGGTCGTCGCCGGAGCCGGTGTTGTCGATGACGACAAGGGGTTCGGCAAGGCCGCGTTCGAGTTCGTAGCGTCGACCCGCCAGCTCGTCGGCATACACGCGTTCCTGTGTTGGCGTCAGGTCGGCAAGCTGGACTGTTCGGCGTTCTTCGGTGAGGTCGACGCCGTCGTGGATCGAGCCGAGGCTTCGTCGGAGTTTGCCCACTTTTTCAGGGGTGACGCGTTCGATCTGGCTCCGGACGACATCGGTGTTCGAAAGAATCCCGACCAGCCGACCCCGTTCGTCGACGACCGGCAGCTTCTGAATCCCCGACCGGAGAATAACACGGGCGGCATCAGTCACCGCCATCTCGGGGTCCGCAACCAGAATATCGTTGCTCATGACTGCCGAAATCGACCGCTCATCGTCGGCACCGAGCAGGTCTCTGGCGGTCACAAACCCCTCGACAAGGCGGCCTCGACAGACCGGATACCCGTTGTGACCCTCGCTTTCGAGAATCCGGTTTGTGACCTCCTCGACCGAGTCGTTCGGCGAGACCGTCGAGACCTCCTGGGTCATATACTCGCTGACCCGTGGCTTTGCGTCCATACCGTCTCTGTTGAGCCAGCGCGCTCAAAAGGTTGCTGTCGAACTACTCGCTTGAGCCACCCAGCGGCGGGTTGATCATATACACCGCCGGCTCGGAGGCTGCATCGAGTTCGGCAAACACGCGCTCGGCGACGAGTTCGTGGACGACCGTCGTGAGGTCTTCGTCTTCCCCGACGTCGCGGATAATTCCCAGCGGGAGCTGTGCGCCCGCCATGTTCGCATGGCCGCCCGCACTGCCGATCCGGTCGAGAGCGTCCCGAAACACCGCGCCCAGATCGAGTGGTGTCCCGCGGGTTCGCCCCGAAACGTAGATCATCTCGTCGGTGTAGCCGTAAACGACGACCGTCGTTATCCCGTCCATATCCAGCAGATCGTCAGCGGTCTGTGACAGTGCGTCTCGATCTGCGATCCGGCCGACACAGCTCGCGAGCGTCGACCCACGAACGTCTCGGCGTTTGATCGCCGTCGCCAGCGTGTCGACGACCGACCCCGAGACGCTGGGCGATTCGATTCGCTTGAGGTCGTCGCTGTTTGCAAGCTCCGATAGCTGGCTTGCGGCCTCGAAATCCGCCGTCGAGACCTCTCTGGTGAATCCTTTGGTGTCGGTCTGAATACCGTACAGCAGTGCGGTCGCCAGCTGTTCGTCGGGTCGAATCCCGAGCCGCCGGACGTACTCGGTGATGATCGTACTCGTCGACCCCACGGTCGGCCGGATGTCGACGTACCGATCCGTCTTGTCGATCGGCATCCGCGGTGGGTGGTGGTCGACGACGATCCCGACCTCGGTCTCCGGTGGTAGGGAGTCATTAACCCCGGGCTGGGCGTGGTCGACCAGCGCGATGGTGCCGTAGTCGGCCGGATCGAAGCTCTCGCGGTCGACGGGATACAACGAGAGCTCCAGCAGGTTGACGAGCGCGCGGTTTTCCTGATGGGTGATCTCGCCGAAGTAGTAGGCATCCGCCGGCACACCGACCGATTCGGCAATCGCGACCAGTCCGCAGGCACTGGCAATCGCGTCCGGATCCGGGTTGTCGTGGGCGACGACCGCCAGCGGCTTCGATACCGAACGAATCGTCGCGATCAGTTGTCCCATCCCACCCGCGGGGTCGGTGGCGGTGGCATCGAGCAGTCGGTCGACGAGCTGGCGACGCGGATCCAGCAGGTGGTCGACCGTCGCAGCAAGCCGCCGTCGGGTCTCGTCGCTCGCTTCGATACCGACGGTAGCGACCAGGCCGGCGTCGGGAAACGCCCGACGGGCGGCGTCGGCGACCTGTTCGGTTCGGTCGACGCCCTCGGCGGCGATAACGACGATGTCGACATCTGAAGGGTAGTGCTGGGGGTTGGCTGGATCACCCTCGACGGCAGCGATCGATTCGTCCCGAAGCGTCGGCGCCCAGCCGGTGTCGGCGGTGACGACGTACAGCTCGCCGGGGGCCTCGGCAAGCTGGTCGACGAGCCGTCGACCCAGCGTGCCGTCTCCGAGAACGAGCCGGCGGATCATAGCTGTCGAAAGGAGATGGAGCGGCAAAACCCTGCCGTCGTCGGTTTCGATATGACGACAGTATATAAATACGGAACTGGCTACCGCTGCGTAGTAAGCTACTACTTATAAATGAATAATAAAGGTCGACGGCAGCTATGCGAAGATCGCAGCGGCGGCGGCCTCGGCGGTCGAAATGACTGGGCCGAATCCTGGCAGCAGCAGCACCGTAATCACACCGGCAGCGATGACGGCGGCATAGAGACCGGTTGGTTTGCTGTCGAGTGCGTCGAGATTACCGTTCGGCTCTTCGATCCAGATCGCTTTGACAACCCGGCTGTAGTAGTACAGCGACAGCGCGCTGGTGATCGCACCGACCGCCGCGAGCCACCAGAAGCCGGCGTTGACCGCGCCCGCGAACAGGAAGTACTTCGAGAAGAACCCGCCGAAGACGGGCAGGCCAGCCAGGCTGAACATGAACACCGTCATCGCCACGCAGGCCATCGGAGCCTTCGTTGCGAGACCGGCGTAATCCTCGAAGGTGCGGCCAACACCCCAGTATTCGACCATGGCAATGAACAGGAACGCACCCGTGTTCATAAAGCCGTAGACGAGCAGGTGAGCCATTGCGGCACCCATCACTGCGGAGTTCGTGTCGGTCGCACCGGCCGAGATTGCGGCCAGCCCGATCAGCGCGTAGCCCGCATGTCCAATCGAAGAGTACGCGAGCATGCGTTTGACGTTCGACTGGGTTGCGGCGGCAAAGTTGCCGAGCGTCATCGTGACGACGGCGAGAATGCCGAACAGGAGTGCCCAGTCAATGGCCACTTCGAGTGCGGGCATGAATGCCTCGGCGAACACACGGAAGGCGACAACGAAGCCAGCGGCCTTCGAGGCCGACGAGAGGAACGCACTCACGGGTGCGGGCGCGCCCTCGTAGGCTTCGGGTGCCCAGAAGTGGAACGGCACCGAGGCCGTCTTGAACAGGAAGCCGCCGGCGACCATCAGGATGCCGACGCCAAGAATGCCGGAGAGTTCGCCAACATCACCGATCTGGGCGGCGATCTCCGGTAGTAGGAGCGTGCCGGTCGCCCCGTAGACGAGGCTGATACCGAACGCGAAGATGGCCGCCGACAGCGCGCCGACGAGGAAGTATTTCAGGCCGGCCTCGACGCTGCCTTTGTTGTTTTTGAGGTAGGCAACCAGCGCGTAGGACGGCAGCGAAGCCATCTCAAGGCTGACGAAGACGGTCACAAGCGAGTTCGAGACAGCCATGAGCGTCATCGCGGTGGCGGCGAACAACAGCAGCGAGTAGAACGCTGCCGGGTTGTACTCGCCGTCGAGATAGTCGTAGCTGCCGACGACCACGAGGGCAGTCACGCTGGTGATGATGGCGATGAAGAACAGCCCCATCCCGTCGACGACGATGGTGTCACTGAACAGGTAGATCGCCCCACCGTGGGTCTCCTGGCCCGTACCGGCAACGAGATACCACGCCGTCACACCGAGTGCGGCGAGCGTACCGGCCAGCGAAGTACCCGCAAGCAGGCTGTTGTCGTGTTTGTTCGGCCAGATGCTGTCGATAACCAACACGGCCAGCGCGGTCGCAGCGAGCAACAGGACTGGCGCGAGCGACTGGATCGCCCACAGCCAGTTGGTCGGCTCGCCCTGCAGAAGCGCGCTCATTAGAGCCCACCTCCCTCAAGAATCGGAACAGTAGCGTCGAGTATCATATCAAGGAACAGCGATGGTGCGACACCGAGCAGGATGATCGCACCGAGCAGCACGACGAGCGGTGCGATATCGTGGGCGGGTGCGCGAGTGATCTCGTAGTCGGTCTCGATTCGGAACGGACCGAACAGGGTTTGTTGCATCGCCATCAGCAGGTAGCCGGCGACAACGACGATGCCGAACATTGCCAGCGCGGTGAAGATCGGCGCGTACGGCAGGAACTCCGAGCCAAAGGAGCCGACGAAGATGAAGAACTCGCCGGCGAAGCCAGCCATCAGCGGCAGGCCCATGTAGGCAAA
>Ga0207421_10005977_pt1 | contig 13408 bp, 12 predicted proteins | sample SodLakKL_010_SED_4_FD_187542 | JGI IMG/M metagenome (GOLD analysis project Ga0207421, IMG submission 187542) | Alkaline sediment microbial communities from Lake Tanatar, Kulunda Steppe, Russia - 8KL_010_SED (SPAdes) (version 2) | ecosystem: Environmental > Aquatic > Non-marine Saline and...
CCCGAAATTATTCCTTAGTTAAGAGGTGAAGCGGCGATGCATCCTGATTTGTTTACTGTCGGTGGGGTGGCGGTGCCTGCTTACCCGGTCATTATCGGCCTGGGGATTATCATTGCTGCGCTGTTGATCAGGTATTATGAAATTCCCCTGCTTGAGGCTAAAGTCGGGCAAGGGTTTCCGGAAAAGATCCGGAAATACAGCGGCGAGGTTTTTTTAATCGTGCTTTTATGCACCATAATCGGGGCTCGCCTGGCCTACGTGATTGTCAACCCGCAGCTTTATGCAGACGACCCGGTAAGGATCCTGGAAGTCTGGCGGGGCGGGTTTGCCTACCACGGGGCGCTGATCCTTTCCTTTATCGGCGTAGCCTTACATGCTTATCTCCGGCGGATCCCTTTCGGCACACTGTTGGACTTAGCGATTCCTTACTTCACCCTTGCTTACGGGATCGGGCGGATCGGCTGTTTCTTAAACGGTTGTTGCTACGGTAAAGTTAGCGAAGTTCCCTGGGCAATGGTATTTCCGGCGATCGATTCAATGGCCCGCCACCCGACCCAGCTTTATGCCAGCTTTTCCTCGCTGCTTATTTTTGCCGTGCTGCTTTATATGAGCAGGCGCCTGTTTACTAAAGGGCTTTTCCCGGGCGGCCACATTTTCGCCTGTTTTTTAATCCTGCACGGGATCTACCGGTTTATCGTTGAATATTTCCGGGTCAGTGAAGCCTTCTTCGGCCCGTTTACTCAAGGCCAGACAGTTTCTGTCGGGTTAATCCTGGCAGGTATGGTATATCTATTCTTAAAAAATCCTAAGAAAAGTGTGAAAGGAGGGGGCAACAGTGCTTAAAAAAAGATTAGTTTCCCGCTCTGTAATTCTTTTTGCCTGTATAACGGGGCTTTTACTTTCAGCCTGCGAGGTGGAAGAAGAAGTGGAGCCCGGGCCGGTGACCATGGCCTGGGGCATCCCTGAAGAGGTGACCGCTTTTGAAGGGCTCCAGCGTGAAGTGCAGGGAGTCGCAGTGGATCACGTGGATGAGGCTACCTTGGAAGTGACCTGGGAAGTCGGGGAAAACTATATTTTGCCGATTACTGCTACTTCAGATGAAGCACTCACCGGGGTGCGTTACCGGGGCAGTGGGATCCCGGACCACCTGGAAGTGGAGTGGCTGGAACCCCGCTCAGAACAGTGGTATCCTATTGAAGAGATCCCCCTGGACAGGGTTAAGGCGGTAATTGAACCGGAAAACGACCATTTGCTGGTTGATTTCGGGCCACCTGAAGGCGCCGATTTTGATGAAGGGATGAACCGCTTTATCTGGTTCAGAATTACGCCCACGGTAGCAGGGGAAGTTACCTTTGACATTTTCGGTTACCAGTTGGAAGAAGCTGAACCCGCCGAAGCCCGGGTATCGAATATCTTAGAGCTGCACGCAGTTGTGGAGGAGTGATCAAGAATTGGACCAGGCACAAGCCAGGCAGGCTGTAATCGGGGCCGGAAAACAGCTTGTCGAAAAAGGCCTGATCGCCAGAACCTGGGGTAATGTGAGCTGCCGGGTCAGCGATGCTGAGTTTTTAATTACCCCTAAAGGGCGGGCCTATGAAACTCTTGCCCCTGAAGAAATTGTTAAAGTTAGGATTGCCGACTGCAGCTACGAGGGGAGGCTGGAACCGTCTTCTGAAAGCGGTGTCCATGCCGAGGTTTACCGGCAGCGCCCGGAAGTGGGCTTTGTAATTCACACCCACCAGCCTTTAGCTTCAGCGGTGAGCCCGCTGGGCTTAGATCTTGCGGTAGCAGATATTGACCCTGAGAAGGAGGGTGTGCTTGGCGATAAAGTAGTTTGGATTCCCTACGGGTTGCCCGGCAGCAGCGAGCTGCGGCAAAACGTGGCCTCCTTCCTGGACGAAGATGGCTGCAAGGCCTACCTGATGGCCTCACACGGCGCATTGTGCCTGGGAAATAACAGTGAAAAAGTGTTTCAGGTGGCAGAAGCATTAGAGCAGCTCTGCCTCAAATTTGTGCTCAGTCGTTGCCCGGGGATTGATGGCGCTGATGGGGAGGATTCCTTAGAAGCTTCCGCGCTTAATGCAGCAAGAAAATCTTTCCTGCACAACCGGCAGCGGAAAGCTTCTTCTTCTGGGGAAGCGCCTGAGGGCGGGGTTTTTAGAAAAGAGGGTGGCGCAGGGTTTTCATCTCCTCAGAAATACTTTTATGCCAGTGAACGTAATGGTGACCGGATCAGGGTTTACCTCTGGCAAGGCGAAAAAAATACTTTCGCAAGTGAGCGGGAAGGTTATAGCAGCTTTTCTTTTTACGATCCGAAAAAATCCTGTCAATGCAAGGTTCTTGATTTTCCACTGAGCGAAGCCGCCCCAGGAGAAGGAACGGATCGACCGGGCGCTGCGGAAAAAAAAGAGGAGAATTTGGGCAAAACCCTTTCAAAAGCAGGCTCAGACCGGGCGGACAGTGAGGGAGCAGGTTATGAAAACTTAGACGAAGCTCTGCAAGTCCACAGGGCAATATATGAAAAGCACAGGGGGATCAATGCGGTGTACCATGCTTATTCGCCGGATATAATTGCGGTTTCCAGGGCCGGGGAAACGCTCTATCCCCTGCTCGATGATTTTGCCCAGATTATCGGGCCGAGCGTGCCGGTAGCCTTTTTTGAGCCGGACAGCAGGCACATGGCTTTGGAGGTAGCTGATAAAATGAAAGGGCGGGGCGCGGTGCTGTTAGCCGGTAGCGGCGCTCTTTGCTGCGGGCCTGAGTTAAACGATGCCCGGGCGGCGGCGATGATCCTCGATAAAAACTGCAAGGCGGTAATCACGGCGGAACTTTTTGGCGGGGTTGCGCCGATTGATCCCGCAGATTGCGCTTTCATGCGCCGGATTTACTTAGAAAGCTACTCCAGGAAAGCGTATCAAAAATAATCCTATGAAAAGAGTTGTCTTTGCGGGGGCGTCAGCTCCTTGATATAGCGCAACACCCTGATATTATCATCTATTCTTGTCGACCTGGTGGTGCCTTCCGGTTTAAACCCGAGCTTTTCATAGAACTGACGTGAACCGGTGCTATCTTCGAATACCCACAGGGTGACCCGGCGGTAGCCGTTTTCTTTTAGCCTTTCCAGGGCCCAGTTTACCAGTTTTGTCCCCAGGCCCTGCCACCAGTAGCCGGGCAGCAGGTACATGCCCCATATTTCAGCGCGGTTATCCTCACCCTCTTCGTCCCGGCATTTACCGAAGGCAATGGAGCCTACAATTTTGCCGTCAAAGGTGATCACCGCAAGCTCCTCGTTTTCTTTTTCAAGGCTTTCCTTAAAACGTTCCACCCTGTTTTCGGTAGTGATCCAATCAAATACGTAGGCGGGCAAAAAGTGCCCGTAGGCTGCCTTCCATGATTCTATATGCACTTGTGCCAGTTCTTGAAGGTCTTTTTCTTTAGCCGGGCGGATCTCTGGTTGCATCTGTTTTTTCACCTAGCTTTTAATTTTTGCAGCTGTTATTTCCTCGCTCTAAATTACCACAAATAGCCCAGGTTGTATATTGGCCGGCTCAGGTATAGATTTTGATGCGGGTGTTTTGCCGGGAGGGGGCAAGCAGGGCCCGGGAAAATATTTGAAAAAAACCTGGAGGAGCGAGCCAGGTAAAGCCCGCCCCTCCGACCTGCTTAAAAGGAGCAACAGGTAGGTTAGACCCGGTAGGAAAAGAATTTTATTTATAACTGCTGGTAACACGATTAATTAATTTTGTGTTACAAGTATAAGGGACCGGTCTATTTTTGTCAAGTTTATATCGGGGAAATTTTGACTTGCAATCGTTTTTGATTGCTTCAAGGGGACCGTGTTATAATAACTTAACTTTTATCTACTAAAAAAATCTACCTTAAGCTCCGCATTTTTATGAGGTCTTTTCGGCCGGAGCGGGAAAGGCGGTGGGTGTTTATGGATCTGAAAAGAGAAGTTGCAGCGCTGAAAGGTGAATTGATCGAGCTGCGGCGGGATTTTCACCGTTACCCGGAGCTTGGTTTTAAGGAATATCGCACCGCGGAAAAAGTGTCTTCGTACTTAAAAGAGTGCGGCCTGGTGGTGAGCCGCCTGGCCGGGACCGGTGTGGCCGGCCTGCTTGAAGGCGGCAAACCCGGTAAAACTCTTTTGCTTCGCGCTGATATGGACGCTTTGCCCATAAATGAGCAGAACGACTTGCCCTATAGATCGGTAAACGAGGGGGTGATGCATGCCTGCGGCCACGACGGCCACACGGCCATGCTCCTGGTGGCGGCAAAGATCCTTGCCCGTTACCGGGAACAGCTTTACGGCAGGGTGAAGTTTGTTTTTCAGCCCAACGAAGAAGATGCCGGCGCCTACAAAATGATCGAAGAAGGGATCATGGAAAATCCCGCTGTCGACGCCGCTGCCGGGGCTCACCTCTGGCCGGGCCTGCCGGTAGGGACAGTTGATCTCTTGTCCGGACCGGTGATGGCGGCAAGCCACTATTTTTACCTGACCGTGCAGGGAAAAGGCGGCCATGCCGGCTATACCGAAAAAACGATTGACCCGATCATGGTTTCATCCGCCATAATCCAGGCGGTGCAATCGATGCAAACCAGGGAGCTTCCCGCCCTGGAACCGGTGGCGCTGGTTTTCACCAGGGTTAACGCCGGGGCCAATACGACGATCGTTCCTGAAACAGCTGAGCTTGCCGGTTCGATCAGGTTTCTTTACGGGGACGGTTCATCTGTCAAGGAAAGTTTTGCCCGGGTGATAGCCCATACCTGTGAAGCCCACCGGGCAAGTTACGATTTGCAATTCAAGGTGGGCAACGAAGTGTTGAGCAATGCCCCCGGGCTGGTAGATCTTGCCCGCCGGGTGGCTGCAGAATATACTGGTGATGAAAGATCTGTTACATCCGGCCTCCGCACGATGGGTGGCGAAGATTTTGCAGAGTTTGCCCGGCTGGTGCCGGCCGTCTTTTATTTTATCGGTTCAGGCAACAAGGAAAAGCGCACCGACTACTCCATCCACCACCCCTGTTTCAATATTGACGAAGATGCCCTTTTGACCGGAACGGCGCTGCATGTAAGGTTCGCTTTTGAATATCTTGAAAGCACACGGTAGCACTTCGTAAAGGGAAGTGGAGAACCCTCTCGGTTTATTCTTTTACTCTTCCCCGGCTAATATTATAACCACTGTTTAATCCACTAGATGAAAAAAAGATGAAAAAATGAAATTTTCTGCGTATATGTGTTGTAATATTTTTATCTTTATTGTATAATGTAATAAATATTTCATCATTGTTTGCGATGCCTGCTTTAAAAGGGTGGACTACATGGCATTATACAAGTACTTCATTAAAAGGTTAGCCCTGACCATTCCCACGTTGCTCGGTGTAAGCATCATTGTGTTCTTGCTGATCCACATGATCCCCGGGGATCCTATTGATGTAATGATCGGAGACCGGGTCAGTCAAGAGGCAAGGATTGCCCTGGAAGAAAAGCTGGGGTTTCACCAGCCGCTTCACATCCAGTACCTGCAGTGGTTTTCAAGTGCAATTCAGGGTGATTTAGGCATTTCCATCCGCAGCAACCAGCCGGTTTTCCAGGAAATCATGAGCAGGCTCCCGGCGACCATAGAATTGACCCTGGTAGCTTTGTTCATTGCGGTTGTCTTCGGCATATTTTTCGGGGTTACTGCTGCCAGGTACCGCAACACCATGATCGATCAGTCGATGATCGGGTTTTCGCTGCTGGGTGTATCCATCCCCATATTTTGGCTGGGTCTGATGTTGATCATGTTTTTTTCTGTAATACTTGGCTGGCTCCCTGTCTCGGGCCGCCTTTCGATGGGGTCCGGGGTGGAAACAGTGACCAACCTGTACCTGCTTGACGGCCTGATTACCGGCAACTTTGCTCTTTTTACCGATGCCTTGAAACATCTGCTCATGCCCGCTTTTTCCCTGGCTACTGTTTCCTTGGCCCTGGTGGTCAGGGTGACCCGTTCGAGTATGCTCGACGTGCTCAGCGAAGATTATATCCGGACGGCCCGGGCAAAAGGGCTGCTGGACCGCAAAGTGGTTTATGTCCATGCTTTAAAAAACGCAATGATCCCCGTGGTTACTGTGATCGGCCTGCAGCTGGCCAAACTGATGGGCGGCGCCATCCTTACTGAAACAGTTTTTTCATGGCCGGGTATCGGCCGTTTGCTGGTTAATTCAATCGGTTTCAGGGACTATCCCGTAGTGCAGGGGGTAGTTCTTTTTGTTGCTTTTGCTTTCATTTTCATGAATATCATTGTTGATCTATTTTACGCCTATTTGGATCCCCGTATCCGCTACGAGTAGTTAAAAGGGGTGGTTCCGTGAACAGCGAGCTTAAACAGGTTATCTTTGTATATAAGAAAAACAAGTTGGCTGTGGTGGCTTTTTTCATCGCCGTGCTCTTGATGATCTTAGCTTTTATCGGCCCTTTGCTTTCTCCCCACGATCCGCTGGCGATTAATCACGGGGCCAGGTTTGAAGAAGGGATCTGGGACGGCAACACCGAGCATATTCTGGGTACCGATAACCTGGGCAGGGATATTTTTTCCCGTATTTTACACGGAACCAGGATTTCTTTAAGCGTAGGTTACGCCGTGATTGCGATTACCCTTGTGGCCGGCCTCTTTATCGGCCTGATTTCAGGCTATTTCGGGGGAGTGGTGGATATAGTGGTGATGCGCTTTATCGATATACTGCTCTCCTTCCCCCCGCTTTTGCTGGCCCTGGTGATCGCCGCTACCCTTGGAACGGGGCTTGACCGGGCCATGCTTGCCATTGCGATCGTCTATATCCCCAGCCTTGCCCGCATAGTGAGGGGCTCGGTGCTGACGGTTAAAGAAATGCCCTACGTGGAAGCTTCGCGCGCTATGGGCGGGGGCAATTTTTGGATCATTTTAGGGCATGTTTTGCCCAACGTGATGACCCCGGTGATTGTCTACCTTACCCTGCTGCTCGGCGATGCCATTTTATATACCGCGGCCCTGGGTTTCCTCGGGGTGGGGATCGACCCTTCCAGCCCCGAATGGGGGGCCATGCTCAGCGGGGGCAGGGACTACCTGATCCTGGGTAAGTGGTGGATCACCCTTTTCCCGGGGATCATGATTTTTTTGGCGGTGCTTTCGTTTAACCTCTTCGGGGACGGGCTGCGCGAGGCGGTAGACTCGAAACTGAGGTTGTAATAAAGGTATTTTAAGGAAATTGCACAAAAAAGGGGTGCGCTCTTGTCAGAATCGCCGTTACTTGATGTAAAGGACCTGAAAATTAAGTTTACCACCGACCGGGCAAAAATCCTTGCCGTCGACGGAATCAATTTTACCCTGAACCGGGGTGAAACGCTCGGCCTGGTGGGGGAATCCGGTTGCGGCAAAAGCGTTTCAGCGCTTGCGGTGATGGGCCTTTTGCCCTCGCATGCTGCTGTTGAGGGAAACATTTACTTCAAAGAGCGGGACTTGCTCAAGTTGAAAAAAAATGAGATCAATAAAATCCGCGGAAACGAAATTTCGATGATTTTCCAGGAGCCGATGACCTCGCTTAACCCGGTTTTTACCATCGAGTACCAGCTTGCCGAGGTGTTAAAACTGCACAAGAAAAATGGTAAAGCCGGCACTAAAGAAAGAATAGTCGAGCTTCTGCGAACGGTGGGCATTCCTAACCCCGGGCGCCGGATGAAAGATTATCCCCACAGCTTGAGCGGCGGGATGCGCCAGCGGGTGATGATTGCCATGGCGCTGGCCTGCGAACCCGATATATTAATTGCCGATGAACCGACCACTGCGCTTGATGTCACGATCCAGGCCCAGATTTTGAAGCTGATGAACGACCTGCAGAAGAAGTTTGAGACCAGTCTGTTGATGATTACACATGATTTGGGGGTGGTGGCCCAGGTGGCCCATAAGGTAGTGGTGATGTACGCCGGCCATATCATGGAGCAGGCCACTGTGAAGGAACTCTTTGCCGAACCCCTGCATCCTTACACCCGCGGGCTGTTGAAGACCATTCCCACGATCTCAGGGAAGCAGTTCAGGCTTGAAGAGATCAAGGGCTCCGTGCCGCACATGTCCAATATTCCGCCGGGCTGCCGCTTTAATGAACGCTGCAGCGAGCGGTTGCCGAGATGCGCTGAAGAAATCCCGCCGTTTATCCGGGTAAACCACCGGGGAGTGCGCTGCTGGTTATATCATTAAAAGTTGGAGAGGTTAATTCATGGAACCGATACTTTCCGTTAAAGATTTGAAGAAGTATTACCCGATAAAAAAAGAGGACAGCTTTTTTAAGTTCGATCACTTAAGGGCTCTTGACGGGATCAGTTTTGATCTTTATGAAGGTGAAACCCTGGGGATGGTCGGGGAATCGGGCTGCGGAAAATCAACCACGCGTAAAATGCTTTTAAACGTAGAACCGCCCACCGGGGGCGAAATGTATTACCGGGGCAGCAGCATTTTACAAATGGACCGACCTGCGCTCAAGCAGTACAGGCGCAACGTGCAAACAGTTTACCAGGATCCCTATTCCAGCCTGAACCCCAAGTGGAAGGTGATGAAACTGGTGGCCGAACCGATGAATATTCACAAGATCGGCAGCCGCAGGGAGCGCCAGGAGAAAGTAAGGGAATTGATTCATTTGGTCGGGCTCAGGGAAGAACATATTGATTGTTTCGCCCACGAATTCAGCGGCGGGCAGCGCCAGAGGATCTCGATTGCCCGTTCGCTTGCCCTCGACCCGCAGGTAATTATCGCCGACGAACCGGTTTCCGCCCTTGACGTATCCATCCAGGCGCAGGTAATTAACCTGTTTGAAGATTTAAAGCGCAAGCTGAACTTAACCTATATATTTATTTCTCATGATTTAAACGTGATCAAGCACATCAGCGACCGGGTAGCGGTAATGTACCTGGGTAAAATAGTCGAGATTGCTGAAACAGGGGATATCTTTGACAACCCCCTGCATCCTTATACCCGGGCCCTGATCAGCGCCATCCCTATCCCCGACCCCGAAACAGGGGTAAAACTGACAGTGCTGGAAGGGGAAATCCCGAGCCCGATCAACCCACCGGAAGGCTGCGCCTTTCATCCACGCTGCTCGGAAGTGATGGATCAGTGCAAAAAAGAGGCCCCTGAAATGTTTACAGCTGAAGGCGGACGCAGGGTAGCCTGTCACCTGCACTCCGGGGTAGGGAGTCGTGTGTAAGAAAAGATAATAAGTGGCCTGGTTCAACAAGCATGGGAGCGGCACTGCTGGCCGGGGAGGTGAGAATAAGCGAAATTTGGCTTAAGTGGTTCAAAGGTGAGGGGTTGCTTGGTGGGTTTTAGGTTTAATTGATCGGACCCGCATTAGGAGGCGGTGTTGTTAGATGATGCGGGAAAAATTTAGGAAGCGAGGATTGATCATGAAAAATTCCAAGGTTTGGTTTTTACTGGTGGCAGTTTTAATGCTTTTTTCGTTGGCGGCTTTCGGGTGCGAAGGAGACGTTGAAACTGACGTGGTCGATGAAGAAGTCCCGGAAGAGGACGCGGATGTGGAAGAACCCGTCAGTGATACCTTCGTTATCGCCAGGAGTACTGATGCTGAAACCCTCGATACCGGCTATGCCTATTACGAGGGTGAGATTGATTTAATGTATCATCTCTATGAAGGGCTGGTTAAGTTTAAAGATGAAGATTTGAACGTGGAACCCTGGCTGGCCGAAGACTGGGACGTCAATGAAGAAGGCGATGTCTGGACTTTTTACCTGCAGGAAGGGGTTCAGTTCCATGACGGGTCGGAATTTAACGCCGATGCCGTAGAATTCAGCTTTATGCGTATTCTCGACGAGGACCACCCCTATTTTGGGCTGGGTGATCAAGCCCTGGCTTACATGGACTGGTTGCTCGGCGGGGTGCTTGAAGAAGTAAGGGCGGTTGATGAATATACGGTAGAATTCAAGCTTGCCGAGCCTTTCGGACCGTTTCTCACCTACATGGGCATGTATTCGCAGTATATTGTCAGCCCCACTGCTGTAGAAGAACATGGCGAAGATTATTACACCAACCCGTCCGGGACCGGGCCGTTCCAGTTCAGCGAATGGCGGCGGGACGAGTACATTGAAATGGAAGTATTTGATGGCTACTGGGGAGAAAAGCCCGAGATCGAGAAGATAGTATGGAAGGTAGTCCCGGAAGGATCAACCCGCCTGATGGAATTGCAGGCCGGTCAGGTCCATGCGATCAAGAGTATCGAACCGGCCCAGCTTGATACGATCCAGACTGATGAAGAGATCGAACTTATGCAAATGCCGGGCGCCAACCTCTTCTTTGCGGCGATTAACCATGCCGCGGAACCGTTTGACGATGTCAATGTGCGCCGGGCGGTAATGCACGCAATCGATTTTGACTCCCTCATCGATACCCTTTACGAGGGCCTTGGCACCAGGGCGATTACCCCGATGCCACCAACTATTTTCGGATTTAATGAGGATATCGAGCCCTATGCTTATGATGTAGAAGGGGCCAGGGACCTTTTGGCAGAAGCCGGTTATCCTGAAGGCTTTGAAACCACGCTGCACGTTTTTGCCGAGTCAAGGGGCTATATCGGCCGCCCGGTAGATGCAGCGGAAATTATTGCCTCAGACCTCGGCGCGGCAGGGATTGACGCAGAAGTAATCGTTAATGAATGGGGCACGCACCGCAGCTTGCTCAGGGAGTACGAGCACGATATCGGCTTTGTCGGCTGGTTTGATGTGCCGCATCCCAATAACTTCCTCAATGCCCTGCTTTTAAGGGCGGTGGATAATAACTACGAGAATGAAGAGCTGAATCAGCTTTCCGACCAGGCCCTGATTACCTACGATCGCGACGAACAAATCGAACTTTACATGGAAATGCAGGAGATTGCCCACCGCGATGTAGCTATGCTGCCTATTGCGCACAGTGACTACACTGCCGCAGTTTCAAGTGAGGTCAGCGGGTTTGAGCTCGACTCGCTCGGCAATGTGTTGATGCATGATGTAGGGTTTTAAGTAAAGTGCTTTAAATTACTGCGGGGAGCAGGAATTGGTTCCTTCCTGCTTCCCGCTTCTAAAAAATAATTAGGATAACAATCTTGGAAAGAGGTCTTGGCACAATGACCATAGTATTTAAGAATGCCCTGCTCATCGATGGTCTTGGCGGGGCGCCACTAAAAGATGCTGTATTAGCGGTAGAAGGCGATCAAGTAATGTACGCCGGTAGCGCAGAAGGCTATGCGGTGCCGGAGGGTGCCGAGGTTGTTGATTTAGCCGGTAAAACGGTAATCCCCGGTTTGATTGACTGCCATATTCACATGGACCTGCACGGTATAGGTGATACCAACAACGAGAATTTTGTCGAAGAAAAACTAAGGGCAATCAGGACCGCAAAAAACATGGAAAAAACCCTGCAGAAGGGAATTACCACGATAAGAAACGCAGGTAGTGTCAATCATATAGACTTTGCCGTGAAAGCGGCTGTGAAAGACGGCTGGTGCAAGGGCCCGCGGATTGTTACTTCCGGGCAGATCATCAGTATGACCGCCAGCGGCAGTAGCTACTTCAACGGGATGTACCGGGAAGCGGACGGGGTTGATGAAGTGCGCAAGGCTGCCCGGGAACAGCTAAAAGCGGGGGCTGATTTTTTAAAAGTTATGGCCACCGGTGCTTACATGAACCCGGGCGGGGTTCCCGGCGCAGTGCAGTTCAACCTTGATGAATTAAAAGTGGTTGTCGAGGAAGCGGGCAAGCTGGAGCTGGGAGTGGCCGCCCATGCGCATGGCGCCCAGGGCATTATCAATGCAGCCTTAGCCGGGGTCAGGACGATAGAACATGCCAGTTTTCTTGATGACCGGGGCATTGAATTAATGCTCGAAAAAGGGATTTACCTGGTGCCTACTTTATCGGCCGGTTACCATATCCTTAAAAACCAGGGGGAAATAGATGTTCCCCGGTTTATGATCGAAAAGAATGTGCATATGCGCAACATCAGGAGCAGTAATGTGAAAAGAGCGATTGATGCCGGGGTTAAAGTGGCATTCGGCTCCGATGCAGGCACCAGTTACAATTACCATGGTTTGAACGCGACCGAATTGCTTATTTGGGTGGAAGACGGGTTCATGAGTCCGCTTGAAGCGATTTGCTGCGGGACCAGGGTGGCTGCTGAAGCTGCCGGGGTGGCAGATCTAGTCGGCACCCTGGAAAAAGGCAAGCTGGCCGACTTCGTGGTTGTAGACGGAGATTTGGCTGCAGGGCTCAAGCCCCTTTTAGAGGACATTGTTGCCGTCTATAAAGAAGGTAATAGGGTAAACCTGGAGAATTAGTTATAACACCGCTTTTTTAAAAGTTTCAAGGAGTACAAAGAATATATTCATTCGAAAGAAGGGGACTGGGTATGGCAGTGAACAATACACTGTTTGAAAAAATAAAAGAAAAAAGTGATCAGTTGTCCCCAAAACAAGCGCAGCTAGCCAAGTACCTGATTGATAATTACAAAACAGCTGCTTTTCAAACGATCGCCCAGATCGCTAAAGATGCAGATGTTAGTGAGGCTACAGTAGTCAGGCTGGCTATCTTTTTGGATTACTCAGGTTTCCCTGAAATGCTGGAAGACATGCAGGAAATGGTTCAGCATGAGCTGGAAGCTTTTGAAACGATCCGCTACACCTACAGGGGCGATCAGTTAAAGCAGTTAAACATCCTGGAAACGGTGGTTAACAACGAACAGAAGAATTTAAGTAAACTTTTAGACAGCATTTCCATAGAAGAGGTTACCAGGGTAGTCGATACGATCTGCGCCGTAGATCAAATCTACGTGGTCGGATCCTTTGCTTCAAGGCATATGGCCCAGTATTTTGGCTACAACCTGGGGAAGGTCAAGAGAAATGTTACCACTTTAAATAGCTGCAGCCCGGACATTTATAACCAGTACCTCTCCTGCGACGAGAAGACAGCGGTAATAATTTTTTCCTTTCCCCGCTATCCCCATATCGACCGCCTGCTGGGTGAAGCATTCGCCAAGAAAGGGGCTACCGTAGTCGGGATTACCGACAGCATTTTATCTCCCCTGAAAGCGGTAACCAGCTATCAGCTGGTCGTGCCCCAGCAATACACTTCATTTTCCGATCCCGTTAGTTCAATCATGCTTTTAATGCAGGCGGTAATCATGGAATACATCTCCAGGGACCCAGAACAGGCCGAAAAATGCCTGGAAGAATTCGATGAGTACGCAGATCAAACCAAGTTCTTTTGATAAAAGATAGCGGATAGCCGGTTAGCGCAAGCCTTAAGCCGGTGTATGCTTGTTACCCCCTGTATTTGGAATCAGCTCTTAGAACATATTCCCCCATAGAATTGAGCTCCTCCCTCCGGGAGCTCAATTTTTTTAGCAAAAAATTTC
>Ga0207421_10005978_pt1 | contig 13403 bp, 5 predicted proteins | sample SodLakKL_010_SED_4_FD_187542 | JGI IMG/M metagenome (GOLD analysis project Ga0207421, IMG submission 187542) | Alkaline sediment microbial communities from Lake Tanatar, Kulunda Steppe, Russia - 8KL_010_SED (SPAdes) (version 2) | ecosystem: Environmental > Aquatic > Non-marine Saline and...
CGGTCGCGATGGGACCCTTTCCAGTATAATTTCCCGCAACCCGTACATTGTGAAAAGGTGTCGTAGTGCCGTTTAGTCAGCGGCTTCAGGCGATCGATGATTTCGGACTTATCGACCGGTGTCAGTCCGGCATTGCAGTGCATGCAGCGTGTATACGGCCGTACCATCTTTTTCAAATCAAATCTGTTGAGCACTTCTTCAAGCTGATCTGCGGCATGATCAGAGCGCACAAGGTATCCTTTTTTTACGGCGCTGCGCATCAGCAGCGGACGGTCACGCGTGAGCAGGGCACGGTCTTCTTCCAGCATCAGCCCGATCAGTTCATCATCCGGTGCATCGTTGCGGTATACCGTGTCGAATCCAGCCATCCGAAGGTAGCGTGCCAGTTTTCCCAGGTTCACATCCACCACAAACCGGGGATTGCGAAGCGGCCGCTCCTGTAGTCTGGTGGAACCGGATATGTCCAGCGACTCGAATACGGGATAGATGCTGACCCGGTCGCCGTCTTCGATCAAATGATCAAAAGTGACCGGTTCGCCGTTGACCAGGATAAGATCGACTTCGGTATGGGGGACCCGGCATCCTTCAATCAGGTCCTTTGTTGTGGTAGGCTCGGGAAGGTCGCGTTCAAATTCGGTCTTGCGGCGGTGAGGAGGCAGAAAGTCGTTCAGTTCTTCATAAAACCGGAGCCGGACCCGTGTCCGGCTCCGTTGGCGATTCTTTTTGGACTTATCCAAAGAAGCCATGGTACAAAATTATTTGACCAGCATAAGTTTGCGTGTCTGCACGAAATCGCCTGCCTGCATGCGGTACAGATAGACACCGCTGGCCAGACGCGTTCCGTCAAAGGTCACCTCATGATAACCCGCATCCATGTGATCATCAACCAGTGTGGTAATCCGCCGGCCGGTGACATCATAGACCTCAAGAGTGACCCGGTTGTTTTCCGGAACCTGGAAGGCAATGCTGGTTGCCGGATTGAACGGATTCGGATAGTTCTGTTCGAGTGCGAACTCGGAAGGAATATCGGCGCCGCCATCAGCACTGGTGATATCCGGCTCGTCTCCAAGGCGGATGTTGGCAAAGTAGAGGACAATATCCTCGTCCAGGTCCACAGGGTCGGCAAAATCCGGCATAAAGGCGATGACATTCCACTCACCGTCTTTTTCCGAAAAATCAAACACGATGGTTTCCCATTGTTCGGTTTTGGTTTGCGGAACCATGCTTTCTATCTCAAGATCCGGAGTGTCGCCATCTTCAACCTTGAAACGGAGCGGACTGATCCGGGGCTTCCATACATCTACATAGATGAACTTTTTGTCACTTAAGTCAAGCGGCACAGGCAGAAACGCAAAAAAGCCGCCCCAGGGCACACCGTGCTGACTTCTGTCAAAGCGCACAACTTCTTCGCTGTCATTGATCTCATCCGGGTCCGGATTCGGGACACGGCTGAATTCACTGTCATCATCCGACCCGCCGCGCATGAGATTGAGATCGATGTATCGTTCTATATGCGAGGCAGGGTCAAATACTTGTCCGGACAAGGGGATCTGCTCATCACGAATATTCAGGCTGGCCATCATATCACCTCCCTGATCGGGAGCGAATCTGACGGAAACAAAGGCAGAATCGTTACTGGCAAGCTGTGCAGTTTCGCTGATATTATTCAGATTGAACTGACCGGGATGCTCGCCTGTGAGCCGGATGTCATCCGGGGCAATCTCAAGTATTCCGCCTCCGATGTTGGTCAAGGTAACGACCACGGAATCAGACTGGTCACCTTCCTCAAGCAAACCGAAGTCAATTTCTTCCGGAGTCACTACCAGCGTCGGTTCGGCACCAACCTCGGCATCATCAATAGCCCATCGTATAATATTGTCGGAGGGACCATCGAAAACCCAGGCAAGGCGGAGCTGTTCATGGCCGACGCCATGTTCATCGCGGTACAGTCGCACCGATATCTCCTCGTCCGGTATGCTTTCAGGATCACTCCACTCCCTGACCAGAAACTCGTCATCCCCCGCAATACTCACCAGTTGCAGATCATACACTCCGGGATCCCCGAAATTGTCTACCTGGTGCCGGAACTGAACGGTGAGGCTGTCCAGCCCGGTCGTCTGCATGGGCGGTGTGTTCACATAAAAGCGACCTTCCTGCTGCGGCTCCCACCAGAACACCAGTTCCGGAATTTCTCCGCCGGCATAGTCAGAGTTGAATACGTACCAGTTCTCTGCATTGGTTGTCCATCCTAAAGGCAGATCTAATTCATCGGTATCACTGAAATCCTCATTCCATGGAAACGAGGTAATGGAAGCATCAATTCCTTCTCCGCTGAGCGGCACCTCCTCGCCGGCGACCTTCAGCAGTGCTTCTTTATGTCCTATGGTCATCGGCTCAAATGTAACATCCACTGTGACCTGATCGTCCGGCTGCAGTTCGACAGACTCAGGGATGTTATGCAGCCCGAAACTACCAATATCCCAGCTGACATCGAAAGTGGCCAGTACTCCGAAATGATCGGATGGGTAGACATCATTTTCATCCGGTTCATCAAGTACAATTTCTGCTGAAACAGGTGTCAGAAAATCACTGCTCTTTTCTTCAAAAAACACATAGTCAATCCGTCGCTGTGAGTGCCCGAGGTGATAGTTCAGCGTGCTGTGTTCCGGATCCAGGTGATTCTCATGGAAAAGGGGATAAATATCGATAAAACGTTCATACATTACTTCCATCTCTTCCCAATCGGGATTGGCATTGAAGTCACCTGTGACAAAAACAAGGTCGGACGTGCTTGTTTCATCGATAAAATCAAGCATGTCTTGTATCTGGGTCTTTCTGGTTTCGGTCGCATCACCGGGGTTGTGAAGGTGTGTGTTGTATACGTCCAGTTCGTTACCATCAACCGAAATACGTGTATGCACCGCCTTGCGGTATGCATCGAGCGGTTCAAGGGCACGGAAATTGCTTTCTTCTATCGGGTAGCGGGAAACGATGGCATTTCCGAAACGGGTACTCCTCCCTTCATCATCGACAGAGTCAAAATAGTAGTAATATCCCAGTGAGTCGGCAATTTGCATGGCCTGATTGTCGAGGTCTTCACGTTGGATCACTTCCTGCAATCCAATGATATCGGGGTCCAATTCCCGAATTTGATCGAGTATCAGTTCGAAACGTGCAGGCCAATCCTCATTATCAAACCAGATATTGAGACTGAGAAACGAAAGAGATACTGTTTGACCGGCAGGTGCAGCAATGGTAATGTCTTCCGGAGCCAGGGTGGCGGCCTCCGTGCCTTCATTTGTTATAACGAATTCCTGTGTCTCGGAAGTCAGGTTAATTTGTTGTGAATCAAATTCATGTGATGGCGGCGATATTGAAAACTGACTCCAGGCTGCCATTGGCATCAGAAGCAATATCACTGCGCCAAGCAGTATATTGTTTTTCATATTATGATCCTTTTTGGGGTGATAAGGCGGCTGAAGTAATCTCAGCCGCCATTGTTGTTAGGGTTCGGGTTATTTCACCAGCATAAACTTGCGTGTCTGCACGAAATCGCCGGCCTGCATGCGGTAGAGGTATACCCCGCTGGCCAGACGCGTTCCATCAAAGGTTACCTCGTGATAGCCCGCATCCAGCTGGTCATCAACCAGCGTGGTGATCCTGCGGCCCGTCACATCGTAGACCTCCAGTGTGACCCGGCTGTTTTCCGGAACCTGAAAGGCGATGTTTGTGGCCGGATTGAACGGGTTCGGATAGTTTTGGCCAAGCGCGAATTCGGATGGAATATCGGCATCGGCAGTGGAACGGGTTTCAATCGGTTCATCCGCCAGCCGGATGTCATCAATGTCCCATGATGTCATGTTGTTGGTGGTGCCGTCAAACACCCATGCAAGACGGAAACTTTCGCTGCCAAGGCCATGATCGTCACGTGTGATCACACCACTGAATTCGGTGGCATTGATGAAGGGGGGATCAACCCACTCTTCGATGACGTGCTCATCGCCGTCGGCAATGGCTATCACACTGAGCGTATACTCGCCCGGATCTTCGAAATTACGCACGCGATATTTATAGGAAAGTGTCAGGCTGTCCCGTCCGGCAAGATCAAATTCCGGAGTTTTGAGATAGAACCGGCCTTCTTTTTCCGGTTGCCACCAGAATACCATTTCCGGAGGTTCGCCGCCGGCATTGTTCAGATTGAATGTCTCCCAGTTTCGCGTATCACTTTCCCATCCTTCCGGAATACCGCCCTGTACCTGCTTCGAAAAATCTTCTTCCCAGGGCAATTCTGTAATCGTGGGATCAAAACTTTCTCCGGTAAGCATTGCAAACGTATTGCCGGCGTATAACATAGCCTCAAGCTGTCCTTCTTCTTCAGGCACAAAGGCAACCCGGACATCAATGGATTCACCGGATGCAAGCGCAACGGCTTCTGACGGACCCTCAAGCATGAAACTGCCGGCATCGTCACCATCAATGCGGATATCCTCCGGTTCCAGTTCAATTACACCGCCGCCTATGTTTTCCATAGTGACTGTAATCGTGTCGGAGGAGGTATGGATTTGCTGCCGCTCAAAGTCGTAGCCATCGGGTGACATGGCCAGTGCAGGAAAGGCATCCAGGACAATATCATCAATGCTCCACCTCACAATGTTATCAGAAGCACCGTCAAACACCCAGGCAAGAAACAGCCTGTCGGCTCCGACGCCATGATCCGTGCGGTTGAGCTCAAATGAGTGCTCCTCTGCGGAGATATTATCAGGATCTGCCCATTCGGCTATCAGATGCTCTTCACCATCGGCAATACTGACCAGCTGAAGATCATAAATGCCCGGATCTTCGAAATTGTCCACCTGATGCCGGAACGTCAGTTCGAGGCTGTCAAGTCCGGTGGTCCGGAACGGCGGGGTGCGCAGATGAAAACGCCCTTCGCTGACAGGTTCCCACCAGAAGAGCACCTCAGGCGCTTCACCTCCGGCATGGCTTGAATTGAACACATACCAGTTTTCAGCATTGGAGTTCCATCCAAAGGGAACCTCAAACTCATCGGCACCGGAAAAATCCTCCGACCAGGGCAGATCGGTGACGGTGGCATCAAAAGCTTCGCCGCTGACAGGAATATCGTGCTCCTGAATTGTCAAAATAATCTCTTTGACACCTTCGGTTTGAGGGAGGAAAGAAAGCTCGACCGTCGTTTGCTCTTCGGGTTGCAGCTCAACGGACTCCTCAAGATTATGCAGGACGAAGTCGGTGTCATCCGACAGCAACTCAAAACGTGCAAATACACCGAAATGGTCGGACTCCATGTCCGGATTTTCGTGCTCCTTGTCAAGTATGATTTCTGCAGACAGCGGGGCAAGCCGGTCAATGCTTTCACTGTTGAAAAAGACGTAATCGATTCGCCGTTGCTGATGCCCCAGCCGCGGGTTGAGTGTCCCGTGCTCGGGATCGAGGTGGTTTTCGTGGAACAGGGGGTAGACATCGGTGAAGTCATCATACATGAGCCTGGTTTCTTCCCAGTCCGGATTGGCATTGAAGTCACCGGTCACAAAAATGTACCCGCCGCTGTTGGTTTCATCTATGAAATCCAGAAAATCTGTTATCTGGGTCTTCCGGATGTCATGATCCAGTCCGACATGGTGCAGGTGGGTGGTGTATACGTCTACGGTATTGCCTTCGACATCCAGGCGGGCATGCAGGCCCTTGCGGTACTGATTGAGTGGTTCAAGGGCCCGGAAGTTTGTTTCTTCAATGGGATAGCGCGATACAATCGCATTTCCGAACCGGTGGTCGCGGCCTTCATCATCCACCGAGTCAAAGTAATAGTAGAAGCCCAGCGAATCGGCCATTTGCATAGCCTGGTTGTCAAGATCGGCCCGCTGTATCACCTCCTGAAGTCCGATAACATCGACATCCAGCTCCCTGACTTCTTCGAGGATATAGGCAAACCGCGCCGGCCAGTCTCCGTCGTCGGTTTCAATGTTATAGGAAAGTACAGAGAGTTCGGTACTCAGGGCATCTTTTCCTCTGATGCCGATCTGGCCCGGATGCAGGGTGAACGGCTCATCATTTTCGTTGGTGACCGTAAACTCCTGAATCTCAGAGCTGATACCAATTTGCTGGGGCGGAAATTCGAACTCATCAGGAGTTACGGCAAACTGGGCGGCAGCCTGAGAAAAGAAGAGCAAACCTGTAATGAACACAAAGAAGATGGCGGACGGGTGGCAAAGTAAGCGGTGTTTCATGGAAATAATGGATTAGAAGATTTCGGTTTTGTATCCGGAAATGAGGACAGGCAGCGGATACAAAAAGGTCAGGGAAGAGGCTTCCTGATTTTTACTCGGAGTGCGATGAGTGGGTTTGCCGTGTCATCGCAGAAGTCAAGGAACGAGGCACGGATCCACCCCGGTCACACAGGAGCCGGGGCGGTCGTGGTATAGGGCTGATGGTGCCGGGATTACTTGACCAGGGTCATGGCACGAGTGATGGAACGCTCGGATGTTTCGAGGCGATAGAAATATTTTCCGCTCGGGAGTCCTTCGGCGTTGAAATGGACTTCATGTTCGCCCGGGTTGCGGAATTCATTATTGATCAGCGTTGTAATGCGCTGGCCCTGAATATCGTACACGTTCAGTGTTACGTGATCCGAACTGTTCAGTTCAAACCGGATGTTCGTAGTCGGGTTGAACGGGTTGGGATAGTTCTGCTTGAGCGCCAGGTGAACGGGAAGCTCGTTCTGCTCGGCAGCAGTGGCAATCGGATCATCCGGTGAATCACTGAGGATGATGTTGTCCAGATAGATAACAATATTTTCATCCAGATCTACGGGATCGGCAAAATCCGGCATGACAGCGATAACCGGGTATTCACCTGCGGCATCGGGGTAGTGGAACGTCATGGTCTCCCAACCTTCGGTTACGGTCTGCTCTTCCATGGATTCAAACTCGAAGTCTTCCGTTTCTTCACTGCCTTCTACCTTGAATACTACCGGACTGATACGGGGTTTCCAGACCTGATAATGGGTGTATTTCATTTCATCCATATCAAGCGGTTCCCAAACCTCACTCCAGAAACCGCCCCAGGGCACACCGTCATGAGCTCTGGTGTACTGCAGGACCTGGTCGGAGGGATTGACATCGCTCGGATCCGGGTTTTCTACAACCTCGTAAACATCATCTTCTTCAACCGCTTCACCGCCGGTCATGTCATTCAGCGGAATCGTAACACCATCCGGATCTTCAAAATCCTCTATAACAATGTAATTCTGAGCCGCAGCCTGCTGCATTCCGAAAAAAGCCGCAACGAACAGACACAACAGTAATTTGATCTTCATAGTCACTCCATTTTTTTCTTTTCTGATATAATTGCATGATTGTCTGGGATCTCCAGTGGTGATGTGCAAATAGCATGCAAATAGAATTTGCAAAATTACCTGCAAACACTTCTTTAGTGTAGTGAAAAGAAGACATTCATGCAAGCAAAAAAACATAGTTTATATCCACCTGATAAGCTTGTACATGATAAACCATTTTATACGAACAGAAAATTATCGCAAAAGACACAGGAACTGATTGGCGCAGATAATCCAATGCAGGCCATAATATATTTATGCAATAATGCTGCTTGAAAGTAAATTTGCATTTATGTATTCTGAGTAATATTACCTGTTACTATTATTTTAATATTTATAACAATCCGAAATCCTGCTTTAATGCGAAATTTTACTTTTTTCTCCGCAGCAGCACTGGCCGCTGCTTTTTTTCTGACACCTGGATGCAACCATGCCGATACGGATTCCAGCGTGAATACAGACCGGCTTTCCGACGAGGCCTTGCTCGATACCGTGCAATACTATACGTTCCAGTATTTCTGGGACGGGGCAGAACCGCAGTCCGGAATGGCAAGGGAGCGTTACTGGCTGGACGAAGAGTATCCGCACGATAATGGTAATACCGTCACCAGCGGCGGATCCGGCTTCGGGCTCAAGGCCATCATTACCGGTATTGAACGCGGATTCATCACAAGAGAAGAAGGCGTCGACCGGTTTGAACGGATTGTAGGCTTTCTTGAGGAAGCCGAACGATTCAACGGATTGTGGGCACACTGGATGGACGGCACTACCGGTGAGGCACTTGCTTTCAGTCCCGAAGACGACGGAGCTGATATTGTAGAAACTTCCTTTTTGATTCAGGGGCTGCTGACCGTACGGCAGTATCTGCGCGACGGAACCGAACGGGAACAGCAGATCGCCGAACGCATCGATACCATGTGGCGTGAGGTGAACTGGAACTGGCATACACGGGAAGGGGAGGAAAACATACTCTACTGGCACTGGTCGCCAAACCATGGCTGGGCAATGGATCATCCGATTGCCGGATATGATGAATGTCTTGTTACCTATATTCTGGCCGCTTCTTCCCCTACATATCCGATCGATCCGGAAGTATATCATGAAGGATGGGCCCGTGGCGGTGATATCGTCGCCGAAGGCCTGGAAGCCTACGGATATTCGCTTCCACTGCAGCATAATCGCGGCGAACAGTATGGCGGACCCCTTTTCTGGGCACATTACTCCTACCTTGGTCTTGACCCCAGAAATCTGGAAGACCGTTATGCAAACTACTGGGACAACAACCGCTATCACAGCCTGATCCAGTATGAGTATGCGAAAGACAACCCGTTTGACTTCAAAGGATACGGAGAAGATCTGTGGGGGCTGACATCCAGTTACAACCCGGACGGATATGTCGCCCACACCCCTCATTATGACGACCACGGCGTCATCACACCCACCGCGGCTCTGTCATCCATTCCGTATACGCCGGAAGAGTCCATGAAGGTGATGCGCAATCTTTATGAAAACTTTTATGATGAAACCTTCGGTCCGTACGGATTCTATGATGCCCTCAGTCTTGAGCACGACTGGTTTCCCCAGCGTTATCTGGCAATCGACCAGGGACCGATTGTCGTGATGATCGAAAACCACAGAAGCGGCCTTCTTTGGGATCTGTTCATGAGCAGTGAGGAGGTGCAGGAGGGACTTGAGAGGCTTGAATTCAGCTATTGATGCGATGATTCCGGGATAATTGTTGTTCCGCACTGCTTCTGCTTTCTATTACCATGCAATTTGCCCGCAAGGCGCCGGAAAACAGCACAAAATGGCTGCTTTCCGGCCTGTAAGGATGTTGAATGATCCTTATCCATCATACAGACATGTAAAGGATAAGGGATACATGCTTCTTGATGAACCGGGGTAATCGTCTTTGACCGGGCGGTTATCTCTTACAACGGCAAAACGAAAAGAGCCGCTCCGGATATGACCTGTATCATCCGAAGCGGCTCTTTCTTTATCTGTTCTATAATTTGCTGTCCGTAATCCCGGGCCGGAAAAAATACCCGGCTGAAAATGGCATGCTGAAAAATTTCAGCCGGGTTATCGGATCAGGAAGCTGTTAATTAACGGTTTCAGCGTACCTCAAATTCAGCCTCAAGGGTCTCTTCAACATTGGGGCCTACAAAGACCCTGACGGTTCCGGGCTCCAGCACCGGATCAAGCTGCTGGTCGAGGTAGTAAAGCTGCTCGGCCTGCAGATCAAACGTCACCGTCTGCGTTTCACCCGGCTCCAGGGATATTTTTTCAAAGTCGCGAAGCTGACGTATCGGCTGTGTCACACTGGCCACCATTTTGCGTGTATACAGCTGAACGACCTCGTCTCCGGCAACATCACCGGTATTGGTCACATCCACAGTTACGGTCAGACTTCCCTGATCGTCAATCTCATCCGTACTGAGCTGAAGATTGTCATAGTCATAGTCAGTGTAGCTGATTCCGTATCCAAACGGATAGAGCGGCGCATTGGGCGCGTCAATATACTTGGAGGTATAGCGTTCATCCGGATCCTTCGGACGTCCCGTATTCTTTGCATAATAGTAATTCGGGATTTGTCCGACCGAATGGGGCCAGCTGAAAGTAAGCTTTCCGCCGGGATTGTGATCTCCGAAGAGAACAGAAGCAATCGCATCGCCTGAGCGCGTTCCGAGGTACCAGGCATTGACAATAGACGGGATGTGCTCATCGGCCCAACGGATATCAAGCGGCCGGCCCGCCATCAAAACCATCACAACCGGAGTGCCGGTCGCATGAATCTCTTCAAGCAGCTCCTGCTGCATTCCCGGAAGGTCCATGGAAGTGCGTGATGCCGCCTCGCCGCTCATGTGACGCCCCTCACCGAGAGCCATGATCACCACATCAGCTTTGCGCGCCAGCTCCAGCGCCTCATCAAAACCATCTCTGGAGTCACCTTCAAGATCGAGTTCCGCTCCTTCGGCAAAGCTGACCCTTGTGTTTTCGGAAACCATGTCTTCAATGCCTTTAAGCAGCGTCACATTGTCCGGATATTCACCGGCTGCCGACCATGAGCCAAGCAGGTCATACTGATTGTCCCCGAGCGGACCGATCACAGCGACATGGTCATGATCTTTTGCAAGCGGCAGCAGATCATCATCATTTTTCAGCAGTACAATCGACTTTTGCGCCACTTCCAGGGCAAGCTCAAGAAAATCATCGCGCATGATGGTCTCGGCCTCCCGGTCGTAGTCGGAATAGCGGTAGGGATCATCAAAAAGACCAAGCTCGAATTTCATATCCAGAATACGGGCTACGGCCATGTCCACCTGCTCTTCATGGACCACGCCTTCTTCTACAAGTCCCGGCAGTTCGTTCAGAAATATCTGGCTCATCATGTCCATATCGACATTGGCATTGATGGACAACTCTGCGGCATGCGCTTCATCACGGGCATAGCCATGAGGCATCATCTCCATGATAGCAGTGTAGTCGGTCACCACAAAGCCGTCGAAACCCCACTCATCCCGGAGGATCTGATTGAACAGGAAATCGCTGCCCGTCGCCGGAACGCCGTCGTATTCGTTGAACGCGGTCATGAATGTGCGGATGTCCGCTTCAACGGCCGCCTTGAAGGGGGGGAGGTGGACTTCGCGAAGCCTGCGCTCGGAGATATCCACGGTGTGATAATCACGGCCGGCATTGGGTTCGCCATATGCCGCGAAATGCTTGGCCGTGGCCATGATGGTGTGAACATCCGACAGGTCATCACCCTGAAAACCTTCGATGCGCGCAACGCCAAACAGCTTGTTCAGCAGGGGATCTTCGCCCTGGCTTTCTACAATCCGGCCCCATCGCGGATCAGGGGAGACATCGATCATGGGGGTGAAGGTCCAGTGCAGGCCGGCCGCGGAGGCTTCCTTCGCCGCAACACGGGACGCCTTTTTGATCAGCTCCGGATCCCATGTGGCCGACTCGCCAAGCGGAACCGGAAAAATGGTCCGGTGTCCGTGAATTACGTCAAAAGCAAAAAGCAGCGGGATGCCCAGCCGGGTTTCTTCCACGGCAATACGCTGCAGCTCGCGGGTGTGCTCCACTGTGTGCGCATTGAAAACGCCACCCAGTTTGGATTCGTAGATCATGTCGCGGTATTCATCACTCAGCACCGGTCCGGTTTCTGCAAACCCACTGCTCAGCAGATTCAGCTGACCCACTTTCTCTTCCATCGTCATCAGCGAAAGCACAGAGTCCACTTTTTCGGGATGACGCAGCTCGGTGAAACGAACCGGTGAATCGCTGCTTCTTCCGGGCCGCGCTTCTTCGCCGGAATCCGTCACGGTTTCGTTTTGCTGAGTCTCATCCTGAGCCTGCAGCTGATCGGTGTCGGTCGTACCGCACGCTGCAATCAGCAGGGCCAGCGACAGCAGTAATACTGATAATGGCGGAGTTAGTATATTTTTTTCTTTCATCTTGGTAGTATGTTAGGTTCAGCGGTCACGGAATCACACCGCACCGCGTTTGTTCAGTTTTCCAATTTGTTTCGGCGTTCCAGGCTGAATGAAGCACCGCGGACAGCCTCCCCGTCAATCCATTTGACCGGATGTCCGGTCAGGTTGTTCCAACCTTCATCCAGAGAGATCTTCCAGAAGTGATGATCCGAGCCCTTGTCGGCCACAAACCACATGTCATCGGGCTCGCCCATGTGCGTGCCCCATCCGCCTTCGCCGATGTAGACCACACCGTCTTCATTAATTTCGCCGTCCTTCACCGGGTGCGTCCGCTTCAGCCGGTGCCCGTGCCCTTCATGGATCAGATCTACCTCGTACTCTTCGAACAGCGGCACCCAGTGCTCATGCATCAGCCGCCGCCCGTAACGGGGCTTTTCCCAGTAATGAGGCGATGTGGCAAAGGCATTGATGTGATACTGTCCCAGCAGCCACGGACGGTCCTGGTATCTGTCAAGTGTCTCCCGGAGCCACTGTTTCTGCTTTCCGTCATGGGAATCACGGACACGATGCGGCCCGTGCCCCGCCTCGTAACTGCCGCTGTCGACAAACCAGTCCAGTTCCTCGTTGAAGGCCGAAGTGTGGCCCGAATCAAGCGTAAACAGAACCAGCCCCTCGCCGAACTCGACGACATAATACCGCTCAGGGTCGGGTAGGTGGAACCGGTTGGCATAAAAGGCAGCATCGGTCTGAAAATCACCCGCAACCCAGCCTCTGACATCGTGATTTCCCAATGCCGGAAGCACCGGCACGCGCCGGCCCTCATCGGTTACCATCAGCTCATGCCATTCGTCAAACCAGGCATCCCATTCGGATTCGGCCATGCCATTCATAACCAGGTCGCCCGCGATGGCGACAAATTCGGGATCCAGGCCGGCCGCCAGCTCTGTCATCTCTTTACGCTCCCGGGTTTCACTTTGCGTGTCGGCACCCATGATAAACGTTACGGAATCTTTGTGAGCAGGTGCTGTCCGGAAGTGGAACGGCTCCGCAAGCGCATATTTCGAAGTTTCATCCGCGTCGTTCTTCCGTCGTATCAGGACACGGTAGTTTTGCCCGGGCTCAAGGTCACGGATCGTCACTTTGTGCAGCCAGGCGCTGGTTTCAGGAAAGGTATAGGTTTCGGCTTCCGCTGAGCGGATGTGTTCGGCGTATCCGTCAGTCTGATCTGAACGAAACGGCTCTGTCTGCTCAAATGCGGATATTTCGGACGAGTAGAGCAGGTGATTGTCGCCGACACCGTCGAAAACCCGGTTCCATTCGTCACGGTCGGGCATCAGTTCTGCTTCCAGGCCGATTTCTTCAGAATAGGTGTACCAGTTTTCAACCAGAAACCGGTATGCAAATCCGGAGCCGCGTCCGCTGTGGTTCATCACACCTATGCAAAGATCAATGAAGGCATCCTCGGGACTTTCGTATCCGGCATCGCGCCATCCGTTGTCCGCCAGCAACTTCCTTTTTTCAGCAAAATCGATTTCCGTCCCCGCATTTTCCATGGCATTTTCGATGCGTTTCATGCCGACCGTACGGGCATACGGCTCGTCGGCCCGCCA
>Ga0207421_10005979_pt1 | contig 13398 bp, 6 predicted proteins | sample SodLakKL_010_SED_4_FD_187542 | JGI IMG/M metagenome (GOLD analysis project Ga0207421, IMG submission 187542) | Alkaline sediment microbial communities from Lake Tanatar, Kulunda Steppe, Russia - 8KL_010_SED (SPAdes) (version 2) | ecosystem: Environmental > Aquatic > Non-marine Saline and...
GAGAGAAGATAGCATAGAGCGCATCACAAAATCAGAACGGTTTGGTTTCATGCAAATGTTTAAGGCAGTTTTTGACCGCTTTTCAATTGCTTTATCTGTTTTTTTTATTGTTATTTCTGGCGCATATTTACATGCGCCCGTGTTGCAGGCCGGGGTTGCTGACGCTGATGACGAGGCTCGGACCTTGACCGGTTTTACAGAAGAGGCGGAACTGCTCGCCGAGATCCCGGAAAATGTCCGTATCATTGGTGAGGCGATCAAGGTTGATCCCCGGTCGGGAACAGTTGCGTACGTGTATGAAGCCGGCGACGACTTTAAAGTATGCATGAACAATCAATGCGGGCCGCATGTGGACCGGGTGGCAAGGGATATGCCTGTTGTCAGCCCGAACGGAAAATACATGGCGGCACTGGTTCAAACGGATGGTGATGCCCGTGTGATGCTGGGCGAGGATATGAGCAATGCGCACGACATGGTTTACGGTCTGCGGTTCAGCCCGGATTCCACGAAACTGTCATACATTGCCCAAAAAGACGACCGGTTTTCGGTTCATGTAAACCAGGAGCAGCACCAGGCTTTTGCCCTGGTGGATACCCAACAGGGCCTTGTTTTCAGCCCTGACGCCAGTCGCCTGGCGTACGTGGCATCCAAAGACGGCCAGTCCTGGCACCTGGTCCATGACGGTGAGACAGGCGCTGCTTATGAGCAAATCAAGCACGTGACGTTCAGCCCGGATTCCGACCGATTGGCATACGCCGCCAAAAAAGACGGCCGGTGGCATCTTGTGGAAGGTGACACAAGGAGCCCGGGTTATCTGGACATCAAGCGTGTCAGCATCAGTCGGGATTCCGAGCGGCTGGTATACGTCGCGCGCGGTGATGACGGCGCGTTTGTGGTTCTGGATGGCGAAAAATCGGATGTTTTCGACCATGTGCCCGGTGAGCCGGTTTTCTCGCGGGACGGCGAGCGTCTGGCATACGCGGTGGCGGAAGAAAGACGCCGGGATGTACGCATGCGAATGGTCGTGGACGGCCAGGCCGGCCCCGCCTTCAGCCGGATTGGGGCCTACCGGTTTTCCCCGGATGGCAGCCAGTTTGCCTATATGGCCGTTACGGACGAAGATAAGGGTTTAATGGTCCACAATGGCGAGGCAAGTGATGTGTTTGCTTCCATCGGCGTGCCTGTATTCGCGCCGAAAGGCGGGGATCTCGGCTATTTTGTGTTTCAGGAAGAAAACAATAAATGGCATGTCAACAGAAACGGAGAAAAAGGCCCTGCATTGGACGTGGTTGAAAACCCGATCTTCGGCCCGGAAGGGGAGCGCATGGTTTATACCGGCCGTATCGGAGATCGCACCCTGGTGATAGAAGGCGGCGATATCGTGGGCAACCACGAATGGGCGGCCATGCCAACGTTCAGCCCCGACGGCAATCACCTGGCATACCAGGCTGCGGAAGGCGGCGAGTCCTTTCTCGTGGTGGACGGCCACAAAGGAAATGAGCGGTTTTTGAGTTTCTTCCGAGGCTCCCGCTTAGTCTTTACCGATAAAGACACGGTCAAGGCAGTCGCCGTTAGAGACGAGGGGCGGTCATTCTGGCATATTCGGGCGACAATGGATGAATAAGCTGTTGCAAAGACGCCTTGGTTTTGAGTTTTAAGATAATCAAACCCTTGTATAAAAACGAAATTCTCTTTTCATCAAGACGCTGCAGCGCGTTTGGGGGTATGTTAAAACTTGAAGCCAGGGTTTTTTTGCTTGCTCATTGCCAAGAAATGTTTTACGCTAGAAAAGTAAACCTTGTTCACACAACCAAAAACAGGCTTTTGTAATGCAGTCAGTCATCTGGTTTCTCATTTTGTCGAGTCTTATCGGCGGTATCGGAACGGTTTACGAACCGCCTGACGGGCATTACGAGATGGCCGTGGACGCCGAGCAAAAGGTGGTGCTGGATACCTGGATAAAGCCGGGGGAGGTGCTTCAGAAGAAGCATTTGGTTTCCCAGCAGTTTGACTACTCATGCGGGTCCGCGGCCCTTGCCACCCTGCTCAATTACCACCTGGGGGAGCGGTTTACGGAGCGGCAGGTGATCCAGGGGTTGTTCTCCTATGGCAACCTGACAAGGATCCGGCAGCGCAGGGCGTTTTCCTTTCTGGACATGAAGCGCTTCGTGGATGCCATGGGGTATCACGGTGCCGGGTATACCGCCGAGCTGGAAAACCTGGAGGATCTGGACGTGCCGGTGATTCTGCCCATAACCGTCAATAATTACGAGCATTTCGTCGTATTTCGGGGTATCCATGAAAACCGGGTGTTTCTGGCGGATCCTTGGCTGGGGCACACCACTTACCCTGTTGGCGTGTTTGAAAAGGAGCTGTGGACCCGGCCGGTGTTGTTCATGGTCGACCCCAAAGAACGACAGACCCGGAGCCTGATGGCCCTCACCGAGGAGGACATGCGCTACATCGATGAGGATGAGGTTATGTTGACGTTGTTTCCGTCACTTAACCTGCACGAAGATTTCTGGGAAAAAAGGGAGTTCATCCGTCACCTGGAGCCGGATCAGCATATCTACCAGCGCTGACGGTGCCGTATAAAGGGGTGTTGCGTCCGGTTGTTTAAAAAAGCCGGATCAGCCTGCTCATCCTGGAAAAATTCAGGTATTAAGAGATCGTACTTGCAATTCCCGTGAAAACTTTAGCGGAAGAATTGTTCAAGTCTCAAAAAAGGAATAAGCTGTGTCTAAATACACTTTATTCATGCTGCTAGTGGCTTTCATGTTCAGTGGCATAGACACTTCTGTTGCCTTTGCCGGCCGGCTTAACGATAATGTGACTGTCGCGGATACGGCTATCCTGGTGCTGTATAATACCGAAAAGCTTACGCGGGCCCGGCAGGCGAATCTTTTGCAGCAGAAAAGAACCGGCGGCCCCATGCTGGCGGGCGATGATCCGCATAGCCTGGAGACCATCGTCGGCCGGGGGGCGGGCCGGGGACCGTCCATAGCCCGCGCGGGGGATGCCGAAGAGAGCGATGGGCCGCCATCCCTTGGCCCCATGCTCGCCATGGAGCAATCCGAAATGGAATCCCCGGGGCGCATGTTGGCCCAGAGAGAGGATGCAGGCAGCCCTAGCCTTGCCGCCCAGGATGAGCCCGACGCACCTGCAATCGGTGGGCCGGAGGAGCCCCGGGCCGACGAACCGCCGGAACCCCCTGGCGAAGTTCCCGCTGATCAGGAAGCGCTTTACCAGGAGATCCGGGATTTGAGGGAAATGGTCGATGAGCTTCGCCAGGAGGCCGAGGTCCGGGAGGAACTTCGTCTTTCCGAGGAGGAGGAGCGCGACGAGGAGGAGGAAATCCTCGAGGCTGCCGGCCGGGAATATTCCATCCGGCCGCCGTGGCAGTTTCGGTTGAGCCTGGGGGTCAACTATAATTACAATGATTATGACGTTATCCGTGAGTTGGAGGCCCGGGAAGGAACCCGGATCGACCATGTGGCCAACCATCGGATTACAAACACCTTATCCATTGAAACCGGCATCCGGGACAACATTTCCATTGATGCGTCCCTGCCGTTTGTTTATGTCTATGACAAGTCCGGAACCCGCCAATCCCGGGATACCAGCAACCTGGGCGACACTTCGGTGGGCCTCAAGTTTCAGCCATTCAAGACCGGCCGGGGATATCCATCCCCCATATTTTCTGCCGATTACACGTTTCCCACCGGCGCGGGCCCGTTTGACATCAATCAGGAAACAGAGCTTTCCACCGGATCGGGCTTTAACGCCGTTTCAGCGGGGGTTTCCATGTCCCATCCCTTCGACCCGGTCAATGCCTTTGGCAGCCTCACATACCGGTACCGGTTCAAGGAAACGGGTATCGGCCAGGCAAGGGGCCGCGGCACCCTTGACGAGGTTGATCCCGGCGAAAGCATCAGTGGAAGCCTCGGGTTTGGATATGCCGTCTCCTACCGGATGTCCATGTCCTTGAGCCTCTCCTGCAGCTATTCGTATTCAACCGATTATTACTGGCTTGCCCGCGAAGGGCGCGAAAAAACCTCATCCGGTGATTCTTTTTCCGCCTCCCTGAGCCTGAACACGTCATGGCGGGTTACGCCGCGGCGTCGCGTTACGATCGGATTGGGCAAGGGGCTCACCACGGCCAACCCGGGTTTTACCTTCAGGGTCAGCATGCCCTTAACCCTTGACTTGCGATAGTGTCAGGCGGTTTTTCCGTTCAGATAAAGCCAATAAGGCATTAAAAGCTTATGCATATGCTTCTTTCAGTTGCGACCTTTTGGATGAAAAATCGGTATGCCCCCTGCCCGGGGGGGAGGGCCGCTGTAAAGAGGTTGTTTTTGCTTTTAATGGCACTATATTTTGCCTTTCCGCCTGCCGCGCATGCGACCCTTTTCGAGCAGATGGCCATTGACACCCGGGCCCTTTCCATGGCCAATACCGTTACCGCCCGCCCCCCGGCGCACATGTCCATTCATTACAACCCGGCGGGGCTGTCTACGGTCCCGGACGGGACGTGGTGGAACCAGGGGATGACCTACCCCCATGCCATGCGGACCAATACGCTTCGGGGCAACCCGGATTTTGAAGGCTGGCTGAGAACGGAAAAGTGGGATCATCGTGCAGACCCGATTTATGGGGAAAGGTATAAAGAAGGCGAGGGAGAGGGCGGGCGGTTTGATGGATGGGGGGACCGCCGCGTGGAAGACCTGAAAGCCAGCGGGGATGCCGATAGCGGCGTGATGTATATCCCCCTGGTCAACCGGTCCATCAACTTTGCCATCTCGCCCCGGACCGCCCTGGCCCACCGGGAGCCCGGCTCCCGGTGGACATTTGCCACGGGCATGTACGCCCCCTTTGCCACCGGCGCCAATCATGGCAGTTCGGACGACCCCGCCCGGTTCGGGGGGAAGCGGGCATGGCAGTCGCATTTGATATACCAGGCGCCCACGGCCAGCTACCAGGTGACGGACAACCTCTCCGTGGGCCTGGGCATGGGTGCGGGACAGACCACCATGGGCGCGAATTTCGACATCCGGAGTCCCGGCGACCTTACCGCCATTACCCGGGAGCTGGGCCAGGCGACCGAGGGTATGGCTATTCCGCCGTGGACGTATTTGTATTACGAGGACCCCCTCTACGGCGGCGGTATCCACCCATGGGAAAAGGTGGGTGAGATCGATGTCGTGTTAAGAAACGATTTCACGCCCAACTATAACCTGGGCGTGCTCTACGAGCCGTTTGACTGGCTGGGCCTTGGCCTGGTCTACCAGAGCGAGATCGTGGCCGATATGGCGGGCACCTTCAAGCTGGAATACGGCGACGACTGGCGAAGCATGGTGAATTATTACAATTCCGGTCCGTGGGGGGTGCGCAGGACGTCCATGATTCTGGATCTGCCGAGAAATCCCGTGCCGTACCAGAAAGGGCGGATTACCACGGAGGTGTCGTTTCCCCGGCGGATTCAGGGCGGCGTCCGGGTCAGCCCCATCTCAAGGCTGCATTTGATGTTTGACCTTAAGTGGGCCGAGTGGTCCATACGCCAGCAGGACGAGCTGGTCATGGACCAGGATATCCAGCTGCTGCAGGTGGCCAAGTTATCGGGTCACGAGTACGGCAACCGGCGGCTGGTTTCGGACCGGTATATGCGGGACACCCTGGATTGGGGGGCTGCCATGGAATTAAACCTGTCCGAGCGGGTAGACATCCATGCCGGCTATGAATTCCGGGAGTCCTCGGTGCCGACCAAGTATTATGACCTGACCTCCATGCCGGACATGCACCATTTCGGCCTCGGCGGGAGCTATCACCTGGACAACGGCGGTCGGCTCGATTTTGCCGTGTCATATTATACCGGTTCGAAAACCTTGGCCCCGGAGGAAAGCATCAACTTAACATCCACGGATATATTCGAGGATGGGGTCAACATGTTTGCGGGGCATTATTTTGAGCAGGACCTCGACATTATAATGGTTTCTTTCGGTTTCATGGTCCCGTTCGACTCTTACCTGGAGTATCAGAAGGGCAACCGCCAGGACATGATCGATCGCATCCGCTTTTTGAATCCCTTCACCCGCGTGCTGGAAAACAATTAAACCAATATTGTTTGTTTTCGTAGGGGCGAATAACCATTCGCCCTTGTGTGGGGGGTTGTGCCTTGTATAGGGTGTAAGGGTATGCCTTTGTAAAATCAATTGTTTAGTTTTTTCGCCCGTACGGGGTGGCCCCGAGATTTTAAATTTCATCCCCGTATTGGAGAAAAACCTTGATCTTTGTTTCCTGTATGGTATAGCTCATACTATTCAATTAAAATTATACTATTTCTTGGCGTGTAAACGGTGTTGTCATATCAAACATGGGTTTATACGCATATTCCATCTGCGCAGCACCTGTTATCGGATTCCCGGGCAATCTTGCCTTGCTGCACCTGCTCTTTTTCAAGCATCTTCAACAGATGACATGTATACCAAGCCAACCCATAAGTGCTTATTTTTCTGATGAAAAATATCAAGCCTCGTATTGATGATACAATTTATGACACAGTCAGGTGGATTCATCGAAACCGGATTAAGGTTCTGGTGATCAATTTTGTCTTGATTGCCTTTTTTGGTTTTCAACTGACTAAAATCACGATCAATACATCCACTGAAAGCTATCTTGACGATGATCATCCCATATTCGAGGACTACCGCGCGCTGATCGATCAGTACGGCAGGGGGAAGCAGGATCTGGTTGTGGCTGTCAAGGGGCCGGATGTATTTACCATTGATTTCGTAACCCGGTTAAAAAGGCTGCATGAGGCACTAGAAGAAAACGTACCCTATGTGGTCGAGGTAAACAGCATTGTTAATGCGCGGCATGTCGACAGTGACGCAGACATGCTGATTGTGGAAAAATTTTTCGAAACGTGGCCTTCTACGCAGGCGGAATTGGATCTTATCAGACAAAGGGCCATAGACAACCCTTTGCTGGTCGACACACTATACGCAAAAGATTTTCAATTTGCGACAATACTTGTCGAAACCGAGGGGTACAAGACGTCTTACGAATTGCCGGTTGATCTTTTTGAAGGATTTGACGCAGAAAGCGGCAAAGCCGCACCTGAAAAAGCGTTTTTAACCTCTCATGAAACAGCCGAAATTGTAACCAAAGCTTACGAAATTACACGGGAGTATTGCGCGGAAGATTTTAAAATCTACATATCGGGATCAAGAGCGGTAAACCACTATGTGTCAACGGCAATAATGGATGACATGGACAAGTTCCTCGGCTTGTCCATATTGATGATTTCAATTGTTCTCTTGCTGGTTTTCCGGACGCTCATAGGCGTTTTACTGCCATTGATGGTGGGGCTTTTTGCCCTTTTATCGACAATCGGCATGATGGTGCTGTTTAACGAACCGCTGAAGCTGCCATCCCAGATCCTGCCGTCGTTTCTGGTGGCTATCGGTGTGAGTTATGTCGTTCATATACTGACATTATATTACCAGAACAATGACAAGGGGCTGACAAAGGAAGAAGCCATTGCCAATGCATTCAGGCACTCCGGGCTGGCTATTATTCTAACAGGGGTTACGACGGCGTGCGGTCTTCTGTCTTTTTTAACCGCGGATCTCGAGCCGGTGAAGGCGTTTGGTTTTTTTGCCAGCTCAGGGGTTTTATTTGCGCTTTATTATACATGCGTCATGGTCCCGTGTGTTGTATCATTGCTCCCAACGGCGTATTATCGGAAAAAAAGAAGGGCGGAAAGGCCGAAGCTCATCAACCTGGTTTTGATGGCCATTGCCCGGTTTGCGGTTAGAAGGCCGTATCCTGTGCTTGCGGTTGCGCTGCTTCTAACCGCTTTTTCAATTGCCGGGATAACCAATATCCGGTTCGGCCATGACGTTATTCGATGGATGCCGGAAGACTCCGCAATACGAAAAGGCACGGAGACGATCGACGAGGCCATCAGCGGCAGCAACATTTTGCACGTTATGCTTGATTTCCACGGCAAAGACAGCCTGTATGCGCCCGACATATTGCAGCAGCTGGAAGATTCCCGGATCATACTGGAAAACCTTGTAGTTGGCCCCGTCTGGGTTGGGAAGGCATGGTCGATCACCGCACTGATCAAGGAGATCAACAAGGCCTTAAACGACAATGACCCGGCGCATTACGATATTCCCAGCACCAGGGAGGCCATCGCCCAGCAGTTGCTGTTGTTTGAAAACAGTGGCGCAGGCGACCTCCGGGATTATACGGACAGGCAATACAGCAAGGCGCGTGTTCTGGTTAAGGTCCCATACCTTGATGCGGTTTATTACGATGCGATAATCAGCGAGATAAAAGATCATTTTAAAACCCGTTTTCCGGATGCCGATGTCGCGATTAGCGGCATTTTCAAAATATATGTCCAGATTTTCAGCTCGACCATTATCACCATGGCCAGGAGCTATTTGTTTACTATTATAACCATTTCCTGCCTGTTATTTGTTTTTCTCGGGGGTCGTTACGGTTTGTTGAGCCTGTTTCCCAATTTTTTTCCAATCATTTTTGCCCTTGGCGTAATGGGCTGGCTCGATCTGCCGATGAATTTTTCGACCATGATGGTTGCTTCCATTGCCATCGGATTGGCGGTGGACGATAATATCCATTTTTTTCATATTTTTAAAAAGAATATGGAGGTTGAACAAGATGTTTCTGTTGCCATTCAAAAGACGTTTGAAACGACAGGCCGGGCGATTTTTTTGACGACTGTAATTCTATCCTTGGGGTTTATTGTTTTTCTGGCGGCGACGCTGAATAATTTTCATGATTTTGGTTTGCTGACCGTCATTGCGATTATAACGGCGCTATTGGCGGATCTTTTCATTGCCCCTGCGCTTCTGGTCGTCAGCCGGAAGAATACCGGCAGCATATCATATAATGAATCGTCCTGATGAGGGACGTTTCATGCATGCGTATGTATTTTAGAAGTTTTTTGTTTTCATTAAACAGGTTTCAGGAGACGTAAAATGACAAAAGCGGCCGGCTCGATTTTTTTGGCATGGGCCTTGTTTCTTTTTCCTTTATCCGGCATTGATTGCGCCCATGCCCTATCCGCACGGGAAATTATGGAAAAGGTTGAAAACAGGGATGAAGGGGATGATCAAACCGCAGACATGAAAATGATACTTATCGACAGGCATGGCAGTGAGCGCGTGCGCGAATTGAAGGCCTTCAAGAAGCAAGATGAGGACGAGACGGACTATCAGTTACTGTTTTTTATCTATCCGGTTGACGTGAGAAACACCGGTTTTTTAACCATCGATTACAAGGACCGGGACGACCGAATGTGGCTTTACCTGCCTTCGCTCAACAGGACGCGGCAAATTTCAACCCGGAACCGAAGCGACAGTTTTATGGGCTCGGATTTGAATTATGCGGATATGACATCCCGGAACCTCGATGATTTTACATATGCGTTTTATGAGACGAAAGAAATGGAAGTAAGGGGTGAAAAAGTATGGGTGATCACTGAGACGCCCAAATCGGAAGATGTGGTTGACAGCACCGGGTACAAGCGGTCTTTGCTGCTTGTAAGGCAGGACAACTATTATGTCGTTCGGTCTATCCGCTGGGAAGACTGCGGCAATCACATCAAATATATCGATGTGACGGAGCTTGACTTGATCGACGGCATCTGGGTGGGAACATCCATTCATGTCAACCGCAAACGGGGCAATGAAACCGTCCATCAAACCATGCTGACGTTTGAAAATGTGAAATTTAATCAGGATTTGGACTTTGACCTGTTTACGGTGCGGCAATTGGAGCAGGGACCATAAAAAGGCAGGGAAAAGGAAAAAGGGCTATAACGGTTATGTTGAGATCAGATTCGAGGCTTGTTTGCGCAAAAGTTGCAGTCATATTAATTTTCGTGGCTATTTTGACAACGGGCCGGGTTTATGGAGAAGCGGGAGATGCCGTTGATGCCGATATTTTTGACGGCTTTGAAGATCACGTGGAAAGACCTTCCGATATTGGAACCGATGAGGATCGCAAAGACAGGCCGGAGCGCTTCAAAATTCCCGGTGTGAGGGGTTTTCTCGGCCTGAGCGGCACCTATGGCTATTTCAGCCATACCCCGCCCAATGTCGATACGGACTGGTCCGGCATATCCAGCTTGAAAACCAGGCTGTGGCTCGAGTATTCGACATCGATTTTTGACCGGTGGGACTTTCTTGTCAATGGCCACGGCTTTTATGACTGGGCATACAGGATCAACGGCCGGGGAGATTATACGGATGACGTGCTTGATGAATACGAGGCCGAGGCCGAACTCGGTGAAGCTTATCTGCGCGGGGCCGTATTGGATAATGTGGATATTAAAGTCGGTCGGCAGATTTTGGTATGGGGCAAATCGGATCTTATCCGGGTAACCGACGTGCTCAATCCCCTGGACTGGCGGGAGCCGGGTATTACGAGTATCGGTGATTTGCGGCTGCCGGTCGGGATGGCGCGGGTGGATTGTTACTGGCAGAACTGGAATGTGACCGGCGCATACATACCCGAAATCCGATTTACGAAAAGACCGGTATTCGGCCATGATTTTTACACCTCCCCGCAACCCCTGCCGCCTGAAGACAAGCCGTCATCGGGCACGCGCAATGCGGAATATGGGTTTGCCCTTGAAGGCGCGATCAACCGTTGGGAAGTGGCGTTTTACTGGGCGGATATATATAGAAATATTTACCGGGATGTGCCCCATATCGAAATCAAGGCAGTGGAAAATGCTCAACCGGTGATGGTTTCAAGGCATAACCGGATCAAGTTTTATGGGTTTGCGTTAACGAAAGTGATCCCGGACTGGAGCTTCAAGTTTGAAGCTGCCTATAATGATGCTTTTGAATTTGCCAATTCGGAAGATGAATTCACCCGTACGGATGTGCTTGCCGGCCTTGAATACTACGGATTTAGAAACACCAGCATCCTGCTGGAGGTTGCAAACAGGTATATCAACGACTTTGACGGGATCCTGGAGCAACCCCCGGATTATGTGCAAAAAAACATATTCCAGTGGAATTTTCGAATCGAGCGGATGTATTTAAATGATCGCCTGGGCTTGAGCCTGTTGACATCGACGTATGCCCTTGATGGCAGCGACGGCGCCTTCCAGAGAATAAAGGCGGAATATGAATTCAAAGACAACATTATCCTGGCCGGCGGGGTCGCATTTTATCAATCCGGAGAGTTGATATGGTTTGACGGGATCGGCAAAAACGATCGGGCATTTATGGATGTTCGTTACTGGTTTTGAGGGGGATCCTTTCATATCCGCCAAAAATGCAGCGCCGGAATCGTAAAAGGCGACTTTTGGTTGTGCATTGTAGGCGGCATGCGGAAACTTCGGCTTCATTTAAAAAAGGGGGATGAGGTGAAGGCATTAAAGATTTTTATTGAAAAATTATTAAATCGCCTGGTGGCAGTATTCTACCTGTATCCAAAAGCAACCCTTTTTCTTGTTTTGCTGGTTTCAGTGCTTATCTCCGTTCAGATTGCCAGGTTGAATGTGGATACGTCATCCGTAGGTCTTATGCACAGCCGGGATCCGGAATTAATCGATTATAACCAATTTCGCGATCAGTTTGGCCGGGAAGAGTTGATTATTGTTTCAATTGAAACCGATGAAATATTCAACCTTGATTTTTTAAACAACCTCAAATCGCTTCACGGAGAAATAGCGGAAAACACCCCCTACATCGAAGATGTCAAAAGCATTATTAACGCCAGAAACACCTATACAAACCACGGTGTGCTGCATGCGGAAGAGTTGTTTCACAAGTGGCCTGCCAATGACGCTGAGCTGGAGGCAATCAAAGCAAGAGCCGTTGAAAATGAATTATACTATAATATTTATTTTTCAGACGATCTTGATTACGCAACAATCCTTGTTGAAACCCAGGTTTACAGTTCCGTTGCAGGTGACGGGGAGGTGGATTTTTCAGGCTTTGAGCAGCCCCTTCAGCCGGCAGAAAGCGACTTGGAATATATCACGGACAAGGAAACCAATGAAGCGGTTGAGGCGATCAAGGCAATTGTAGAAAAATACGATGCCCCTGACTTCAAGATAGACGTCGGCGGGTATCCGGTGGTTAATTATTATTTGCGGACTACGCTGGTAAGGGATGTCGGCATTTTTACGTCTGCAACGATATTTACAATATTTTTGTTGCTTTTTATCGTGTTCAAAAGACCCTCGGGCGTTTTTTTCCCGCTGCTGATCGTGATTCTTTCTCTGTTGTCAACGCTGGGATTGATGGGTTTGATGGGTGTTTCTTTTCAATTGCCAACCCAGGTCCTGCCAAGTTTGGTTATTGCCATCGGGGTGGCGAATTCGGTCCATATTTTACGGATTTTTTATATGCGTTTAAAAGAGACCGAAGATAAAAAGGATGCCCTTTTTTTTGCGTTTGACCATAGCGGTCTTGCCATTTTCCTTGCAAGCCTTACGACCTCCATTGCGCTTTTTACTTTTATCACGGCAGAGGTGGGTCCCGTGGCGGACATGGGGATTTATGCAAGTCTTGGGGTAATGCTGGCGTTTGTCTACACCCTCATATTGCTTCCCGCTCTGATAAGCGCCCTGCCGATTCGTGAAAAGCCGAAAACAAGAACTGCGCAATCAGGCAGGGACAGCATTTTTTATCGCTCCCTTGCGATGATCGGCAGAGCTACAACGGGGCATCCTTACATCATACTAACCGTATTTGTCGCAATTGTCGCTTTTTCAATCATCAGTGTAATGAATATCCGGTTTTCGTATTGGCCCCTGATTTATTTTAATGACGAGCATCCGATACGCGCTTCAACCGAAACGATCGATCAGAACCTGGGCGGGTCCATAAACCTTGAAGTGCTCATTGATACCGGCGAGCCCAACGGACTTTATGATCCGGACCTGCTCAAGAGGATGGTTGACAGTGCCGAATACATACAAACCCTGCAATCAGGGGATTTATATGTAGGAAAGGCATGGTCCATTGCGAACGTGGTAAAAGAAATCAACATGGCGTTAAATGATAATGACCCGGCATACTATAGGGTGCCGGAAACCAGAAACCATGTTGCCCAGCAGCTTCTTCTGTTTGAAAATACGGGCTCTGACGACCTGGAAATCTTTACGGACGGCAATTTCAGCATGAGCCGCTTATCAATGCGCGTGCCATTTACAGAAGCCTCGTATTGCCTTGAATTTGTCGATACGATCTCCGGGCACTTCGTAGAGACATACCCCGATGCTGAAATCACCATTACCGGCCTGCGGGTTATTTTGAACAAAACGTTTACCAACGCCGTTGTCACGATGGCCAGGAGCTACATTCTCGCGTTTTTATCCGTGACGGTTCTGATGATTTTTTT
>Ga0207421_10005980_pt1 | contig 13397 bp, 9 predicted proteins | sample SodLakKL_010_SED_4_FD_187542 | JGI IMG/M metagenome (GOLD analysis project Ga0207421, IMG submission 187542) | Alkaline sediment microbial communities from Lake Tanatar, Kulunda Steppe, Russia - 8KL_010_SED (SPAdes) (version 2) | ecosystem: Environmental > Aquatic > Non-marine Saline and...
AAGTCATTGATGAAACAAGCTTTGACCAAAAAATCACAAATGACTGGATTATAGCACAAGTCGCTGAGCTACAAAAAAAGATGAAGTCATCCTAACTTTTCATCTCCATAGCAGAAGCACGACCAAAGCACTGAACGAGTCGAATTCGGTTAGTTGAAAGGATTTATAATCAGAGACAGCCGTGTGATTACCTTGAAACTGAAGTTTTTTGTGATAAAATCCGCAAAAGAAATGATTCCACTGAAAGTTATTCTAAGGAATGATAATGGCATTGGACATAAGCAGTACTATTGAGGCACTAAGACTCATCGGAGCAGGTGGGATTGGTGCGGCGATTGCAAGCGGTATTATGACCTGGATAGAAAAACTCGTTATCCAAAAAAAGCTAGATGCTCAAAAAGCGGAATATGAGAAACAATTGGAAGAATTAAAGGCACAATTTTTACAAAAGCACACGGTTCATAAGCTGCAATTCGAGAAGGAGTTTCAAATATATGAAAGCCTTTGGGTGGAACTGGTAGAATTAAGAAAAATAATAATTATATCGCCAATAATCGATAGATTTTCCGAAGATGCTAATCCTTTAGATGTCTATAAAAAACGGTGGAAAAAAGCAGTATCAAAGTTTGAAGCAGTTTCAGCCATATTCAATAACCAAAAACCATTCTTTTATCGTCCTGTAAGTGAACAGGTTGATAAGTTGCTAAAAGAATGTAGAAACCATCTCATTGTATTTAACAACGAGGTGTTAACAAGTCGTGAAAGAAAACCTGAGCCAGATGTTTATCTGGAAGTTGAAAAGTTTAGAGACAAAGTAGAAAATGTCATTGATAAGATAGAACAGATAATACAGGAAAGAATTGGACTATTGCAGGAAGTTAAATTGGTAGATTAAACTGACGAACTACCCGTAGGCCAAAGCATTGAACGAGTCGAATTTGGCATCTCCCATCACGGATTTTTTTGATATTTCTCCCACACCAGAACTGGTGATATCCACAGACATCGGTTCTTGCTGAGCTTGAATGAGCTCGGAAAGGCTTTTCGGGTAGATTTTTGATTCCATTAAATGGAGATAAGTTCACAGGCCCCTCTTTGTTGCTAATCTCGGCAATCGGCCTTTAGCTCATCCATAACACCTAAATATCGCTAACCGGCCTATTTTTCCCTTGTCTTATAGCCGTTTTTTAACTATAAAGCCCTCGTAAAACAAACAGAGAAATTCGTAGGGTGGACAACTTGTTGTCCACGCCGCACAATAACCGGACAGTAATCAGACAGGATGTTCCAATGCGATATTCACAAATGTTTATACCAACGGTCAAGGAAACCCCCGCCGACGCCGAAATCCCTTCGCATCAGCTTATGATTCGCGCAGGCCTCATTCGAAAAGTCGCCTCCGGCACATATACATACCTGCCGCTGGGCTTTCGCTGCCTCAACAAAGTAATCAACATAATCCGACAGGAAATGGAAGCCGCCGGCGCGCAGGAAATCCTGATGCCCGCCATCCAGCCTATCGAACTGTGGCAGCAGACCGGCAGAGACGCCGACTACGGCCCGACGATGTGCCGTTTTCAGGACCGCCACAATCGCGTAAATGTCCTTGCCCCCACCGCCGAGGAAGTCGTAACGGCAATAGCAGCCGGCGAATTAAAATCATACAAACAGCTCCCGATGAACCTATACCAGATAAGCCCGAAATTTCGCGACGAGTTCCGCCCGCGGTTCGGCGTACTCCGCTCACGCGAATTTATGATGAAAGACGCCTACTCGTTCCACGCCGACGAGCAGTCCCTCCAGCAGACCTACCAGAAAATGTATGACACCTACTGCCGAATATTCAAACGCTGCGGCCTCGAATATGTCATCGTAGAAGCCGAAACCGGCGAAATGGGCGGCTCGGCATCTCACCAGTTCTCGATACCCTGCGAAAATGGAGAAGACATAATCGTCCATACCGAAGACAACTCCTACGCTGCCAATCTCGAAAAGGCCGCCGTTGACCCATTGCCCCAGCAGCCAAAACCGCAGGACATAGGCCAACCCGAAGATGTCCACACGCCCGGCACAGGAACAATCGAAGCCGTCTGCGATTTCCTCAAGACAAAACCGGCCCAGATGATTAAAACCCTTATATACAAGGTAGAAGACCAGATTGTCCTGGCTCTTGTCCGCGGCGATCACGACCTGAACGCTGAAAAATTCACCGTCGCACTCGACCGTCAACATAACGAACTGGCGGACGAAAAAACCATTGAGCAATTCACCGGCGCCGCCGTCGGTTTCGCCGGCCCTATTGGACTGCTCGAAAAAGCCTCGAAAGTCATTATAGACCAGGCCGTAGCCGTTATGCCCGTAGCTGTATCCGGCGCCAATAAGACCGACTACCACACCGCCAATGTAGTCCCCGGCAGAGATTTCCCGCTCTCCGGTGCGAATATACAAATCGCCGACATACGCAACGCCGTCGAAGGCGATACATACAAAGGAAAAAAACTACTGTTCAAACGAGGCATCGAAGTGGGCCAGGTATTCAAGCTCGGCACAAAATACTCCTCAAAACTCGGAGCAAAAGTCCTCGACGAAAACGGCTCGGAAACACTCTGCACAATGGGCTGTTACGGCATCGGTGTAAACCGAATCATCGCCTCCGCCGTCGAACTGCGAAACGACAAATTCGGCATCATCTGGCCGATTTCAATCGCGCCTTTCGAGGTCATAATCACTGCCCTGAACCAGGAAGACGCCGAAGTTGTCAAAACCGCCGCCGATATTTACGAAAAACTGCGGCAAAAAGGCATAGATGTCCTGCTCGACGACCGCGAACTCCGCCCGGGCCCAAAATTCAAAGACGCCGACCTCATCGGAATACCAATCCGCATAACAGTCGGCAAAAAAGCACTCGCGGACGGAAATATCGAGTTAAAACTCCGCAGCGAATCCAAAAGCCGCCATATCCCCGTCACCGACGCACTCAGCCAAACCCTCGAACTCGTCGAATCATTATATGCCGATTAACAAAACACTATTTCATTGACACCTGCCCAGAAAAAAGCTAAACTTACAGCCTTTTGGGAGCGTATCTTTCCGACAAGGCAGATGCAATTTCAATCCGTTAAGTGAAATTATCCTTTTTTGAGAGCTTATTATGTACTCGGACTATATTCGTAATGTCGCGATAATCGCGCATGTTGACCACGGCAAGACAACGCTCGTGGATCAGCTTCTATACCATTCGGGAATGTTCCGCCAGGAAGAGCTGGACAAGCTCGCAGGCGGCGCACACGGTTTGATTATGGACTCAAACCCGCTCGAAAGAGAACGCGGAATAACAATACTGAGCAAAAACTTCGCCATCGACTACACCGATCCCCAAGGCAATGAATACAAGATAAACATAATCGACACTCCCGGCCACGCCGATTTCGGCGGAGAAGTCGAGCGAATTTTGAAACTGGCCGATGGAGTACTCCTGCTTGTCGATGCCTTCGAAGGCCCGATGCCCCAGACCAGATTCGTACTCAGCAAGGCACTGGAACATAAGCTAAAACCTATAGTCGTTGTCAACAAAATTGACAGACCAAATAGCCGTCCCGATGATGTAGTCAATGAGGTCTTTGACCTGCTGGTTAATCTCGGAGCTGATGATGAAGCTCTTGATTTCCCCCTCATCTACGCCTCTGCCAAAGAAGGCTGGGCCACAACAGACTTAAACAACAAAACCGAAAATATGCAGCCTGTTATAGACGCAATTATTAACAGTGTCGCTGCCCCAACTGTACTGCCCGACGCGCCTTTACAGATGCTCGTCCTCAGCAAAGAATATTCCGAATATGTTGGCGAAATCGCCATCGGCAGAATCTTCGCCGGTCAATTGACAGAAGCACAAAAAGTTGCCGTCATAGACAGACAAGGTCTTCACACCCAGCAGAAAATACTTCACATACACCATTTCCACGGCCTTGGGCGAAAACGAGTCTTAACCGCACAGGCAGGTGATATATGCGCGATTTCAGGCCTTGATCCCATAGAAATAGGTGATACCATTGCATGCGCGGACAACCCCTCACCGCTGGCCGCGATACCCGTTGATGAGCCGACAATGACAATGACTTTCAGAATTAACGACGGCCCATTCGCCGGACAGGATGGCAAATACCTCACAAGCAGACAAATCGGCGACCGCCTTCGCCAGGAGCTTCGCCGCGATGTCGCCCTCCGCGTCCAGCAAGGCTCCACTCCCGATGAGTTTATAGTATCCGGCAGGGGGCTTATGCACCTGGGGATACTCCTGGAGAATATGCGCCGTGAGGGTTACGAAATTTGCGTAGGCAAACCAAGCGTCATCTTACGCGAAGTTGACGGCCTGCGTCACGAGCCTATCGAAATGTTAGCTGTGGATTGTCCGCTGGACTGCCAGGGTGCGGTAATGAGCCTACTCGGAGACAGACGAAGCGAAGTACTGAAAATCGACGCCAAAAGCGGAGCCGATGATTTCATCCATATGGAATTCCTTATCCCATCACGAGGTCTTTTCGGCCTGCACGCAAAGGTGTTAAATGCCACGCAGGGAAGGGCGATAATGCACCACACTTTTGAACACTATGAACCGATGCGAGGTACAATACCACAGAGAAAAGCAGGTGTTATAATCGCCATAGCAACCGGCCAGGTTACTGCCTATGCACTCGATAACCTTTACGACAGGGGCATATTCTTTGTAGAACCCGGCGAGAAAGTCTATGAAGGCCAGGTCGTCGGCGAGCATTGCAAAGAGGGTGACATAACGGTAAACATCATAAAAAGCAAACAGCTTACCAACATGCGTGCCGCCGGCAAGGATGACTCAGCCAAGATCAGACCTGCCAGAAAAATGAGCCTCGAAATCGCGATGGAATATATCGAAGAAGACGAGCTTGTCGAAATCTGCCCCAATTCCATCCGAATTAGAAAACGGCTGCTGACCGAGAATCAAAGAAAACGCCAAAGCCGCAAGCAGAGTGCCTAAACTGTTTAAACCGTCAATGTTATTCTGTTATGCTTTTCGCTCAAGAGCTTGCTCAATGGCCAGCGCCACCGCTTCAAGATGGTTATGTGCTTCTCTGGCGTCACGAAACTCCTTCAGTTCCTTAAACAACGGAGCCACCTTACCATCTTCTATCTGAGCGTGGATTATTGTCAATGCCCCCGGATGCACCTGAGTATTATAGTGTTTTTCTCCGCCGACATCCTTACCCTGCATCATCGGGTAACGCACAAAACTTTCAACCCCGTTGTGCTCAAGGATAGCCTCTATCCTGTCGGCAAATTCAAAATGGAATGTAAGATGCAGCAGTTTCATATTTTTTAACCTCGTTCTTCCCTGCCAAAAGGCATATGTTTCCATATCTTCTCATTAAGCTGATCAACCAGCGTATAAACCACCGGAATAACCACCAGCGTCAGCAGCGTCGCTCCCAACAGCCCGAAAATAACCGCCACGCCCATCGGTGCGCGCACCTCGCCGCCTACGCCGAATCCAAGAGCAATCGGACTTATTCCCAGCGTTGTGGAGAGCGTTGTCATCAGCACCGGCCTGAAGCGTACTCTCGCTGATGTCTTTGCCGCCTCGAGCAATTCCTGCCCTCGCCCGCGAAGCACATTACTGTAATCTACAAGCAGAATCGCATTCTTTGTAGCCATGCCCATCAGCATAATAAGGCCAATAAAAGCTACTATTCCAAATGACATCCCAAATACCCATAAAGCTCCGAATGCCCCTGCAAGCGCCAAAGGCAAAGAAAGCAATATCGTAAACGGATGCAAAAATGACTCAAATTGTGCCGCCAGTACCAGAAATATAAACACAATCGCAAAAGCTATCGCCACACTCAAATAGTAAAACGCTTCTTCAAATTCCTCAGCCTGTCCCGTAAATTCGTAGCGAAAATCCTCCGGCAACAATTCATCGAGATTGTCACGCAGCAATTCAATCGAATCACCCAGCGCAACACCAGGTGGATTAGACGCTGATATCGTTGCCGCACGAATTCGTTCAAAATGATGTATCTCGCTTGGTCCGACCGTCTCAGTTATGGAAACAAGATTATCAAGTGACACAAGCCCACCGTCCTGCGTTCGGATATAAATATCCCTGATTCCATCGGGAACCATTTTACCGCGATGACTTATCTCTGTGATAATATCATAAAGACGATAGTCCCTTTCAATTTCCGATATGTCGGTTTCTGCCAGCAAAAACCGAAGCGTGTTCGATATCTCCGCCACTGACAGGCCCATCTGTGAGGCCTTATCCCTCTGGATATTGATATCAATCTGAGGCCTGTTCATACGAAGGTCAGATCGCACGCCGACAAACTCGGGCCGATCTTCCATCCAGTTCATTACATTTTCCTGAACCTCAGCCAATACCTCCATATCCTGATGTTGCAGAACCAATTGAAGCGGCTCCTGAGCGCCCATAGGACCCACTGCACCTTCCGTTACGAAAGCTCTGCCCTCGGCAATATCGCCAAGCCGCCCTCGAACAGCATCTGCAACCTCCCCCTGACTTCGCTCCCTGTCTTCGATAGGAACAAGACTGACAAACGCCATACCCTGATTCACTCTGCCCGGCCCGCCGCCGCGAGCAAGACCAACTGCAAGAAAGTAGTAATCAACTTCCTCAGTCTCATCGAGAGCCTGCTCTATTTGTTGTGAAAATGCGTCAGTTTCTGAAAGAGTCGCTCCTTCGGGCGTTTCAAATGATATCATAAACTGGCTGGCATCCGCCGTTGGCGCAAACTCAGTCGATAGCAATGTAAACAAAAACAGACCCAGCAGAAAAGCGCCAAGGGCAAGCAAAACGGTTAGAACACGATGCCTGAATGCTACATTTAATATTCTTGAATAAACGCTTTCTATACCCCTGAAGACCCGTTCAGACCATTGGAATATCTTGCCATGACTATCGGGAGTTCTAAGCACCAGTGACGATATCATCGGAGTAAGCGTCAAAGCGGTAAAAGTAGAGGCGAACACCGTTACCGTAACCGTCAGGCCGAATTCAAAAAAGAATTGTCCGACGATGCCTCCGGTAAATGCCACCGGAATAAAAACCGCCGCAAGCGACAAACTGTTTGCTATCGAAGGAAATGCAACTTCCGTAGTTCCCACACGAGCCGCAGGCTTAGCCTCACTGCCATGCTCGACCTGCCGATAACAGCTTTCAACAACTACAATAGCGTCATCGACAACAATACCAATCGCTAATATCAGCCCAAGCATTGTCAGCGTATTCAAACTGAACCCCAGAACGAACATCATCGCAAAGCCGGTCAAAAGGGATGTCGGTATGGCAAGGCCCGTTATTATGGTGCTCCATGCGTTTCGCAGCAACAGCATAACCACTATTACAACGATAATCGCGGCTATGAAAATAGTAGCCACCAAGTCTCTAATGTTATCTTCTATAAACTCCGATTCATCAAGGGCAATTGTATATTCAAGACCCTCGGGAAAATCTTCGCTCAACTCAGCCATTCGCTGTCTGGCTTCTTCGGCCAGCTCGACAATCTGAGCATCGGCATGACGAACAACCCCAAGCCCGACTGTGGGGCTACCGCTAAAGCGAGCAAATTGACGCTTATTCTCTACGCTATCTTTAACTTCGGCTACATGCGAAATACGAACAACATAGTCCTCTCTGGAAGTGATTACAAGATCGCCCAGCTCTTCGGCGTCTCTTATTCTACCGTGAACTTTCACAAGGAATTCTCGCGTATCACTTTCAACTCTGCCCCCAGGCAAATCGATGTTGTTAGCCTCAATAGTGTTGACAACATCTCCAATCGTAAGGTGGTGGGCGGCCAGTTTTTCAGGATTAACTATAACCCGCATAGCATAGCGCTGCTCCCCGCCTACAAAAACCCTTCCAACGCCTCGCAGAGCCTCTAGCTGCTCCTTGAGATCTTCGGCATACTCGGACATTCTAACCAGATCCCACCGATGGTCACCCTCAAGCGTAATCCACATAATGGGAAAAGCATCAGGATCGACTTTCGTTACTATAGGCTCCTCTGCACCGTCGGCAAGCCGTCGCTGAGCTCTGTTGACGGCGTCACGAACATCCTGAGCGGCAAGATCTATGTCACGCCAAAGCTCGAATTCAGCAGTTACAGTGCCAACCTGCTCCCGGGCAGTCGAACGGAGCGTCCGAAGACCCTCAACCGTTCCGATTTCTTCTTCAAGTGGTATCAAAACCTCAGTCTCAATAACCTCAGGATCAGCCCCTACCAGCATAACATTGACGCTGACCACCGGAATATCAACATCGGGGAATTCGCGTCTGGGCATCTGGTAATAACCATAAAAGCCGAATATTGCTATTACTAAAAACATCACGACCGTAAAGACCGGCCTGCGAATACAAAAATTCCAAATCATGGGCTGTTGCCTCTCGATGTATTAATTTGATTCTTCAACAATCCGAACACTTTCGCCGTCACGCAAATCCATATGTCCGGCAGTTACAACCTGCTCACCAACAGAAACCCCCTCAACTATTTGAGCGATACCAGGCCGGCGAAGACCTACCTCGACCTCACGCCGGTAAGCCCTGTCATTCTCGATAACAAAGACCATATAGCCTACACGCGTGCCTATAAGAGATTTCTCCGGCACTGCCGGTTCTTCTTCAAGCACTTCGACTATAACAACAGCCGTGGCGAACCCGCCGGGCTTTAACAGCCCCTCTTCATTAGCCACCTCGGCTTTAACCATAAAGTTTCTCGTGCCCTCATCAATATCCGGGCTTATAAATGTGATGTCGGCATCGAAATGCTTTTCAGGATATGCTCCAACCATTATTTCAACCGGTTGACCATGTTCAACCTGACCGATATATCGCTCCGGCAGGGCAAATCTCATCTCAAGCTTTCTGCTGAAAAGACGAACCAGCGGCTGACCTGGCCGAACAAAATCACCAATATCAATAACTCTTGCCGACAAATGCCCCTCAAAAGGCGCCTTTACCCGAGTATCCTCAATTTGCTCCTCTATCAGAGCTATATCAGCTTCGAGCTGATCAACAGCCGCTTCTGCCGAAAGAAACGCCGCACGCTGGCGCTCGTAATCTTCTACAGAAACCGCGTTGTCTTCACGAAGTTCACTAAAACGCTCATATGTGCGCTCGGCATATTCAAGCTCAGATTTTGCCCCGCGAAGTGCCGCTTCGCTGGAACGAAGTCGCCTGCGGAGTTTCTCTCCGCGAATAACTACCAGAAGCTCATCACGCTCGACAAACTCACCTTCCCGCAGCAAAATCTCCTCGACTACTCCTTCTGCCTCAGTTGTAACCTCGACAGACTGCTTTGCCCGCAGAGTTCCAACGCCCCGAACTCGACGCTCGAATGTCTCGGCGCTGACCTCGGCTGTTTCAACCGCCTCAGCCCGTTCTTCATTGGCGACCACTTCTTCATCAGCGCATCCCCCGGCCATTACCAATATAAAACCGGCAAAAACCACTGCAAAAAACTCTAATCTGTAAAAACACATAATTCTCCTGAGCATATCCCGCCCACCTTTCAATAAACACTATTTTGGAAATGCCTTATAGGCTTGATCAAGAAATTCGAGGAACTCTGGCGTATCCATGTTGAAATCTTCTTTTATTCTTAAAAAGATACGGTCTGTTTTTTCATTCCTGCTCTTTATAAATACCGAACTGGGCAGGTTCATCTTTTCTGATAAAGTTTCTTCCTTATCAAATCTCTTTACATTAAGTAGATTAGCTATATCATCACTCTTAAATGATCCGTCTTTAACCAAAAAATTCAATTTGAGTATATTAGGCCCGGTGATAACCGCAAGCCATATAGTGTTATTTATGCGATAAGATACATAACTTTTTTGATTCCAGCGGGGCCTCTCAACATCAAGGTTATCTTGAATTAACTGATCCAAAGTTACAAATGACTGTTTAGTTGCAGGACTGCATCTTTTCTCTAAATGCCAGTTTTTACCATCTGTCAGCCAGGGAGAACCTTCCGGCTTTATTTTTCCAGTGTCGGAAAACTTACTTACTTTCAATGGAACGACAGTGATCGGTTCAATCAAAACAGAATTGCCGTCCCTGAATGCATGAATATCAATAACTTTAATATTAATACTATGTTCATAAAGCCATAGCGCAACACTGCCTAACCTGTCACGCACCGAGCTGCCGACTATGATTACTCTCTGGTCTGTATTGATATCCGGAATTTCATCAACCCCGGAATTTTCACAAAAAGACTCATATAGAGCGTTGAAGTTAAACTCCGGATCGCCAACTCTGCCTAAGTAATTTTGGGCGACATTCTCGAAATCTTCAAATTTCCATTTGGCAATATAACTGGCGTAGCGAAGTGCTTGCATATCGACAGGGTCTTTTAGCTTTCCACGCTTCAATTCAATAATAACAGAGTTGCCCTCAGGATCCAATGCCAGCAAATCAAGCCGGTCTTTAACATCCGGGATGATAACTTGCCTGCCGATAACAAAGAGCGGCTCACCCAAAATTGTTCCGTCAGAACATATCCAGTCTTCAAGGTGTTCTTCGAGCAGTTTTTCCTGTTTGAATTTGGTCTGGGCAAGCGCCTGTGGCCCTTTATCCGTAATCTTCCATAATCCCATTTTATTATCCCTTTGCTAAGATTATTTATTTTAGAGTGAACCAAATATACAAAAATGTCGTTTATAATGCATCATTTTAACTTCACCAAAAACACAAAAACTGAACTTCCAAACCCGCGACTTTTAGTCGCGCCGCACCTATCTATGCCGCGGACTGACTGGTCAGTCAGAAAAAGTTTAACCAAAACTTGTAATAAATGCAACAAATGTTGTAAAAATCTGCGATTTTTTACCGTTTCGTACCGATTTACTACCGGTTTTTACCCAATACGAACCCTGTTTTCAGCCCAAAAAAGCAGATAGCACGAAATCACCCTCATTTTTAACCCAAAAATCCCATTCGAAACAAAAAAATTAAATTTCCTCCTCCAATCTACCCCGATAAAGTTTTGTTTCCAGCGAATGCTGCCACGCCGTCCAGTTCGTATCGCCCGAATCCTGTTCAATCAACCCGCTTACCTGGTTTATTTTGGCGTCCAGGTCGTCAATATAATTGACCATAAACGCCTCAGCGGTGGCAGGCAGTTTCGGCGAACCGAAATCATATTGGCCGTGGTGCGACAGGATAATATGCAGCAGTATATCCAGCGTGTTTTCATCGAAATCAATTCCCTGCTCCTTAAGTTTTTTGACCTTATCCTGAATCATCATAAGGCCTTGTGTAATATGGCCTACCAGTTGGCCTCGATCAGTGTAGGAAAAGGCGATATCATAACTTAGCTCCTCGGTTTTGCCCATATCGTGCAGGAATATGCCCGTAAGGACCAGGTCAGGCTGGATTTGCGGATAATGCGGCATTATCTCCACAGCAACTTTAAGCATATTGTGCGTATGTTCCAGTAGCCCGCCGAGATAGTTATGGTGCATCTTCATCGCGGCAGGGCAGCGGCAGAATTTTTCCATAAGCGGTTTATCGTTGAGAAATTCCCGTATAAGGGCCTTTAGCTGTGAATTTTGCACCTGGCCAAGGATTTCAACCACCTCGGCGAACATCTGTGAGCAGTCTTTTTCACTCTCTGCAAGATAATCGGCAAGGTCAACATGGCTTTCATCGACAACGCTTATATTATTAACGATAATCTGCAATTTATTCTGATAAAGCTCGCTTCTGCCTTGAATATGCACGAATCCGGGTTTTGGCAGGGCATTGTAAATTGCTTCAGTAGCTTGCCACATCCTGCTGTTTACCTGGCCTGTTTTATCGGATAAAAACGCGGCTATGTAGAGGTCGCCTCGTGTTGTACTTCGTAAAATTGCGTTATTTATGATATAAACACCGTCCATTGCCTGCCCCGGCTGGATATCGCTTATGAATGTATGTGTCATTTTTCCTGCTTTCGATCATTATTGCTTATAGTGGATTTTAAGAGATGATAGGGATTTGGCCGAGACTATGCAACCAAAGAAGCCGCGACTTGCTCAAATCATAAAAAAAGCCAGATTCTAAAAAGAACCTGGCTTCGGAGGAGGGTGATGAAAAGCTGTGCAATAAATTGCAAATTGTATTATACACGCCTCTTACAATTAATATTTCGAACATCAAAGCATTATTTCTTTAGAAATTCTATCATAAATTTATAATTAAACAGAATTTTCACAAGAGCTTTTTACAGAGAAAGCAAAAAAAATGGTTATTTTCCATTATTTTGTTCAAAATACCTGATTACAGGCTTAGAATAGAGTATTGGAGAAAATTGCTTTTTGCAGAAGAGGAAATAATTTTTTTTATTTACTCACCGATGAGGTGTTAGATTTTATGGCGTCACGGATTTCGATAGCTGATATTGCCGATGCCAAACGGCAGGGAAAGAAGATAACGGCGGTGAGCTGTTATGATTATACTACAGCCCGGCTGGTTAGCCAGGCTGATGTTGATATGGTGCTGGTGGGTGATTCTGCTGCCCAGATATTGCTTGGTTTCGATTCGACGCTGCCGGCGACTATGGATTTTATGGTCGCGATTACTGCGGCAGTCGGAAGGGGGGCTTCGCAGGCGTTTCTGGTGGCGGATATGCCGTTTTTGTCGTATCAGACGGGAGTCGGCAGGGCGATAGAAAATGCAGGGCGGTTTCTGGTCGAGGCAGGGGCGCAGATGGTCAAGATCGAAGCAGGGCCGTCGGATGTGGATGTTGTAAAAGCGGTCAGCGATGCAGGCATAGCTGTGATGGCGCATATCGGTATCAAGCCCCAGAGCATAAGCAAAACCGGGCGTTTCAAGGCTGAGGCGACAACCGCTGATATGGCTGTTGAGCTAATCGATCTGGCGCAGCAGATGACAGAGGCAGGTGCCGCTTCGTTGCTGGTAGAGGGTACGGCGGCGGAGGTGGCAAAAATTATTACCGAAAGATCACCTGTGCCGGTCATTAGTTGCGGCTCGGGGCCTGGCTGCGACGGACAGATACTTATCGCGCCTGACATTCTCGGCCTGGGAGAGGGTAAGATTCCGAAATTCTCGAAAAACTTTGCTTCGCTGGCCGGGCCTTCAGTTGAGGCTTTTCAGGCTTATTGCAAAGCGGTCAGAAACGGCCAATACCCTGACGATGAGCATAGCTATCATATGAAAGCCGGCCAGCTCGAGCGTTTGATGAAAACAGTTAAAGACAAGTTTAATGGTATATAGTCAAGACTTTATCTGAGACAAACCGATAAAGTATGGCAAGAAAAGTTACTAAATGCTGAATATACAGAAAGTTACAGAATCGGGGAGACAGGATTTGAACCTGCGACCTCTGCGTCCCGAA
>Ga0207421_10005983_pt1 | contig 13394 bp, 14 predicted proteins | sample SodLakKL_010_SED_4_FD_187542 | JGI IMG/M metagenome (GOLD analysis project Ga0207421, IMG submission 187542) | Alkaline sediment microbial communities from Lake Tanatar, Kulunda Steppe, Russia - 8KL_010_SED (SPAdes) (version 2) | ecosystem: Environmental > Aquatic > Non-marine Saline and...
CGCGTCGACAGGGTCGCGACGAAACGCTTTGGAGGCCAGACGCCAACGCTCGGGTATGCGAGACGAAGACGAGGTCCGCGAGCAGTACGAGTTTCTGGTCGAACAGCTCGACGCAGAGGAGATGAACCACGAGGGTGTCCGCCAGATGTTTACCTACTACCGGCGTGCGCTCGGCTGGGTGCTCGAGGAAGAGCATATCTGAACGTCTCTACAAACCTGAACGTCACAGCTCGAGCCATTACATTTATATCGGTGCACTCTGTTAGTATCAGGTGACGCTTCGTCTGGAGGGCCGAAGCGTCAGCGGGGACCAATTCAGGGCGGCAAGCGGCCCTGCCCTTTTCGGCACGGCCGCTTTCCTTTCCGTTTTCACACACGCCAGCGGTGGCTCCATGGCCAGTTTGTGTGCAGACCAACTGCCCGAGGCGTACTGTCCAGTTACACGGGATACAGGAGAAAGCTCACGGCTTTAGCCGTGGGATGAATCCGTAAGCCCTATGCGACGTAGTACCGTAGTCAGCAGTACCGGAGTTCCCACGTCGAGAAACGCCGTCTTCGACGGCACCACGGCTTCGCCGTGACTTCTCGCGTGGTAACAAATCCGACCGAACCAGTCCACGACGTAACGGCTTGGCCGACGCGAATCGTGGTACCGTGCGGGCTGAATACCCCGCCGTGGAGCGACGAGCGGTCTCGTCGCGTCGAAACGCCGACCGCGTGTCGGACGGAAGGCCCGTTTGACCGGGCTGAACGCGCTGCAACGCACTCCCTTGGTCGTAATTGGGAGGCAACCGCCGACGTGGGACGCGAAAGCGTACTTCGCCACCGAGGAAACGCGCAACGTTGAACTCCCCTTCGGGGAATCCCACGACTTTAGTCGTGGGAGGAGGTCAATCGACGGTAATGAACGCCACTCCGTCTGTTGTCCGAGGTGCTGCCTCTGTCACTTGACAGTGAATGACTCCGTCCGTCGTCCGAGCGGACCGTCCGGTCACTCGACGGTGATGAACGCCGATCCTTGCTCGACGGCGACGGTGTAGGTGTCGTCGGCAGGGATCTCGATCGTCTCCTCTGTTTCCTCCTCTTCGCCGAGCGACCACTCCCAGCTCCCCTCGCCACCGTCGCCGTCGATGCTGGCCTCGACGCCCTCTTCGCCGGCAGCGACAGCCACGTCGAGCTCGTCACCTGCCTCGGCCTCGAAGCTGCCGGACTCACCTGCCTCGAGCAGCTCGTCAAACAGGGGATCGCTCCCCAGACAGCCCGCCAGGGGGACAACAGCGGCCACCGCGATGAAGCTCCGTCGGTTCATACCGGGCGTTCGGGAGTCTGGTATATAAACGCTTACTCTGACATTTATCACGTATTAAAAGACGAGTGAGGCAGTCACGCTCTTCGGCCGGCGCAGCGCGCGATCTCACCGTTCAGCCATCTCGAGCACGTCGTCGAAGAATGACAGCGAGTCGTGAGGACCAGGGTTCGCCTCCGGGTGGTACTGGCGCGTGATGATGTCGAGCTCGTCGTTGTCGAGCCCTTCGGGCGTGTCGTCGTTGACGTTGACCTGCGTGACCGTGAGCTTCTCGCCGGGGTCGGCGACGGTGTAGCCGTGGTTCTGTGTCGTCATGACGACCTGCCCGCTGCGGAGGTCGCGGACGGGCTGGTTGACGCCGCGGTGGCCGAACTCCATCTTGGCCGTCCGGCCCCCGAGCGCGTTGGCGACGACCTGCTGGCCGAGGCAGATGCCCGCCAGCGGAAGCGTCCCCGCGAACGTCTCGACGACCTCGGCAGCCGCCTCGAAGTTCTCGGGGTCACCGGGACCGTTCGAGATGAACAGCAACTCGGGGTCGATTGCCTCGACGTCGGCGGGTGAGGCGTCGTACGGCAGACGGTGAACGACGGCGTCGCGGGCGACGAGTGAGTCGACGATCGAGCCCTTCGCGCCGCAGTCGACGAGGGCAACCCGCGGCCCCGCACCCTCGGGGTTGTGCACGCTCGCCTCGTCGACGGAGACCTGTGCCCCGATGTCGGTGTGCTCTGACATGTGTTTGCACGCCTCGAGCTCGGCGAGCGCGTCGGCCGCGGTGGCGTCGGGACCTGCGGCGATCCCGGCTTTCATCGCACCCTCGTCGCGGATCTCGGTGACGACGTCGCGGGTGTCGAGGTGGTCGACCGCGGGGACGCCCTCCTCGCGGAGCCAGGCCGCAACGTCGTCGGTCAGCTCGCGAGCGAGCACGCCACTGGGTTGGACCCGTCCGGACTCGAAGCGCTCCTCTCGGACGCCGTAGTTCCCGATCAGCGGGTACGAGAACGTGAGCAGCTGCTCGGCGTAGCTCGGGTCCGTCAGGCTCTCCTCGTAGCCCGTGTAGGCGGTCGTGAACACCAGCTCCCCGCGGGTCGTACCCGGCGAGCGCGCGCGCGCCTCGACGACGCGCTCCCCCTCGATAGCGACGTAGGCATCGGTCATTACGAGACGCGTATGAAAGACCGGCTGATAAGCGTTGCTTTCGAAGCCGAGTTACGAAATTCGTAGCGTTCAAGTACGGCCCGGGGAAAGCTACACATCTCGATGGACGAACTCGACCGCGAGATACTGGACCTCCTCCGCCGGGACGCGCGCACGCCGTATACGGAGATCGCAGGGGAGGTCGGCACCTCGGAGGGGACCGTCCGCAACCGCGTCGAGGGGATGGTCGAGTCGGGGGTGATCGAACGTTTCACCGTCGCCACGCGGACGGGCAACGTGAAGGCGATGATCGAGATCACCGTCGACGTCGACGTTCACACCGGCGGGCTGACCGAGCGGATGGCCGAGTGGGAGCAGGTCGATTTCGTCTGGCAGGTCTCCGGCGAGGAGGATATCGTGCTCGTCGTCGACACGACCGACACGCGCGGGCTCAACAAGCTGATCAGCCGGGCGCGCGAGCTCGACGAGGTACTGAGCACGAAGACGAGGCTCATCTTGGACGAGTGGCTCGGGTGAGCGCGAGCGAACCGGGCCGCGATCCGAGATGAGCCGAGCGCAGTTCTGGACGAGTGGCTCGGGTGAGCAGCGCGCTCGGTCGACGGCGGCCTCCCCCTCGCGGGCGCTGTCGGCACGCCGGCCCCGCCCCGGGCAGTCAGTATTAGTTACCGGCAGCCGAACGACCGGTACGGTGAGTTACGGCCCGGTATTCGGCGACTTCCGCGACCAGCTCGACCGGCTCGCACAGAAGCAGTACTCCGCAGAGCGTCTCGACCGCCACGACAGGGCCAGGGCGCTCAGGCGGGAGCTCCTGGCCGACGACGGGCCGATCGGGGTGGGAGCCGGACGGTGGGTGTTCGCGCTCCCGGAGTCGGCCTCCGAGGGGGGCACTCGCGACGAGTACGTCGTCAAGCTCGCGCTCCCAAACGACGATCCCGACGGCCGCGACGGCAAGATGCAAAACTGCCGCGAGGCGGCCGTCTGGGAGGCGACCACCAGCCAGTTTCTCGTGCCGGTCGTCGCGGCCGACTCCGAGGGCTACTGGCTCGTGATGCCCCGCGGTCGCCGGATCGAGGTGGACCAGTCCGAGTTCGAGGAGTGGGAGGCGGCGCTGCTGGCCGAACTCGAGGGCGAGATCTGGATCCGTGACGTCGACCCGCGGAACGTGGTCGCGCTCGGCGACGAGCTCAGGCTGTGTGACTACGGCATGGCACCCTGACGGTCAGAACTCGGCCGGCCCGAACACCTCGCTCTCTCCGTCGGTGACGACGCCGTAGTCGGCGGCTTCGACCGACGAGGGGAACCCGCCGTCGGGGTAGCGCGACTGGAGGCTCGCCAGGATCGCGTCGCGGACGCAGACCCGAGCCGCCGCGCCGACCGCGGTTGCGCTGCCGGAGAACGCCGAGGGCTCACCGTCGGGATCGCAGCCGACGACGACGGCGTCGGAGGTCGTCCCGGTGAACGCGGTCGTCGAGAGCAGCGTGGCCGCCTTCGCCTCGGCGGCGACGGTCGCGAGGTTCGCGAGCGCCGCGTCGTCGAGCGCCCGCGTCGTCCCGACGAGCAGGTTGACCGTCCCGGGCTCGGCCGACTCGTCGTGTGATCGGTCTGTGCTGCCGTCGACCGCGTCGTCACCCACCGGGAGCGCGGCCGGGTTCGACAGCCCGGCAGTCGCATAGACTTCGACGGGGCCGGCGCGAGCGCCGCGGACGTGGGCCATCGAGACGCCGGTAAACAGCGTCGGCCCGTCGCCGTCGAAGCCGCTCTGTCGGCGGCGGCGTTCGCCGTAGCGCTCGAGGTCGGTCTCCTCCCAGCCGTCGGGCACTTCGACGTTGTAGGCCGCGTCGGCACGCGAGAACCCTCCGCCAGAGCCGGTCGACAGCCACCGGGTTCGTTCGCGACGGAGCTGCAACACGCCCGCCCGGAGGGTCGCATCGAAGACGCCTCGCCCGCGGTCCGACGCGACCGTCGCATCGTCGACTGCTCTTTCAGTTCCGTCGACCGGGCCGAGGAGCTCGCGGTAGCGACGGCTGATCCGCGCTCGGACGGCTCGCATCGACACCGCGTCGGCGGCGGCGAGCGCGAGCGCGCCGCCCATGCCCACACCCTCTTTGGCGACGCCCGCCGTGTACGCCTCGAAGGCCGGGTGGGGTTCCTCGCCGAAGCCGGGATCGGTGACGGTCAACGAGAGATCGAGATCCGCACACGCGGACTCGATGTTGGCCGCATCGTCCTCGGCGACGAACGGCGTGGTCGCGAGCGCGAGCGGTCGGTCGACGCCTGCGTGGCGCACCAGCGCAGCGGCGGCGACGAGCTGGGTACCGCCCGCAAGCGTCACGGTCGTCCGGCTTTCGAGCGCGCCGACGGTCAGCCCTGCCACGCTGGCGAGGACGGGATCACCCATCAGCCGAACGGTGCGACACGGCTCGCCGGCGGCGTCGCCTGTCTCGAGCGCGCTGGCAGCCAGCCCGTCGGTGACAACCCTCTCTTTGAGCGCGAGCGGGTTCTCGGGGAGCGACGAGGAGACGTGGTAGGGCTCGCCCAGCGCCGCGAGCACACCGAGGGCTGTTGTCGTCCCACCCGGGATCGACTCGCCTACCACCAGCTCGTCGTCCGGTAGCTTCCGGCCGACCTCCCGGGACCGCTCGAACACGGTGATCGCGTCGGGGACCGGCTCCGCTTCGCGGATGTCACGGCCCGGCTGTCCACCGACTGGCCGGGTCGGCGCTACGGTCTCACTCGCGAGGCCCGCGTCGATCACGAACGTCTCGAACCCCACGAGCTCGCGAACCGCGCGGGTGACGAGCGCGGGGGTCGGACAGCCGTCCGGGCTGGCCGGCGTCGCCCCCGACAGCGGCCGGCCGAACTCGACGAGCTCGGCGTCCAGCGCGGGCGTCTGTGCCGTGGCCTCGGGCGTCTCCCCCGCGGCGGTGAGCCCCGGGATCTGTGCGGTCTCGGTCGTCCCGACGACGAGCACGAACCTCACAGCAACCCCTCCGCGACCGCGGCGTCTTCGAGGGTGTTCACGTTCACGGCGAGGCGGGGATCCGCCGAGACGACCGTCCGCTCTGGCGCCGTCGAGACGACGTTCACCCCCGTCGGAACGACCGTCTGTCCCTCGTGCTCGCGGGGGTGTTCGTACGACAGCCCGAGCTCGGTTTTGAGCGTCGTGGGCACGCACATGACGATCGAGGAAGGCGAACGCTGGCGGGCCTCGGCGAGCACGCTGTCGATCACTGTCTCCGAGAGCAGCGCCAGATCAGCCGCGACCGTGAGCACCGGCCGGCCGAGGCGTTCGAGCGCCCAGACGAGATCGGCGACGTAGCCCTCGCCGGGCGTCTCGATCACCGACACCGGGCGGTCGGCGAGGAACGCAGCCGTCTCGGGCGTGTGTGGCGAGACCGCCGCGTGTGTGGTCTGTGTGTCACTCGCCCGGAGCGCACGGCGGACACGTTCGATCATCGGGACGCCACCGACCTCGAACAGCGGCTTCTCCCCCGGACACTCGAGGCGCGTGCCGCGACCACCACACATCACCAGCCCGTCCACACCACCACCCCCACGTGGAGGCCGACAAGCCGGGCGAGCTCGTTACTCGCGCCGAAGACGTCGCCGTTGACACCACCCAGCACCCGGCGGGCGAGCACGAGCGTCGCGAGGGAGGCAGCGAGCGTACCGGCGACGGTTGCACCGGCAGCAGGGTGGACGCCGGTCAGCGCAACCGCCGGCAGCGCGACGAACGCGGGCACGACGAGATCGCGCGGTTCGGACTCGGCCGTCAGCGACGAGCCGAGGCCGTCGTGAATCGCGGTTCCGAGACAGGCGATCAGCACCATCCCGAGCTTCGCGCCGACCTCGGCGGCGACGACGATCCCGAGCGCCTCGATCGGGGCGCCAGCGAGCGTGACCCCGGCGAACAGCAGTCCTCCGACGACGATCGCAACCACGAGGAGCGCACCGACGCCGGTCGTTGTGTCCTTCAGCGCCTCGCGTCTGTCGTCCGTGTCGCCGTGAACCGCGAGCGCGTCGCCGAGATCTGCGACGCCGTCGAGGTGTGTGATGCCCGTCAGGAGGTACAGCCAGACGACGAACACGAGCGCCGCTGTCGGGGCCGGCAGTGGCAAGACGAACGGGAGCACAAGGAGCGCACCGAGGACGTAGCCGACTAGCACGAACGCGACGGGCTGGCGACAAAACGCCTCCCAGGCGTGGCGGTCGTGCCCGACCGGAAGGCGAGTGAGAAAGCCCAAGCCACCGCGAAACGCCCGGATCACGCGACCACCCCGCCGAGCCCCGCTCCGACGCGGTCGACCGCGACGAGAACGCACACCGAGACGAACACGGCGAGTAAGCCAGCGAGGGTGACCACACGGACAGCGCGACGTCCCTCGTCGGCGGTTGGCAGATCAGCCCCGGGGTTGAGGGTGTACGCGCCGGACTTCTCGAGGCGGACGTCGAGCGCCACGGCCAGCGTCGCCATCGGCCAGCCGGAGTTCGGCGACGCCGGCACCCTGGCGCCGAGGCGGGCACGTCCGAGCGCGCCCGGATCCCGTGCTGCAAGTGCGACGAACGCTGCGCTTAGCCGGGCCGGCACCCACATGACGGCGTCGTCGAGGCGTGCGCTCTCGCGGCCAATCGGCGTGTCGGTGTAGCCGAACATCGAATCGAGCGTGTTCACCGCCTTGACCCACGCGGCAGCGCCCACTCCGAGCGCGAGCGCGGCTCCGGACAGCCCACCCGCGACGGCAGCCACCACCCCGGCCACGAAGCCGACCAGCGGGGCGACGAAGCCGTCGGCGAGGTTCTCTGCGAGGCTCTCAACGGCTCCGCTGCGGAGTTCGGCGGGGAGCAACGACGACGTGTCGCGTCCGACGAGCGCGCGCGCCGCTTCGCGGGCAGCCACCGGGTCGGTGACGGTCAGTCCGACGACCGCCTCGGTGACGCTCAGGAGCATCCGGAGGCTGATCGTACAGAACAGGAGCGCGCCACCGACGGTGACACCGACCAGCGGGTCGAGCCGGAGCGCCAGCGCGGTCGTCCCGGCGAAGGCGGCCGCGAACCCGAGCGGACAGAAGAGCGCGACGAGCGTGCCCACGAGCCGTGGCCGTCGCCACTCCCTGTCGGCCGGTGCGACGAGCGTTCCGAACAGCGCGACCGGGTGCACCCGCCGGGGTGGCTCGGCGAGCAGAGCGTCGAGCACCACCGCGAGCACGAGCGTCCCCGCAGCCAGCATCCCCGACCGCGGGCTCGCCCCCGTGAGGAGTCGCCACCCCGCCGGGCTCACGGCATGCCCTCCAGCGCGGCAGGGAGCTCGTCGAGCGAGACATGCTCGAGCAAGAGTGCGGTCGCGCCTGCGTCCTCGGCACCGCCGTCGGTCCGGGGATCGTCGCCGACGTGGACGAGCTCGGACAGCGGGACATCGAGCGCCCTCGCCACTGCTTCAAACGCCCGCTGGTCGGGTTTGCGCCAGCCACAGCCGACGCTCGTCACGACCGCGTCGAGCGTCCCAGGGTCGATCGCCGACCGCTCCAGCGTGCGCTCGACGAGCCCGGGAACGCTGCAGTTCGAAAGCAGCCCCACCGGCCGCTCGCAGGCATCGAGTGCGTCGATTGCGCCGGCCCGCGTCCGCACGTCGGCGTCGAACGCGGCGCGGACCGCCCGCTCGACCGTCTCGGCGTCGGCCACAACCCCGCGGCTCGCGAGCGCCGCCCTGACGTGAACCACGAGCGAGCGCTCCTCGCCCGCCTCGGTCGCGACGTGGGGTTCGACGTACGCTTCCTCCCAGTCCCCCGGGACCGTCACGCCACGTTCACGGAGTTCGTCGGCGACGAGATGGGCCGGTCGTCCGCGTGGCTCGACCGCGACGAGCGTCCCGAAGAGGTCGAACGAGATCGCTCCTGCCATCGTCTAGCATACAACCACAGTTGCAGTATATACATTGCTTTTGTGTGTCGGGCCTCGGCGATCAACCCCGTGCAGCGACGGATTCGGTCGCCAGCCGTGGGCTGGCTGTCACGGCCGTCGGTCACCGCTCACCGTCACGTCGTCCGTCGAGCACCTCGTAGGCGACGGTTCCGTCGCGGAGTCTGTCGGTGTGTGTAGAGAGCTGTGCTTCGACGACGAGCAAGAAGACGTCGAGGCCTTTCATCGCGGCCTCGCTGACGGCTTCGGGCGTTCCGAACCTGATCTCCGGGTCGAGGCCGGCCTCGCGGGCGGTTGCGACGGCTTCGACCCCGGCGACCGCCAGCAGGTCGTGTTCAGCTGCACCCGCGAGTACGTCCCGGTCGACGCGTGCGCTCCCGCCGTCCTCGACAGCCGGGATAGCAACGACGGTGACCGTCCCGAGTTCGTAGTCGACGAGCCCCTCGAAGTCGGTGACGCCGACGTCCTGGCCCGCGGCCGCTTCCGTGACGGCGACGGCGGTGGCGTCGCCGGCTTCCCCGGGCGTCGCGTGGAGGAGGCCCTGACGCATCGTCAGCGAGACGCGCTGGCCCTCCTCGACGTCGCCGGTCGCGAGCGCGCTCTCGACGTCTACCTGTCCGACGACCTCCTCGGCGACGTGTGTCGTAAACGCCCGGAGATCATCCGTCTGGGAGATGAGCCAGTCGACTCCCTCTTTCGTGACCTCGTAGCGTCCGCGCCCGCGCTTTTCGACGTGGCCTTCCTCAACGAGCTCGCCCAGGTAGTTGCTCACCGCCTGTGACGTCACCCCGATGACGTCGGCGATCTCCTGCTGGCTGACCGCCGGCTGGCGCTTTGCGATCTCGACGAGGATCTGATAGCGCGTCGCGTCCCGCTTGCTCTGGAGCACCGCCGACCGTCGCTCGGACGGAACACGCTCGTCCATGCCCGGATGTTCGCCCAGCAACACAAGTAAGTTTGCCCTCGAGCAGCGAATGACTCCGTCTGATCGCCGTTCGTACTCAGATGAGCAAATTCGAGTTCAATAATCCAAATGTACTGTTGTTCTCGGTCATTTGGGGTTAGAGTGTGCAGTCACCGGTCGAACATGCCGGTCGTCAGGTAGCGCTCGCCCGAATCCCAGAAGACGGTGACGACCAGCGGCTCCTCCCGGTCGTCACGGAGGCGGCGGGCGACGCGTTTTGCAGCCAGCAGCGACGCGCCGGAGGACTGCCCCGCCAGAATGCCCTCCTCGTGGGCGAGCCGGCGACACTCCGCCTCGGCGCGCTCGAGCGTCACCGTCTCGACGTCGTCGAGCAGGTCGCGGTCGAGGTTCTCGCTGACGAAGCCGGGCCCCATCCCCTGAAAGCCCGTCTCGCCCGGTGGCTCGCCGGAGAGGACGGCGCTGTCTGCGGGCTCGACCGCGACGATATCGAGGTCGGGAAACTCCTCGCGGAGGCGGCGGCCGACGCCGGTGATGGTACCACCGGTGCCGACGCCGGCGACCAGCGCGTCGACAGGGCGGTCGACCGCCTCGAGTATCTCGGCCCCCGTCGTCCGGTAGTGAACCTCGGGGTTTGCAGTGTTTTCGAACTGGTGCATGCCGACGTAGCCGTCCTGTGCCTCGAGCTCGTCGGCGCGCTCGCGGGCCGCGGCGATGTGGCCGTCGACGAGCTCGAGCTCGGCGCCGTAGGCACGCATCAGTCGGCGGCGCTCTTCGGACTGGGAGGCAGGCATCACGAGGACGACGTCGTAGCCCTTCGCTGCGCCGACCATCGCCAGCCCGATGCCGGTGTTGCCGCTCGTGGGCTCGACGATCGTGTCGCCTGCCTCGAGCGCGCCCTCCTCCTCGGCCCGTTCGACCATCGCCACCGCCGGCCGGGCCTTGGCCGAGCCGCTGGGGTTGAACGACTCGACCTTGGCGGCGACCGTCGTCCCGTCGGGGCTGTCGACGGCCACCAGCGGCGATCCCAGCGTGTGCAGTATCGAGTCGTACACTGTCGTCTCCTACGTGGGTGGACGGTTAAACGCTGCTGGCTCCGTCAGGACGTGCCGGAAGAGCCGACCGGACACTCCCACGTGCCCCGGGTGCAGTATTATGTGCTCACCGCCCCCGGATATGACATGGAGTACGAGATCTCGGAGCTGACACCCCGTGAACGAGCACGCCTGATGAAAACAGCGGTCAGCCCGCGCCCCATCGCGTGGATCAGCACGGTCGCGTCCGACGGGAGCGAGAACCTCGCGCCCTTTAGCTCGTACAACTACGTCAGTTCGAGCCAGCCCGTGGTGCTGTTCAACACCCCGAACGGTGCGCCCGAGGAGCTGAAAGACACCACACGCAACGCCGTCGAGACGGAGGAGTTCGCCGTCAACGTCGTCACGGCCGAGCACATCGGGCCGATGGATCGCACCTCCGCGAGCGTCCCGCCGGAGGAGAGCGAGTTCGACCTCGCCGGCGTCGAACGCGCCGCCTGCCGGACCATCGACGCGCCGCGCGTCGCCGACGCCCCCGTGACGATGGAGTGTACGCTCTACGACACGGTGGAGATCCACGACTCCCTGATGGTGCTCGGCGACGTCCAGTACGTCCACGTCGACGAGAGAGCGATGCGTGACGGCAAGATCGACTCGCGCGAGCTGGAGATGGTTGGTCGACTGGGCGGCCCGTACTACGCGGTTGCGACGCCCGTCGAGTTCGAACGGCAGCACTAGTACTCTCCCCAGCGTGGACTTGAGGGTCAAAACCGATATACTTCGGTAACAATGAATTCACAGATCGAGACTTGGGCCGGTACTAGCGCTCCGGAAGGGCAGGCCAGCGAGTGGCCGTCGGCGAACGTCGACAGCGTAAGGACCCTCCCGTCCGAAAGACAGGTATGGCGCTGAAGACGCTCGAACCGAACCCGGCCTGGACCGCCGGCGCGTACGAGGAGACCGTCGACGTACTCGCGGCCCACGACGACGTCGTGTTCAAGATCTGGGGTGGCGACTGGTGTCCGGACTGTCGGGCGCAGCTTCCCGACTTCGCCGCAGCGCTCGAGGCTGCGGGCGTCCCCGACGAGCGTATCGAGCACAACGAACTCGACACGAACAAAGCGGGCCCCGGGGTCGAGGCCTACGACATCGAGTACATTCCGACGGTCGTCGTCGAGCGCAACGGCGAGGAGCTGGCCCGGTTCGTCGAGAGCGAGGGCGTCCCGATCGCTGTCTACCTCGCCGAACGGCTGAAAGAGAGCGAGCCGACCTAACTAGGTCATCCGTCTGGCCCACGCGAGCGCGGTCGAGAGCTCGCTTCGCGGTGGCGAGCAGGTGCGCGAGCGACAGACGTATACCGTGGGCCGGTCCGAGCGCTGCTCGCGGTCGGCCCAGATCGGCGGCTCGGATTCCAGCCCGAGCTCGTCGAGCCACGTCTCGAACGCGTCGTCGTCGCCGGGGCGCCACGCGAGCACGCGCGAGCCGAGATACTGCCTCGCGAACTCGTCTCGCCAGCTCTCGGGGAGCTCGTCGTCGACGAGCAGCGCCACCTCGAGCGTCCCATAGCGGACGGTGTCGGCCGCCAGCGCGAGCGAAGCGTGCGAGAGCGGGTTCGCCCGCACCCGGCTGCCGTGGGTCTCGATCACGCTCTCTGCGAGCTCGCCGAATGCGTCGTCGGTCCTGAAGTGATCGAGCTGGTCGAACAGCTCGACAGCGACCCCGAGGCTCGAGGGCGTCGACTGATCGACCAGCTCCTGCGGTCGGGTGATGAGCGACTCGCCCGCCGCTGGCGTGTAGTAGAGCGTTCCGACCTCCTCGTCGTAGAACTCCCGTTCGATCGCCTCCGCCAGCGCCATCGCGAAGCCAAGGTGCTCGCGCTCGCGGGTCGCCTGGTAGAGCTCGAACGCGCCGCGGGCGAGGAAGGCGTAGTCGTCGAGGTAGCCGTCGACCTTGGCGACGCCGTCTTTGTACCGGCGGGTCAGCCGTTCCGCGTCGGGATCCCAGAGCTGCTCGCGGACGAACGCGAGCGCCTCCGTTGCCGGGGTGGCGTGCTCCTCGTCGAGGACGATCGCCGCGTTCGAGAACGCCGCGATCATCAGCCCGTTCCAGCTCGCGAGCACCTTCTCGTCGCGCGGCGGGCGCGGGCGCTCCTCGCGGGCCTCGAAGACCTGCTCGCGGGCGCGCTCGAGGGCCTCCTCGACGGCCTCGGGCTCCATCTCGTGGCGCTCGGCGAGCGCGTCGACCGAGTGCGCGAGCGTCAGCACGGTCTTCCCCTCGAAGTTGCCCCGCTCGGTGATCCCGTAGCGCTCACAGAACAGCGTCGCGTCGTGCTCGTCGTCGACGGCCTCGCGGACCTGTTCGGGCGTCCAGATGTAGTAGGCTCCCTCCTCGCGCTCGCCCGCGCGTTCGCTCTGGGCGTCGAGCGTGCTGAAAAAGCCCCCGTCGTCGTGTGTCAGCTCGCGCTCGACGAACCCGAGCGTCTCGCGGACCACCTCGGCGTAGCGCTCCTCGCCGGTGACCTGATAGCCCGCGAGGTACGCCCGCGGCAGCTCGGCGTTGTCGTAGAGCATCTTCTCGAAGTGGGGGACCGTCCACTCGCCGTCGACGGCGTAGCGGTGAAAGCCCCCGCCGACGTGGTCGTACATCCCGCCCTCGGCCATCGCGTCGAGCGTCTCGGTGACGACCTCGCGGTAGACGTCGCGGTCGGTCCGCTCGTACGCCCGCAACAGGAGGTGCACTCGGCCGGTCTGTGGGAACTTCGGCCCCGAGCCCCAGCCGCCGTGTGTGCGGTCTGCCGCTCTGACGGCGGCTTTCGCCGCCCGCTCGACGGTCTCCTCGGCCGGCTGGTGGGGCTGGTCGGGCACCGACTCGAGCTCACCTTCGACGGCGGCGGTCCACTGCTCGGCGCGTTTTTCGAGCTCCTCGCGCTCGTCGGCGTCGCTCCAGGAGCTCGCAATGTCCTCGAGCAGCTCGAGAAAGCCCGGCATCCCCCGACGAGGCTCTTTCGGGAAGTACGTCCCGACGTAGAACGGCTTCTGATCCGGCGTCAGCCAGACCGACA
>Ga0207421_10005984_pt1 | contig 13393 bp, 12 predicted proteins | sample SodLakKL_010_SED_4_FD_187542 | JGI IMG/M metagenome (GOLD analysis project Ga0207421, IMG submission 187542) | Alkaline sediment microbial communities from Lake Tanatar, Kulunda Steppe, Russia - 8KL_010_SED (SPAdes) (version 2) | ecosystem: Environmental > Aquatic > Non-marine Saline and...
TAATTTCCTCCACCACCCCTTCCACCGAGGGGGTCTCAATCCAATCCTCCAAGGTGAAGGGTTTGTCCAGGGTAATCACCATACCGCCGAAAAGGTTGGCTAAGGTATCCTGAGCTGCCAGAGCAAAGGCTAAGCCCCCGATCCCGAGACCCGCCACAAAACTGTTTACATTATACCCCCATTCCTGGACCACAATGCTTATGGTTAAGGCAATAATAATGACCCGGATTCCCTTGGCGATAAACTGGATTAGAATATCATTCACTTCCACGGAAAAACGTTTGGCGAGATTTTCCAGTATCCCGGAGGTTTTATTGAATAAATTCATAAATCCCCGGGCAATGGCGATAATAAAAATCGAGCGGAAAATCCTGAGTATTACAACATTTATATTCTCCGGAAGATTCAATAGTCTCAGTGCGATGTATATCCCTAAAAAGCCCAGGAGAAATCGAAAAGGACCTTCAAAGGATTTTACCATTTTACGATCAAAGTCCGTCTTAGTCTTCGCAGTTAGCCCCAGCATAATTTTCATCGTATATACGCTGATGGGTTTTCGAAGGCCACTGACAATAAGAAAGATCCCCAGGGCATAGATCCAGTGGGAATATTCCTGAACTACGCTGAGATCAAAACTGATTTCTCCGATTTCGAATGACATAGGCTCCCCCCCTTTAAGAAATAGAAATATCCAAAATATTCATGGTGTCTTCGCTTCCCATCACTTTAATTCGGTACTGGATTTTTAGAAATATTTCCGGCACATCCTCTTTGACGGAAACCGATATCCGGTGGGTGGTAATATTCATCTCCACAAGACCGTAGGGCGTTTCGTAGCCTGTAGAGTAGGTCTTCCCTTTTTCAAAAATCATATCCGCCTTGGCACTGCCGAAACGACGGATATTGACCCGGTCCTCACCATCAATTTTCAAGGTGGTGGTAGAACCCTCCATGCCTGACAGTTCCGTTTCTTCATAAATTACATAATACTTTCCGTTTTTCTTAAAAAAAGTACCTTCGGTGACCAGTTCTATAACGTTCTCCTCACCCTGAGCATCTTTTTGTGTACCGATGATCTTTACTTGTACCTGCTGTTTCATTTCATCTTTCCTTTCTATGCTTTATCCTTCATTTTTATGAAAGCGGCGAAATCCCAGTTCGATCAACTCTTCGATCAGGGCTTCATAGGCAATCCCCGTGGCTTCCCACATTTTAGGGTACATACTGATCTTGGTAAAACCGGGCATGGTATTGATTTCATTAAAATAGATCGCTCCCGTGGTTTTTTCCACAAAAAAATCAATACGGGCCAGGCCCGTGCAGCCCATGGCCTTAAAAATCCTTTTTCCCTGGTCTTGAATTTTCTCCCGCTGTTCCTTGGTGAGCTTTGCGGGAATCACAAACTGACTTTTTCCGTCAAAATATTTGTCCCGGTAATCATAAAACTCATTATGGGGGATGATTTCCGAGGGGAGGGAGGCTTTCGGACTGTAATTCCCCAGTATGCCGCATTCAATTTCCCGGGCATCGATGAATTCTTCCACCAAAACCTTCCGGTCAAAACTCAGAGCTAAATCGATGCCCTCCAACAGCTCCTGAGCATTATGAGCTTTGGTGATTCCCACACTGGAACCCAGATTTGCGGGTTTGATAAACACGGGATAGGAAAAGCGCTTTTCAATAAGCTGTTTCTGCCTTTCTCTTTCCTTCTCATTTTTCTGATACTCCTCTTTTAAAACCAGGTGATACTCCGCCTGAAGAATCCCCAGGGTGCTTACGATGTTTTTGGTCATCGCCTTATCCATCGCTACGGAAGAGGCCAGTACCCCCGCCCCCACATAGGGCACATTTAACATCTCACACATCCCTTGAATGGTGCCGTCTTCCCCCAAGGGGCCGTGAAGCACGGGAAATACCAGGTCAATGGCTTCTTTACGGTGTTGATTCCATAACACCAGCTGCCCCTTGGGATCTTTTTGGGTATTGGTGCGAAGGGAAAGATCCTGCTCCTCTTCTTTTTCCAGATAATCCCGCAGTTCCTGCCAGCTTTTCTCCCTTAGGGTATTTAGGGGTTCATCAAAAAACTTCCAGGTTCCCTGTTTGGATATTCCCACGGGAACGATTCCATATTTTTTTTCATCGACGGCCTTCAGTACTGATAAGGCCGACATCAGGGAGACCTCATGCTCTCCCGACTGTCCTCCTAAAACTACCAAAATGTTTTTTTTCAACGATTTTTCCTTCCTTTCCATGTACAGTATTTCCTTTTATCTTCCGGAAACAATCTTCTGTACGGAATTACTATTTGTTATAGGTATTGACCACATAGGTTTGATGATGATACTTCCTCAGGTTCCTGGCCGCTTTTTTTGCCCGGTCCTGGTCTTTAAAAATACCGAACACCGTAGGCCCGCTACCGGTCATCATAGCTCCAATGGCATTGTACTGCATCATCTTTTTTTTGATATCCTCAATCACTCCGTGTTTTTTCGCGGTTACGCTTTCCAACGCATTATACATAGTTTTACTGAGGGTTCTCAGATCCCTTTTTTCAATGGCGCTTAAAAACCCCGGGGGTAAAGGTCTTCTCTCAAGGGCTTCCAGATCCAACGCTTTATATACCTCGGGAGTGGATATGGAGATGCCGGGCTTACACAGTACCAGCCAAGTGTTTTTGAGGCCTTCAATAGGGGTCAGCCGCTCTCCGATCCCCTCCGCCACGGCGGCCCCTTCCATCAAGACGAAGGGGACATCCGCCCCTAAGCGAAGGCCCAGCTCCCGAAGTTTTTCATCCCTTAGCTTAAGTTCCCACAGTTCATTCAAGCCCTTTAAAACCCCTGCCGCATTGGCACTGCCCCCGGCGAGTCCGGCGGCTACAGGGATATTTTTTGTAATGGAAATTTCCACCCCTTGATCAATTTGAAATTCTTCCTTCATCAACTTCGCCGCCTGTACGGCGATATTCCCTTCATCCGTGGGTATGTAGGGGGAGTTAGTATATAAGGTGATTTCATCCCTTTCTTTTTTCTGTAGACTTACTTCATCGTAAAGACCGATGCTTTGCATAACCATTTGGAGGTCGTGGTATCCGTCTTCCCGCTTTTTAATAACCTCCAGATATAGATTAATTTTCCCATAGGTTTTGATCCTTATTTTCTCCATCTTCCAAAGCCTCCATCGTTTCATGAGTTTGATGTTTATTATATCTTAAAACCGGAAACTTGTAAAAAAAAATCTAAAAAAACTCCCTTCTGTAGAAGCAGAAGAGAGTTTCTTTATCTGAAAATCATCCTGGTTTTGGAATTTTTCTAGTTTACAATGGTGGTTCCGGTTTTTCCTTCAATGGCATCCTTCGCTTTTTCCAAGGAGGTAATCAAAGTTTTTCGTCCCGGTTTCGACTCCACGAACTTCAGTGCCGCCTTTACCTTCGGCAGCATGGAACCTGGAGCAAAATGTCCTTCCTCCATGTATTTTTTCGCTTCCCCAATGGTGATCTCCGACAACTCTTTCTCCTCGGGAGTTCCAAAGTTGATGGCCACTTTCTCCACCGCCGTTAGGATAATTAACATATCCGCATCAAGAATTTCCGCGACTTTTTCCGATGCAAAATCCTTATCAATTACCGCGGGCACTCCTTCTAAAACCCCGTTGCCCCGGTCGAGCACCGGCACACCGCCGCCGCCAACGGTAATTACCACATGTCCGTTATCCACAAGGGTTCGAACCATAGGGGCTTCCACCACGTCCACGGGCTCAGGAGAGGCCACCACCCTTCGGTATCCTCTTCCCGAGTCCTCTTTCATAACAAAGCCCATTTCCTTTTCCAGGTTTTTGGCCTCTTCTTCATTGAAGAAAGAGCCTACGGGCTTTGTGGGATTCTGAAAGCCGGGGTCCTTTTCGTCCACGACTACTTGAGTTACCACGGTGCCCACTTCTTTTTTCAACTCTCTTTGAACCATTTCTTCCCGAATGGCCTGCTGCAAGTGATAACCGATGTATCCTTGAGACATGGCCCCGCACTCGGGAAAAGGCATGATGGGCAAATCTTTATTGGCAGCGGTGGCGGTTTCATAGGTCGCCACAATCTGTCCTACCTGAGGACCGTTTCCGTGAGCGATAATTACCTCATGGCCGTCCTGAATCAAATCCACAATGGGTTTCGCCGTATCCTTTGCGGTTTGGATTTGGGCCTTTGCGGTGGTATCCTTCGGGTCTGCCTGCAGGGCGTTCCCTCCTAGTGCAATAACAATTCTGCTGTTTTTGTTAACCATATATGATCGCTGACAATACTGTCAGCTCCCTCCCTTCTCGATTTAACGAATGTTGATCGGTTTGCCCAGCCCATGGTGCTAGCCCATGGTGGCAACCATGACCGCTTTGATGGTATGCATTCGGTTCTCCGCCTCATCAAATACAACGGAATGCTTAGAACGGAATACTTCGTCGGTGACTTCCATTTCCTTCAGACCGAACTTCTCGTGAATTTCTTTTCCCACATCGGTCTCCAGATCATGAAAAGCCGGTAAGCAGTGCATGAAAATCAAATTGTCGTTTCCTGCCTTTCGAACCATATCCATGTTTACCTGATAGTCCTTTAAAAGTTTGATCCGCTCTTCAAACTGATCCTCTTCTCCCATGGAAACCCATACATCGGTATAAATCACATCCGCATCTTTCACGCCTTCAGCAACGTCATCGGTAATGGTGATCTTGCCGCCGGTTTCCTTGGCCAGTTCCTTCATTTCACCGACCAGCTCTTCTCCAGGGAACAGCTCCTTCGGGGCTACGGCTCTAAAGTCCATTCCCATTTTCGCTGCACCGATCATCAACGAGTTCCCCATGTTGTTCCGTGCGTCTCCCAGGAAGGCAAACTTCACTTTATTTAAAGGCTTATCCACATGCTCGGAAATCGTCAATAAGTCCGCCAGGATTTGGGTGGGGTGATACAAATCGGTCAACCCGTTCCAAACAGGAATGCCTGCATGCTTTGCTAAAATGTCCACGGTTTCCTGCTTAAACCCTCTAAACTCCATGCCGTCATAGAAACGTCCCAGTACTTTCGCCGTATCCTCTAAGGATTCCTTCTTGCCCATTTGGGAATCACTGGAGCCCAGGAAGGTTACATGGGCCCCTTCGTCCAAGGCCGCTACTTCGAAAGCGCAACGGGTTCTTGTGGAGGATTTTTGAAACAACAACACCACATTTTTCCCGTCCAATGCCTTCTCTTTGCTTCCCGTTCGTTTTTTCGCCTTAAGGTCCTTGGATAGATCCAGTAGGTATTGAATCTCCTCCGGGGTGAAGTCTTTCAAAGTTACAAAATTTCTTCCTTTTAAGTTTACTGGCATGGTTCATTCCTCCTTGAGTTTTTTAGTTTTTTCTTCACACTTTGCTTTACACTTTACTTTTGGGTTGCTTTACTGGCTTGTATTATTTTAAGTCCTCTCTTACTAAAGGCATGGACATGCATCTTGGTCCACCGCGGCCTCTAACAAGTTCAGAACCTTCAATCTCCACTACTTCGATTCCATGGCTTCTAAGGGTTTTATTGGAGGCCTCGTTTCGGTTATAGGTCACCACCACTCCCGGCGCAATGGCAAGGGTATTGGTACTGTCGTTCCACTGTTCCCGAGCCGCCGTAATCGGATCTCCTCCCCCGCTTTGTATAAGATTTACAGAAGGAAGTTTTAGTACGTCTTGGAGCGCTTGTTGCAAACTGGCCTTTTCCTTTACTAGAAGTCCCTGTTTCCCCGGGGTGATTTCATAAGCCTTTACCGCCTTTTCAATCCCCGGATAAATCGTGAATTTATCATGGTCCACCATGGTAAACACCGTATCCAAGTGCATATAAGCCCGGGTAAAGGGGATTTGTATCGCAAGCACCTTTTTCACCGGAGCTTTATCGAACAGCCGCTGGGCAATGATTTCCACGGCCCTTGCGGAGGTCCGTTCACTTACTCCGATGGCCACCACTTCATCACTGAGGACTAAAACGTCCCCCCCTTCGATGCTGCTTTTTTCTTTATAGTCATACCAAAGCGGGGTCTTCTCTTTCTTGATTAAGGGATGATATTCATAGACATATTGCAAAAACATGGTTTCCCGGTCTCTTGCGGGAGTGTTCATCTTGCTGATGCTTAAACCGTCTCCGATTACCGCTCCGGGATCCCGGGTAAAGTACAGATTCGGAATGGGATTGATGTAAAAGGGATAATCCCGTTGAATATAGTCCCCGAGGCTTCTTTTTTCCAGACCGGCATCCAGATCCGATTTTAACAAACCGGATATTGCGATTTCCACCAGCTCTTCCGCTGTTTTTCCCCCTAGGAACTGTCGAATTTCTTCATTGATCCGATCATTGTCTTCCCCTGTAATTTCAATTAGTTCATCAATAAATTTTTTCGCTACGTCCTCTTCTTCCAGCACTTCTTCCAAAAGTTTTTCATAATAATAAACCTTCGTTCCCCGATCTTCCATAACTTTCGCAAAGGCATCGTGCTCTTTTTGCATTTGGTATAACCAGGGGATGTCATCAAACAAAAGCTCTTCTAAGTAGGCCGGAGTCAGCCTTTCCAATTCTTTTCCCGGTCGGTGAAGCATAACCGCTTTTAATTTACCAATTTCTGAGGTCACATGTAAAAAACCTTTTGAATTTGTCACAGTAAAGCCCCTTTCTCTTATAGGATTTTAACTTGGTATCACAGAGCCTTGCCTTTCGGATCTCTTTTGAACGTCGATGCTTTTCCTTCGTAGTTACAGTATATATTTCATCTATGCATAAATCAAGTGGCTATTTTTATAGCTTTTTCAAGGTTTTATGCAAGATTTGTATTTTTTTGCATCCTCCTCCGAGGCATAATTTTTTTTTACTCTAGGCTAGGGCCTCCCTCTTTTTCATTTTTAACTATAATGAATAAAAATGATTTTACATTTATATTAATAATTTAGAATTTTGTAAATATATTTTTCAAAGAAAAAACCACCTATTGTCAAAAATAGGTGGTATAGATTAATTAACCTCAATCGGGTCTTGTTGAGTGCTGAATGTCAGTTCCACTGTGGAAGTCAATACATCCGAATAACTGTAGCAAATTCTTCTGTCTGCGTCAAATTCTCCTTCGATTTTAACGACAAAAATACTCGGATAGGTGTTCTCTAATACGCCTTCTTTCACCATCACTTTCTTCCGGCCTTTATCCGCCTTAAGCGTAACTTTCTGGCCGATGTAGCCTGTAATGTTCTTTCTGATTTGATCTAACGTATTACCGTTCGCCAAAGAATCACCTTCTTTCAAATGATTAACGCATATTTACATTCATATTCTAACATATATTATGGGTTTTGTCAAACAATTAAACTTAATATTCTACATCGATACCGTCGATTTGTCAAATGAATTATAAAAAAAAAGACCCAAATTATTTTGGGTCAAAAAAATCACTGTATTCGAATTTTTTATCTTAGCAGCCGCCGCCACCGCCGGCAGACATGTAAACCACAAAACCTTTTCTTAACATACCGTTTTTATAGTCCACGGTAACGCCGTCTATTTGTCGGTCCAGCTCTTTTTCCACGACAAATCGATAACCTTCCACTTCCTTGATGTTATCGTCCTCTTTTGACTCATCCAGAGTCATTCCAAAAGTTGGGCCGCCTCAGCCAACACCCTGTACAAAGATTCTTAAGTCTTTATTCTCGGCATTTTGGTTTTTCAGTTCGCTTTTTGCATTTTCCGTAAGTTTTATATCCATTATGATCCTCCTTTTTCGATCCCCCCACCAAGGGGGTTTCTTTTATTATAAAGCCTCAGTAAAGAAAAGTCAAACCCTATCCTTTCCGGCCTTTTTATTATTATACCCTTTCTACCCTTTTGAAAAACAGGGAACTGTCTACTTTCTCAAAGATCCAGGGCTTCCCTTTGATTTGAAAAGTTTATATAAGAAAGGTTTGAGGAAATATTCAAATTTGTTGAAATATTCTTAGTACTATAGTATGATAATATAAAGTACAGTGAAAAATTCACTTTTACTTTTAAAATGTCGATAAGGGGGTATGGATAAACAAGTAAAACTATTTACCCAAATAAATGTTATAAGGAGGTAAGTCTATGAAAGAAAAGAAAAAAGCGAATATTGGTCACGCCCTAATCCCTATTGTTTCTTTAATTGTATTTCTATTGGTGGGCATTGTATTTCTCGGAGCCGATCCCCACATCCCACTGCTCTTAGGGGTCATTGTTGCTGCTGCGGTGGCGATTTTTGCCCTGAATTACACCTGGGAGGAGGTGGAAGGCAGTATTGTGGACGGCATTAAGCTTGCCATGCAGGCCATTGTTATTCTTATGATTATCGGTACCTTAGTTGGAACCTGGCTGCTGAGCGGTACGGTTCCCACACTGATTTACTACGGACTGCAAATACTATCCCCGGGAATTTTCTTAATTGCCACGTTACTGATCTGTTCCATCGTTTCCATTTCCGTAGGAAGCTCCTGGACCACGGTAGCCACCATCGGGGTAGCCCTGATGGGAGTAGGCCAGGGCCTTGGCATCCCTGTGGGAATCGTAGCCGGAGCCATTGTATCCGGTTCCTATTTCGGAGATAAGATGTCTCCCCTATCGGATACCACAAACTTAGCCCCGGCCATGGCCGGCGGCGAACTCTTTAGTCATATCAAGTACATGTTCTGGACCACCGGGCCCGCCTACATCATCGCCCTTATTATTTTCGGTGTGATGGGTGCCGGTTATGCCGGAGGGGAAATTGATACCGATCGAATCAATGCGATTTTAAATGCGTTGTCGGATAACTTTAATTTATCCCCATTACTGGCCATCCCGCCTTTACTGGTTATTGTGATTGTCATCTTTAAGGTTCCGGCGATTCCGGGACTGTTGGCGGGAACCTTCTTGGGCGGACTCTTCGCCTTCATTTTCCAAGGAGCGGGCCTTGGGGAGATCATTGATGCCGCCCATTACGGCTTCGGCATTGACACCGGCGTGGAAATCGTAGACGACCTGGTTTCCGGTGGCGGTCTCGACGGCATGATGTGGACCGTATCCCTGATTATCATCGCCCTGTCCCTGGGTGGCGTCCTGGAAAGCACGGGAATGCTCAGTGCCGTAGGCGATACCATTCTGACGGTGGCAAAAACCACGGGATCCTTGATCCTGGCGACCATTCTTTCCTGTATCGCCATTAACCTGTTATCCGGTGACCAGTACCTGGCCATCGTGGTACCGGGAAGAATGTTTAAAGACACCTATAAGGATAAGAACCTGTCTCCGATGGTCCTATCCCGAGCCCTAGAGGGCGGCGGTACCGTAACCTCCCCCTTTATTCCATGGAACACCTGTGGGGCCTATATGTGGCAAATGCTGGGCGTTCATCCCTTCACCTACCTGCCCTACACTTTCTTTAACCTATTGGTACCGGTGGTCAACGTGATCCTCGGTTACACAGGATTTAAGATCCGAAAACTGGAAGAGGAAGATCCGGAAGCGATCAAAGGCTAACTCTTTTAGTAAGACAGATTGACCCTTTGTTTGATCATAAAGCGTAAAAAAACCCCCGGTGGATGCTATCCATCGGGGTTTTTTTTACGCTCTTGTTTCTAAATTCAATCTGTCTTCGTTTTTCTTCGTTTTTTTCTTCTTTAATACATCAGGGGGATCCCTCCGGAGTTATTACTGATCCAGGGCGTCCTCAATGGCTTCTAGGGCTCCTTCACTGGACTCCGTAGCACCGGATACCGAATCCACCTCTGTGGATTGGGCTTCAAGCACCGATTCAATAATTTCATCGATGGCTATATCTCCAAGACCTCCGGTTTCGCTTTCCTCTACAACAACAATGTCTAGAATCTCTTCTCCGTCGGTAACTACATCCAGGATAATCTCTCCACCGTAACCGCTGCCGGTACCCAGGGTACCTTGTTGTTCATAAGCTTCTCCGCCAAGTTCCACCCCTGCATCCTCCAGGGCTTCCTTCACACCGGAGATCACTGCTTCGCTGGACTCTGTAGCTCCCGATACGGTATCTACATCTACGGACTGTTCTTCGATTATGGTTGCCACGGTCTCTTCCATGCCTTCATCGCCTAAGCCTTCCGTCTCGCTATGCTCGATGATATTAACGGCGGCAATTTCTCCGTCGGCAATAATTACTTCCAGTTCTATATCTCCACCGTAGCCTTGGGCTACTACGTTATAAGCTTCACCGGCAACTAAACCGGCCTCCGCCAGGGCATTTTCCACGGCTGTAATCGCCGCATCGGAAGATATGGTGGCACCACTCACGACTTCCACCTCTGTGGAGTTGTTTTCAATGATCCTTTCGATGACTTCAAATATGGCGTCATCTCCGAGACCCTCGGTCTCGTTTTGCTCTAATACTTCAATCTCAACGATTTCTTCGTCGCTGATGAATACTTCTAGGCGCACCGCGCCGCCATAGCCTTCCGCTGTAACTTCATAACTTTGTGCTCCCGCCGTGACGTCCTCTCTTAGGGCGTCATATCCAAGAAGTGCAACTACGGCAATCAGTACCATAGCTATGGTTGCAATGATCTGCTTTTTATCCATTTTTTCATCCCTTTCCCTATTTATTATTTAGTCTTATATTCTCATCTGTACATATTATAACACAGCTTAGTTAATTTTTAAACACAAAATACAATGATTATCGTTTAGTAATGCTTATTGATCCCTAAGGCCTACATCAAGGCTCACCAGGAAACCGAAATGAATCGGGAATTTTATGATTAATCAAGAGAATTTTTGATATAAATGAAAATAAGGACCGATGTAACCGGTGGATTGAAAAATATTAAAGGAGGAATATCGATGAAAATTCAATTCTTAGGACATTCCGCGTTTTATGTGGAGGGAAAAAACTTAAAGGCCTTGATCGATCCTTTTTTGGAAGAGGATCTGCACCAGGATTTCAACGTTGAAGAGTTAAACTATATTTTCCTTACCCATGGTCACGGCGACCATCTGGGAAGTACCGTGGAACTGGCCAAAAAGTCGGGAGCCACCGTGGTGGCCAATCATGAAATCTGTATCTACCTTTCCACCTTCGATGTGGAATGCCACCCCATGCATATCGGGGGACGCACCGCCTTTCCCTTTGGGAAAGTAAAAATGACTCCCGCCCTGCACGGTTCCGGCATCCAAACCGATAAAGGGGTGATCAACGGCGGCAATCCCGGAGGTTTCTTAATCGAAAATGAGGGAAAGAAGCTCTATCATGCCGGGGACACCGGGCTCACCTATGATATGCAGCTGTTGAGAGTGGAGGAAGTGGATGTAGCCTTACTGCCCATCGGAGGCAACTTTACCATGGACGTGGAGGATGCCCTTCGGGCCGTGGATTTTATCGAACCGAAAATCGCAATTCCTATGCATTACAATACTTTTCCCGTAATCGAAGCCTCTCCAAATACCTTTGTTGAAGGCATGGAAAAAGCCCTAGGGAAAATCTTGGCCCCGGGGGAAAGCTTTCAGTTTTAGATGGTTTAGGATCCTCAAGTCCCTCTCCTAGCTTTTCACCACAGACACAAAATTCGGGGAAACCCGAAGGTTCAACGGATCTCCCTGCTTGAGAATCTCATTGGGATGGAGATAGACCAGCAGGGAGATCTTTTTCTTTTTCTGATTGACGACGGCAACCCTGGCTTCCAAGTACTCCCCCACATAGCTAAGGGACTCCACAACTCCTTTGATGTCCCCCTCCTCGGCAATTTCAAAACCGCTGGGACGCAGGGATAACAGTACTTCCTCCCCCTCGGTAAGGATATGGTACTGATTACAGGGAATTCTTCCGATGTCCGTGGCGATCCATCGTTTCCCCGGCTCCACAACACCCTCCATCATATTGGATTCCCCTACAAATCCGGCAACAAAGGCATTCCTCGGGAACTGATAGATCTTTTTCGGACTTCCCTTTTGCTGAATGATTCCGTCTTTCATCACGACGATTTCATCGGATATGGCCAGGGCGTCCTTTTGATCGTGGCTGACCAAAATCCCCGTGGCATTGGCCTTCTTTAATATTCTTTTGACTTCGTTACGCATGGTTTGCTTAAGATTGGTATCCAAATTACTGAAGGGTTCATCCAGAAGAACCACCTCCGGTCTTTTTGCCAGGGCCCGGGCAAGGGCCACCCGTTGCTGCTGTCCCCCGGATAGGTGATGGACCCCTTTGTTTTCAAAACCCTGAAGGTTTACCATCTCCAGCACCTCTTGTACCCGCTGTTTTTTATCCTTTCCCCGATAGCCAAAGCCGATGTTTTCTTCCACGTTTAAATGGGGAAACAGGGCATAATCCTGAAAAACCATGCCGATCTTTCTTTTTTCCGGGGAAACCCAGGTGTTATCCCCCGCCATGAGTTTCCCTCCGATGTTGATTTCTCCGGATTCCGGACGTTCAAATCCGGCAATCAAGCGCAGGGTCGTGGTCTTTCCGCAGCCGCTGGGTCCCAGCAAGGTGATGATACTTCCCCGCTTCACTTTTAAACTGACGTCACACACCGCCGCCCGAGCTTCTCCTTTATAAGTCTTGCTAATCCCTTTTAATTCAATGGCCGTCTCCATGTTATCCACCTCTACTTTAATATTTATCCAATAAAAACTTGATCGGTATAATTGATACGATAATAATGATCAGGGCCGCCGGGGCCGCCATATGGTAGACCGCCTCACTGGCCTCCACCCAAACCCGGACCGCCAAAGTGTCGAAATTCGGTGGTCGAAGCAGCAGCGTTGCCGGCAGTTCCTTCATGGAACTGACAAAAACCAGAGCCCCTCCTGCGAAGAGCCCCGGAAGCATCAGGGGAAGGATCACCTTAAAGATCACTTTCCAGAAAGGTTCTCCCAGATTCCTCGCCGCTTCATCAATTTTCGGAGGGATCATTTCCAAAGAGGCGCTGCTGGACTGCATGGACTGGGGTAAAAACCGAATCAGGTAGGCAATCACAATCACAAAGGAGCTACCGTAGAGCACGGGAATATATTGGTTGAAGAAAAAAATGATCCCCAGGGCCACAATCACTCCCGGCAGGGCATACCCGGAGTAGCTTAATCGTTGCAAAATCGTAGTGAACTTCGACGGATACCGGGATTTTAAATAAACGATGGGAAAGGCCAATACCATGGAAAACCCTGCGGCAAGCAAGGAGACCTGAAGACTGTTCCCCAGGTAACCCCAGAAGCCTCCCTCCAGAGCGCCCTGGGACAGACCGATGGCCGACCAGTAAAGGAGCACTCCGATAGGCAACACAATGGTCACGCCGATGATTACAAGGATCACCGCCAGAATGGGATAACGCCATTTTCCGATATCCAAAATCTCCAGGGTACGGTAGGAACTGTCCGCCTGAAAGTAGACTTTCTTCC
>Ga0207421_10005985_pt1 | contig 13392 bp, 11 predicted proteins | sample SodLakKL_010_SED_4_FD_187542 | JGI IMG/M metagenome (GOLD analysis project Ga0207421, IMG submission 187542) | Alkaline sediment microbial communities from Lake Tanatar, Kulunda Steppe, Russia - 8KL_010_SED (SPAdes) (version 2) | ecosystem: Environmental > Aquatic > Non-marine Saline and...
GACGCCGTCTCGCCCCCGCCAAGAGAAGTCCGCCCACGGAACTCGGCAGCGAACCAGTCGACAATGGGCGTACGAGTGGGCGGCGGGTGGGAGAGTCGGACGATGTCGTACCGATCGCTTTCGCCCGCACCGTCAGCGAATGTGTCCGCTTGCGGCGGGTCGTGAAGGTTGCGGGGCCCACGTTGAGCGTGAGCCGGTCGCAGATGGTTGCCATGGCCGGTGGATCCGGCGAGCGACGGTGCGGGAAGGTGCCGCAGTCGGCGAGGTTCGACCTCCAATTCTCGGAACAGTTCCGGGTAATATTCTCATATCTTGGCCGATCCTGTTAGCCCGTCACCCGCTTCGCTCCAGCCCGGTGCAGAGTGAGGGTCCTTGTTCCCTATCAGGCAGCCGCCTTGTTCGTCACGCTCGAGACAGCGTTACCGGACGACCCGGTGACGCCGTTCCATCGACAAGGAGAAGTTCATGAAGGCGCTCGTCTACCACGGTCCAGAGCAGAAGGCGTGGGAAGAGATGCCCGATCCAGGCATCATCCAGGCCACCGACGCGATCGTGCAGGTCGACACGACCACGATCTGCGGCACCGATCTGCACATCCTGAAAGGAGATGTTCCTGCGGTCACCGACGGAAGGATCCTCGGCCACGAAGGTGTCGGGACGGTCATGGAGGTCGGCTCGGCGGTCAACGGCATCCAGGCTGGTGACCGTGTGATCATCTCGTGCGTCAGTTCCTGCGGGTCGTGTTCCTACTGCCAGCAGCAGCTGCCCTCGCACTGTCTTGCCGACGAGGGAGTCTCCGGGGTCGGCTGGATCCTTGGCCACCTCATCGACGGCACCCAGGCCGAGTACGTACGGGTTCCTTTCGCGGATACCTCACTACACAAGGTTCCGGACAACGTCGACAACGAGGCCGCTCAGATGCTGTCCGACATCCTGCCGACCGGCTTCGAGATCGGGATCCGCAACGGCCGGGTGAAGCCTGGTGATGTCGTGGCGGTCGTCGGTGCCGGCCCGGTCGGCTTGTCAGCGATCATGACCGCGAAGCTGTACGGCCCGTCGCGGGTGATCACGATTGACCTGGACGCGAACCGACGGAAGCAGGCGTTGGGGTTCGGCGCGACCGACGAGGTGGACAACAGCCAGGACGACTGGAAGGAGCAGGTCCTGGCGATGACCGATGGGCTCGGCGTGGACACGGCCATCGAAGCGGTCGGGATCCCTGCGACGTTCGACATGTGTACCGAGCTGGTCCGACCGGGCGGAACCGTCGCCAACGTCGGCGTTCACGGTTCCCCGGTCGAGTTGCAGATCCAGGACCTCTGGATCAAGGACATCGCCATCACCACCGGGTTGGTCAGCGCTTCAACGACCCCCATGCTGCTCAAGCTCGTGGCTCAGGGTCAGCTCACACCCGGGAAGTTCGTCACGCACCGGTTCAAGCTGGACGAGATGATGGATGCTTACGACATCTTCGGGCGAGCCGCCGAAACCGAAGCGATGAAGGTTGCGATCTCACGACCGAGTTGACCGCACGCAGACAACGGACGCGACGATCGGACATGGCACCGCTCCAGCCAGACGGCTGGGGCGGTGCTTCCGCCGCAATCGGAACCTCACCCGTCTCCTCACCTCAGCAGCGGACGGCCTTCCCAGGCCTGTGGACCGGGGAGTTCTGCGCAGCTGTGGATCGTTCCACCCAATCCTGACCGTCCGAGGATCTCCATTGGTCGTTTCCCCAGGCAGGCTGCCGGTGTGCGGCCCTCGGCCCGCCGGGCCGCGTCGCGAAGCCGCCCCTCTCCCGCTTCCACTCGGGCCTCCGCAGTCAGCTGACGACAGAGGAGTAACCGCCATTGAGGCCCGGCTCTATCGCGGCCTCTTCCCAACGGGGCCACACGGAGGGGCATCGTCACGGACACGAAGCGCATGAACGCATCCCGTCCACCTGGGCGAGCGTCGACGCTCGCCCGGGTCACGACCGCGCGAGGGTGGCGGTCACCAGCTGCTGGGCTTCATCCAGGATCGCCTGGAGGTGCTCGTCGTCGCGCAGGCTCTCGGCATAGATCTTGTAGACGTCCTCCGTCCCGGACGGACGCGCGGCGAACCAGCCGTTCTGGGTCAGGACCTTCAGCCCGCCGATCGCCGCATCGTTGCCCGGGGCGCGGGTCAGCACGCCGGTGATCGGCTCGCCGGCGAGCTCGGTCGCGCTGACATCCGACGGCGACAGGGCGCCCAGCGCCGCCTTCTGCTCCGGGGTCGCCGGCGCGTCGACGCGCTTGTAGGAGGGCCGGCCGAAGCGTTGCACCAGACCCTCGAACCGGGCGCCGGGATCCTCGCCGGTGCGGGCGGTCATCTCGGCCGCCAGCAGGCACAGGATGATGCCGTCCTTGTCGGTGGTCCAGGTCGTGCCGTCGCGTCGGAGGAACGAGGCACCGGCGCTCTCCTCGCCACCGAAGCCGATCCCGCCGTCGAGCAGCCCATCGACGAACCACTTGAAGCCGACAGGGACCTCCACCAGCCGCCGGCCGAGGTCAGCCACGACACGGTCGATCAGGCTGCTGCTGACCAGGGTCTTGCCGACCCCCACCTCCGCACCCCAGTCACGATCGGCGAACAGGTAGGCGATGGCGACCGCGAGGTAGTGGTTCGGGTTCAACAGGCCCACACCCGGCGTCACGATGCCGTGCCGGTCGCCGTCGGGGTCGTTGCCGAAGGCCACGTCGAAGCGATCCTTGAGCGCCACGAGGTTGGCCATCGCCGCCGGCGACGAACAGTCCATCCGGATCTTGCCGTCGTGGTCGGGCGGCATGAACGCGAAGGTCGGATCGACCGCGTCGTTGACGACCTCGAGGTCCAGCCCGAACCGCTCACCGATCGCACCCCAGTAGTCGACGGTGGCTCCCCCCAGCGGGTCGGCGCCGAGACGCAGTCCGGAGTCGCGGATCACGTCCAGGTCCACGACCTGCGGCAGGTCGTCGAGGTAGTGGGTCCGGAAGTCGTGGCGGGCAACGTCGTCGCGGGCCCGCTCCCACGGGGTCCGCACGATCTCGTCCGCCGCCGCGAGCAGGCTGTTGGCGACGTCCTGGATCGCACCCGTCGCTGCGGCGTCGGCCGGCCCACCGTGCGGAGGGTTGTACTTGAAACCGCCATCCTCGGGTGGGTTGTGGGACGGCGTGATCACGATCCCATCGGCCGCCCGGTCCGGATGGTCGCGGTTGTGGGTGAGGATCGCGTGCGAGATCACCGGCGTCGGCGTGTACCCGTCATCCGCGTCGACGCGGACGTCGACGCCGTTGGCGACCAGCACCTCGACCGCACTGCGGAAGGCCGGCTCAGACAGCGCGTGGGGGTCGCGACCGACGAACAGCGGTCCGTCGATGCCCTGCTCGGCGCGGTGGCGGCAGATCGCCTGCGTGGTGGCGTGGATGTGGCGCTCGTTGAAGGACCGGCGATCGGCGGATCCCCGGTGCCCGGAGGTACCGAAGGCCACCCGCTGCTCGGCGAGCTGTGGATCGGGCGCCTCGTCGTAGTAGCGACCGATCAGGCCATCGACGTCGATCACCATCAGGTGCCCTGCCCGTTGTCGCGTCCGACCGCCACGTCGGGCGCACCTCGGTCGACGACCGGGTTCTCCAGGACCCCGATGCCCTCGATCTCCACCCGGACGGTCTGCCCGGCGTCGATCCTGCCGACACCCTCGGGGGTCCCGGTCAGGATGACGTCGCTGGGCAACAGGGTCATGACCTGCGAGACCTCGCTGACGAGGGTGGCGACGTCACGGATCATGGCGGCGGACGAACTGTCCTGGCGGACCTCGCCATCGACCCACGCCCGGATGCGCAGATCAGCCGGGTCGAGGTTCGTCGCGATCGCCGGGCCGAGCGGACAGAACGAGTCGAACCCCTTGGCCCGGAACCACTGATCCTCAGAACGCTGCAGATCGCGGGCCGTGACGTCGTTGGCGATCGTGTAGCCGAACACCCCGGCCATGGCCTCGTCCGGGGAGACCCGCTGGAGCAGCGCGCCGATCACCACGGTCAGTTCCGCCTCGTGGTGGATCTCCTCCGACAGGTCCGTCGGCAGGCGGATCGGTTCGCCGGGTCCGATGACACTGGAGGAGGGCTTGAGGAAGAAGACCGCCTCGGACGGGACCTCGTTGCCCAACTCGGCCGCGTGCTTGGCGTAGTTCTTCCCGACGCAGATCACCTTCGACGGGATCACCGGCGCCAGGAGCTTGAGCCCCTGCACCGGCACACGCTCACCGGTCGGCTTGTGCCGGGCGAAGGGGTGCGGGTCGATCAGCGCCACCTCGGTGCCGTCCAGCACGCCGTAGCGCGGCGATCCTTCGTGCAGGACCCGCACGTAGCGAGAGACGTCGGCTGCCATGATCTACCTCCGGCTGAGCGTGCCCGAACCGTAGCGAGCGCGACCCATGCCGCCGACATCGGACGGACCGTGCGGCGTCACCGGCACCGGAGCCTGCCCAACCGGCGGTCAGCGCCAGCCCTCACGCAGGATCGCGTGGGTGTAGGCGTCGGAGAGCGCCCGCCAGGATGCCTCGACGATGTTGGGGTGGACGCCAACGGTGTCCCAGGTTCCGACGCCGTCGGTCGACGACACCAGCACCCGGGTCGTCGCGTCGGTTCCCGCGGTGGCCTCCAGGATGCGCACCTTGTAGTCCGAGAGCTGGATGCGATCCAAGGCCGGCCAGGTGCCGTTGACCGCGTTGCGGAAGGCATGGTCCAGCGCGTCGACGGGACCGTTGCCCTCGCCCGCGCCGAGCTTGCGTTCACCGCCGACGGCGACCGCCAGGATCGCCTCCGCGGGCCCCTCACCGGGGAGGGCGTCGCCGTCACCGCCAGAGACGTTCACGCGGTAGTGCAGGGAGCGGAACGGCTCGTCGTCATCGGCGAGGAAGCCAGCAACGCGGCGCAGCAGCAGTTCGAACGACGCATCGGCGGCCTCGTAGGTCCACCCGTCCGACTCACGACGCTTGACCTCGTCCAGGACGATCCTGGCCTGCTCGGCATCGACCTCCAGCCCGAACTCCTTGGCCTTGAGCACGATGTTGCTCCGACCCGCGAGCTCGCTGACGACCAGCCGTTGCCGGTTGCCCACCTCGCCCGGGTCGATGTGGTTGTACATGTCGGGCGCCTTGGCGAGCGCCGATGCGTGCAGGCCGGCCTTGTGGCTGAACGCCGTGTGGCCGACGTAGGGGGCGATCGACGGTGTCGACTGGTTGCACAGTTCCGCGATCGTGTGGCTGACCTCGGTCAGCCGCTCCATGCGGTCCGACGGGACCAGCTTGTAGCCCTTCTTGAGTTGCAGGTCCGCCAGGATCGTGAACAGGTTCGCGTTGCCGCAGCGTTCCCCGAGGCCGTTCGCGGTTCCCTGGACATGGGTCGCACCGACCTCGATACCGAGCAGTGAGTTGGCAACCGCACATCCACCGTCGTCGTGGAAGTGCAGCCCAACCTGAGACGGCAGTTCCTCCACGAGGCCACGCACGATGTCGGCGACGTCCCACGGCATAGCGCCACCGTTGGTGTCGCACAGCACGACGCATTCAGCGCCCGCATCGGCGGCGGTGCGGATCACCTCGAGCGCGTAGGCGTTGTCCCGCGCGAAACCATCGAAGAAATGCTCCGCGTCGAAGAAGACCCGCTTGCCGTGCGCACGCAGGTACTCGATCGAGTCGCGCACCATGCTGAGGTTGACGTCACGCGCCACCCCGAGCGCCTCATCGACGTGGTAGCCCCACGACTTGCCGACCAGACAGATCGCATCGGTACGCGCGTCGAGCAACGCACCGAGCAACGCGTCGTCCTCCGCCTCGTTCTTGGCGCTGCGCGTCATGCCGAAGGCGACGAGCGTCGCGGTGTCGAGCGCGAGCTCGCCGTCGGCCGCACGCGCGAAGAACTCCGTGTCCTTCGGGTTGGCACCCGGCCAGCCGCCTTCGATGTAGGCGACGCCCAGTTCATCCATCCGACGGGCGACACGGAGCTTGTCGTCCACCGACAACGTCACGCCTTCGCGTTGCGTGCCGTCCCGCAGGGTCGTGTCGTACAGGTCAAGGCCTGGCCGCGCATCGGGAAGCGGGGCGTGGCCGGCGGTCGTGGTGGTCACCTCGAACCTCTCTTGCGTCACGTCGGACGCGGCTCCCGCAGTGGGGTACCGAGATCAGACGGAGGCGACACCGGGATCGTCCGGGCCGCTCCCGCAGCCCGGCACGCGCCGGCTACGGGAGCGGTCGAATGATGATGGCGATGGCACGCAGGCTGACGCCGCCGGGGTTGCCGGCTGCAAGCGTCGAAGCCGTCGCTGCTGCGTACACGTCGCTCCCTGATGATCGAACGTGCTGAGAACCGTACCGCGGCGCTCAGGTGGTTGTCGACCCCGGGCGGCCCGCGTCAGTCGTCCAGGCGGAAGCCGACCTGCAACGTCACCTGGGTGTGCTGGACCTCGGCGTTCTCGATCCAGCCGCGGATCTCCTTCACCTCGAACCAGTCGAGGTTGCGGATCGTTTCTCCGGCCTTCTCGATGGCCCGCGCGATCGCATCGTCGACACCCTCCAGGCTCGACCCGACCAGTTCGACCTTCTTGTACACGTTCGACATGAACCCACTCCTCAACGAGATGCCGTCGCGATTGCGACCGCCGTCCGCACGACCGTAGCGCCGTGGGAGCCGACACCCAGGGCCGAGCGTCACGTGGATCCGGGACGTCCGCCCGACCTGTTCCGGTCAGAACTCGCTGCACTGCATCGGTGCCTGGTCCCACGCCAGCAGCCGTTCGCAGCGGGCGACCGCATCGGACCGACGTTGCTCCACGCGCCCCGCCTGTCGGAGCATCGTGGGGCGCACGCCCCCGAGGTAGAGCATCCCGAGCTCCTCGATGCCGAGCGCCAGGTCCGCATCGGCGTCGGTCGGGGTGACCTGCGCGACGCCGTCGCTCACCACGACCTCGAAGGTGCCGGAACGCTCCGGGAACAGCCGGTCGGTCACGTCCAGGACGATCCGCTCATCGACGGGGTAGTGGCGGGCCGCAAGTGCGGCAGGGACATCGAGGATGCGCAGGTAGACCGGGGAGCCGGAGCGCACGTGGACGTGTGCGGGGTCGACGACCATCGACCGCAGCGGATCGTCCGTCGGCCGACCCGGGGCCATGATCGTCACTGCCAGGTCCGTCGCGGCGAGGAACGTCCACAGCTGCGCCGTGGCCTGCGGGTGCAGCGACACCAGCTCCTCCACCCGGACGGTCCCGCATGGCACGTCACGCTCCCAGTGAGGCTGGAGCCGGTACACGACGTACCCACCATCGCGGAGCACCGCGATCGTGCGTGGTCCCGCACCATCACGCTCATCGGCGGGATCGTGGACCAGGAGCCGGTGCCACCATGCGGCGGAGCGGGACAGCAGCCCCGGCCGCTGCGACCGGGCCCGGCCGTAGAGCTCGCCCACCAGCCCGACGGCCGCGGTCGCGTCGATGACGCGGACCTCGTCGGTCGCCACCGGATCGCGCAGGACCAGTCGGTCACGCGCCACCTCGATCCGGGTGGTCGGGATGGCCGGACCGAAGCCGTACCGACCGTAGATCCCGCCCTCGGAGGCCCACAGGGCGGCGAACGGTTCACCTCGCTCGTCCGCCTGCTCCAACAGGCGGAGCATCATCGCGGTCAACAGACCCCGCCGACGGTGGTCCTGGCGGACCGCGACGGCCGTCACCCCGGCGCAGCCGGCTGTCGTTCCGCCCGGCAGGGCCAGCTCGAAGCTGAACGCCCCGGAGCTCCCGACGATCTCGCCCTGCGCCGTGAACGCGCCGAGGAAGCGGTCCGGTTCGTAGGTGGAGCGTTCGAGCTCGAGCCGTGCCGGGCTCAGCTCGCTCCCGAACGCGGCTTCGATGGCCTGGCCGTAGGCATCGAACTCCTCATCGGCGACGCGCCGGATGTGGATGTCTTCGAGCCCGGACGTCGGCTCGTCCCGGGTGCCGGGGTGATTCACGGTGGGCTCCTTGCCGGGACGCGCGGCAGTCGGAACGTGACGGGCGAACCGTGGCCGCATCCTGTTCCTGGAGGAACACGACATGACGAAGTAACATTACATCCATTACCGGAGGTGGCACGTGCGCAATGCCCGGTCGGATCCGTTCACCCCGGGCTTCGGGAACCTGCCCCGCATCTTCGCGGGCCGATCGACCGAACTCAACGACCTGACGGGCATGGTGGATCGTCTCAGGGACGGGGTCTACGAACAGCCGCGGATGGTGACCGGTGACCGCGGCATGGGCAAGACCAGCCTGCTGCTGCAGTTCGAGCAGGAGCAGCTGGAAGCGGGCCGCTGGGTCGTGCGGGCCGCCGCGACCCGCGACGGGGCGGTCATCGCCCGGCTGTGCCGGGGCCTGGCTGACGTGCTGTGGGAGCACGATGTCGCCGGGCAGTTGGCCGAGACCGCCAGGTCGGTGCTGGCTCGTCTGGCCGGGATCACGGTCAGCAGTCTGGGTGTGTCCGTCGACCGCGAGCACGACACCGGGGCGATGTCGGTCGGAGACGAGCTCCGCGATCTGCTCACCGCCACCGCTCGCCTGGCACGGGAGCACGACACGGTCCTGGTGCTCCTGATCGACGAGACCCAGAACATCGACCTGGACACCCTGGGACAGCTGTTCTACGCGATCCAGGAGGTGCAGGGGATCACGATCGTGGAACGTGACGGGGACTCGGGGGCGATGCGCCGCGACTCGTTGCCCATGGCCGTGGTCGTCGCCGGCCTGCCTGGTCTCGTGGGACGCCTCAAGCGGGCCGGTTCGACCTTCGGGGAACGGTCGCGCCCACACCGCCTGCTCGCGTTGGAACGTCCCGAGCTTCTGGTGGCCCTGCGCGAGTTCGCTCGCGACGGCGGCGCAGCCTTCGACGCCGACGCCGCCGACATCGTCGCCGACGCATGCGGTGGCTATCCGTACTTCCTGCACGTCGTCGGGTCCCACGTCTGGCGGGCCGGCGACGGTGAGGTCATCGATGCCGAGGAGGCCCTGCTGGGGGTGCGACAAGCTGCTCCGTACCTGGCCGACTTCTACGACCAGCGACTCGCCGAGATCGGTCAACTCCAGCGCAGCTACCTGGCGACGGCCGCCACCATCCCGCCGGAGCAACGGACGTCTGCGGTGGTCGCCGAGGCGTTGGGCCGTCCGTCGTCGCAGCTTGGCTCGACCCTGGGGGCGTTGATCGACACCCACGGGCTGCTGCGGAGCGATGGAACGGGGCGGCTGGTCTTCGCGTTGCCGGGTCTCGACCGGTTCCTGGCGGACCGCTCCCCCTGACGTCCCCCGATGCTCCTGTGAGGGGATCAGAACATCTGGTCGCTGACCGGGGCACGCTCCGTGGCGAACAGCCGATCGAGCAGGACCGCGGCACCGGAGGAGCCCGACAGCCGGCCGGCGTCCAGCAGCGCGGTGGCCCGGACACCCCCGAGGCTGATCGCCGCCAGCTCCGCGACGTCCAGCGACACGTCGGGAGCGTCGTCGGTTCGTTCGCAGCGACCGTTGCCGTCGCTCGCGGTGAGGCGCCACCGTCCCGCGTTGGCCGGACGCAGGCGGTCGGCCACATCGACCACGACCGTGCCGTCCCCGAGGTAGCCGCGCGCCGCAAGCGCCGACGGCACGTCGACCAACCGGAGGTAGAGCGGCCAGCCGGCGCCCGCCCGTGCGCGGGCCGGGTCGCGCAGCAGGTGCAGGACCGGATCGTCGGGCGGCCGGCGGACGATCTCCAGCGTCTCCGACAGATCGGTGTCGATCGCGAACCGCCACAACGCGGCGAGCGCCGCGGGATCGAGGCCCAGGAGGTCGTGGACGTGCACCACGCCGCGGGGCGCACCGTCGGACCAGCCCGAGGCGAGGTGGTAGATGACGTACCCACGGTCGGGCAGCAGTGCCAGACGCAGCGGCCCGGTGGCCTTGGCGGGACCCGGTTCCTCGGTCACGACCCGCGTCCACCACCCGTCCGACCGCGACATCACGCCCCCGCGGGTCGCACGCAACCGCTCGTGGAGCGCCGGGAAGGTCGCGCGTGCCTCCTCGACGTCGACGAACCGGACCTCCCCGACGGGCCCGTCGAGGTGGAGGTCCGCATGCCGGCGGTCCAGCGAGATGTCGATGGTCGGCACCGCCGGACCGAACCCGTAACGTCCGTAGATGGGGCTCTCGGAGGCCCACAGTGCGGCGAAGGGCTCGCTCCGCGCAGCCGCATCGTCCAGCAGGTCCACCATCATCCGGGTGAGCAGCCCCCGGCGGCGGTGATCCGCTCGGACGCTGACCATCGTGATGCCGGCACAGGCGGCTGACCGTGCTCCGGGCAGGGACAGACCGAAACTCAGTGCGCCGGACGTCCCGACGATCGATCCGTCGGGCGCCCAGGCCATCAGCAGTCGGTCGTACTCCGCCCAGGCGCGCGAGCGTTCGATCTCATCGGTCGACGATGCGAAGCCGAAGGTCGCCGCGAACGCGTGACGGAACGCGTCGTAGGTCGCCTCGGTGACCGGGCGGATATCGATCTGAGCACCCATCGGCTCCGTCTCCGACGCCACACGCATCACGACGGGTCGGTGACCCAGGTCAACCAGTCGGCGTACCGATCGACCCGCCCACGGACGGTGTCGATGAAGGTCGACTGCACCGCCTCGGTGACCGGGCCGCGGGGTCCGATGTCGTAGCCGGCGACCTCGCGGACCGGGGTCAGCTCGGCGGCCGTACCGGTCAGGAAGATCTCGTCGGCCAGGAACAGATCGGTGCGCACCAGGCTGCACTCGACCACCTCGAAGCCCAGGTCGCGTGCGATCTGCATCACGCTGGTGCGGGTGATGCCACCGAGTGGGCCGTCGGAGAGCGGCGGAGTCTTGATCACCCCGTCGTGCACGACGAACAGGTTCTCGCCCGTGCCCTCGGCGACGAAGCCATCCTCGGACAGCATGATCGCTTCGTCGTAGCCGGCGCGCAGCGCCTCGACCTTCGCGAGCGACGAGTTGAGGTACTGCCCGTTGGCCTTCCCGGCCGGCGGGATCGTGTTCTTCCCGATCCGCCGGTAGGACGAGATCATCACCCGGACGCCGTTGACCAGCGCATCCTCGCCGAGGTAGCTACCCCACTCCCACGAGGCCATGATCGTCTGCGGTTCGGACGGGATGGGGTTGAGCCCGATCTCGCCATAGCTCAGGATGATCGTCGGACGCAGGTAGCACCCCGCGTCGTGGCCGTTGACACGGATCAGTTCACAGGCCGTCTCGACCAGGTCGTCCACCGTCCACGGGATCGTGTCCAGGGGCGGGTACAACCGGGCGGAGCGCAGCAGGCGCTCCATGTGCGGACGCAGTTGGAAGACCGCAGGGCCACGGTCCGTCGGGTAGGCCCGGATCCCCTCGAACACCCCGTAGCCATAGTGGAGCGTCGGGGTCAGGACGTGGACGGTCGCCTCGTCCCACGGGACGAACGTCCCATCCATCCAGATCTTGTCAGCCTTCGGGAACGGCATCGCGTTCTCCTCCGTCGTCCGTCAGTCGTCCGCGTCAGTTGTCCGTCAGTCACCCACGAGTTCGACCAGTCGATCACCCACGGTCGCCGTGGTGATCGTCGCACCATCCGGCACCTCGTCGCCACGTTCGGTCAGCAGGGTCCCGACGGCCCGGTCGATCCGGGCGGCGGCGGCCGACTCACCGAGGAACTCGAGCATCTGCCCGAGGCTGATGACGGCGGCGACCGGGTCCGCCCTGCCGGTCCCGGCGATGTCGGGCGCCGAGCCGTGCACGGGCTCGAACATCGACGGCGCGCGTCGGGTCGGATCGAGGTTGGCGGAGGCGGCCAGGCCCATCCCGCCCTGGATGGCGGCGCCCAGGTCGGTGATGATGTCACCGAAGAGGTTCTCGGTGACCACGACGTCGAAGCGCTCGGGCTGCGTCACGAAGTACAGGCACGCGGCGTCCACGTGGATGTACTCCCGCTCGACGTCCGGGAAATCAGCATCGCCGACCTCCTGGAACGTGCGCATCCACAGCGGCCCGGCATAGGTCAGTACGTTGGTCTTGTGGACCATCGTGAGCTTGCCCCGCCGCCCCTGGGCGACCTCGAAGGCGTAGCGGATGACCCGCTCCACACCGTGCCGGGTGTTGACGCTCTCCTGGGTCGCGACCTCGGCCGGGGTGCCCTCGTACAGCGTCCCCCCCGCACCGGCGTAGACCGACTCGGTGTTCTCACGCACGACCACGAAGTCGCAGGCGTCCGGCGTCAACCCGGCGATCGGCGAGGTCACACCCGGGTAGAGCTTGACCGGGCGGTGGTTGACGTACTGGTCGAAGGCGAAGCGGACCTTGAGCAGCAGGCCGCGTTCGATCACCCCGGGCGGGACGTCCGGTGTCCCGACCGCACCGAGGTAGATCGCATCGAAGCCGCGCAACTCCTCCAGGGTGGCATCGGACAGGACCTCGCCCGTGGCGAGGTAGCGCCGACCGCCGAGGTCGTAGTCGACCCGCTCCGTCGTGAAGCCCTCGAGCTCCTCCAACCGATCGAGGACCTTCAGCCCCTCGGCGACGACCTCGGGACCGATCCCGTCGCCGCCGAGCAGGGCGATGCGATGCTGCGCCATGTGTCACTCCTCTGTGGCCCCACGCCAGTGCGTGCCGACCGAGCAGCCTAGCCCTCGGGCTCCGTGGAACCCGACCGCGGGTAGGAGTCAGGTCCCAGCGCTCCCTAGCTGATGAGGCGGATGCACAACGGGTAGCGCGACGGTTCCTTGCGGCCCGCCTTCAGCGTCTCCATGACGATGAAGATGATGTCGAGGATGATCAGGACCGGCACCAGGATGAACCCGATGAGCACGAACATCAGGATGAAGCCGACCGTGAGGTAGATCGCCATCGAGATCTGGAAGTTCAAGGCCTCCTTCGCGTGCTGCTCGACGAAGGCATCCTCCTTGCCCTTGATCAGCCAGATGATGAGCGGTCCGAGGAAGCCCGTGACGATGGCGAGCAGATGTGCCGCCTGGGCCATGCCGGTGTCGGACTCCAGGAAGTTGGACACCGTGTCCTGTCCACTCCCGGCGCCCGCGTCGTCGTGGACCTGCCCGGTCCACTGGTTGCCATCCCACCAGCGCAGGGAGTGCTGACCCCACGGATCCGGATGCCACCCCGGCTCGCTGCCGCCGTTCCCGCCCGTCGCTTCGCCTGAACTCATCGTTGCACCCCTCATACTCTGGACCCTCGAAGCGGCCCCCTGACACGGCCCCGTGGTCTGGCCCCGAGACATCGCGGCGAACAGTGGTCCCGTCCCGGGGCGGACCCTATCCCAGCGGACCTTCCCGGGACCAGAACCCGTCGCAGCGACCCCGGGACGAGCGTCGGGCCCCGACCGTGCTGG
>Ga0207421_10005986_pt1 | contig 13392 bp, 23 predicted proteins | sample SodLakKL_010_SED_4_FD_187542 | JGI IMG/M metagenome (GOLD analysis project Ga0207421, IMG submission 187542) | Alkaline sediment microbial communities from Lake Tanatar, Kulunda Steppe, Russia - 8KL_010_SED (SPAdes) (version 2) | ecosystem: Environmental > Aquatic > Non-marine Saline and...
TTAGCCTGTCTCATCAGAGCAGGGAGGCTATCCCCTACTGACGGGGCCTAAGCCCCGTTTCGATTTCAGTAAAGTCCTCTTTCTGTTAGCTCGTTTTTGATTGCGTCCATGTAATAAATAAGGTCAAGTGTTAATAACCTTGCTGGCAGGTCTGATAAAGTCTTGGCAATCTCAATCAAGTCCTCTGTTGGCTTTGTTTCCATATCCATCATGATTTCCTTTTCGCTTATCATTGTTTTTACCTCCTTATATGCCATCGGGATAGAGCCTGATATTATTCTGATGGTCCACCACTGCCAAGAACGGGAGTATTTCCGTAGCACCTACAGGGTTCTGGGCCAGATTAAGACCCATTTTCTTTTGCTCTCTGGCTTTTCGCCTTTCTCCAGCAGTTATTTTTTCGGCTTCTTTACGGGTGATGAATTTGGCGTGTCCGTTCCCTTTTTTACATTGGAATATCAGCACTGCGGCTTTGCATAACATATCCTTGGTGACACTACACACAAAGAACTCATTGGTAAAACCACGGGGATTAATGTAGATATAATGTTTCCTTTCCTTTGTCATAATTATACCTCCTTTGAGTTTAAACCTCAATTGTTTCTAACAACCCCAGATTATAACGGTGGTCGATAATCGCCAATCCTTCAGCGAGGGCATATTTGTTATATGCGGCATATTGCCATTCTCTTTGCCTTTCATAAGTGTTCATAACCAACGCATCCATGGCCTGGCTGTTACCTGGGAAGAACATGAAACGCTTGTCTTCAACCTCTGCTATTACAGGGCAATATCTCGGGTCCCTGTCAGCAATTATCTGCTCTGCCAGGTCCAAGTAGTTGTCTCTTGCCTCAGTGAGTATGTCCCAGTCGTATTGCACAAAGATAAAGTCATTACCGCCTTCTAAGATTTCGTGTGTAGCCTCACACCTGCGGATGCTTTCGAACTGCTTGGCGAACTCCTCAACCTCTTCTTTGTTGACGGTCAGGTCCTTCAAATCAATGTTAATAGCACCGCCTCCACTCATTCTCACACTGGCCTTAATACCTCTTTGCTTAAGTTCCTTCCTGATGGTCTTGGCCTTTTCCTTAAGTGTAGCTTTCATTGTTAAACCTCCTCCTCTGCTTTTTTGAGTGTATCATAACAGGAATTGCACAAACCTTCTTCCCACTCCATCCACTCGGGAACCTGGGGAATCCATATTCCGCATACATGGCAATTCTTAATCATTGTTGCACCTCCAAGGTTAATTTGAACCCACCTTAATGGGCTCAAGCAAGCCTTGGAAGCTTGCCTTCGGGGTTGATGCTGAGGATTTCTCACATACTGTCTCCAATGGGGGCTCATATCATGGCACCCTCCTCCTTAAGGCCAGCAGGTGTAGGCTCTGCCCTCGGGAGGTATTGACAGGATGGACTCACACAGCACAGGCTCAGTTCGCCTTGTGCCCCTCGCTATTACATACCCACTCCGTTAAGCACCCTCGGACTTCCAGGTCTCTGTTCCGCATGTGTCTGCGGTGCCGCTCGGTGTCGGTATGCTGTTGTCGATGAACTATCTATATACTACTACAAGATGTTCGGAATGTCAACTATCTTGAGGAAAAAAAGAAGAAAAAGTTTGCTAAACCCCCATGAGAGCAATACAAAGAGAGGGGTAAAAAATACGTGTGCTTTGCAGAATAAGCTGTAAGAGGGAAACGGGCATAGACCCCGATGAGCACGGAGATGAGAGGTGATTTTAGATGGGTAAAGGGAAGGAAAAAAAAGTGGGGAAGGATGCGTTGAGTGCCCGCCAGGTCAAGTATGTCGAATTAATTGCCGACCCAGCCAACTCTGGCAAGACTGCAGGGCAACTGGCAGAGGAGCTTAACGTCAATCGGAACACCATATATCGATGGAATGCGGACCCACGGGTGCAGAGGGCTATAGAGGTAGAGATACGCAAACACGCCTTTAAAATGCTCCCATACGCCTGGGAGTGCCTACGCCAACGCATGGCAAAGGATACACAGGCACTCAAGCTATACTATCAGCTACTGGGACAGCACAAGGAAGCCATGGAGGTGACGGGGAAAGACGGTGGACCAGTCCAGCTATCGGGGCTCAAGGACATGACAGACGAAGAGATTGCCCAACTTTTGGATGAATAGTAGTAGCACGATTGCCCTGTATTCTCCCAGCAGAAAAAAAGTCCAACGCTGTGAGACAGCCTGGTATCGGTATCCGTGGAGTTCGGTTGACATAATGTTCATTATAGGACGTTGGAGGGGTGACCCCCCCCACGTGTGTCGTTAGGGGGTGTATGGAACCAAGATAACATCCATATATCTCCTCTCCGATTCCTTAACACCAAATTTGGGACTCCTCCTCCGCATAATGCCAGCAAAAATATTATATAAAACTCAAATTTTGGCCCATAGGAGGGACTTGAATGGAACTCTCTGACGTTATCAATTACCAAACTTATACTGTCGCTGAACTCGATAGAGCCAAACTTAAAGCAGGGTATGGGATTCTCGTGGAAAACACAGACAGGAAGGTTATAGGTGTCATCTCTCATGTATCTGACAGAGGTTTTGATATGGTTGGATACACCCTGGGGGCTCAATGGAGAAAGAACAAGAACGAGACAATTAGCATCTCCATAAAAGAACTGGAGGCAGGGGAGTGGGATATCAAAGAGATCTATAAACATGAGTAACATATTAAAGAAATCTATAAACATGAGTAACAACTGGAAATTTTGACCCCTATTTTAGCTTCCTCAGCCCGTGGAGGAATAGCAATAAATATCGATATAATCGACATGGGTATTTTTTCCAATTTTGGGAGGGATAAAGGTGAAAAAAGAGAGAGAGTTATTACACTCGATCACTAAAAACGACTTCACCATCCAGCCCTTTAAGGGTTCTGGCCCTGGTGGACAGCATCGTAACAAAAACGCCACCGCTATTAGGCTTATTCATAACGAATCTGGGGTTCAGGCAGAGAGCCAGAAGCATAAATCCCAGCGTCAAAACCGTAAAGAGGCTTTTAACAAGCTTATCAACAGCCCAGAATTCCGAAAATGGCACCGTATTAAGACTGCTGAGGCTTTATTCGGTAAAAATAACATGGATAGGCAACTCAACGAGTGGATGAGGCCAGAAAATTTTCAAATTGAATACTTATAAACGGAGAGCGGTAAGGGGGTGTATCCTTGCAGAATTTCAAAGAACCACCGCAGGTTAAGAGCTTTAAGGAGGGGATGAAGGGTTCCCAGACCCATGATATAGCCAATCTACTTTCCCAGGTTCAGCAGACGGCCCAGGATTTGGGTTTACAGCGAAGGCCACCGCCTATTGAGAGACCAAGTCTTCCAGAATACCAGGGTCCCTTCCAGGGTAACCTTTCCAGACCCACGCATCATAATATGCAAACGCCTCAGTCACCCGATATTTCCCATTTAGACCCACAGATCAAGGCTATGGACTATGTAACCTCCCCAGGCCAGATTACAAAGAACTTTCAGGCCGAGGAATTCGCCTCTAAAGGGGATGGTTCTATCAAGGTCTCCCCCGAGCTTGTCCACCGCCTTCAACAGTTAAGAGATTATCTGGGCGTTCCTATTAGGGTAACATCGGGATATAGAGACCCTGCTCACAATAAAAGGGTAGGTGGGGCTCCGTCATCGAGGCATATGTCAGGCGAGGCCGCAGATATTGTGGCTGACGGTGTGAGTTTGGCAGAACTGGCAGAGGCGGCGAAAAAATTCTTCGGTGACGGCGGTATAGGCAGTTCGTATAGTAGCCATGTTCATGTGGACGTTGGTCCAGCAAGGACTTGGTAAAGAAAGGTGGAGGGATAAATGAATTGCAATCTTTGCCAACACGGTTTTGTTTGTAAATATATACCAGAAGTGAAGAGGTTAAAAGCTAAAATAGAAACAGAGGTTGATGAATTAAACAGTAAACTACAAAATCTTCCTGTAGCTTTGGTCTATCGTTGTAAATATTTTGAAGAATAACCCTTAAAGGAGGGAAGGTTGATGGCTACGAGGGAGATTGTGGAAAAAATGAAAGAGTGCAGGGAAGAAATGGAAAAGGTCGAGGTCAAGGGGTATAAGGCAGAATATTACTACGGGCGATTACAAGATGCCTTAAAGCAAGCGGAAAGGGAGGCAATCGGACTCTGGAACCATATTAGAGAAAATTAATTTCTTCTCGAAGGTTAATTACATAGTTAACCTTCTGTGCCTTTCAGGAACGCCCGTTTTCCTCTGACGGGTATATTACCATTCGATAAATATCACACACCCCTTCAGGAAAGTCTGAGTAAAGCACACGAGGATTTTAAAATATAGGATATATTTAGAGAGGGGGGTTTCATGAACAATTGTTTTTATTATGACCGTCCTGGGGAATATTTTTCCCACCCGATGAATGATGTGAACAATAACTGCGGTAATTGCTCACACTACATTCATGCATTTGAAAAATGTGTTCACGAAGAAGAATTAAAAAAGCTTAAGGAGTGATCTTATGCCAGAATTACAACCACCCAGAGAAATGGGAGGACCGCCGCCAGGACCTCCACCAGGAGGGCCACCGCCTGAAAGACCTCCCGAAGGTGGAGAAGGTAGCGAAATGGACCGTCTTAAACTGGAAATTTCCGAGTTAAGACAGATTGTAGGAACTTTAATGGATGCGGTATTAGGTGGGGTAGAGGGACAGCAAGGTGGACAACCTCAAGGCCCACCACCAGGGCCTCCACCAGGGGGACCGTCCACAGCAGGAGGGACACCCCCACCAGGAGCACCGCCGCCACGTGAACCAATGCGATAATAAAAAAACTTATACCGTCCAACTCGGGCGGTATATTACTTAGGGAGGGGTAGTTTAACTGGGAAAACGGTGGACTCCAAATCCACAGAACAGGGTTCGACCCCTTGCCCCTCTGCCAAAAGGTGATGTTATGGAACGTGAAGACTTGGTAGCAAGAGCTACGGCTAAAATCATGAAACAATTCAAGGGTTGGAGCAATAACTGCCACAGATTTATAAAAGAGGCTGTTAAAATAGAGGACCGTGACTCCCCCGAGATATCTATACCTTTTAAAATGTGGAGCGGTCAGAAGGAAGCACTGGACAAGATATTGGAAAACAGGCTTACGGTTGTCCTGAAAGCCCGTCAGCTTGGTTTGACATGGCTTGTTTTATCTTATGCGGTATGGAGGATGCTGTTTCAGCAGGGTTATTCCGTGGTTGCTCTCTCCAAGAGGGAGGACCCTGACGCAAAAGAGCTTATCAGGCGTATAGTTTTCATTCTGCAGGGTTTACCCAAGTGGTTGATCAGGGAGAAGAAAATGGCCCCTAAAGATTGGGCAGGGTTGACATGGGAGGCTACGGTTCTTTCCGTGACTATCCACCATTATGAAGGTCAGCCTTCTACCTTTCAGTCCATGACCGCATCTCCCGATTCTGGTCGTTCCTTTACAGCAAACCTTGTCATACTTGATGAGTGGGCGTTCCAGATGTGGGCAAGCGAGATATGGACTGCGGCTTACCCTACAATTAACCGTCCCACAGGGGGACAGGTGATAGGGTTGTCCACCAACAGGCGTGGTTCGCTTTTTGAATTTATCTTCAGGGAGGCTATGCGTGAAGCAAACGGTTTCGCTTATATCTTTTTACCATGGTCTACCGACCCCAGAAGGGATGAGGAGTGGTATGAGGCCACTAAAAGAGCACTGGGCGAGGCTGTCCTCCAAGAATATCCTGCCACGGTAGAAGAAGCCTTTTCTGCAGGTGAGGGGACGGCATTCCCCGAGTTTTCGAGGGATGTTCATGTCATCGAATCTTTCGACCCTCCAGATTGGTGGTATAGATGGAGGGCAAACGACCCTGGCTATACAGATCCCTTTTGTTGGTATTGGTTTGCGGTAGACGGTGACGGCATAGTTTATGTTTACAGGGAGTTTACACGGGAGAGGTCAGAGAAAAGGCTCACATATTCTGCTCAGGCCAAACAAGTTACCGCTATGAGCAAAATGAAGGATCAAAACGGTAAGGAAGTTTCCGAGGATATAGCTTTCACGGTAACGGGAAGGGACGCTTACAACCGTCATCCCGAAACTGGTAAGGCTATTATAGATTATTACTATGAGGGCGGTGTTTCCAGGTGTATTCAGCCTCCCAAGGACAGGCGAACTGACAGGATACACCGTAAAGCTGTTATGCACGAGTATTTCGAGCCCATCTTGGACGAGAATACAGGACAGATGACCTCGAAGGTAAGGATTATGGACAACTGCACGAAGTTGATTGAAAGTATCCCCCTTTTAGTTGTCGATGATAACGACCCTGAGAAGGTTGCCGATTCCGATTATGACCATGCCTATGACGCTTTTGGTATGGGTCTTCAGGCGTGGCACTCCCGTGGTAGCAAGAAGAAGGAAGAGGAGCGTAAAGGTATTATAGCGGCTCACAAAGATAAGCTTGCACGAAGATCTGATACAAAAAAACTATTATAGGGGGTTTGGGAATGCGTAACAGGATGAGGCCAGATACGAAACTTTCAGGGCACAGGGTTCTCCAACCTCAAATGCCTAACCAATATACAGGGCCTTATGGTAGCCCTCCCAAGGATCATGCCCCTGCACCGTATTGGTATATGAAAAATAAAAAGGAAAACCCTATGGAACAAACGGCTTTGCTGAAGGCTTTCCAAAATGCAGGTAAACCAGTGCAGAGCAAGGTCAACCATCAGCGTAGGCCAGCAGACGCTATGAGGGGATATTAGGAGGAATAATAATGAAAGCTAAGATTTTTTCCAACAAAGGCATGAAGATATTCTGCGAGACGTTTAACTGCCGCAATCCTGCCGAATATTTCATAGGCAACCCCGAGGGGCCGCTTATGCTTCTGACAAATATTTGCGGTGACTGCAGGAGATCTATCATGGATGCGTTAATCGAAGAGGACCGACAGGGTTTGTTCGAGCGTATCAGTCGGCTGGAAGAGCAGGATGAAGAAAAAAGACTCAAGGAAACGCACGATGGTAGAGAGTTTCCCTGCCCCCACTGCGATGAGGTTTTCTACAGCCCTGCCAAGCTGGGAGGTCATGTCAAAAGCAAGCATAAAAAAACATTCGAAGTGGGGAGTGAGGCTTAATTGTTTGCCGAGATCCTTTGCTTTGTCTTATTAGTATTTATCATATCACAACAATACTGGTTTTCCCGTGAACTGAAGACCTTGCTAAATTTACTCTCAGCAAAGGATTGGGGTGAATTTAACAAGGGGGTTAGTAATAAGCCTCCCCCCAAGAGCAGGGGGACAATTGATTTCGAGAAAGGCCGTGGAGAAGGGGGTGATTAATTGCTGGGTTTAGGGAAAAAGACCGATAGGGAGAAAGCAGGTCTGGTATCTAATGCAGACCTTGTTTCTTATGTGGACGAAGAATATGAACGCAGACGCAAGGACCGCCAGCTTTACGAACTGCAGTGGCAGTTGAACGTGAATATGATCGAGGGGCACCAATACTGTGATATTGACCCACACAGGATGGTGGTCGAAGAAGTTGACAAAATGTATGCTTGGCAGGAGCGAGAGGTCTTTAACCAGATCGCCCCCGTGGTAGAAACACGTATCGCACGGCTGACCAACATGAAACCCATTCTCAAAGCCCGTGCCCCCACCAACTCTTCAAAAGATGCGAGGTCGGCAAGGGTAAGCTCCCAGTTGCTCCGCAATCTTTACTACGAACAGGGTATTAGCTCACAAATGGCAGAGGTTTTTTCGTGGTCCGAGACTACGGGAACCTGTTTTTTGAAGAGTATATGGAACCCTAATAAAGGTCCTATTGTCGGCAATATAACGGTTGAAACGGTTAATGAGAAAACCCAGGAACCAGAAGAGGAACACATCGAAATTCGTGAGGGTGGTTTAAGCACGGTAGTTGTTCCACCTTACGAGATTTTCCCCGATTCTAATTTCCGTAACGATATCAAGGATTGTAAAAGCATTATACACGCAAGAGCCATCCATATAGATGAAATTAAAGAAATATGGGGGGTAAAGGTGGATGCGGAGCCAGCTACTTCTGTCAAACTGCAGAAGTCTTTAGCAGGTGCTGGATTTAGCGGAGGTTATAACAATCTGTTCACCTCCACACAACTAAAGAATCATGCTATTGTCAAGGAATACTGGGAAATTCCTTCTAAAAAATTCCCAGAGGGTCGCCATATTATTGTGGCAAACGGCAAACTCCTGCACGAAGGCAAGATATACTGCCCCGTGGGTGACGAGAACGAACTTGTCATTCCTATAGAACGGGTAGTTTCCATCAAACGCCCTGGCGTATTTTGGGGCAGGTGCGTGGTTGACCGACTTATTCCTGTCCAGAGGCGGTATAACGCTTTAAGGAACCGTAAGGCAGAATTCTTAAACCGTGTAGCTATCGGACAGTATTTAGTGGAAGAAGGTTCCACGGATTTAGATGATTTACAGGAAAATGTAGGCCAGCCTGGGTATATGTTTGTTTACCAGAGGGGTTTTAACCCTCCACAGCAGGTGAGGAACCAACAGCTTCCCACTGCCTTTGACACGGAGGAGGCCGCCCTGTTACAGGAGATTAACGTCTTCTCGGGGACCTCGGATCTTTCCAAGCAATCCAAGGCACCACCTGGGGTTAAATCTGGAGTGGCAATGAGTATTGCACTCGAGCAGGACGATACACGCTTATCGGCTACCGCTAAGAACGTAGAAAACTTTCTGGTTAATTGCGGTAAGATGTGGCTCAGGTTCCACCAGATTTTTGTCTCTGGAGTGAGAATCCTTAAAGCTATCGGTGAAGACAATGTGGTGGAATTCTTAGACTGGACTGGTTCTGATATAAGCTCGGATGATGTTTATGTGGAACCCTTTAGTGCCATGGCAGAATCGCCAGCACAGAGAAGGCAGATGGTTTTTGATCTGCTCTCTTCAGGTCTGTTCCATAACGAAGAGGGTATTATCGAACCAAGTATGAAGTCCAAGATATTCGAAATGATCGATCTTGGGAACTGGGAGTCGGCTGACAGCGAAGCACAGCTTCACATTGCCAAGGCAGAGCGTCAAAATATCATGCTCTCCAACTTCCAAGAAGCTCCCGTATTCCCGTATGACGATCATCTGCTTCATATAGAAAGGCATAACAAATTCCGCTTAACCGTAGAATATGAAGAAGCGATGATGGAAAATCCGATGCTGGAGGAATTCTTCCAACAGCACGTAGATCAGCACTTGGAGTTTTTAGCACCCCCACCTGGGGCACAACCTATAGAAGAAGAGCCGCCTCCTGAAGGCGGTCTTTCAATTTAAGGAGGAGTTTTAATGATAGCTGATAACCTGCAAAGGCCAGCGATGAATTTACAATTATTTGGGGAGGAGCCCGAATCAACCGAGGCTCCTGTGGAACAACCTGTAGAACCTGAACCCCAACAGGCACAGGAAACGGAGGAGCCGACTTATGATAGCTTGCAGGACTTTCTGCAAACTTATCAGTCGGAAGAGGAAGTTCCCACCGAGTCTACGGGGGAAGAGCCTGTGCAAGAAGAGGCACCCGTAGAACAAAAAACGGTAGAGGAACAAAAGATCCTGGGCAAGTTTGATACCCAGGAAGATTTAATCGAGGCTTACCAACAAGCCGAAAAAAGGATCTCTGAGTATGGGCAGGACGGTGCCAGAGCAAGGCAAGAGTTGGAACAATTGCGAGGACAGGTTTCGCAACTCCAGCAATTCCTGTATCAGCAACGTCAACCCCAGCAACCGCAACCTACGGCTGAAGAGATTGAGGCGAAAAAGCAGGAGTGGTTGGACAGGTTTTACGAGAACCCCCAGCAAGCTCTGGATGAAGAAATTAACAGAAGGGTTCGCCAGCATGTAGAGCCTATCCAGCGAGAACGCCAGATTGAACAAAGCACTAAACGCTTCCAACAGCAGGTGGAAGAGGCCAAGCAAAGGTATCCCGATTTTGATGATCTCCAGCCCCAGATGCAGGAGATTATTAACGAGCAGGGGCAATACCTTGCCGCCTTGCCTAATGCTGTGGAGGTTGTTTACGGTATGGCGAAGGCTCGCAACCCTCAACAGCAAACGTCTCAACCTCAAAACACCGAGGATATCCTTCAGAACAATGAGGTGCGGCAGAGAATCCTCCAAGATCCCTCTATCAAGCAGGAGATTTTGAAACAGTATGCCCAGGAGGTTAAGCAAAAACAGCCACCCCCAGTATTGGGTGACCAACACGGTGAGCCAGTTGCTTCTCCTCCCGAGGAAATCAAATCAACTAAGGACGCTAAAAAAGCGACCATGAACTTTTTCCAACGTATGGCTGGAGGAGGTTCGAAATAAGGAGGAATAGCAAATGTCTTATACAGGACTGAATATGTCTGCTATCGAAGAAGCTCTGAAGATTTACTACCTTCCTGGTCTTCGGTATCAGTTGAACGACAAGGCCAGTGCACTGCTGGCACAGATCGAAAAGAACAGCGAGAACGTAGTAGGTAAGGAAATCAGGATGGCCCTGAGATACGGTAGGGTCGGGGGTATCGGTAACCGTAGTGATGACGGGACCCTCCCCACACCGCAAGCTCGCCAGACCAAGCAAGCTGTTTGGAATACCAAGAACATCTTTGCTCGGTTCAGGTTAACGGATAAAACCATCGAAGCATCCAAGAACAACGTGGGTGCTTTCGCCAATATGTTGGAGCAGGAAATTTCCGACTGCGAAACTGACGCAAGACTGGATCTTTCCCGTCAGGTAATCGGTGAGGGTGATGGTGTAATAGCAACCGTTTCCTCTCAGGAAGCTTACTCGGACAACGTATTGACGGTTAATGTTGATACGACTATGTATCTGGCTGAAGGGATGCTCGTGGATATTAAAGAGTCGGACGGCACCCAACGCAGTGAGCACGTGGAAGAAAAGAAAATACTTTCCATCGAGTCTGACACCCAGTTCAAGATGGAAGCAGGTGGAGATCCCTCCACTGTTGACACCGATATCGTAACCATTGCTGGGAACGCCTACAATGATTCTGGGTTGAAGAGTTACGAGTTAACTGGTGTTCAGGCAGTTGTAGCAACTGGTGGAACCCTTTACGGTATTGACCGCACGGATAACCTCTGGCTGAACGGTATCGTGGATAACGTAGACGGTCAGATCTCCGAAGTCGGCATCCAGAAGAACATTGACGATGTGGAAGTAGGTTCGGGCTCCGAGACTAACTTCCTACTCGGTTCCAAGGGTGTAGGAAGGGCTTACCAGAATCTCCAGACCGCTATGAAACAGCACGTGAATACTCTCGAGCTTAAGGGCGGCTGGACAGCGATGAGTTATACTGGTGGTCAGAAAGAGATTGCTCTGGTAACCGACAAGTATGTGCCTGAGGGCAAGCTCTTCGGACTGGACCTGAACGACTGGATGATGGCACAGATGGCTGATTGGAATTGGCTCGACCGAGACGGAGGTATGCTCTCTCGTGTAGCTGACAGGGCCGCATGGGAAGCTTCCCTCGTGAAGTACTGCGATATCGCTTGCCAGCGTCCTCGTGGACAGTTCGTAATGGAAAATATTACCGAGCTTTAGTCAATAAAGTAGTTATTGTAGACGGGGCGGCTCTATGGGTCGCCCCTTTTGCAATATTTCGTTTTAATTGGAGGTGAGACGATGTCTGTTACTATCGGGCAACTTGAAAGATATAAAGGGAAAAACTTTTTTATCAACATATTACCCGTAACCTTTGAAAATGATTTTATCTACAAAGAAGACTGGAAACAACTGTCAGGCAATGTCACTATCGAAAATGAGTCAAAAACCGTTAACGGTGCCGATACCAAGTTCACAGAAGAACTAACGATCGGGGATACCATTAAAATTGACGGTGCAGATTTCGGTGAAGGTGAAGATGAAACAAAGGTCACGGCGATTGAGAATGACACCGAGTTAACAGTGGAGGACGAATCTATTGCTTCTACTGGCGGTGCTTCCGAAGCTGATGCTTTTAAGGTGTGCCCTGAGGCTGAAAAATTTATCCCTGTGGATATTAAAAAGGATATAGGGATGCAGGTTGTTTTCAGTATTACGGGAACTAACGAGGATGGCTTTTATTTTCTTTACGACAAAGAAAACGGTGTTATCCGTGCCTTTCAAGAAGGCGGTGTCGAGGTTGAAGCTTTAGACCCCGATGAGAATGATAACGGTGAACAGTTAAAGGACACCGAAGCCATTATCGTGGCGATGGGGAGGTAGTAAAGTATGGCGGCAACCAATTTCGATATCAAAGAAGTGCAACGATATAAAATCGGTAACGCTTTTGTAAACCTTGTTATTATTGAGTTCGCAAATGACTTCACATACGCTACTGGGGGTATCGAGGTGGAGCCCAAACAAATGGGCGTTACCGTAGTTAAAAACCTGAGCGGTGTTGCCTCAAGCGGTCATTATGCCAAGTATGACAAGGATAACGAAAAGATAGTATTTTTCGTGGACGGTAATAGCGAAGTTGCTGGAGATAACACGGCTTTACAGGAAAAAACGGCAATACTGACAGTTATCGGACAGTAAACAAAGGGGGGAGAAATTCCCCCTTTGTATTTTTATAAGTGGGGGGCAGAGTAATGGCTGATAAATCTACTTTAATTAAAGATTCTGAAGGTAATATGATTGAATTAAAGCTCATAGAGTTAAACGATGGCACTTACGCTGTAGCGGTTGTGGACGTAACAACCGATAAGGCCGAGTAAATAAGTTCAGGAGGGATAGTATGTGGCGTAAAACAGAAATAGAAAACAGGCTCGCAGGTAAACCGCACCTTAGACCTGTTTACACACACTCTCTAAACATACCCGAGAGGTTGAGACAGAACGACCCCAACCTCTTTGTGGTTCGCAATTTAAAAACGAATAAGTTCGAGGTTCACAGCCTCGCTAACAAGGGGAGTAGCTTTTCCCTATCCGTTCCCTATGAGGAGTTGGATGCGAGGACGGAGACCTATGTTAGGAAGCAGGATCTGCGTAGGCACGGTATCCTGGTCTTCCAAGAGATGGAAAGGAAGAACAAGGAGTTGGAGAAGCGAAACGAAAGGGACAGGCGTAACCGTGCCGAGGGGATCGCACAGGAAATTCATAAACCTGTGAGGAGGCTGGCCTGGGAGGTGACCTAATGACAGTCAATGAAATTAAAAACCAGATTGAGGGAAAGCTGGGCCTGACTTTTGATAATCAGGACATTATAGATGTTTTTAACGAGGCCCTGATGGACCTGGCTGAAGTATTAAGGTTGGAAACGAAGGCTTATGCCGACCTCACACAGGCTCACGAGACGGTAAAATGGCCTGATAATATGTTCGAACCAATTATGGTTAAGCTGGA
>Ga0207421_10005987_pt1 | contig 13388 bp, 17 predicted proteins | sample SodLakKL_010_SED_4_FD_187542 | JGI IMG/M metagenome (GOLD analysis project Ga0207421, IMG submission 187542) | Alkaline sediment microbial communities from Lake Tanatar, Kulunda Steppe, Russia - 8KL_010_SED (SPAdes) (version 2) | ecosystem: Environmental > Aquatic > Non-marine Saline and...
CTTTTATATGTGCCATTATGGCTAGCCGGTTGTGCTGCTTCCCGGCTGAGAGTTTATTCTAGATATATAATTTCTATATAAATGTGGAGAAAATAAAATAGTTGAAATTTATGCTTCATAAAATATACGTAAATACCATAATGTTCACCACTATATAGTTTAACATTGGGTTTCGTTATTGGATTAATAATCTCACAAATTTTTGTTGCATGATTAGATTGATGATGATTCTCCAAATTTTTAAAAAATCGTTTTGTGAACTACCCAGCGACGGCTTCGCCGATCACTGGGCTTCTTGCATCATCGCAAAAACTTAATTATCCTAAGATAACCAGAGGTTTTCACTCAACAAGCTTTAAACCACAGTTCCTGCGGCGAAATATTTTAAAAATTGTTGATTGGTAGTAATCTCAATGTTATTGGTTAAATAATATTTACTAATATTATTAAGATTGCTAGCAGCATTGAAGTCTCTATCATGATTAGTATGACAATTTGGACAAGTCCAATTTCGAATATTTAATGTAAGATTTACTAATTGATAGCAACATGAACACATTTTACTACTTGGAAACCATTTTGAAACTTCAATAACCTTCTTACCAAACCATTCAGCTTTATATTTCAAAAATACTTTAAGTTTGTACCAAGCTTGGTCTGCTGTCTTCTTAGCAAGTCTTTTATTCTGCATAACAGATTTAGAAGACAGAGTCTCAATGGTAATTATATCAAAATATTTAATAATATAATTGCTAAGTTTATGTAAGAAATCTTTACGAGTCATTTTAATTTTAAAATGTAATTTACCAATTCTTTTTTTAAGTCGATACCAATTATTACTAAATTTAATCATTTTAGCATGCTTACGTTGTAATCTAGCTAATTTATCTTCATACTTCTTAATAATTTCTTGTGAATCAATAACTTGTCCATCTGATAGTATCGCCATACTTGATAAACCAAGATCTATTCCAAGAGTATTAGTATACTCAATAGAAGGAGTTTGAATTTCACTCTCTACTGTAAGAGATATATACCAATTAGAATCTGAATCTTGATAAATAGTAGCGGAATTAATCTTTTTAGCATTCCAAACTTTTAATAATCTTTCTCTCCAATTATATATTGAAAAGAATCCTAACTTACTAAGTTTTAATTGCCATCTATCTTTAATAGTATTTTGAATTCGAATATTATTATTTACATTTACAATTCTAAAAGACTTACGAGCAGTCTTTTTAGATTTAAACTTAGGAAATCCCATTGGCTCACCTTTTCGAGAGCCATTTTTACTCTGAAAAAAGTTTGAGAATGCTTGTCTTAAATCTTTTAACGATTGTTGTAAACATGTAGATTCAATATCTTTTAACCATGAATATTCAGTAGTACGTTTTAATAACGGCAGTTGATTAGCTAATTCAGTGTAACTATAGAATTTATTTTCTTGATCATAAAGATATTTTTGAGCAGCTAATCCTTGATTATATGCCCATCGTGATGCACCAACATGCTGTTCTAATATCTGTTCTTGACTCTTATTAACTTTTAATCTAAGATTGATACCATGTATGACTCTCAAAAAAGATCACCTCCTTTCAAAAATTGTTGTATAATTATAATTTTTTAAGCTAATTCATCCAGGCGACGGCTTCGCCGATCACCTGGTTTTCTTAGCTGAGACCTTATAAATCATTATTTTATCTGAATCTACTGGCTCGGGATACATGTAAGTGTTTGTTTTTATTGGAAAAAAATCTTATGTGGTTGGAATTATTGTATTTTTTTGATTTAGTATTACTATAATATTTTTATAAGTGTTTGTTTTTATTGGAAAAAAATTAAAGTAGGAATGGGCCACTATCCATATGGTATATATTATATTTATTATATATTATTATATTATTTATAATATATATACAAAGTAAATCAACAGTAGTTAAATTTATTTCATTTTTTCAAAAAAATTATTTAATAATAACCAATGGACTGTAATTATTAAATATTTTAAAAGATTTATAAGTATTAATTAAATATTCTTTACCAATATATGAATATTCATGTGAAATAATTAATTCATCATGAACAGGCAAAGACAAAATATCATAATTTTGAATTAAATCATATATAACACGAGTTAATAATTCACCTTCTAAATATTGTAAATAAGAACCAATACCAGTAAAAAAATATTTATTAATTTCGGAAAAAGATTTATAAATATCATCTATCCATGATTTGACAAAATGTTTTTGGGAATATTCAGTATAGTCAATACCATGTTTATCAAATTCATTTTCGATTAAATCCTGTATTCTTTTAACAAAAATTCTATTATTGTCAGAATTAATTAATCGTAGAATTATTTTTTTAGTAATTTTTCTAAAGATTTTGTTAATATATTCATCGGGATGATTTTTAATATTATATGGATCTAAATTATTTAAATCAATATTTCTCATATGGTACAACATTCTAATATGACTTGCAGTTATATCCAATGAATTAGTATAATCACCATTTATAATAATATTATTACGTTCTTCTTTAGTTAATTCTTGAAATAAACCATATAATCTTCCACCACAAACTAATGATGAATTATTAAAAATTCTTTTTAATGTGAAAAAATCTGAACCTATAATATCATTATTTACTTGAAATGTTGAATTATGTATTTTATTATTAATAGAACTTAATTTATTTTTTATATTTAAAATTCTATCATTTAATTTATCAACAGATTCGGTCGGTGATTTTAAATTATTTAAATTAGTAACTCTTTTTCCTTTTCTTTTTTTACCATATTCTTTTTGATGTTTTTCATAAATAACTACAAGATCATCAGAAAAAGTGTGATTATATTCTGGTAAGATTGAAGAATTAATATTTAATTGTTTGAATTGATTATTTAAGAAATCTGTTGTTGATATTTGTGATAAATAACTATTGCGTTGATTATATGGATCATAATGTCCATTTTCAATACTAATTAAATTAAATTTCTGATATAAATTGGTTAATTTAGTAATAGATTTATTATGAGTTAAGTGTGTATTTAAAAATATCAATTTTTCATTGATTGCTTTTTTATAAAATCTTTCATTTTTTGAATATTTGATTGATTTGTTTGATCGATAACTGTTAAAAAGATTAACTAAGAGTATTTTATTTAATTCATAATAATGCTTTAAAATGTCTTTTCTGTTATTTTTAATAATATGATTCTTAATATAATTATCATAAATTTGATCTGATAAATTTTGAAGTTCACTAGGAATATCATTTAGATTATAATTAAAATTTATAAAAAAACTCATAGTTTCTCCTATATTACTTTAAACACTTCTTTTTCAAGTTCAAAAAGTAATTCTTTTTGTTCTTCAAAATGTATTGATTTAAAAAGAGTTAATATAAGAGCTTTAGAAAATTTAGAAGTTGAACAAATAGCATTGTTATATGTATTATGTTCATTAAAAGTAGTTATATACGAGTCAATAAATTGAAATTCATCAAAATTACAAGTAAATTCAAGATTTATAGAATAAACATTACTAGAATGTAACGAAGATTTACTAAAGTCCGAAGGTATTATAGGAGTATAAGTTGTTAAAAACATATTTTTGCCCTTTTTATTCGGCAGATTCAAACTTTGTAAAATATACTCTATTTGAATCTGCCGATGTCAGACTTACTCAATATAATCAGCTAAATTTTCGGCAATGAAATATACCTGAAATCTTTTAAGAATATCAAGCTTCCTATTTCTTTCTTTTAAATCTGAATCATTTAAATTATAGAAAGCTTTATCATAAAAGTTTTCGAATTTCTTACACAACACTTTTTGATCATCAACATCTTCAAACGCTGTATTAAATTCTTCAATGAATTTGTTAACAATGTTATTCAATTGTCCGGGGTAAGTGTCTAATTCTTCAGAAATTTCATCAAATAATTTCATTTCATAAAATCTCTTGAAGAAACACTGTAAATAATTCTTTTTATCAATTTTGTCGCTAAAGTTTCCATTTCTCAAAAGAGTCTTAGCAACAGTCTTCATAAAATCTTTTATAATATCATTAAATGTATCGTCATTAATTTCATCTTTGTACTTAGTCAAATATTGAGTCACATCAATTCTAATTCTGTCATAATCACAATTTGCCAATCTTTGTTCATATTTTGAAGGTGTGTGTAATTTATTTGCTAAATCGTATAATTGTTCATCACTACGATTTAGTAGACTAGCTAAAATTAGAACGATTCCTTTAGTCCTCCATTCTCCTACATATTTCTTTTTTATGTCGGAAAATCTCGATTGGAGTGTTTCTTTTAAAGTTTCATCCTTTTTATTGTGCCATAATACACCAACAAATGGAGCAATTTCATTGAGTCTTTTACTCGCAATAAAATCTACTATTTCTTTGTTATCCGGTGTTTTTAAATCATTCCAAAATAAATTAACTAAATATTTCCAAGTTTTTTCATTAATTGCCTCATGTGGTTTTTCCAGTTCTTTTAAGTAATTAAAAGTAACTTCAAATAATACTCTGTCCATTCTTCTTCTCCTTTTTTAAAAATTTTAAACTTAATATTATTATTTCTATATAAAAAATGAAAATGTAAAATTTAAGATTAGCTATTTTTATATAGAAATAATATAAATAATCTTGTGTAATACTTTAACTTTTTAAGGAGGCTTAAAATGGAATATGTAGCGATTTTTAGTTTTTTAGATTCAGATCACGATTACGATCAATGTTTTTTTACTGATCCGCAAGAAATAGTAATCAGATCAAGAGAATTTGATGAAGAACCAGAAAATCTAGATTCATTAGTAGAAGAATTATTCGACAGATTAGAAAAGAATACTAGAGAATTATTACACTTAGATAAAAATTATATTTACATTGATCCAATTGAAAAACCAGTTGGGCAAATTCAGTTATTTGAATTGGTCTTGTTTGATTAAACAATTTTCACTTTTTATATATAAATTATAAAAAATAGTATGTAAAAAATCGGTTAAGACATCGGCAGAATTTTATTACTTTGTCAAATCATGACGAAACACAAAAATCTGCCGGTGTCAAAAACTTTAAAAAGAGGAGTCTAGATGCAATTATCTAGTAAAATTTATCATGTTAATGCTGGATTAACAAATCAATTTTTATTTATGTTTTCTATAGTTCGTGAATTCGATCAGTTTATAGTATTATTAGAATTATTTAAACTCAGAATTCAAGACGAACCAACATTAGAAATAGTTATTAAACATTGTAATGAAAATCCAAACAGAAGATCAATTTTAAACAAAGTAGATAATCAATTACAAGATTCAATGAAGTTAGATTATTATCAAGTTGAAAACTATCTACCTCAATTAGAAGATCATTATCGAATAATTAATGAAAAGTATAATGATGAAAAATTATTTAAATTTCCAATAACAGATAAATTCAGAGTAATATTCAACAAAAAACAAGTCAATAGATTTTATAATGATCTAAAAGCATTCTATTCAAATTACATAATTTTAGAATCAACTTTTCAAATGTCTCTACCAAAAGAGGAAAAGAAAGAAGTTGTAAATGTTAGTGAGAAAAAGGACACACTAAAGAATGAATATTATCAAGAAGAATTACCAAAACCACAAGAAAGATCGAAATTTGATGAAATCTTTGATCTTTGTATAAACAATACAATTAAATCATTTTTAATTCATATTACTGTGAATTATTATATTTATGTTGGTGAAAAACATGTTTTTATTGAAGATAATAAGATTAATCTACCGAGTTTATTTCCACTAATATATGTATTTAATTTGAAATATTTTGAAAGTTTGATTAGTAGTCTTAATAGTTATACTATTGAAAATATTAAAATGAGATGTGACAAAATCTTAAGGAAATTACAAGACGATCAAACTACTTCAATAGAAATGATGATTTTATGTGGATTATTATTCGTTTATTATTTAAGATTTTTAAGTGAAAGTCATACTGATTATTTATTAAATAACACTCGTAAATTATTCAACGATACAGATTTACAATCAAGATTGTTGACAAATCATACAAAAAATTATTTTCCAAATCAACAAATATCTTTTCATGTTAATGAAATTAATTTGGATGAAATTGAGGAAATTAATCTAGAAAATAAAATTGAGGAGGTCGGCGAAAAATATAGTCATTTAAAGTCTGTTAGTGAAGAAGATTTTATTGATAAAATAATGAAAGATTTGGATGATAACGAACCTGAACTAATTTTAAATAATAAAAAAATTCTTAGTTTAGATCACTTAAAAAATCGAAAATCTGCCGGTGTCAAAAAAAATAATTTGGATAACCCAGAATTTCAGAACACGGATGCAAAAGATGAATTAACTGAATATAATTGCTTCAGATATAATTTTCAAGATGAATATATAACTGAAGCTTATAAATTATTTAATGAATTTATAGAGGATCAAAACACTTTCTTAATTAAATTAAAGAAGGATGAATTAAATACGAATATTCCAAAAACTGTAATTAATTTGTTTGAAGTATTATCTCGAATTCTTTACGATAAAGAAATAAAAATCCAACAGTATAGTAATACATATACTTATTATCAAATTCTAAAAAATAATATTAATGATGTAAATGCTTTTCCTCATATTATTATTCTTTATATTATCTTTCAAATTATTATTCCCCATTTATATCTTCAATATAATATCAAAGAATTTGAAGACGTTCTAAATTAAAAAATTAGGGCAGGTTAATCCTGCCCTAATTATCTATTTAATTTTTCTGAATATTATGTTTAATTAGACTTTCAAATCCAGTTATATTTAATTCTTTTTGAATTTTGCTAATTGCTAATTCTACATATTTTTCAGCTACTATCTTTTGGTCTTTATTTTTGCAACTTTTCAATACAGATATTGATTTCTGAAATAATTCATGATCTTTTATGTATTCGAGAATAATAGTCATGCTAACTCCTTATAGTGTTTTGAATTATTTCAGGTAATGCTTGTATAAATTTTTTATTTGTACTAATGAATATTTCTTGTTCTGGGTCATACCAAAAATCAAAGTTGTTAAAATAAACTTTAAGTTCTTCGATTTCATTATCTTGATGAGTATATAGATAATATATTCTTCCGTTAACGAATCTCTGAAATTCAAATTCATTTAAAATTTCGTCATTAAATCTGTTCTTGATTTCTTCTTTAAGATCTCCTTCAGTTTCAACTAAATCATTAATTTGAATCTCATTAATGTCCTTTTTTACATTTTTGGGATCAATTAGTTTACCATCTACCAGCATAACTATACTCCTTGTTAGATTGTTAACACAAAAAAAATCAAACACTCATTATTATTATTATTTCTATATTAAAGTTGAAAATATTAAAATTCGATATTTATATATATTAGTTTTAGAAAGTGAAAAAATGGCTAAAAATTTCATATTCGAAGATTTTATATAGAAATAATAATAATGAAGGACGATGATTTACTCATCCTCTCCTTCCCAGGACGAATTTTTACATTTTTGTCCTCCTTTGGAATAGAATTCTTTCTATTGGGCAAAGGTGTGTCTCTTCCAAACACAAACGGGTGGTATCATAATCTCAGGATTGTGGTATCATCCGTTTGTGTTTTTTGAAATAAATTGAATTTTAAACTTTCACTTTTTGTATAGAAATAGTAAAAAATAAGGAGTTTTAAATGTTGAAAAAGCCACAAATATCGGATGATTTAAAAAAAGAATTAGATGATTATATTCATTATGGTGTTTTAGAAAGTTCATTTTTAAAGGCAATTTTAACTAATAATCTTTTAATGTCTTTTTCATTTGCTGATGAAGAACAGAAAGAGAATTTAGAAAGTATCGTTAGCTATCTTCATTGGGAAATTCCTGGTAATGTTTGGGGGAATAATGAAAATGTGAAAAATCATTTAAATAAATTTGAATAAAAATTTTAATATAATAAAGAGACTTTTTTGATGATTAAAGGTAAGCAAATTTTTCATATTAAATTAGAGGACCAAAAAATCGTATTTACGGTTATACCAAAAAACGCAAACACTTCTGTTAAATATGCTATTTTAAAATCATTTTATGATATTGATTTAAATTCAATTAATACACAAAATCCTGACATTTTCCATTCATCAACATTGAAATATTTCAATTTTATTGATAATGAGGAGTTGTCAACTTTAAATGATTATTTAAAAATAGTAGTATTACGAAATCCATTTGATCGTCTTTATTCAGGATGGTATGATAAAATAAGTAATTTGAATAAACCTAGATTTGGATTTCAAAAATCTTGTTCGTTTGAACACTTCATTAAAATTATATGTCGAAGTGCCGATCGCAAATTAGATCGGCACTTTGTACCACAATATAGATTTATTACATACAACAATCAACTTTTGTCAAATTATTTTCTAAATTTTGACAAACTTAATAATCAATGGAAAGAGTTACAGAAAATAATACCAATAACTGAATTAAATCATTTTAATAAGAAAAATTATGAAACAGATTATGATAAAAAAATAAATGATTTAATATACGAAAAATTTAAAAAAGATTTCGAACTTTTAGAGAAGTTCGGGTAATTTTTTATTTTTTTAAAAAAATGAGGTCAATTATGGAAAATTTAGCAATAATATTACCATATAAAAAAGATTCAAGAGAAAGAGAAAGAAATTATTATTTTATGAAGAAGAGATATAAAAAGTTATTTCCCAAATCTCAACTTTTAGTTTGTGGGGATAATTCAAACGATATATATAGTAAATCAAAAGCTATTAATAATTCTGTAAAACATTTAAGAAACAACATTAAATATTTAGTTATAGCAGATACAGATATGATCATAAATAAATCAATAATTCAACAGGCATTACCCTTATTAAATAAATATGGTCTTATATTACCATACAATCAAATATCAAAAATAGATAAAAAGAATTCAGAAAAAATTCTAAAAGAAAAAACAACTTTAAATAATTATGTTGATAATAATACAATTTATGAAGCAATTTGGAAATATAATAATAAACCAAATTACTTAGGTGGTGGTGGAGTACAGATCTTAAAAAGAGAAACTTTTGAATTCTTAGATGGTTATAATGAATTTTTTAAAGGTTGGGGGGACGAAGATATATGTTTTTGTATTCATTTAAGTTTACATTATAATATTCATAAAATGAATAATATTATGTATCATCTATATCATCCTTTTCAAGAAACCAAAGATTCAAAACATAAATTACTGAATAGAAGATTAAGAAAAATCCATGAAAATGTCTTTAACAGTAGCTTATCTAAAAATCTAAAAGATAATGTTTTTCGACTCTTAAAAAGACCACAAAAAATTGACTTTTTAGCAACAGAAGAGCATTTTGCAGAACATTTATTACCACTTTATCATAAATTACCAGAAAAACACAAAGGTAATTTTTATACAACTCAGCAAGCTACAAACGTACCATGGTCAACACATGATAACAGGGTGGAAATAATCAAAAAAATTAATTCATCGAATAAAGAAAGACTTCTTTTCTTAGCTTCACTTTTAACTGACATAGCCGAAAAAATCAACAGACCAATCGGATGGATAAATCATGGAGCTGGTCAAACATATGATACAGCAAAATGGAGATATAAAGACCATAATAATCTTCACTTATGTATATGTTCTAATGAACATTATTATAACTATGTTTTAAATAATTCAAAATGCAGGAATATTGCTATAATTGGTACACCGAAATTGGATAAATGGTATAACTATAAAAAACCAAAAAATGATATGCCAATTATAGCAATTTCTTTTCATCATGATCGTCAAGCATGTTCTGAGAGTATGTCGGCATTTCCACATTTTGAAGAAGTATTACCACAGTTATTTACACAACAGAAGTGGAAAATATTAGGCCATGGACACCCAAGAATGATTGATAAATTAATAAAAATATATAATCAATATAATATTGAATATACTAAAGATTTTGATGAAGTTCTAAGAAGAGCGGATTTATATATTTGCGATCACATGAGCACTCTTTATGAATTTGCCGCTGTCGATAACAAACCAGTAGTAGTGCTTAATGCCCCTTGGTATAGAAGAGATGTAGAACATGGATTAAGATTTTGGGAACATTCAGATGTAGGAATTAATTGTAATAATCCAGAAGATCTTTTTGATTGTATTGAGGAAGCATTAGAAGATAAACCAGAACAGCAAATGTTAAGACAAAAATGTTTAAATGCTGTATATAAATATCGTGATGGGAAATGTACTGATAGAGCAGTAGATGAATTAATCAAATTAGTCAATTCAAGAGAATATATTGCTGATGTTTTTGAAAAATTATTGACGATTAAAAGAAATAAACCAATTCATGATAGTCAACAGATACCATGTAAACAAATTACCAGAATAGGCAATCAAATTGAGAAAATTTCTAGTGTTCGTAAAAGAATGTTAGCACGAAAAAGTAGAGTGTGAGGGGCAAAATGTCATTTAAAATCATTTCATACGCAACTAATAATCAAAAATATCTAGATTATGCAAATAGATTGATTCAAAATTTTGCCGATGTCGGATATGAAAATTATAATATAACTTATTACGGTAAAGCAAAAAATAAAATGGAAGGTTGTTTAATTAAACCAACATTCATCCTTTCAAAATTATATGAATATCAAAATGATGTGTTATATATAGATATTGATAGTATAATTTGTGGTAAACCTGAAATTAATATTGATTATAATTTTGATATTGGATTTGTTTATACACCTGAAAAGAAAAATTTAATTAGTGACTCAATACATTATTGGAAATATAATTCTGTCGTTATTGAATTTTTAAAAAAATGGAAAGAATTATGTGACGATATTACATTAAAATCATTAGATCATCACAGATTAATTGATGTTCATGAACAATTTAAGAATAGTATATTACCGATCATGTTTACAGATTTAAGAGGTTATATTCGTGATTGGTATAAAGTAGAATTTAGTGATTCAAAACAAATTATTAAATATTAAAAAGGGAGAATGGTTTGAATACTTATATGAAAAAAGCTCAGAGGAAATTAATTATACAACATTTGAATCCTGATGATATAATGTTAGAATGGGGATCAGGTGGTAGTACTCTTGAGTTTAGTAATTATGTTAAAAAGTATTTTAGTATTGAGCACAATGAAGAATGGTATGAAAAAGTCAAGAATGAAATTAATAATAATACTTTTATATTTTTAGTTAAACCAAATAAGAAAAAGTGGGAAAAACCTGTTAAGAGAAAACAATTTAAAGATTATGTTGAATTTGTACATCAGATTTTTAATGATTTTAATATATTGAAATTCGATAAGGTTTTAGTAGATGGTAGAGCTAGAATATTTTGTGTAGAAGAAGTAGTTAAGTATTTACATAAAGATAGTTTAGTATTTGTACATGATTGGCACCGTATGAGATATCGAAAAATGTTAAAATATTTAAAAGTTATTGAAACTGATGAGAGAAAACATTTAGCAATTCTTAAGAAAATTTGACACCGGTAAATTTCACTAATTGAAAAATTTTACAATTCAAAATTTTGCCGATGTCTAAGGAGAAAATATGGTATTTTTAGGAATTAAATGGGGACACTTACTTCTCAGTATCCCATTCATATTAATCGGTATAATTTTTAATATTAGTCTTTTAATGTTCGTATTGATTACATCTTATTGGTTTGGTCGTGAAGTCAGCCAAGCCGAATACAGATGGATGGACGAAAACAATGCAAAAAGATCAGAAAAACCTTGGTATATAGGTTTTAATATTTTAAAATGGGACAGAAATTCACTTTTTGATGACTGGTTGTTACCAACAATAATTGCTTTGACACCAGTTTTAATTCAATTTTTTGCCGATGTCTAAGGAGAAAATATGTTAAGTATAAATAAACTTTTCAAACCAATACAAGAAGTTGATATTGACGATCATTTAACACCACAACAAAAACAATTAGCATTTCAATTAGGAAAACAAGCTCAACTAAATGGACAGGAAAGAGTACAACAAAAACAACAAGCTGAACAAGAATATTTTGATAAATTAAGAGATGAAGAATTACAATTAAAAGCACAACAAGATGCACAAATAGAATTAGACAAACAGAAAGAAGAATTATACAAGAATCAGAATCTCAATCAAGATGAACAATATGTCAAATTAAAGAATATCAAGAAACAAAATGAAAAAGTTGAAGATGAATTAGAAAAATCAGAAAAACTAGATTTAGAAAAAGATCCAGAAATTTCTCAAATTAAAGCAGACAACAAATTATCAGAAAAAATCAAAGACGAAAAATACAAACAACAGGAATTACAAACTTTAAAAGATAATCCTGAATTAAGAGATTTAAGACTCAAAAATAAAGTTGACGAAGACTTTCTTAAGAAGGAAGAGAATGCAATCAAAAATTACGAATTAACCAAAAAAGAGAAAGAATTAGACGATATTAAAACCAAAACTGAAATTGAAAAAGAATTACAAAAAGAAAAGAGAGAAAGAGAAGTAGAAGACAAACTCGAAAAAGTTTTGCCAAATAAAAAAGAGGGCGATTAAACCCTCTTTTGTTAAAAGTTTACCTCTCTAGTAATATCTCGCCTATCATTTTATGATCGTGTCCCACAATACGAACTTTACTAACATTGAATAGTCCGTAATCTAGAACACAGTCTTTTTTTAAGAAGTCTTTAACCTTACAGTTAAATTGAATTATATCTCCTCTCTTAAATAATTCTTCATATTTGAACATGTTGTCTAATACTTCGATCCAAATATGATCACACAAATACTCATTATATACATGATGAACAATATTATTCAACAGTAGACATTTTTTAGATTTATCTTTTTTATGCACACCAATTGAATTAATTGTTCCTCTAACTGTAATTTCACAATGTAAATATTTTCTTAATTTTGTTCTCATGTTATTCTCGTATTATGTCATAAATACACCCATTATGAGTATGATCTGTTATTGTCTTAATAATTTCCTCTTTCATCTCTTCAAAAGGAGGATGAAATATTAATTCTAAATTTTCTATTTCTCCTCCTTCTTTCGGATGTGCTTTATCAATAGGATAAAGCTTTGCAGGAATTTCTTTTGAAATATTATATCTAATTTCCACAAAGAATTCAAGATCGATTTTATCGATGATTACATTGATTGGTAATGTTACTGAGTCTTTCATTAAAAAAAGTCTCCTTATTATATTAAACTTTTTATTTAAATTTAGATGTCAGAAGCCCCGCCTTTAGGCGGGGGTAGTTGACTATAACCTCACAATTTATAAATTCTC